>Ga0180007_10000153_pt1 | contig 126451 bp, 105 predicted proteins | sample MM_PC_MetaG_FD_121122 | JGI IMG/M metagenome (GOLD analysis project Ga0180007, IMG submission 121122) | Groundwater microbial communities from the Aspo Hard Rock Laboratory (HRL) deep subsurface site, Sweden - MM_PC_MetaG | ecosystem: Environmental > Aquatic > Deep subsurface > Groundwater... | reverse complement strand
TTGGCAACGCCGGCAGTAACGTCATCTTCAGCTACGGCGGCAACGACACCATCGACGGCGGCGCGGGCAATGACACCCTGAACGGCGGGGCCGGCAACGATTACCTGTGTGGCGGTAACGATTCGGCCAAGTTCCCCGTGGACGGCAGCATCGACGACGGTTCGAGCAATATCCTGGACGGCGGCATCGGCGAAGATTCCCTGTATGGCGGTATCGGTGCTGATTCTCTGAAGGGTGGCGACGGCAACGATTTCCTGCAAGGCGACCGCTACAGCCATATCGCCAAAACTGGCGACGACACTTTAGATGGCGGCGAGGGCAACGACTCTATACTCGGCGGGTCCGGCCATGATCTCATCATCGGCGGGGCAGGCGCCGACACGCTCAACGGCTGGGATGGCATAGACACAGCCGACTACAGCGACAGCGATGCGTCTGTTATGGTGAACCTGGGTCTGGGCACGGGCAGCGGCGGTCATGCTGAAGGCGATGTGCTCGTCGCCATTGAGAATGTCGTGGGCTCGAAACACGAGGATACGCTTATCGGCGGGAATGAGCACAACACATTCTTCATGGGCGCAAATCTGACCAACGAGGACCGCATCGACGGCGGGGCCGGCTTTGATCATTTGTTTTACACGTACAATGTCGAGGACCCGAACGCCGCCCATGCGTTGGACAACGTGAGCAATGTGGACAAAATCATCCTGGGTGATGCGGCCACAACCATAATCACGAAAAATGGCTTTGCGTATAGTAACTTCTACCCCAATACGGGGGTGCACATCGACGCCAGTAATCTCACCAAAGGCCACGATTTGAATCTTGACGCCTCTGCCGATATGTCCGGCGCCACCTTCCAGGGCCGCTACATCGTAACGGGCGGCGCGGGCAATGACACCATGATCGGCTGGGCCGGCGCGAACAGTTTTGAGGGTGGGGCCGGCAACGACAGTCTTGTGGGCGGGGCCCGGAACGACAGTCTTGTGGGCGGGTCCGGCGCGGACACTCTTGTGGGCGGGGCCGGCAACGACTCTTTAAAGGGCGGGTCCGGCGACATCATTGACGGCGGCGAGGGGTATGATCTGTTGTGGTCCGAGGACGCGCATCTCGATATCACGTCCTCCACGACCATCAGCGGAATCGAGCGCATCCTCCTCGAGGGCGACGCCACCAGCCTGACCGTGAGCGGCGACGCCATCCTGAACAACGGGGCCATTGATCCCTTGAACAGCGGTATGAAGGCGCTCATCGTCACCGGCGACGCCGGGGACGTGGTGGCTTTCAGCGATGACACTTGGAGCTGGGCTGTTACGGGAAATAACCAGACTATCGAAGGTAGGATCTACACCGTGTACGAGGGCGTGAAGGACACCGAGACCGTGTGGCTCTATGTCGAGGCGGACATGACCGTCATTGGGTCGATTGTCTTGGGAGATTCTGGATTAGAGGATTTGATGCCAGCCACGGAGGGACCGGGTTATGATGATGGAGTCCTTGCGTTCATGAGAAGCATAACCGCCGATTACAGTGATAGCCCGGCGTCGGTGCGTGTGGACCTGAATCTCCAGGACGGCGTCACGGCCCAGAGCGGCGGCGATCCCGGTAACCACGCCGATGGGGATGTTCTGCAGAACGTCAGTTGGCTCCTGGGGTCGAACTTCGACGACACGCTCATCTGCGCCAAGGACGGCGTTGTAACCCGTATCTTCGGATTGGGCGGCAACGACACCATATACGGTGACGGATACGGGTATTATCTTAGCGGTGGGGACGGCGACGACGTGCTCCACGGCGGCCTGGGGAACGGGTTTCTTTATGATGGCCTGTTTGACGGGTTCCTCCATGGCGACGCCGGCGATGACATTCTGCACCTGAATTTGAGCAACAAAAGTGTTCTCGGCGGCGGCACGACCATCCTGCCGGAGCACATCGGCGAACTCGACGGCGGAGACGGATTCGACACCCTGGTTCTGGGCGGCTACGACGGCGACGGAGTGACCCTCGACCTTTCGGGTCTCACCAGGGCCGGGATGATTTCCGGCATCGAACGCCTGGACATCACCGGGGACGCCGACGACGCGAACACCCTGACGCTCAAGGCCTCGGACGTGCTGGACACGACCGGCGGGGCGGACACGCTCTGGGTGCGCGGCGACGCGAACGACACCGTGACGACCACGGACACGGGCTGGACGCATGTCGGGGTGGAGACCGGGGCCGACGGTCAGCAGTACAATCATTACTCAGGATATGCGGGTTCGACCCTGGTCAATCTGATGATCGACTCGGATTTGGCCACGCAGAACATCGTGCACTCGTAGGCGTCATTTTGGCGCGCTCCGGCAGAATGTCTGAGCGCGCGAGGACACAGGCCTCGAAGCATCTTCCGGAGGGTCAACCCGTCGGAAGATGCATTTCATCCATCTGATACGTTTCACTATCCAGGGAGGGTTCATGAGTTCCAGCGAATACGGTGACGCCCCTTCAATCGCAAGCGGCCAGGTCATGGGCGCCGACATGGCCGACAATCTGATCGATCCGGCGAGTGACGTCGATCTTTCCTCCACTTTTCACGTCCTTGGTCTTGACGGCGACGACACCCTGCGCGGCTGGGCCGGGGCCGACACCCTGGACGGCGGCGCGGGCATCGACACGGCGGATTACAGCGCCAGCATCGCCGGGGTGAACGTGAACCTGCGCCTGACAGGCCCCCAGGTCGGCGGCGGCTTGGGAAACCACGCGCAGGGCGATGTGCTCAAGAATATCGAGAACGTCATTGGTTCCAGCCACAACGATGGGCTCGCGGGCGACAGCAGGGATAACGCGCTCTTCGGCCTGGCCGGCGACGACACTCTGACAGGAGGGCTGGGGCATGATTTCCTGGATGGCGGCGACGGGTGGGACTCTCTGGACGGAGGCGGCGGCAACGACACCCTGCATGGCGGTGAGGGCAACGACGTCCTGAGGGCCGCGGCCGGTGACGATGCCCTGGACGGCGGGGACGGCGACGACCTCCTCGATGGCGGCGACGGCATGGATACCCTTGAAGGCGGATCCGGCAACGACCTTCTATATGGCCTCTTCGGTAACGATTCCCTGTACGGCGGGGACGGCAACGACGTCCTCCTCGGCGGGACTGATGACGACACCCTCGACGGCGGTTCCGGGCACGACTCTCTCTACGGCGGCAACGACTCCGGCGGCGATTTTCTGAACGGCGGCGTCGGCAACGACACCCTGAACGGCGATGCCGGAAATGATTCGCTGTACGGCGGCATCGGCAATGACATCCTCAACGCCGGCGCTGACGCTGACGTCCTGTACGGCGATGATGGCGATGACCGTCTGCATGGCGAAGACGGCGACGACACCCTCGACGGCGGCGCGGGGTTTGACTTTCTGTCCGGGGGGTTAGGCAACGATCTTCTCTTCGGCGGGGACGGCGGCGACATCATGCGCGGCGATGACGGCAACGATTCGCTGCATGGCGGCGTGGGCGATGACGACATCGCCGGCGGCAACGACGATGACGTCCTGTATGGCGAGGATGGTGACGACTTCATCAGTGGCGATTCGGGTGATGATACCGTTGACGGCGGACGTGGCAACGACGCCCTGTACGGTCTCGACGGCCACGACTCCCTGTACGGCGGTGATGGCGACGACGCCCTGCTCGGAGGGGCTGGCGACGACACCCTGGACGGGGGATCCGGGCGCAACTTTCTGTATGGCGCCGACGGCAACGATTTCCTGCGCGGCGGCGAGGTCGGCGACACCCTGAACGGCGATGACGGAAACGACTCGCTGTACGGCGGCGGCGGGAATGACAAACTCTACGGTGGGAATGACGGCGACGTTCTCTACGGCGATACCGGCAATGATCGCCTGGACGGCGGCACCGGCGAGGACACCCTTGACGGCGGCGAAGGCAACGATGCCTTGTACGGCGGCGACGGAAACGACGTCCTGTTCGGCGGTTCCGGCAACGACTACCTGTATGCCGGTACAGGAGACGACACCCTCGACGGGGGTGACGGCAACGACTTTCTCTTCGGCGGCATCGGCACCGGCAAAGACTTCCTCAACGGCGGTGACGGCAGGGATACCCTCAACGGAGGCCTTGGCCGCGACATCCTGTACGGCGGCGACGGAAATGACGTGTTGTATGGCGGCGTCGGCAACGACACCCTTGACGGCGGCTTGGACAACGATTTCATCCGTGGCGGCGACGGCGACGACGTGCTGTATGGCGGCGGTGGCATCGATTCCCTCTTCGGCGATGCTGGAAATGATATCCTGCACCTGGACCTGACCACGGTAGGCCTGCTCGACAGCAGCGATGCCATCCTGCCTGCGTGCATCGGCAAACTCGACGGCGGAACCGGAACGGACACCCTGGTTCTGGACAGCCATGCCGGGAGCGGGACGACCCTCGACCTCTCCAGCCTCGTCACGGCAGGAAAGATCACCGGAATCGAGGCCATCGACATCACTGGCGACGCCGATGACGCGAACACCCTGACCCTGAGGGCCTCGGACGTGCTGGACACCACGGGTGGCACGGACACGCTCTGGGTGCGCGGCGACGCGAACGACACCGTGACGACCACGGACACGGGCTGGACGCATGTCGGGGTGGAGACCGGGGCCGACGGGCAGCAGTACAACCACTACTCGGGATACGCGGATTCGTCCCTGGTCAACCTCATGATCGACACGGACATCGCCCACCAGAACGTCATGCACGCCTGATCGCGGTCCCGGTTTCCGCCGGGAAAGGGGGGCGTGGATGGAGCGTGGAGGGATGGGTCGTCCTTCGGGAGTCGGGCCAAGGGGTCATGGGGAGATCGGAAATGCGAGGGGTTCGCGGGCCGTTCGTGAAAATCCGGGACCGGGTTCGCCGGAAGCAAGGGCGGAATGGAAAGGGCATGCAGCACCGGCGGGTTGCCCCCGCCGGTGCTGTCATGGAATAATCCGTTCAGGCGGCCGGATGGCCGCCTTTTGGTCGGTCATGCTTCTTTGCGTGGCGGGCATGCTCGGGGCCCTGGTCTGCCCCGTCGTAGCCCATGCCGATCCCCGCGTGGCGTGGATTGCCGACCCCGAAACAGATGGCGCGTCGCCTTCTCCCGATCAGCTTCGAATAATGGAGGCGGCCCCGCCGTCCGGCCAGTCACTCCTGCCTCTGGGGCCGTATCTGGAGGTGCTGGAAGACAGGACCAGCACCCTGGACGAGGTGGAACAGGTCGCGCAGTCACCGGCATTCCGGCCGGTTTCCGGCGCGTCGTTCAATCTCGGCATGGCCGATTCCGTATGGTGGTTTCGCTTCACCCTGCGGCTCGATCCCGGCCGCGACTGGTACTTCGACCCCGACTGGGCCTACGCAAGAACCCTGGATTTCTTTTCCCCACTATCCGAACCGGGGGCGGACGGAAGCCTGTGGCAACGCACCTCCCACCGTTTCGGCGCCACCAACGAAGGGCGCCTGATCCCTCTTGTCGCCGACGGCAAGAGCCATACCTACTACTTCAGGGTCTTCAGCGAGCGCGTGACCTTCGTCAGGCCGTCCCTGTGCGAGCGCAACCGCTGCCTGTCCGAAAACAACCTGCGCAGCCTGGCCTTCGGCGCCTTTTTCGCCGTGCTGACGGCCATGATCATCTATAATTTCGTCATCTTCATCTACCTGCGGGACAGGTCCTACCTCTGGTTCGTGATCTTCCACGCCGCCCTGCTCGGCTATTTCTCGAACAAGATGTGGACGCCGTTCTTCAGTCACGAGTTGCAGCCCCTGGTCGCGGCCACGTCCATCAACATCTGCGCCTTGTCCATGTGCCTGTTCCTGCGCGACTTTTTGGAGACGCGCCGGTTCCACCCCGTATGGGACAGAATGCTTCTGGCCTGGCTATTCCCCACGGGGGCTCTCATTCTGCTCGGGCCGCTGCTTCCATCCTCGCACATGCACACCATGTTCAACATATTCTTCAACGTCTCGGTGTTCATGATGGGCTTCGGCGTGTGCCTGTCCAGCTGCTTCAAGGGCCATTGGCCGGGCTGCATCCTGCTCATGGCCTGGAGTCTGGTCTCCGTGCTCTTCTTCATTTTCACGGCCACGGTCATCGGGTGGTCCAACCTGGGCTATGGCATGGGCTTCAATCTGGCGCTGGCGGCGGAGGCGGTGCTCATGTCCCTGCCCCTGGCCTACCGCATTCGCCAGCTCAAGCTGGAACGCGAGGCATCGGTGCTGGCTGCGAGGGCCAAGAGTCTGTTTCTGGCCCGCATGAGCCATGAGATACGCACGCCCATGGCCGCCATCCTGGGCTTCACGGACATCGCCCTGCGCATGCAGTGCAGCGATCAGGTCCGGCAGTACCTTCTTAAAGTCAAGGTCTCGGCCGGACACTTGCTGGGGCTGATCAACGAGATTTTGGATTTGGCAAAGATCGAGGCGGGTAAGCTGGATGTGGAACGCAAGTCCTTCGATCTGCTCTGCCTGGCGCGGGACGTGTGCGAAATCGTCGCGCCCATGGCCGAGAAAAATGGCAACGAGCTGCTGCTCGAAGCGGATCCGGACTTACCCGCCCAAGTGCTCGGAGACCCCATGCGGCTGCGGCAGGTGCTGGTGAATCTTGCTGGAAACGCCGTCAAGTTCACCAAGAACGGTGACGTCCGCATTGCGCTGGGGTTTGCTCAGGCTGTCCCGGGCGCTGCGTGCGCAGTGGACGCGCACGCGTTTTCATCAGGCAGGCGGCGGTTTCGCTTCGAGGTTTCCGATACCGGTCCGGGCATCTCCCCCGAACTCATGCCCCGTTTGTTTCAGGCTTTCGAACAGGGCGGCGGGGACACGGCCAGCAGATACGGCGGAGCCGGGCTTGGGCTGAACATCAGTTCCAGGCTGGTCGAACTGATGGGCGGGGTGATCGGGTTGTCGAGCGAGCGGGGACAGGGTTCGACCTTTTGGGTCGAACTGGACCTGGCCGTGGATGACAAGCCGGATTTGCAGGGGCCCGCGGTGTCCCTCAATCTGATGGGGCGGGCCGTTCTCGTGGCCGACGACAATCCCGCCGCCCGGGAGAATCTGGCCCTTTGCGTGACCGGCCTGGGCTTGGCCTGCGAGGCCGTAAGCTCCGGACAGCACGCCGTGACGGCCATGCTCCGCGACCCCGGTCGATTCTCCCTGGTCATTCTCGACTGGGACATGCCCGAACTCGACGGACCGGCAACCCTGAGCACGCTCCGGGCCATGGGCCTGCCTGATGACGTGCCGGTTTTGCTCGCGGCGCTCTCGTGCCACGAAGACCCGCAAGGTCGGGAGCTTCGAGACATCGGAGCAGCGGGCCTTGTGATCAAGCCGGTCACGACGACCGGCCTTCTCGATGCGATTCTGACGGCCACGAACGCAGGCCAAAGCGACGGCGACACAGAGGCTTCGGATGAACGAGGCCTATTTCCGGATCAGAAGCTCAACGGTCTTCGCGTGCTTCTGGTCGACGACAACCTTTTCAACCAGGAAGTGGCGCGCGCCATCCTCGAAGACGTCGGTGCGGTTGCGGCGGTGGCCTTCAACGGACTTGAGGCGTTGCAGCGCCTGGAGGAGGCGAAGGAACCTTATGACGTTGTGCTGATGGACATGGCCATGCCGGTCATGGATGGGCTGGAAGCCAGTCGTCGCATCCGTATCATGGAAAAATACAGGGATTTGCCCATCATTGCCATGACCGCCAACGCCATGAAGGGTGATCGAGAGGCTTGTCTGGATGCGGGAATGAACGATCATCTGGCCAAGCCCATAGACATCGCTGAATTTTACGCGGTTTTGCGGCGTTGCGTCCGATGTGAAGACGCCGGTCGCGCACGGTAAGGTTTTATGCTAGCGGTCTCTTTATGTTGTTATGTTATTGTTTTTAAAAGTGAAGCTACGTTATTTCGTACGTTTTTTAAGTCATAAGTACATACAGATGTTTATATTTTAAATGTGAATATACGATGATGTGTGAATTCAATTACGTGCATATTGTACAGTATTGATATTGAAAGTTTTTTCTCATCGCATCATATTGTTCATTTTTCGTGATGACTATGATTGCAAAATTAGATTATGAATATGAATTTTGTATTTTACCAATGATATTCGTTTTTTATACGCGCAAATTTTTATTGTCATTCAGCACTATTTTGAACAGAAGGAGAGTTTTTAAACTTTACATATGTTGTGATTTTTCTATTTGAAAACGATTTCGCGTCATTTTTTAAACAGTTTGTCGGATACGAAAGAATTTTGTCGACTGATTGTTTTATTCGATTTTTCTTTAATATTACGGAGGAGGAGTCTCATGGCCTGGAGAGCTGTTAGAAACACGTTGATTTTTTTGTTCATGATAATGCTTGTGATATGCGTCTCGCCGGCCCTGGTCCGGGCGAAAGATGGATCGGGAGACGGTGTTGGCGGGGCTCCTGCTTTTTCCGGATCCGAGAATGTGGACTCCATATTGAACAAAGCCACATCGGAGAGCGGGATTTCGCTTCAGTCGGCCATTCAATCCGCCATGGACACCAATCCTGACTTTCTGAGTAAGAAGCATGCGTATTCTTCTTCCCACGAAGCGTATCTGAAATCGTTCGGAGCTCTGTTGCCACAGGTCAACGCCGTGACCAGGGGGGGGTATCAGGTCATTCAGAATGATACGACCAGCGCCCTCTTCAAGGACAAGCAGGGTGAGACTTGGGTCAATGATATGCGAATGGTCATGTCCCAGCTGATTTTCGACGGTGGCGTGACCAGTTCCAAGGTGGATGCGGATAAATTCTATTCGCAGTCCAAGAAGGAGGAACTTTTCAATACGGCCGAGGATGTCGGGCTGACGGCGACGCAGTATTTCATGGAAGTCATTCGCAACCGGGCTTTGATTGAACTCTGTGAAAACAATATCGCCGAGCATGCCAAAATCCTCGAACTCACTCGCATTCGATTGAACAGCGGCGGCGGGACGCAGGTCGATGTGGATCAGGCCAAAGCCTCTCTTGAAGAGGCGAATTCCCGGCTGGTTCAGGCCAAGCAGGGGTTGGAAGACGTCGAGGCCGGATATCTGAAGGTTTTCGGAAGCAAGGCGGATGATCTGGTCATGCCGGAAAGGCCGACACAGGCAATCCCTCCGACCATGGAAGAGGGTATCGCCCTGGCCATGGATAACAATCGTGCCTTGAAAGCAGCTCGTTTGGCCATAACGCAAAAGGAAAGAGAAGCGGAATCGGCCAAGAGTCTGCATATGCCGCAACTTTACGCCAAGGTTTCGGGAGGACGATCTGACAATACCGGTGGGTACGAGTCGAACTATCATGACGTTTCGGCCATGCTGCAGCTGTCATTCAATCTGTATAGTGGCGGATCCATCTCGGCGGCGATCAGGAAAGCGAAAAGTGAGGCGTCCAAGTCCATGCAGGATGCCGAAGCAGTCCGCCGCGCCGTGGAGGAGAATGTGCGGACGGCCTATAGCTTTCATCATGCGACGTGGAAGCTGTTGCCCATTTTGCGCGATCTGAACGACGAAAACGCCAATGTTGTCGCCAGCTATGCCGACCAGTTTCGCATGGGCAAAAGGACGTTGCTTGATCTCATTTCAGCACAGAAAAGCCTGTTCAGTTCTCAGCAGGTATACTTGAATGCCATGGCTGCCCATACATTTTCGTACTACAGAATTTGCATGCCTATTTCCTCATTGTTGTCAACTTTAAACGTGAAAGTTGATGTTCCTTCTTTTGAATAATACTCAATGATGTCGGAAGATGTTCCGATTTTTTCAAATGAGATGATGCGCAGCAAGATTATGCGCATCATCTCAAATTTTTTTATATGGAAACATTTTTATTCTGATGTAATATTATAGGTTCATTTTAGAATATTATTTTTTGAACTTTTTCATCATGATGCAGTAATTCCAGAATCAATAATATTTTATAATTATGAATTATTTATGTAAATGAATGTTTGATCTACATTTATTATGTATAATTACGATTCATTAGATTAATATGACACATGAATTTTTTTCTATTTGGATACGATTCTTTTGGATTGATTCATGAACTCGGGTATTCATTCCGAGCTTGGCGTCCGGATTCAGATGCTGCGTGAGCGCGTGGCTGCTCAGGCCGCAGACTCGCTGGCCTGGCAGCATCTCGGGTTTGCCTTGCATCAATCCGGCAGTCACGAGGACGCCGTGCGGGCCTTCGAGCGGGCCGTTGCGCTCAAGGCGTCGGCGCGGGTCCAGGCCTTGCCTCACGCCTTGTCCTTGAGCGCCCTGCACCGGCACGACGAGACCATCGCCCTGCTTGAGCCCCTGCAGGCCAAGAAACCAAAGGATTTCGACTTGGCCAACCTGATGGGGGTGATGCTGAAACGGGCCGGTCGGTTCGGGCAGGCCCTGGGCATGTTCGAGCTGGCGCGAAAACTCCGCCCCCGCGTTGTCTCCGCCTGGGTGAACACGGGCAATGTCCACGAAGCCATGGGCGATTTCCAGGCGGCGGCAGAAGCGTTCGGGCAAGCCGCGCGTCTGGAGCCGCGCAACGCGGAATTATGGCGCTTGCTGGGAGCTTCGCTTTTTCGCCAGGGCCGGACCGAACCCGCCTTGCAGGCTCTGGACAGGGCCACGAGCCTTGCCCCGGCCGATCCCGCTTCGTTCAGAACGCATGTTCAGGTGCTGGCAAAGCTGGGCAGGCACGACGAAGCCGCAGCGGCCATCGACCGCTTCCGGGTCGCGCGTCCGGACGACCCTGAACCCGCAGTCATGCTCGCCCGAATTCGGTACAATGCCGGTCGCATCGACGAGGCCAGGAGGTTGCTCGCCGAAATTTTGGCGCTCGATCCCGGGCATGTGCCGGCCAACCTGCTCCTCGCGCAGACCTGCGGCGACGGGACTGGCGAAGCAAACCGCCGCATGGCCAACGAAGCCTTGCGGCGCGCCCTGGCCGCCAATCCCGATGCATGGCAGGCCGCCGAAAAGCTCGTCGACAGCCTTGCGCGCAGCCGCTACGGGAGCGAGGCGGAGCATCTGGAAGCCGCCTACGCCGTCGCCTGCGACCTGCAGGACAGGCACCCCGAGAGACGGCTCGAGACCGCACGCACGTTGCGCACGGTCTTTGCGCGTTTGCTGGACATGGAGCGCATGGCGGCAACCGGGCGACTCGGCGAGATTCTGCCGGTCTGGCAGGCTCAAGGTAAAATCTCGGCGGTGCATTACGAGCTTGGCCAGGTCCAAAGCATGGAGGACAGGGCTATGCTCGTGGAGTGGCACCGGCAGTGGGGACGCGGGGTCATCGGTGGCGTCAGGCCCGTCACGCTCGCGGCCATGCCCGCCGTGGCTTCAAAGCGCAAGCTACGCGTCGGCTTCATGTCCAGCGACCTGCGCAACCATCCGGTCGGATATTTCGCCTATCCGCTGCTGTCACGCTACGACCGGGACCGGTTCGAAGTCTATTGCTACTCCTTTTACCAGGGATCGTCCTCGCCCGCGCAAGCCCAGATCGAGAGTAAGGTCGCGGCCTACCGCTGGTGGCCGGGGCGCACCAGCGAGCAGGTGGCCGAAGGCATTGCCGCGGACAACCTCGACATCCTTTTCGAACTGGGCGGTTCCACGGCCATGAACAAGCTCGACGTCATGGCCTACCGTCCGGCCCGCATCGGGGCGAGCTGGCTGGGCTATCCCCATTCCGCCGGCCTGGAGACCATCGATTACATCGTGGTGGACCCGTACATCCTCCCGTCCGATCCATGTCTGCTCATCGAGCGGCCCTTTGAGTTGCCCGAGACCTGGGTCGTGGTGGGGCGCAACAACTTCGCCGACGTTCCCATCGCGGGCGGGCTTCCCGAGGAACGGCGCGGACGCCTGACCTTCGGCACGGCCAACAACCCCTACAAGATCACCCAGGCCTGTCTCGACTGCTGGGCCGCTGTGCTGCGCCGGGTGCCGGGCTCGCATTTCCTCTTCCTGCGGCCCGAGGCCGCGACGCCTAGCTTCAAGGCCAACGCGCGGGCGGCCTTCGCGGCCCGCAATGTGGACCCGGGCCGCCTCGATTTCATCGGCGTGCGCGGCACGCACCTGCAGCACTACAACGAGATCGACATCGCCCTGGACAGCCTGCCCCATGTGGGCGGCACCACGACCTGCGAAGCCCTGTGGATGGGCGTGCCCACGATCAGCCTGGTCGGTCCCGGATTCGCGGAGCGCCTGTCCTATTCGAATCTTTCCAACGCCGGGATCGGCGATCTGGCCGTGTTCAGCACCGATGATTACGTGGAACAGGCGGCCATGCTGGCCGAGGACCGGACCCGACGACTGGCCCTGCGTCACGGCTTGCGCGACATGATCGCAGCCAACCCGCTGGGGCAGGTCGACCGCTTTGTCCAAAATTTTTATCGCAAGGTAGAGGAGGTGGTCCTATCGTGAAAGCCGTCATTCTGGCCGGTGGTCGCGGCACGCGCCTGTCCGAGGAGACCGGCCTGCGCCCCAAGCCCATGGTCGAGATCGGGGGGAGGCCCATCCTGTGGCACATCATGAAGATTTACGCCGCCCACGGCGTGCGCGATTTCATCATCTGCCTCGGCTACCGGGGCTGGCAGATCAAGGAGTATTTCCTCAATTACGCGCTGCACGCCTCGGATATCGTGGTTGACCTCGCCAGCCGGCAGGTGGAGGTTTTGCGCCCCGCCGAGGACTCCTGGCGCATCAGTCTCGTCGACACCGGAGAAAACACCCAGACCGGCGGCCGTCTGCGGCGTATCGGTCATCTGCTGGCAGAGGAGGACGCCTTCTGCATGACGTACGGCGACGGCGTGGCGAATGTGGACATCAGCGCGCTCATTGATTTTCATCATTGTCATGGCGGCGCGGCGACGGTCACCGCCGTGTCCCCGCCCGGCCGATTCGGCTCCCTGGCCAGGGACGGGTCGCGAGTCAGCGCCTTTGTCGAAAAGCCCAATGGCGACGGTGGGAGCATCAATGGCGGATTTTTCGTTCTTTCGCCGCAGGTGCTGACCCGCATTGCCGGAGACGACACCTTATGGGAGGAGGAGCCGCTGCGCGGCCTGGCCCGCGACGGCGAATTGCACGCCTACGAACACCACGGGTTCTGGCAGCCCATGGACACGCTTCGGGACAGGGACAAGCTGGAGCGCCTCTGGGCCGAGGGCGGCGCGCCCTGGAGGAACTGGTGAACGTGCTTTCCACCGGGTTCTGGAGCGGGCGCCGCGTGCTGGTCACAGGCCACACCGGATTCAAGGGCGCCTGGCTCTGCCTCATGTTGCATGCCCTCGGCGCGAAAGTGTCGGGGATCTCCCTGCCGCCGGTTCGCCACCGAACCTATGATCTGCTGGGCGTGTCCACCTGGATGCGACGTTCCTATCCGGCAGACATCCGCGTGCCGGGGCTGGTGGAGAGAATTGCGCGCGAGGTGCGCCCCGAAATCGTCTTTCATCTGGCCGCGCAAGCCCTGGTGGGGGAGGGGTATCGCGATCCAGGCGGAACCTTCGCCACCAACGTGACGGGCACGGCGCATCTGCTGCAGGCGTTGCGCGGTCAGCGCGACGTCGCGGCGGCGGTAGTGGTCACTTCGGACAAGGTTTATCGCAACGATAACACTGGGCAACCCTTTCGGGAGAACGATCCACTGGGCGGCCACGATCCCTATAGCGCTTCCAAGGCCGCGGCCGAATTGGCGGTGACAGTCTGGCGGCACTCCTTCAAGAGCGAGATGCCGCCCATGGCCACGGCCCGCGCCGGTAACGTCATCGGCGGCGGGGATTTCGTCCGTGAGCGTCTGGTGCCGGATCTGGTGCGGGCGGAAAGAAGCGGCAGCCCCCTTGTGGTACGCAATCCCGACGCCACTCGCCCATTCCAGCATGTGCTGGACGTGCTGCGCGGATATCTGCTGCTGGCTCAGGCCTTGGCCGCCGATTCCCCGGTGCCGGAGGCGCTCAACTTCGGCCCGCAGGACGCCGAGTTGCGGGTGCGGGATCTGATTGGTCACTGGGAGGCCGCGACGGGCCGACCGGTGCGCTGGGAAACCGCAGGCGCTGCCGTCATCGCCGAACAGCGCCGACTGGCCCTGGACAGCAGCCTCGCGCATCGTGTTCTGGGATGGACGCCCTGCCTCGACACGCCAGGCGCCATTGCCAGAACAGCGCGGTGGTACGCCGCCTGGGCGAGCGGCGTGGACATGCGCGTCTACTCGGAAGACGAAGTCGGCAATGCTCTGTCGCCCTCGGCAACACAGGGGCAGGCATGAGAAACGAGGCACGACCCGTGACAGCCTGCCGTTCCTGCGGAGGTTCCCTCGGCACCACGTTCTGCGATCTGGGCAGGATGCCCCTGGCCAATTCCTATCTGCCCCCCGGCGCGGGCCTTGAGGCCGAGCGTAGCTTTCCGCTGCGGGCCGTGGTCTGCGACGAGTGCCGCATGGTACAGCTTGACACCGTTGTCGATGCCCATGGCATCTTCTCAGACTACGCCTATTTTTCCTCGACGTCCGAGTCGTGGCTGGAGCACGCCCGTCGCTACTCTGCGGAAATGATGCGGCGACTCGGGCTTAACGGCCGAAGTCTGGTGATCGAGGCGGCCAGCAACGACGGCTACCTGCTGCGCAATTTCGTGGCTGCGGGCGTGCCATGCCTGGGCGTGGAACCGGCCGCCAATATCGCAAGCCTGGCGCTGGAGAGCGGCGTGCCGACGGAAGTGGCCTTCCTTGGCCTGGACAGCGCGGAGGTTTTGCTGGCGCGTCTGGGCCGACATGCCGATCTGGTCATTGCCAACAACGTGCTCGCGCATGTGCCCGATGTGAACGATTTCGTCGCCGGTCTGGCGCGATTGGCCGGACCGCAAGGGATGGTGTCCATCGAGGCCCCGCATCTGCTGCGCATGGTCGAAGGCGTGCAATTCGATACCATCTATCACGAGCATTACGCCTATTGGTCTTTTCTGGCCATGGAGCGACTGCTTGCGAGGCACGGTCTCCACGTCGCCCAGGTCGAGGAACTCCCCACTCACGGCGGATCGCTGCGGGTGTTGGCCCGTGCGCGGGTCGCAGCCTTTGCGTCTGAATCGGTGCGGGCGCTGCGCGATCTGGAGCTTTGTCAGGGGCTTGGCGGCGACGCTTTTTACAGGGGCTTTGACGAACGCGTCCGGCTCGTGCTGGATGATTTTCGGAACTGGATGGCCGAGAGCCGGGAGCAGGGACGCCGGGTCGGAGCTTACGGCGCGGCGGCCAAGGGCAACACCTTCCTGAACGCGGCAGGAGTGAAGGCGGACGGCATCCTGGCCGTGGCTGATCGCAATCCCGTCAAACAAAGGCGGCTTTTGCCCGGCAGTCATATTCCGGTGGTTTCTCCCGAAGAGCTTCTGGCCATGGCTCCGGACGACATCCTGATCCTGCCCTGGAACATCGCCCATGAAATCGTGGGTAGCCTGCGTGGGGCAGGATTTCGTGGCCGTTTGCTGATAGCCGTGCCCCGCATGGAGGTGCTTTGATGCGCATCCTGCCGTCCATCATCGCCGGACTCCATGAAATCGAGGGGCGGGCGCATCATGATGAAAGGGGTTTTTTTCTGCGCACCTGGTGCCGGGAGGAGTTTCTGGCCGCAGGTATAGATTTTATTCCCGTGCAGACGAGCGTTTCGGCGAACATCCGTCGCCACACCTTGCGCGGCATGCATTATCAGGTTTCTCCCGCTCGGGAGCGAAAGCTGGTGCGCTGCCTGCACGGCCGCATCCTCGATGTGGTGGTCGATCTGCGCGAAGATTCGTCCACGCGTTTGCAACACTGGGCGGTCACCCTGTGCTCCGATGCAGGCAACGCCCTCTTTATTCCGGAAGGATGCGCCCACGGTTTCATGACCCTGACCGACGGGGCGCTGGTCGAGTACATGATGGATACGCCTCACGCCCCGGAGCACGCACGCGGACTGCGCTGGGACGATCCTGCCCTGGGGCTGCCCTGGCCGGCCAGTCCCGTGGTGATCTCTCCGCGTGACCGCAGGTGGCCAGGTCATGTCTGAAAGGGTGCTGGTGACCGGAGCAAGCGGCTTTGTGGGGTTGCCTCTCGTGGCCGCGTTGGCGGCCGAGGGGATGCGGGTAGAGGCTTTGGGATGCCGGGATGTCGGGCCCGAACTGCTCGGCGTGCGTTGGCATCGGGTGGATCTGCATCACTCCGGGGATGTACGTCTCCTGCTGCGCGAACTGCGACCCGCGGTGCTGGTGCACTGCGCCTGGTGTGTGGAGCATGGCCGGTTCTGGTCCGCGCCGGATAACCGGGTTTGGCTGGAAGTCTCCTCCGAACTGGCGATGCGGTTCTTCGAGACGGGCGGACGGCGCTTCGTCGGCATCGGCACCTGCGCCGAATACGCGTGTCAGGATCTGAACGACAACATGCCCTGGCCCGAGAGCCGTAAAATTGATCCCGCCACCCTCTATGGCCAGTCCAAGGCCGAGCTGTTGCGCAGACTCTTTGCCCTGGCCGAAAGGCGTCCTGGCACTCAGGCGGCCTGGGCGCGCCTCTTTCATCTTTTTGGAGCGGGCGAACACCCGGAGCGGCTTGTGCCTTCCATCATTCGCTCCGTGCTCGCCGGTCGCGAGGCCTGTTGCGGGTCCGGGCGTCTGGTCCGTGATTTTTCAAGCGTCTGGTTTGTCGCCGGGGCGCTGGCCGCACTGGCCAGCGCCAGCGTGACAGGCCCCGTCAATATCGGCAGCGGACAACCCCGCTCCATTGCCGCCCTGTCCAGGCAGGTCGCCCGGCTCGCCGGACGGCCCGACCTATTGCGCCTGGGAGCCTTGCCGGACAGGCCGGACGATGTCCCGGTCATGGTGGCCGACACCAAGCGCCTGCGGCTTGAAGTCGGTCATCGTCAACGGCCAGTCATAGAAGACGATCTGCGACGCCTGATCTCTCTGTATCGATTGCAAAATTCGTAGTATTCGGCAATTTCTCTGGGATGAAGAGAGATTCTGGTTCTCGGGTACATGCAGGCTGATTGCCTCGTGTATTTCGGAGTTATATGGTCAGTATTTGACTGCCGATCTGAAGCACTCCAGACGCGTGGTTCTGTTGCTGCAATTCGTCATAAACATTTGCATCCACATTTTCCTCTCGTTAGTATATGAGTTGTTTTCGAGACAGATATGGGCTGATTGCAGCACGCGCTTGCGTTTGCCTGTTCTGTTGCGTTATCTTCTCGGATATCAAACAGGAGGTTTTTCGTATGCGAATGAAAAAACAGGATTCCGGCGGCTGGAATCCTTACCTCGCCGGAGCTCTGGTGGGCGTGCTGGCCATCCTTTCGGCTTATGCCACCACCGCGTGGCTCGGAAAAACCAGCTATCTGGGGGCCTCGACCACCTTCGTGCGCGGCGCGGGCGTCATCGAGCAGCAGATCGTGCCCGAACGGGTACAGGCCAATGAATATTTCACCCAGCAGAAAATCAAGATCGACTGGCAGTTCATGCTGGTTCTGGGCATATTTGTCGGCTCGCTCATAGCCTCCTCAACAGACAAGAGCTTCAAGCTCGAAAGCGTGCCCCCGATCTGGGAGAAGCGTTTCGGCCCATCCGTTGGAAAACGCGCCATCGGTGCATTTCTGGGTGGCATTGTGGCCATGATCGGGGCGCGCATGGCGGACGGCTGCCCCAGCGGACACGGCCTGAGCGGCATGATGCAGCTTTCCGTCAGCGGTATGGTGGCCCTGACCATGTTTTTTGTCGTCGGCATAATCGTGGCGGCTTTCATTTACGGAAGGAGGTCATGATGGGTACGGATCAGATTTTGGGACTGGCCACCGGTATTCTTTTCGGCTTTCTGCTGCAAAAAGGGCGGGTGTTGCGCTTCGAGAAGCAGATCGGCGCCATGCTGCTTAAAGACATGACCATCCTCAAGTTCATGCTCTCGGCCATCATCGTGGGCATGGTCGGGGTGGAGGTATTGTCCAGCGCGGGCATCATCACCATGAGCCACAAGCCTATGAACGTGGGAGCTATCCTCGTCGGGGGCGCCCTGTTCGGAGCGGGCTGGGCGGTCATGGGCTACTGCCCGGGAACCTCCGTGGGGGCCCTGGGCGAAGGGCGCTGGCACGCCATTTTCGCAATTGCCGGGATGGTGACCGGCGCGGCCATTTACGCCGAGCTGTATCCTTTTTTCAAGCGCACTGTCCTTTCGTGGGCGGACTATGGCAAGATCGGAATGCCCGAAGCCCTGGGTGTCTCGCCTTGGGTCGTGATTGTCGTGTTCATCTGTGTTGTGCTGGGGTTTTTCCGCTGGTTTGAGAGCAGGGGGCTTTAGGGCTTCCTGACCATTGTTTTGAATGTGTCTTGATGTTGACAGGGAAGAAATCACGTTGCGAAAGCGGCCCGGTGCCGTCATGGCCCTGGGCCCCGCCGGAACTCCTTCTCGGGCCTCGTAGAGTTGAATCGTTGCGTGCAGGACGGGAAAGCGGGCCCGCGCATCAGCAACGATTCAACAAACGATGCCTGGATCAGTCAGACAGCAGGCGCCCCCCAAGGCCATGACGGCACCGGACCTTGAGCTTCGTTGCGACTTTGTGTCGTATGCAGCGGGCGTAGGGAAGAAGGAGCATTCTGAGTATTGTGAAATGAAAAAAAGCGCCTCCGGCCGAGATTTGGCTGGAGGCGCTTGATGTTTTGTGAGCGTGTGCGTCTAGTACTTGATGGCCGAAAAGCGCATCAGCTTGTCCCACTGGTGGGTGGAGGTGATGCGGCGGATGGTGCCGGTCTTGCCGCGCAGGACCAGGGAGTGGGTGGTCGCGCCGGTGCCGCTGTAGGACACGCCGCCCAGGAATGTGCCGCCGGAGATACCTGTGGCCGCGAAGAAGACGTTGTCGTCGCGGACGAGGGTGTCCGTGGTCAGGATCTGCGTCAGGTCCAGGCCGAACTCGAGCACGTTCTTGCGTTCGGACTCGGACTGCGGGTCGAACTGGGCCAGGATCTCTCCCCCCAGGGCTTTGATGGCGCAGGCCGCCAGTACCCCTTCGGGAGTGCCGCCGGTGCCGAACATCATGTCCACGTTGGATGACGGGTCCACGGCCATGAGCGCTCCGGCCACGTCGCCGTCGGTGTGCAATTGAATGCGCGCTCCGGCGGCGCGGATCTGAGCGATGAGTTCCTTGTGGCGGGGTTTGTCGAGAACAAAGACCACCAGATCCTCGACCTTCTTGCCCAGGGCCTTGGCCGTGACCTCAAGGTTGTGGGCCACGGGCGCGTTCATGTCCACCATGCCCTTGGCCGCTGCCGGAACCACGAGTTTCTTCATGTAATAGCTCGGGCCCGGGTTGAACATGGTCCCGGCCGGCGCTAGACCGACCACGGCGATGGCGTTGGGGCGTCCATAGGCCAAGAGATTGGTGCCTTCCACCGGGTCTACGGCCACGTCCACGGCTGCGCCTCGGCCCGTGCCGATGCGCTCGCCGTTGTAGAGCATGGGGGCTTCATCCTTCTCGCCTTCGCCGATGACAATGCGGCCGTCGATATCAAGGGTGTTGAAGGACAGGCGCATGGCGTCCACGGCCGCTCCGTCGCCTTCGATCTTGGCTCCCTTGCCCAGCCAGCGGGCCGAGGCCAGGGCCGCAGCTTCCGTGACCCGGACCAGATCCATGGCCAGATTTCGTTGCGGGGCTTCCATGCTATTCATTTATGAATCTGATCAGGTTGGCGGTGGTGAATCCGTATTTTTCCTTCAGCACCCCGGCCGGAGCCGAGGCTCCGAAATGGTTGATGCCCCAGACCTTGCCGTCCAGCCCAACGTATTTGTACCACAGATCCGTGCGCCCGGCCTCAATGGCCACGCGGCGGGTGACGGAGCGGGGCATGACGGCTTCGCGGTACTCGGCGCTTTGCTCGTCGAAAAGCTCCATGCTGGGCACGGACACGACGCGGATTTTCAGCTCCGGACACGCCTCGGCCGCTTCCAGGGCCAGATGCACTTCCGAGCCCGAGGCCAGCAGCAGCATTTCCGGGGCAGCGCCTTCAGGGTCGCGGACCACATAGGCGCCCTTGCCCACATGCTCTTCCAAAGGCTGGGGCAGTTCGAGCACGGGCAGACCCTGGCGGGTGAAGACCAGGACCGAGGGGCGGGACTTCTGCTTCAGGGCCACGGCCATGCAGGCGGCGCTTTCGCGTGCGTCGGCGGGGCGCAGCACCAGCAGGTTGGGGATGAGCCGCAGGGAGCTGACATGCTCGATGGGCTGGTGAGTCGGGCCGTCCTCGCCGACGAAGAAGGAATCGTGGGTAAAGACGTGCAACACCGGCAGGTGCTGCAGGGCGGACATGCGGATGGCGTTTCGCTCGTAGTCGGAGAAGACCAGGAAGGTCGCGCCGAAGGGAACGATGCCGCCGTGCAGGGCCAGGCCGTTCAGGATCGCGCCCATGGGGAACTCACGCACGCCGAAGCAGAGGTTGCGGCCCAGGGCATTGGTCGCGGCGTTGAAAATGCCCACGGTTTCACGGAATTTGACGGTCTGGTTGGACGGGTCGAGGTCCGCCGAGCCGCCCATGAGCGTGGGCAACTGCTCCATCATGGCTCCGAGACACGCCCCGAAAGCCTTGCGCGTGGCCACGCCGGCGCCGGATTCAAATTCGGGCCAGTTCAGGCTGCGCTGGCAGGCAGGGGTGGTCGCGTTTTCCCATTTGGCCGCAAAGGCCGAATCGGCGAGTTTTGCTGCCAGGGCCTTGTCCCAGGCCTGGCGGCCGTTACTCAGGGCCGCGAAGCGGGAGCGGAAGGTATCGAGCACATCATCGGGCAGGTGGAATTCCGCGTCGGGCAGGCCGAGCTTGATCTTGGTGGCCTTGATTTCCGCTTCCGGCAGGGGAGATCCGTGAGTGGATTCGCTTCCTTCCAGGGTGGCGCAGCCCTTGGCCATGGTCGTGTGGCCGATGATCAGGGTTGGCTTGGAGGTTTCGGCCTGACCGGCCAGGATGGCCTTGCGGATCTGTTCGTGATCATGGCCGTCGATCTCGATGACCTGCCAGCGCATGCTCTCGAAGAGAGCCTTGTGGTCCAGGTTGTCAACCCGGCAGGTCGGACCGGCCAGCTGAATCTTGTTGCTGTCATAGTAGGCGATGAGCCTGCCCAGTCCCCACTGGCCGAAAAGGGCCGCGCTGCCCAGACAGATAGGCTCCTGCACGTCGCCGTCGGAAACCAGCACGTAGGTGAAGTGTCCGGCGCTTTCGGCGTCCAGATATTCGCGCAGAAAGGCTTCGGCCACAGCCATGCCGCCGGCCATGGCGAATCCCTGGCCGAGTGGCCCGGTGGTGGCTTCGACTCCGTCGGTCATGTCGTGCTCGGGGTGTCCCGGGGTCTTGCTGCCAAACTGGCGGAACGCCTTGAGATCCTCGACGCCAAGGTTGCCCTGCAAGGTCAGCAGGGCGTAAAGCAGGGCGGATTCATGACCCGCGGACAGCACGAAGCGGTCGCGGTTGAACCATTTGGCGTCCTTGGGGTCGAAGCTCAGGAACTCCTTGAACAAGACATAGGCATAGTCGGCCGAAGACATGGCCCCGCCAGGATGGCCGGAGTTGGAGGCGCGGACCGTGTCCATGATCAGGCCCTTGATGACGTTGACGGCCTTGGTATCTATTGGGGAAGCGTTGGTGGTCATGATGGTTCTCGTGATGTGCGATAAAGGCGTTATGATGGTTGATGTGAAGGGGTCTGCCGGTCGATCAGGTCCACGCGGCGCTGGTGGCGTCCGCCCTCGAACTCGGTGCCGAGGAACGCGTCGGCGATGGCCTTGGCCAAGTCGACGCCGATGATGCGTTCGCCCATGCACAGCACATTGGCGTCGTTGTGCATGCGGCTCATGCGGGCCATGTACTCGTTGGCGCACAGGGCGGCGCGGATGCCCTCGAAGCGGTTGGCGGTGATGGACACGCCGATGCCGGAGCCGCAGATAAGGATGCCTGTGGCTTTAAGATTGAGCACTTCTGTGGCCAATTTGCCCGCGATGTTCGGGTAGTCGCAGCTCTCCAGAGAGTGGGTGCCGACATCGATGGTGTTAAAGCGCCCATCGAGGTGCTCCATCAAGATGTTCTTGAGGCCGAAACCTGCGTGGTCGGAGCCGAAGACGATGGTGCGCATCTAGACCTCGGTGCCGGGTTTTTCTGCGCGGTTCTTGACATATTCGTCCCGGGTAGAGGCGAGTTCCTGTTCCAGATGGGCTATCTCTTCCTGCAGGAAGCTGATCTGCTTCAAGGTCAAGTCATTGTCGCTTGTCTTGGGATCGAAGGTCTCGCCCCTGGTCTGACTTGCGGCATAGCTGCGGCCCAGGTTCAGGAATTCTTCAGCTAGACGTTTTTCCATCTGCCGGATTTCCCAGCGTCGAAAGCCCTTGATGAATACCCACTTGCCCTCGCTGGCAAGGAGCTTGAATCCGTTGGTGACGGGTTTTAAAGTGTCCTTGAGCATTCACTCCTCCAATGAAGTTTTAGTTGTACTGAGGCGTGGATGTGATGCGCATCCATTGCACGTCCTGGGGCAGGTTCAGGTCCAGATCACGGTTCTGCCATTCTCCGCCTGCTTCCAGGGATTTGATCCGGAGCACGGCCTTGCCATCCCTGGGGGATGAAAAAGTGTATTTGTCGTAGAGTACATGGTCTGGGAATTCCGCCGCAGAGTAGGGACCTTCGCAGGTAAGCGTCCAGCCTTGCCTGCCACCAAGGATCAGCATCTCCATGTTTTCCGGGGCTTCCACATAGGCTACGGCGCCTGTAGAAAAATTGAAACGGATGAGGCCTTCTCTGGTGCCCTGCACGGACGAGTACTCCGGCGGCAGAATTGGCCCGAGGTCTCCGCTGAGCAGACTGCTGATCTGCTTGGCGTTGAATGGCACGGGGATCTGAAAAAGGGCCAGCCCGGCCTGGGCCTGGGCATGGTGGTAGGCCTTGTTCTCTGAGGGGATGTAGGCGGTCCAGAGGTCCGGAGTTTCGCGGATCATGGCCACCGAGGCTCCAGAGCCTGAGGACAGGTCCATGCGGATGATGGACGCGGAGTAGCCCCAAAGTTGCCCTACCAGACGGCCGGTGCGTTCACTGGTTGCCACGTGCATGGAAAAACGGGCCGAGATGCGGTCCCCGGACGAGGACCGGGGATGCAGGGTGGACCAGATGCGTGACACGGCGGCCGGGTCCTGAATCGGTATCTGCGGGGCGCATCCTCCAAGGAGCGCAAGCAGGACGCAGAGAGCTAAACTCCTCATCGCGCAAGCCCCAGGGTGTTCAGCTTGATCCGCACATCTTCGGCGTTTTCTCCTTCCAGTTCCAGCGCCTTTTCATATCCCTTGCGGGCTTCGGAGCGCAGCTTTAGGGCGCGGGCGATATCGCCATAGTGTTCCCAAATGACCGGGTCGGAATCCACGAGTTGAACGGCCCGCCTGATTTCCTGCCAGGCGCGCTTGTATTTACCCTGCTTGAAGCAGACCCAGGCCAGGGAGTCGACGAAGTAACCGTTGTCCGGTTTGACCTTGAGGGCGCTTTCAATCAGCACCTCTGCTCGTTCCAGGTTGTGACCCTGTTCCACCAGGGTGTAGCCGAGATAATTGAGCGCGTCGGCGTATTCGGGATCTTTGGAGATGACTTTTTCCATCATGATCATGGCCTGATCCCGGTGATCCATGCGATCGTAGATCAGTCCCAGACGATAAAGGATGGTCGTGTTGTCCGGCCAGAGGCCCGTGGCCTTTAGCAGCACGTCCAGTGCCTGCTGGTATTCTTTTTCGAACTCATGGATCTCCGCCATGATGATGCGGAATTCAGGCTGCTTGGGAAAAAGTGTCATGGCCGACAGACAGAGCTCTTTGGCCGTAGCCCTGTCGTTTTGCTGGTAGAGAAGATGGATGCGGAAGATCAGGCTGCGCTCATAGTGCTGATGCCCCGCAGGTATGGATTCCAAAAAGGTCATGGCCTTGCCTGGATTGTCGCGGCCTTCGTATTCCAGCACGGCCAGGAAAAAAAGCGCGTCGCTGGGGATGGGATTTTCTCGGGCTATGGGGTCCAGAAGTTCCGCCGCGTGGTCATAAAAATCCTGGTTGAGCAGCAGATTGACCGCTTCCAGAACCAGCGCCTGATCATCCGAGCCCTGTTGCACGTAGGACAGGGCCTGGTCGGGATTGTTGAGCTTCAGATTGAGTTCGATCAGGCGAAAGAGAATCTGCGGGTTCCCGATCCCCGAGTCAACGAGTTTGGCAAAGACGCGTTCCGCGTCGAGATAATTTTTCTGGACCTCATATGTCAGGCCAAGCTCTATCCACGCGTTGTAATACTCGGGATCGATGGCCACCGCCTGCTGGTAGGCGGTGATGGCCTTGTCGTAGAGTTCAAGGCCGAAAAAACCCTTGCCGAGAAGAAATTTTGTAGTCTGGTTGACGTCTTTTTGTGGAATGCCGTTCAGCCTGTCCACAGCTTCGCCGAACTGTCCCTGTTCCAGGCGATAGAGCGCCGCTTCGTGGGCCAGTTCGACCTGTTCGGGGTGTTTTTTGCGATAGGTGTCCAGGACGAGCACAGCATCGTCAAAACGACCCTGGGCCGCATAGGTTTTGGCCAGGGTGCTGAGCAGGGCTTCTGAGTCCGGGTAGCTGGTCAAACCCTGGTTCAAGACCAGCAGAGCATCGGAAAATCTGGAGGCGCGCCAGTGCAGGTTGCCCAGTTCAAGATAGAGTTCGGGCGTGGGTTTGAGCGCGATGGCCTGCTCCAGCGCCTGGGCAGCCTGGTCATTTTTGTCTTCTTGCAGCAGTTCGCGATAGGCCAGATAGGAATAGATGGCGTCGGCTTCGGAAGAGGCCGGCACTGCGGCGGGTGGTGTCAGTGGGTGCATCGACTCGGTTTGGTGGGCGCACCCCAGGGAAGCCGCTAAGGCGGCGGAAAGAAGGAACCGATGGACAAGCGTTCTGATCATGCAGTGATGTGTCCGGAGCAGTCATTTTTTCTACAAAATGCCTGGATTATTTGGTAAATTTTTTTGCCCATGTCGAGCCCCAGTTCGATGAATTCCGGCCCGTAAATTTTTCCGGCAGGAGTGCGGAACGTGTTCTGGATGGACGCAACCACCTCCAGCCCGGCGGGAAATTTATCCAGAATTTGCTGCAGGGTCCACTCCTGATAATTGCATATTTCCCACAGTGTGGTGATGAAATTGTCAGGTCCCCAGCGAAATTTGTCCGCGTCGTACAGCGCGTCGGACAGGAGTTGCGTGCCATGATGGTCGAACGCGGCTGGTGCGGAGAATGCTTCATGGCAGCGCACCGCGTCGGCGATCATCTGTTTTTCCTCGTCCGTGAGAGGATAGTCACGAAGGATCAGCAGGGCAAGGTCGGCCCCGCGCGTGGCATGATCGCCTTCTAGTCGGCAGGTGTCATGCAGCAAACCGGCGAGCATGGCCAAAAGGCTCAGCCGCCTCGCTTGCTCCAGTCCTAGCGCTTCAGCTTCGCTCAGAATCAGCGCACTGCATTCGATGGCAACTTTTTTCGAGTGGTCGATGCCGTGGCCGAACTCGTCGTTCAGGAAGGGCAGCACATCCTCCCGGCAACGTAGGACCATGGGGTGCGAAAAGAATGTGTCCCGGGCGGAGGCGATCTCCGCGCTCATGGCCGTATAAAAGCTGGGCAGGGCGTCAGGGGTGACTGCCGCGCTTTCCTGTTTGATGCGAAGGAGAATTTCATTCTTCATGTTCAATCCATTCTGAGGAGAAATCTTGGATGGTGCTCGACATCTGGGCCTTGATCTTTTGCAGCAGGCGGGCTTCGATCTGGCGTACCCGTTCCCGGGTGATGCCGTACTTGTCTCCGATTTCGCGCAGGGTGATGGGCGAGTCGGCCAGAAGGCGCTGCTCCAGGATGTCGAGTTCCTTTTCGTTCAGGCCGTCCCGTATGGCGTCAATATTGTCATGGATGAGCACGCTGATCTCGTCGGCGGCCATCTGTTCCTCGATCCCGGCCTCAAGAGCCGGAATGAAGTCCATGGGCGTGAAACTCGAGTCGTCCCCGATTTTCATGTCCAGGGACACATCGTGCTGGCCCAGGCGCTGACCCATTTCCACGATGTCGGCTTCGGAGACCTGCAGATTCTTGGAGAGGGTGGATGTCGTCGGGTCAAAGCCTTGCGCCTGCAGGCGCTGGCGCTCTTTGCCCAGGTTGTAGAACAGCTTGCGCTGGGCCTGGGTGGTTCCGATCTTGACCATGCGCCAGTTGTCCATGATGAATTTCAGGATGTAGGCCTTGATCCAGAACGAGGCATAATAGGAAAACTTGATGCCTTTGTCCGGGTCGAACTTCTGGACCGCCTTCATGAGGCCCACGTTGCCTTCCTGAATCAGATCAAGCACATTTTTCATCCAGCGTCGCTGGAAATCCATGGCGATCTTGACCACCAGACGCAGGTTGGAGGTGATGAGGATAAAGGCCGCCTGCTCTTCCTTTTCGTCCCGGTAGCGCCTGGCCAGATCGAATTCTTCGTCCAGTTCCAGTGGTTTGAACTTCTTGATTTCCTGAAGGTAGATATGCAGCGGGTCCAGGGTCGCGACTTCTCGTCTGGGGACTGTGGCCAGGACCAGCGGGGCTATTTCATCGATATCGACAGGGTCAACCGTGTCGGAATCGTCGACGATATCGGCATCGAACTCTTCGGTGTCCTCTGCTAAGGGTGTTTCGAGCTCTTCATCCAGAGCGTTGTCTTCGGGTCTTTGATTGGGATTCATGATGGTGCGTGAATGGAGGTGGTTCTTGGGCATCACGTGCTGTAAAAGTGGAAAAAGGTGCCCAGGGCTGTTCCGCGAGAATAGTTTTGAAGAATCAATCCGATATTTCGGAGTTTTCCACCATAGAGTTTTTGTTTGTCCTTTTCAATGATTTTCAGTAGGTCACTTCGTTCACCGGAGTGTGAATTTTTGAACAACGCGAGGTGTTGAAATGCGCGATTTTCGCCGGACACTCAAGGGCGGAAACGTTCTTGTTTTTGACGGGGGCATGGGGAGCCTGCTCCAGCGTCGTGGCCTTCAGGCCGGTCAGTCCCCCGAGGAATTCGGCATGGGGCGGCCGTATGTTGTCGCGTCGATCCATGCCGAATACGCCCGTTCCGGGGCGAATGTGGTCACCACCAACACGTTTGGCGCGACCCGGTACAAGCTTCCGCAAGGTTTTGACGTATTCGAGGTCAATGAAACCATGACCCGCGCCGCGCGTCAAGCCGTGGGTGATGCGGTCTTCGTGGCCGGCAGCGTCGGACCCACCGGCAAGATGATACAGCCTCTGGGTGACATCTCCTTTCGTGGGCTGGTGGATGTTTTCAAGGAGCAGATTCGCGGCCTGGCGGCAGGCGGAGCGGACCTGATCCTGGGCGAGACCCACTTCGATCTGGCCGAGGCCAGGGCCGTGGTCGTGGCCGCGCGCGAGGTCTGCGATCTGCCCGTAGGCATCAGCATGACCTTTGAGGGCGGAGTCAGCCTGACCGGGACCACTCCGGAAGTCTTTGCCCAGACCATGGAAAACATGGGCGTGGATCTCATCGCCTCCAATTGCAGCGCGGGCCCCGAGCAACTCATAGAGGTCGCCAAAGCCATGCTTCGCGTAAGCCAGACCCCGGTGCTCATCGAGCCCAACGCGGGCCTGCCCGAACTGGTGGACGGGGCCACGGTTTTTCGTCTGCCCCCGGACCCTTTTGCGGCCACGGTTTCGACTCTTGTGGAAGTGGGCGTCTCCTGTCTTGGCGGATGTTGTGGCACAACGCCGGAGCACATCAAGGCGTTAAGCGCGCTTTGCGCAGGCAAGGCCGCACGGCGTCCGGAGATTTCCGACCCTCCCTGCCTGATTGTCACGTCCCGTTCCCAGGCGGTCGAGTTCGGCTTTGATCGCCCCTGCCGCATCATCGGAGAACGGATCAACCCCACGGGCAAGACTGAACTCACGGCCGAACTACAGCGCTTTCAGACCCGTTGTCTCCTGACTTACGCCGAGGAGCAGGTCGCACGCGGAGCCGATCTTCTGGATGTCAACGTGGGCGCGCCCATGGTCGAGGAGGCGCGCATGCTGCCTTTGGCCGTGCAGGCCCTGACCAGCGCCCATGCCATTCCTCTGTGCCTGGATTCAAGCGACATCTCGGCCATCAGGGCCGGACTTGAGGCTTATCCGGGCTCGGCTCTGGTCAATTCCATCAGCGGCGAGGAAGAGCGGATGGAAATTCTGGGGCCGCTGTGCCGCGATTACGGCGCGCCGTTTATCCTGCTGCCGCTTAAGGGACGCAAGCTGCCCGTTACGGCGGCCGAGCGTCTGGCTATCATCGAGGAACTATTGATCAAGGCCGAGAGCCTGCGCATTCCGAGGCGGCTCATCCTGGTCGATGCCCTGGCTCTGACCGTGTCTTCCAAGCCGGAGGCGGCCAAGGCCTGCCTTGAAGTCATCCGGCACTGCCGGGAGCGCTGGGGGCTGGGTTCGACCATGGGCCTGTCCAACATCTCTTTTGGTCTCCCGGCCCGGGACCTGATCAATTCGACCTTTCTGGCCATGGCCATGGGCGTCGGCATGACCTCTTTCATCGCCAACCCCAACGCCGTGCGCATCCGCGAGAATCTGGCTGCGGCGGAGGTGCTTCTTGGCCGGGACAGCCATGCCGCAGGCTTCATCGCCTCCTATGCCGGATGGAATCCGGGAAACCCGGTGGCCGCGGTCGCTTCCACACACGTCGACGAGGATGGCAGCCCTGTGGCTGTGGCGGTGATCAAGGGGCAGAAGGATCGCATCGTCGATCTTTTGCGCCAGCGCATCGAGGCCGGTGAGGACCCTTTTGTCCTTGTCGACGGAGAGATGATCCCCGCCATTGCCAAGGTTGGGGAAAAGTACGAGAAGAAAGAGTATTTTTTGCCGCAGCTCCTGCTCTGCGCCGAAACCATGCAGATCGGCTTCGAGTCCATCAAGCATCTGCTCGTGCGAGAAGGTCAAGAGGCCAAGGCCACCATTGTCATGGCCACGGTAGAGGGTGACATTCATGACATCGGCAAGAATATCGTCTGTCTGATGCTCAGGAATTTCGGTTACAGCGTCGTTGATCTGGGCAAGGATGTGACGGCCGCGGTCATTGTCGCGGCGGCCATAGCCCACAAGGCCTCGGTCATCGGCCTTTCCGCGCTCATGACCACGACCATGGTCCGCATGGAGGATACCGTGCGTCTGGTCCGCGAGCAGAGTCTTCCCTGTCGGGTTATGATCGGTGGCGCGGTGGTCAGTCAGTCCTATGCGGATCTGATCGGTGCCGACGGCTATGCCGATGACGCGGTGGCGGCGGTGCGGGTGGCTACCCGGTTGTGCGCCGAGGTCCGCTCGGCCTAAAGTTTTTGAAGATTCAAGCGGGAACACGCATGGAAAAATATATTCTCAGAAAGGCGACCATCGCCGATGTCAAAGCCATTCACCGGCTGCTTATGGATTGCGCCACCAAGCGGCTGCTTCTGCCCCGGTCCTTCGGCGAGCTCTATTCCCACCTGCGGGATTTCATTGTGGCCGAGGATGTGGAAACCGGAACGATGGCGGGTTGCTGCGCTCTGACCATCACCTGGGAAGCCTTGGCCGAAGTCCGTTCGCTGGTGGTTGCCGAGAGCGCCCAGGGCCAGGGCCTGGGACGCAGGCTGGTGGAATTTTGTGTCAGCGACGCCGTGACCTTTGGTGTTTACAAGGTATTCGCCTTGACCTATCAGGTTTCCTTTTTTCAGAAGCTGGGGTTTTCGGAAGTAAGTAAGGACATTCTGCCGCAAAAAGTCTGGGCCGATTGTCTCAAATGCCCCCAGTTTCCCGAATGCGACGAAGTGGCCATGATGATTGAATTATAAGTTAAGACATGTCGGGATCTCCGGGAGAGTTCATGAAATTTGTTCAGCTTTTTGATCGTTCACAGATTGAAGCAAGAGCCCAGCAACTAGGCCGAGAAATATCCAGCCATTACGGCGATGAACCATTGGTGTGCGTATGCGTGCTCAAGGGAGCCTACGCATTTTTCACTGATCTGATGCGTAATTTGACCATCCATCCAACCATGGATTTTGTCCGTCTTTCCAGTTATGCGGATCAGACTTCCCGCAAATCGAAGATGGTTTTCTCCAAGGACATGGAGATCGACATCAGGGACAAGCATGTTCTGGTGGTCGAGGATATTGTCGATACCGGGCATTCCATGGGTTTTTTGATCAAGGTTCTTGAGGCGCGCAGCCCAAAATCCATCAAGATCGCGGCCATGATTGACAAGAGAGAGCGTCGCGAGGTGGATATGAATGTAGATTTTGTGGGTTTCCCACTGGATAAAGGATACATCGTCGGCTATGGACTTGACTACGCCGAGCAATACAGAGAACTTGACGGCATTTACGATCTCAAATTCTCGGAAGCATAGACCACTGCCTCCAGACTGAACTTTTTCAAGGAAAGGCCATGCTCGTTCAATGCCCTGAGTGCACCACCAAATACAATCTGGATGAAAGCAAGATCGGACACGACGGCAGCAAGGTCCGTTGTACGCGCTGCAAGAACGTGTTCACCGTGTTCCGCCCCATCGAAAACGGCGCGCCCGAAGCGGCACCCGAGCCGCTTTCGGCGGCCAGAGGGGCTCGGGAAGAGCTCTCCAATGATGATCTAGCGTCTTCTTTCGAAGACAATAAAAATGATTCCCCAAGGCAGTCGGTCGATTCTTTCGAGGACGATCTGGAGGCCCTGTTCAGGGACAACGAGGTTGTTCCCACATCCAAAAAGTCTTCCGCTTCCGAAAATTCGGCCGAAGTTGATTCCTTTGAAGACGATCTCGCGGCCATGCTTGACGAGAAAAAGCCCGCGGCTTCATCGATTTCCTCCGCCAATGCGTCCTTCGAGGATGACCTGACGGCTCTCATGGAAAAGAAACAGCCCAAGACTTCATCTAAAGCATCTGTGGACGAGGAAATGATCGCCGATCTCCAGGGTGCGTTTCAGCAGCCGCTGGCCGATCAGCTGGATCACGATTCGGCAGTTGGCGGGCGTTCCCCTGCCAAGACCAAGAAGGCCGGCAGCATGGGGCTCATCATCGGGCTTGTTGTCCTGCTGCTGGCCTGTGCCGCTGGCGGGGTTTATTTTTTGAAGCCGGGCTTGCTCGGGCTCGGACCCACAGTGCCCGGCGCGCCTGCGACAGCGCCGGATGCGGTCGTGCGGGAAGGCGCGGCCCAGATCGCGCTCGAAAATGTGCGCCAGTATTTTGTACCCAACGAAAAGGAAGGCCAGCTCTTCATTATTGAAGGCAAAGCCGTGAATCGTTTTCCCGAGGCGCGTGAACTGATCCGCATCAAGGCCTCCCTCTTCGACAGACAGGGAGCCGAAGTCGCGATGCAGGAATTCATGTGTGGCAATGTCGTCTCCCTGTACCAACTTCAGGTTTCAACCCGGGCGGACATCGAGACGGCCCTGACCGCTAAGGTCGGCATTCTGACCAACAATACCAATATCCAGCCCGGGGCGTCCGTGCCGTTCATGGCCGTGTTTTTTCAGACTCCGGACACTGTCGAAGAATTCGGACTTGAAGTGATCCAGTCCAGCGTCCCGCAGCAATAACAAAACTTTTGACCCACGAAAGGCAGGCGCAAGTCTGCCTTTTTTATTCCCTCATGAAAACAAAGAGCGCTTACGTCTGTACTGCCTGCAAGGCTGTCAGCCCTCGCTGGCAGGGGCAGTGTCCCAAATGCCTGGCCTGGAACACCCTGGAGCCGGCACTGCAAAAGGCCGGTCCGGTCAGGGCCTTTCCCCTGAACCGTCCCATTGACCTGCGCGAACTGCCAACGCTTCTTGAGGACCGGGTCAGCTCGCAGCTGTCCGGGCTGGACGGAATTCTCGGCAGCGGGTTCGTGCCCGGAGGAGTCATCCTCCTTGGCGGGGAGCCGGGCATTGGCAAGTCCACGCTGCTCCTGCAGGTGGCCGCGTCCATGGAGAGCTCCGGCAAGGGCGTGGTCTATGTTTCCGGCGAGGAGTCCCTGTCACAGATTCGCAGTCGGGCCGAGCGCCTGGGCATGCTTGGCGGCAGGCTGACCGTTCTTTCCACCAACCAGGTGGACGACATCCTGGCCTGCATGGAGGACGGCCCCGCGCTTATTGTCGTGGACTCGGTGCAGACCATGATTTCATCCAGCGTTGAGGGCTTGCCCGGTTCCGTCAGCCAGGTCCGCGCCGTGGCCACGGCCCTGACCGAGCGGGCCAAGCAGCGCGGGGTCACGGTCATCCTGGTCGGGCATGTGACCAAGGACGGGCAGATCGCGGGCCCGAAGCTGCTGGAGCACATGGTCGACACGGTCCTGTACCTTGAAGGGGACAAGGAGCATCTTTTCCGCGTCCTGCGCGTGGTCAAGAACCGCTTCGGCCCGTCCAACGAAATCCTGCTGTTCGAGATGCGCGAAAAGGGCATGAGCGTCATCGAGGACCCCTCGACCTTTTTCCTGCAGGCCCGCGATACGGCTCTCTCGGGCACGGCCCTGGTCATGTCCATGGAATCCCAGCGGCCCTTTGTGGTCGAGGTGCAGGCCCTGGTCACGAAAACGTTCCTGGCTTTTCCCCGGCGCACAGCCCTGGGCTTTGACGCCAACCGTCTGCACCTTCTCATCGCGGTCATGGAGAAGCGCCTGCAGATCAGCCTGGGTCAGGTTGATGTCTATGCCAAGGTCGGCGGAGGCTTGCGTATGAAAGACCCCGGGCTGGACTTAGGGATTGTCGCGGCCATATTATCATCTTTTTATGACCGCCCATTGCCCGAGGGCGCGGTGTTCTGGGGCGAGGTGGACCTTAACGGCCAGATCAGGCCGGTCACGGGACACGATGTGCGACTGCGCCAGGCCGCGAATCTGGGCTACGCACCCATGGTCCACCCCAAGACCGGGGCCAAGGGCAAGGGATGGACGAGAATCTCGGATGTTCAGAAGATGCTGTTCGGGCAGGCGGGGAAGGCGTGAAGGGATGATGGGCCGAGGGGTTGAGAAGACCCTCTTATCCCATCCAATCCTTGGCATCCTTTCCTTTGGGTCTTTGGCGCGAGGCCTTGAGCTTGCGGGTCCACAGGGCCAGGCGTTCCTCGTGGCCCTGGGACTTGGCCTGGTAGAAGATGCGACCTTTGAGCTCCGGGGGCAGATAGTCCTGCTCGACCCAGGCTTCGGGATAGGCGTGGGGGTATTTGTAGCCCTGGCCGTAGCCCCATTCCTTTTGCAGGCTGGTCGAGGCGTTGCGCAGGTGCAGGGGCACGGGCCTTGGTCCGTTGGTGCGGATCTCTTTGATGGCCGCGAGGTAGCCCGCGTAGGCCGAATTGCTTTTGGGCGCCAGGGCCAGATACACGGTGGTTTCGGCCATGGGGATCCAGCCCTCGGGCATGCCGATGCGTTCCACCGCCTGTTCGCAGGACACTGCCAGGGGCAGGGCCATGGGGTCGCCCAAGCCTACGTCTTCTGCGGCCGAGAGGATCAGCCTGCGGCAGATGAAGCGTGGATCTTCGCCTGTCTCCACCAAACTGGCCAGGTAGTAGAGGGCCGCGTCGGGGTCCGAGCCACGGATGGATTTGATCAGCGCCGAAGCCAGTTCGTAATGGGAGTCGCCTTCCCTGTCCCCCCGCAGCACAATCTCCGGCAAGCGGGTCTTGAGCTGGTCGGGCTCCAGATCCTTTTCTTCAAGCCCCGCTGCAAATTCCACAAGATTGAGCATGGTTCGCGCGTCTCCGCCCGAGAGGGTGGCCAGAAGTTCCAGGCTTTTTTCCGGAATGAGCGAGTCCAGCTTTTCCATGCCCCGCTTGCCGACGTCCACCAGTTCGGCCATGCCCAGCGAGCGCAGGCGCAATACATGCAGCCGGGAGAGAAGCTGGCGCGTGACGCTGAAGGACGGGTTTTCCGTGGTCGTGGCGATCAGCGTCAGTTCGCCCGTCTCCAGCAGCGGCAGGAAGAAATCCTGCTGGGCCTTTGAATAGCGGTGCAGTTCGTCCAGGATAAGGATCTCCTTGTCCTGGATCTGCTTGCGCAGGGCGGTGATTCCCACCTCGGGCGCGCTGACCCGCACGAAGGGCTTATCCGCGTGTTTGGCCAGGAGCAGGGCCACTGTGGATTTGCCGCAACCCGGAGGTCCGAAGAGCAGGAGGCTCGGCAGGTCCTTGGATTGCATCAGGGTGCGCAGGCGCTGGCGAAAATGGCTTTGGCCGATAAAGTCGTCGAGGGACTCCGGGCGCAGGGATTCGGCGAGAGGGCGTTTTTGGGCCACGATGATAATTCCGGCTAAATGCTTGTGGCCTTTTCCAGACACTCCAGAAGGGCCTGGGCTTCGGGCCCGTGGGCGGCGATATTTACGGTTCTGGTCTCTGCTTCGACCGTCCAGACCATGTCGAGATGGGAGTCGGGCATGTACTCCGTGGGGAGGTACTCGGCCCATTCCAGCAAGCAGAAATGATCCGGGGCGAAGAGCGTCTCTTCCAGATCAGGATCAAAGTTCCGGCCTTCGGTGCGGTAAAGGTCGAAATGTCCCACGGGTGGCGTCGTGGGGTAAAGGTTGAGGAGGTTGAAGCTGGGGCTGCTGACCTCGGCGTTTTCGCTTCCCGGCAGGGCTTGGACCAGTTCGCGGATGAAGGTCGTCTTTCCGGCCCCGAGCTGCCCGTGCAGAAGCACGGGAGGCAGGGCCGAGTTGCCTGTGATGCAGGCCGCAAATGTTCGGGCCAGGGCAGCCGTGGCCTCAAGCGAGGTCAGGACAATGATCATGAATGAGGGATCAGGGTTTTGATGACGTCTTTCTTGCCGACAACACCCAGCAGCTTGCCCTTGTCCGTGACGGGCAGGGTGTGGAATTTTTTGTCGACCATGAGAGCCGCGATTTCGTCGATGGTTATGTCCGGGCCGATGGTGACCACTTTCGTGCTCATGGCGTCGGAAACCTTGGAAGCGGCAATGCGCCGTACCTCGGCTTCAAGCAGCGCCGAGGAGGACATGGGCACGAAGCCGTCCAGCAGGGTGAACAGTGAGGGTATGGGCAGGCTTTTCTGCATGCGGACCAGATCGCTCTGACACAGGATGCCGACCAGCCGGCCGGTGTTGTCGACCACTGGCAGTCCGTTGATTCCCTTGTCGAGCAGGATTTTCACGGCTTCGGTGATGTCTGCTTCGGGGCTGATGGTGATGACCTCGGTGGTCATGATATCTTGAGCTGTACGCATTTTTTCCACTCCTTCAAGGCGGTTGGCAGGTAATCGGCGATTTCCATGGGGGTGTTGCCCCGGTACGGGAAATCATTGGCGAGCTGGGTGCCCGCATATCCGTGCCAATACACGCCGATCCGGGCGGCGGTCAATGGCGGGTGCCCCTGGGCCATCAGACTGCCGATGATCCCGGCGAGCACGTCGCCCGATCCGCCGATGGCCAGGTTCGGGGCGCAGAAAGGTGAGATGGAGATGGGGTCTTCGTGTCCGGCGACGATGGTCGCAGCACCCTTCAAGACCAGATTGACGCAGCGTCCGAATGAAAATTCCCTCGCGTAGCTGGCCCTGGCGAGATTGACGGCCCCGGCCGTGACGCCGAAGAAATTGGCCATCTCGCCAGGATGCGGGGTCAGTACCGCGTCCCGGCCGATGAGGGCCAGGAGGTCGGGGCGCTGGGCCAGGAGGAAGAGGGCGTCGGCATCGTAGAGGGTCCTGGCGTGAGGCTGGGCTACATAGCGTTCCAGAAAGGCCATGGCTCCGTCGGTGCGGCCGAGGCCGGGGCCGAAGACCACGGCCGAGAAGCGCGAAAGATTCGGCAGGAGGGACTCGAAGCAACCTGAGCACCACTGGTCCGAATTGCCGAGGCCCAGAGTCATGATTTCGGGGAAGTTTCCGTAGGCCGAAGTCAGCGCCTTGGGACAAGCGATGCTGACCAGCCCTGCGCCGGAGCGGAAGGCCGCCCGGGCCGCAAGCATGGGCGCGCCGGTCAGGCCGGGGGAGCCGCCCAGGATTAGAATATGTCCTGCGACGCCCTTGTGCATGGTCGAATCCGGTTCAGGCAGCAGGTCGGCAAGGTTCGGGCCCAGGGCAACGTGGGTGGTGGGGTGCTGGTCCTTGATGTGACGCGGAATGCCAATCTTGGACGTGATCAGCTTGCCCACATGTTTTTTGGCTGGGGGCAGGAACAGTCCGAGCTTGGCCTCCTCGAAGGTCACGGTCAGGTCGGCTTCGACCGCAAGAGGCATGGGCTGGCCCGTGGTGCCGTTGAGTCCTGATGGGATGTCCAGCGACAGGACATAGGAGTGGACGCCCAATTTGTTGATGGACTTGATCCATGTCTGCAAGCTGGGTCGCAGCGGGCCCTCGAAGCCGGTTCCGAGCAGGCCGTCCACGACAATGTCGATCCTTGGCACCAGATCCATCTCGTATTCGGGCAGGTAGGAGCAGGGGATGCCCATGTCCATGGCCAGCTTCAGATGGTAGGCGGAATCCTGGGTATACTGCGCGAGGTGCTTGGCGTGCAGAATGAGGACCGTCGCTCCCAGATTGACCAGATGTCTGGCCAGGGCGAAGGCGTCGCCGCCATTGTTGCCGGGACCGGCAAAAACCATGACCGACGCGTCTCGCAGCGGGCCAAATTCTTTTTTAAGGGCATAGAGAGCGGCCCTGCTGGCGTTTTCCATCAGGATTTGTCCGGACAACCCGAACTCGTCGATGGTCAGTCTGTCCCAGCGGGACATTTCCTCGGGAGTGGGCAAAAGGGTAACCATTTGATCTCCTTTTCATGAGGTCTTGCGTCTGGGCTTTCATAATGGAAGCCGGAGCCTGATTGCGGCCCATGATGTTTGAGAGGCTCTGTGCCATTATTTTTCATCATGCGCCAGCCATGTCTTTTTCCTCACGTTCTTGCACAGGGGGCATGACGGATGCGGGAAAATTGTCCTTGACTCGGCACTCTATCTTCTCCAAAAAAAAGGGCTTGCTGGGAAGTGTCGCCATGTCTGCGCCCCGGCTGAATTATTCTGGAGGTGTCATGACGGATTCCGCGGCGCAGAGCCAGTCATTGCCGATCGTTCAATTGCGGAACGTGGCAAAGAGTTACGACGGTCAGCATGCCTTGACGGACGTGTCTCTCGACGTGCAGCGCGGCGAGTTTCTGACCATCCTTGGGCCCTCGGGTTGCGGCAAGACAACCATCCTGCGCCTTGTGGCAGGCTTTGAAAGCGCCACTGCCGGAGCCATTTACATTGATGGCAAGATCGTGACCGATCTCCCTCCGGAGCGCCGCAACGTCAATACGGTCTTTCAGAGCTACGCGCTTTTTCCGCACATGAACGTGTTCGACAACGTTGCCTTCGGGCTGCGCATGAAGAAGCGCCCGGCCGCCGAGGTCACCGTCGAAGTCCTCGAGACCTTGCGGCTGGTTCAGCTTGAGGGTTTCGATACGCGCATGGTCGGTAAACTCTCCGGCGGACAGCAGCAGCGTGTGGCCATTGCCCGGGCCATCATCAATCGCCCCCTGGTCCTGCTCCTGGATGAGCCTCTCTCCGCCCTCGATTACCGGCTGCGCAAGCAGATGCAGCTTGATCTGAAACATTTGCAGCGCAAGCTCGGCATCACCTTCGTCCTGGTCACCCACGATCAGGAAGAGGCCTTTTCCATGTCCGACCGCGTAGTGGTCATGAACAACGGCCACATCGAGCAGATCGGCACCCCGGTCAGCGTGTACGAGGAGCCCCGCAACCTCTACGTGGCCCGCTTCGTGGGCGAGATCAACATCATCGACGCCGAGGTGGTGGAGATGGGCGAGGGTCGCGCCAGGGTGCGGGCCCAGGGGCTCGACGTATTCATGCGCACCAGCCATGCTTTCCAGCCCGGCGAGAAGGTGCACATCCTGCTGCGCCCCGAGGACCTGCGGGTCGAGACCCTGAAGGACCTGGCCGAGGACCCGGAGCTGGAAGACGTGTTTGCCCGTGACCGCTCCTTGGTAGGCACGGTAGAGGAGACCATCTACAAGGGCGCGACCTATGACGTCGTGGTCCGGCTGGATGCCGGCGGCACGGTCACGGCCACGGAATTTTTCAACGAGGACGACGAGACCGTGTATTTCCGGGCCGCAGACCGGGTGGCCGTGAGCTGGGTCGAGGGCTGGGAAGTGGTGCTGCCGTATGAAAAATGACGGCTTCTTCAAGCTCGCCGTCATAATTGGCGTCATCTCCTGGATGGCGATTTTTGCTTTTGTGCCCAATGTCCTGGTCTTTTTGGCCAGTTTCAGTTCCACGTCGACACAGAATTTCATCGAGCCTGGTTTTTCCTTCAGCAATTACGCCCGGCTGATGGATGCGACCCACCTCGACATCCTGCTGTCGTCCCTGCGTCTCTCCGGACTGGTCACATTCATCTGCCTGGTCACGGCCTATCCCTTCGCCGCCATTCTGGCCCGGACCCCCAAGCCGCTGCGCAACACACTGCTCCTGCTGGTGGTCATCCCCTTCTGGACAAATTCCCTGGTGCGCACCTACGCCATGACCGCCATGCTCAACTCCAGCGGAATCGTGAACAATGTGCTGCTGACCCTGGGCATCATCGATGCGCCCCTGGCCATGATGTACACCCCCGGCGCCGTTGTCCTGGGCCTTGTGTACACGCTGCTGCCGTTCATGATTCTGCCTCTTTACGCAGCCTTGGAACGTCTCGACCGCCGCTATCTCGAAGCAGCCCGCGATCTGGGCGCGAGCCCCTGGCGGGCGTTCTGGAAAGTGGTCGTGCCCTTGACCATGCCGGGCATCGTCTCGGGCTGCATGCTGGTCTTCCTGCCGGGCATTGGCATGTTCTACGTGTCCGACGTGCTCGGCGGGGCCAAGGCCATGCTGCTTGGCAACTTCATTCGCGACCAGTTCCTGACCACCCGCGACTGGCCGCTGGGCGCGGCGGCCAGCGTGACCCTGACCGTGCTCATGGGCGTGATGCTCCTTCTCTATTGGAAGAGCGCGGCTCGGCTGGGCAGGAAGGAGGCCTGATGCGAAAGCTGCGCGTTTTTTACGCCACGCTGGTCTTTGTCTTTCTGTACCTGCCGCTTGGCGTCATGGTCGTTTATTCCTTCAACTCGTCCCGTTTTTCCATGGCCTGGAAGGGCTTGACCCTGGACTGGTATGTAAAGCTCTTCGCCAATACTGCGCTTATGCAGGCGGCTTTGAATTCGCTCCTCATCGCGGCCGTTGCTGCGACCTGTTCGAGCATCCTGGGCACGCTCATCGCCATGGCTCTGCAGCGCTGGCGTTTTCCGTCACGCAAGGTCATCCGCACCTCGCTTTTCGTCATGATGATGTCTCCGGACATCGTCATCGGCATTTCGCTGCTGGTGCTCTTTATGGCCCTGTCCCTGCCGCTGGGGTTCTGGACCCTGCTCATGGCCCACATCACCCTGTGCGTGCCCTTTGTCAGCATTACCGTTTACGGCCGTCTGCAGGGGTTCGACCCGCACGTGGTGGAAGCCGCCCGGGACCTTGGGGCGGGCGAGTACGAGGTCTTCCGCCATGTGGTCCTGCCCATGGTTTTTCCCGCTGTCCTGGCCGGGTGGTTCCTCAGTTTCACCCTGTCCATCGATGACGTGATCATCAGCTTCTTTACCACCGGACCCACGTTCGAGGTACTGCCTTTGCGCATCTATTCCATGGTCCGCCTGGGACTCAAGCCCGAGGTCAATGCCCTGTGCGCGATCATGATCCTTATAACCGTTGTGGCGGTCTTCGTGTCGCAGCGCTTCCTGAAGGAGAAATCATGAAACGATTGGTATTCACGGTCCTGTGCCTCATGCTGGCCACCCAGGCCCTGGCGGCATCCAAGGAACTCTATGTCTACAATTGGTCCGAATACATGCCGGACAGCGTGCTTGAGGATTTCACCAAAGAGACCGGAATCAAGGTCATCATGTCTACCTACGACAGCAACGAGGCCCTCTACGCCAAGATCAGGATGGTCGATGCCAAAGGGTACGACCTCATCGTGCCGTCCACGGATTTCGTGGCCCGCATGCACAAGGAGGGGCTGCTCATGCCCCTGGACAAGGCTAAGCTGACCAATCTGGGCAATCTTGATCCCAAGCTCATGAACCAGTCCTTTGATCCGGACAATACCTACAGCGTGCCCTACATGTGGGGCTCCACCGCCATCGCCGTGAACACCAAGGACCCGGTCGCGGCGGCAGTCACTTCCTACGCCGACCTATGGAAGCCGGAACTTAAAAGCAAAATCCTGCTGCCCAACGACATGCGCGGGGTGCTCGGCATGGGGCTCAAGCGTCTGGGCTATTCGCTCAACGAGACCGACCCGGCCAAAGTGGCCGAAGCCTGCGAGTTGCTGATGCCGCTCATGGAGAGCGTGCGCGTTTTTGATTCCGACTCCCCCAAGCAGGCCCTCTTGAACAACGAGGTGCAGGCGGCAGTGCTGTGGAACGGCGAGGCCTACATCGCTTCGGACGAAAATCCGGACGTCCGCTACGTATACCCTACCGAGGGTTTCAGCCTCTGGATCGACAATCTCTGTATCCCTAAAAATGCGGCCAACGTGGACAACGCCCACCTTTTCATCGACTACCTCCTGCGGCCCGAAGTGGCGGCTTTCATCTGTCAGGAGATGGGCTATTCCTCTCCCAATCTGGCCGCACAGGCACTTCTTCCCGAAGATGTGCGCGGCAACGCCATTGTCTATCCCGCGCCCGAAGACATGGCCCGGGGCGAATTCGAGACCGACCTGGGGCCCGCCGTGAAAGCCTACGAAGAGTGCTGGATGCGACTCAAAACGCAGTAGCAAAAAGATGTGTCGAGAGCTGTGGCGCGTTTCGCAAGGGACGCGCCTTTTTTGTTCGCGCGGGAAATGTCGTGCGCGATTGGCGTTGGAATTTGTGTCCGGCCGTGTTACATTATTGTTTGAAACGCTGAATCGGCGAATGATCATGCAACAACGCATTTTTTCGGGGGTGGACATGGATTCCGAATTGCGCAAGCGCCTGGATGATTTTTTCGACGTGGGTTTCGGTAAGACCACTGGCATCGACACGGCTCTGGAAATTACCAAGATTTACGCCGGATCGGCCGCTGCCGATCCGGACAAGATTCCGGATCTGTTTGTGCGGCTGGTTCAGCTTTTTGAACCCCGGCTTGATGTCCGCGATGAGAGCTGAATTGACAGCTTGCCTCAACTCGGCCATGAAATCTGTTTTTGCGGACATTTTCGTGAGGCTGCAATGAGCTTTTGCGTCAAGGATATTCTGCGTATGCAGGTCGCGCCGGCACTGGGCTGCACGGAGCCGGTGGCCGTGGCCCTGGCTGCCGCCGCAGCCAGGGCTGTACTGCCGGGTAGGCCCGAGCGGGTGGATTTGTGGGTCGACCCCAATATTTACAAGAACGGGCTGGCCGTCATCATCCCCGGCACCGGGGGGCTGAGCGGCCTGGATCTGGCCGGAGCCTTGGGCGTTTTTGGCGGCGATGCGTCCCTGGGCCTGGAAGTCCTTGAGCCGCTCGATGAAGAGTCCGTGCAGGCGGCACGCGCCCTTGTCCGTGACGGCGGCGTGACCCTCAACCTGATGCAGGACCAGCGGGGACTTTTCATCCGAGCCGAGGTTTTTGACGGCTCGCATGTGGCCGAGGCCGTGGTCCGCGACATGCACGACAACGTGGTCAGCGTGAGCCTGGACGGCGCCGTTTTACCCCGTGCCCAGACTTCAAAGAAAGTCGCCGCCTCAAGCGAGATGCCTCGCTTAGAGGCCTGGATCAAGGCTCTGTCCCTGGCAGACTTGGTCCGATTGCTTGACGATCTGGACGACGAGGACCGCGAATTTCTGATGGAAGGGGTGCGCACCAACATGCGCCTGGCCGAGCATGGCCTCAAATTCGGTCCCGGCCTTGGCATCGGCAAGGCCCTGGATCGGCTGGTGCGTCAGAAGCTGGTCTGCCGGGACATGATTCTGGCCGCGCGTATCCTGACCTCGGCCGCCTCGGACGCACGCATGGGCGGGGTCAAGCTCCCGGCAATGAGCTCCGCCGGGAGCGGCAATCATGGCCTGACCGCTATCCTGCCCATCTGGGCCATCCGCGAATTCATTACCTGCGAAGAGAAGGACGTGCTTGAAGCCATGGCGCTCAGTCACCTGGTCACGGCCTACGTCAAGGCCCACACCGGGCGGCTTTCTGCCATCTGCGGCTGCTCCGTGGCGGCCGGGGCCGGGGCCAGCGCAGGCATCGCATATCTGCTGGGCGGCAATCTGGCCCACATCGCCGGGGCCATCAAGAACATCATCGAGGACCTGGCCGGAGTCATTTGCGACGGCGCCAAGGCCGGATGTTCGCTCAAGCTGGCCACGGCTGCGGGAACGGCCGTGCAGGCCGCACTTTTTTCGCTGCAAGGCGTCAATGTGATGGACACCGACGGAATCATCGGCGCCTCGCCCGAAGAGACCATGCAGAACATAGGCATGCTGAGCACCGAAGGCATGATCGAAACCGACCGGACCATTCTGAAAATAATGCTGGCCAAGCGCTTCTCCGGATTCTGATTTCCAAAAATGCCAGCCAAAAGGAGTATTAACCAATGAATATATGTATTGTTGGAACGGGTTACGTCGGCCTGGTGTCCGCAGCCTGTTTCGCCGAGATGGGCAACGCGGTGACCTGCGTCGATATCAACCCCAACGTGATCGAGGGGCTCAAGAAGGGCGAGGTGCACATCTACGAGCCCGGCCTTGAGGCCATGGTCCGCCGCAATTTTCAGGAAGGCCGCCTGACCTTCACCACCGACCTCTCCGAGGGCCTGAAAGACAGCCTCTTCGTCTTTTGCTGCGTGGGCACGCCCGAGGGCGAGGACGGCACCGCCGACCTGCGCTACGTGCATCAGGTGGCCCGCGATGTGGGTCGCCACATGGATGACTACAAGATCATCGTGGATAAATCCACCGTACCCGTGGGCACCGCCGACAGCGTGCGCGCCACCGTGCAGGAGGAGTTGGACAGGCGTGGGCTCAAGGTTGAGTTCGACGTGGTCTCCAATCCCGAGTTTCTCAAAGAAGGCGACGCGGTCAACGACTTCATGAAGCCCGACCGCGTGGTCGTGGGCACGGACAACGTGCGCACTGCCGAACTCTTGAAAAGCCTCTACGCCCCCTATGCGCGCAGCCGCGAGAAGATGATCGTCATGGGCGTGCGCAGCGCGGAGATGACCAAATACGCAGCCAACTGCATGCTGGCCACCAAGATCTCCTTCATCAACGAGATCGCCAACATCTGCGAAAAGGTCGGGGCCGACGTGCGCGACGTGCGGCACGGTATCGGGGCCGATCACCGCATCGGCTACCAGTTCATCTATCCCGGCGTTGGTTACGGCGGATCCTGTTTCCCCAAAGACGTGAAGGCGCTGATCGGTACGGCCCAGGGCGTGGGCTATGAACCGCAGCTCCTTTCCGCCGTGGACGAGGTCAACGACCGCCAGAAGACCGTCATCGCGCGCAAGATCGAGTCGTATTTCGCCGAGCAGGGCGGGGTAAGGGGCAAGACTTTGGCGCTGTGGGGCCTAGCCTTCAAGGCCAACACCGACGACATGCGCGAAGCCCCGTCCCTGGAGCTGATCCGCCACCTGACGGCCCTCGGGATGAAGATTCGCGCCTTCGACCCCGTGGCTGGCTCCAATGCCAGCCGCATCCTGCAGGACAATCCGCTGGTGGAAATCTGCGAGGACCAGTACGAGACGCTTCAGGGTGCCGAGGCATTGGCCGTGGTCACGGAATGGAACCAGTTCCGCAACCCGGAATTCTCCAGGATCAAAAAGGCGCTGACCGCCCCCATCCTCTTCGACGGCCGCAACCTCTACTCTCCGACCCTCATGGCAGCTGAGGGCTTCGCCTATTTCTGCGTGGGTCGCTAGACCTGGTCGTAACCACAAATCAAGGCCCCGTTCGGAGAAATCCGGGCGGGGCCTTCGCCGTTGTGCGCACCGTGGAAGCGCATCCTTTTTCCATATCTTTGCGACGTTGCGCAACGAGCAGTCATCTAAGCATTCTTATTGATTTTGTCGCGTTGACATCCCCCTGTCACAGGGCTACGTTTTTGCGCATAATTGTCATTCTTATGTCACAGTTTCGAAACATCAGGACCCGTCGGGTCCGAAGGAGGTTGTGTCGATGAAAAGATTGGTGGTTGTGATCGCGATTCTGTTGTGCTCGGCTCTGTCCGCCCAGGCGGCGGAACTGGATCCGGCCAAGGCCAAGGCCGAGGGCACGGCGACTTTCTATGCCAACATCACCGCGGTGGAACCGATCATGGAGGCTTTCGAGGCCGACACCGGGGTCAAGGGGGCGTACACCAGAATTTCCACTTCGAAATTCCTCGCCACGGTCCTGACGGAATTCGAGGCGGGCAAGCTCATGGCCGACGTGGTGCAGGCGCCGCTTCCGGTTCTTGAGATCCTCAAGTCCAAGGGCGTGCTTGCCCCCTATAGTTCTCCGGCCGCAGCAGGCTATGCGGACTGGACCAGGAAGGACGACGCCATCCAGCTTTTCGGCATCGAGTACGTAGGGCTCATCTACAACAAGGAGCTGGTCAAGGCGGCCGACGTCCCCAAGCGCTACGAGGATCTGGCCGATCCGAAGTGGAAGGACAAGATCGTCATGGCCAACCCCGCCAATCACGCCACCACCATCTCCTGGCTGGTCGGCCTCAAGGAAAGCGTGTTCAAGACCGAAGAGGAATGGATGAGCTTCCTCAAGGGGCTGGCGGCCAACAGACCCATGTTCGTGGCCTCCTTCGGTCCCACGCCGGCCCCGGTTGAGAGCGGCGAGAAGCTCATCGCCATCTCCATGCCCAAGTACATCATCACCAAGGCTCCGGCCCCCCTGGACTGGGCCCGGGTGGAGCAGCCCTTGCTCGGCACGCCTCGCGCCATCGCCGTGACCTCCAAGGCTCCGCATCCCAATGCCGCCCGCCTTTTCGTGGACTACTGGCTGTCCGAAAAGGCCATGGGCATCCTGGCCAAGGACGTGGGCGAATACGTCCTTGCGCCCGGTGTCTATCCGCCCATCGATGGCATGGACACGGCCAAGGTCATGCCCATCCGCGATCTCTCCGACGAGGAGATCCAGAAGTGGGGCGACCAGTTCAAGACCATCTTCGACGTGCAATAATCAGCGGCAGGCCGTCCGGACCAATGATTCGGACGGCCTCCTCTTCCGGAGCCCAGACTCCATCAGCCAACACCTCACCGCCTTTCGTATTGGGCCAGGTCCGGTGCAAAGGCGCTTATGGAAACTCACCATGGAGATCAAAATCCAAGGCGTCAGCAAGCATTATTTTTCCGAAGGCAAGACCATAAAGGCCTTGGATGACGTCACCCTGACCATCCCGGCCAACCAGATCTTCACGCTGCTCGGTCCGAGCGGGTGCGGCAAGACCACGCTGCTCCGGTGCATCGTGGGCCTTGAATCTCCCGATAGCGGAGAGATCAGCATCGGCGACGAGGTGGTCTGGTCCAAGGACAAGGGCGTTTACGTGCCCACGGAAGAGCGGGGCCTGGGCATGGTCTTTCAGACCTACGCCATCTGGCCGCACATGAATGTTTTCGACAACGTGGCCTATCCGCTGCAAACCCGGAACGTGCCTCGGGATGTCATCCGCCGGAAAGTCGAGAAGACCCTGCACTTCGTGCAACTGGAAGGCTTCGAGAAGCGCCCGGCCACCAAGCTTTCCGGAGGTCAGCAGCAGCGCGTGGCCCTGGCCCGGGCCCTGGTGGCCGAGCCCAAGGTCATCCTTTTCGATGAGCCGCTCAGCAACCTGGACGCCAAGCTGCGCGAGGAGACACGCAAGGAGCTGCGGACCTTTCTGACCGAGCTGTCCATCACGGCGGTGTACGTGACCCATGACCGCATCGAGGCCCTGGCCCTGTCCGACTCCATCGCGGTCATGCGCTCGGGGCGGATCATCGAGATCGGTTCGCCGCAGAAAATCTATTTCGATGCGGATCACCGTTTCGTGGCCGACTTCATCGGCCGGGCGAATCTGATCCCGGCCAAGGTCGTGAAGCAGACCGAAAACGCCACCGTGGTCGACAGCCCCCTTGGCGTCATCAATTGCCAGAAGCGCGATTTGGCCGAGGGCGCGACGGTGACCCTGTGCCTGCGTCCGGAATTCATCCGCGTGGCTCCGGGCAGCGGCGAGGAGGGAGCGAATGTGGTCCAGGGCAAGGTCGAGACCCTGGTCTTTATCGGCGAAGCCTTTGAGATGGAGATACGGGCCGGTGGCGAGCTGCTGCTGGCCAAGGTCGATGCCGACACCCGCACCCAGGTCGGGGACACGCTGCATTTCACCCTTGATCCCGCCCACTGCCTGCTGGTCGCGGTCTAGGGGGTGCCATGGACGCCAATCGATCGAAACTGACGTTTTCCCTGATTCTCATTGTGGGAGTATTGACCGTCTGTCCCGTGGTCATGCTCGTCATCGGCAGTTTTTCCGAAGGCCTGACCGCTTTTGGAAGCTTCACCCTGCAGAAATATGTCGAGGCCTACACCGATCCGGCTCTGGCGGAAATCATCCTCAACACCGTGATCTTCGTCCTGGGCTCGTCGACCCTGGCCACGGTCCTGGCCCTTTTTCTGTCGTATCTGAACAACCGCACGGACATTCCCTGCAAGTTCATGTTCCGGATCATCTCCATCATTCCCATGATGATTCCGCACATTCTCTTTTCCGTAAGCTGGGCGCTGCTCTTGAACCCTTCCAACGGGCTCATCAACCTGGTGCTCAAGCAGGTTTTTTTTCTCGATCACGCACCTCTGAACATCTATTCTCTGTGGGGCATGATTCTGGTCGAGGGCCTGCTCGACCTGCCCATCGCCTATCTCATCATCGCCCCGGCCATGGCTTCCTTCGACGTGGCCCTGGAAGAGTCGTCCAAGGTTTGCGGGGCCAGCCCCTTGAGAACCCTTTTTCGCGTCACCCTGCCGGTGCTTCGTCCGGCCATCCTGGCCGCGTTCATCCTGGGCGTGGTGCGCAGCCTGGCTTCCTTCGCCGTGCCGTCGGTCATCGGCATGCCCGGCCGGGTCTACGTCCTGGCCACCCATTTGTACCAGATGATCGCCACGGGGTTTTCCGTGGACTACGGCAAGGCGGCGGCCATCGGCATGAGCGTTCTGGCCGCGTCCGTCACGCTCATCCTGATCTATCGGGCATTGACGAGCGAGAGCGAAAAATACGTGACCATTTCCAGCCGGGGCTACCGGCCCACGGTCATTCCCCTCAAAGGAGCGCGGATTCCCCTTTTCGCCGTGGTGGCCCTGCTTTCGTTCGTGCTCATCGTCCTGCCGGTGGTGGTGCTCTTCTATACGTCCCTGGTGCCGTACTCCATGGTCCCCAGCGCCCGCGCCTTCTCGCTCATGAGCTGGAAGCACTGGATTGAGGTCCTCAAAGATCCCATCTCTCTGCTGTCGCTCAAGAACAGCCTGATGCTTGGGCTTGGCGGAGCCACGCTGGGAGTGATCCTGTCGGTCTTCGTGGCCTACACCATCGTCAAGGTCCGGACCAGGGCAGCCGGCATCCTTGAATCGCTCAGTTTTCTGTCCTTTTCCTTTCCCGGCATCGTCATCGGCATGGGGTTCATGTGGTTTTTCGTGCGCACTCCGCTCTATGCCACCATCTGGGCGCTGCTCATCGGTTACATCGCCACCTATCTGCCTTACGGCATCCGCCCCCTGGCCAGCGCCTTTGTCCAAGTGCACAGCCATCTGGAGGAATCGTCCCTGGTCTGCGGAGCCAGCCGCATGACGACCATGCGCCGCATAATCATTCCGCTGCTGGTGCCGGGCATGGTTTCGGGGTGGATTCTCATGGCCACCATGTTCGTGCGCGAACTGACCCTCTCGGTGGTGCTGTCCCGCCCCGGCACGGAGGTGCTGGCCGTGCAGATCCTGCGGTTCGCCGAGGACGGGCTGTGGGGCAGGCTTTCGGCCCTGGGGATCATGATGATATTCATCTCCACGATCTTGGTGATCCTGGCCAATCTGGTCGGGGCCAGATTCAAGCCGATGGAAGACGGGGGATAGGTTTTGGGGCGGGCACGTTCAAAATTACAAAGACCACAAGGGGACGGAACCGAGAATCATGGCCCAGGCGACATACATCAACGCGGTTCACCGCATTTCCGAATACAGCACGGCCTCGCCGGACGCGCTGCAATACCTTGTTCACGAGCATATGCGCTTGGCGCGCTCCGTGGATTCAACGCTCCATATTCTTGCCGCGCGTATCGACGAGCAGGCCGTGCAGCGCCGCATCGAGGAGCTTTTCAGGCAATATTCCGATCCGGCGCGCAGGCCGCCGCTCTTCGGCGTGCCGGTCGGGGTCAAGGACATCTTCCGCATCGACGGGGCGTCCATCCGCTGCGGATCGCTGCTGCCGCCCGTTTTTTTTGCAGGGGAGGAGGCCCGCTGCGTTCGGATGCTGCGCGCTGCCGGGGCGATCATCTTTGCGCGTACCGCGACCACGGAGTTCGCGTATTTCGAGCCCGCCGCGACCCGGAACCCGCATAGTCCGGCCCACACTCCCGGCGGGTCGAGCAGCGGTTCCGCCGCCGGGGTGGCGGCGGGGCTTTTTCCCCTGGCCCTGGGCACCCAGACCGTCGGGTCCATCGTGCGTCCGGCCGCTTTTTGCGGGGTGGTGGGCATGAAGCCTTCGCTCGGGAAGATTCCCACGGCGGGTGTGGTCTATTTTTCGCCCACCGTCGACCATGTCGGCTTTTTCTGCCGGCAGGTCGCGGACATCCCCCCTGTCATGGCGGCGTTCGACCCGCACTGGACCACGGGCGCGAATCCCGAGCGCCCGCGCCTCGGCGTGCCAGTCGGGAAGTATCTCGATCAGTTGCCGGAAGAGACCATGGCGTGGTTCGAGGGGATTGTCGGAACCCTTGAGGCCGAAGGGTTCGAAGTTGTCCGGGTGCCTTGCCTGGGCGATATCGAGGAGATCGCGGCCCGGCACGGGGACCTGATCGCGGCTGAATTCGCACTGGAGCAGGAGGCATGGTTCACGGATTATGCTCATCTCTACCGTCCGGCGACCCGAAACATCATCCAGAAAGGGCGGACCATCACTGAAACGCGCCTGGCCGAAACCCGCGAGTCCTGCGCGGCGCTGCGCCGGGAGCTTGGCGCGGTCATGGACGGGCACGGCCTTGACCTGTGGATCTGCCCGTCCACCTTGGGCGAGGCTCCGGCGGGCCTGGGCGGCACCGGCAGTCCGGCCATGAACCTGCCCTGGACCCACGCGGGCCTGCCCGTGATTTCCCTGCCCTGCGGGCGGGGAGGAAGGGACTTGCCGCTGGGCCTGCAATGCATCGGGCGGTTTGGTCAGGACGCCCGTCTGGTCGGCGCGGTTTTGAATCTTGACGCACGGCTGCGGGCAAGGAGGATTGCATGAGCGTACAGGATTGCGGACAAGGCCTGGGCGCGGCTATCGCCCAACGGTTGCTCGAAGAGGCGCGGTTGGCGGCGGGGCACGCCTACGCGCCGTATTCGAAGTTCCGGGTCGGGGCGGCCGTGTTGGGGGGCAACGGGAGGATATACACTGGCGTGAACGTCGAGAACGCAAGCCTCGGACTTGGCACCTGCGCCGAGCGCGTGGCTCTGGCCTCGGCCATTGCCGACGGCGAAAGAAAAATCGTTGCCATGGCCGTGGCCTGCGTGGATGCTCCCGCCGATTCACCTCCAGCGCAACGGATGCCCTGCGGCGCGTGCCTGCAATGGATTCAGGAACTTGCGCCCAAGGCTGAAATATTCATCCTGGGCGAAGACCGTTCATTGCGGATACATGATCTGCTGCCGGTGGCGTTTTCGTTGCGGGATGAGTGAGATGCGGACATGAACGACGCGCTCCCCCTGGTCCGGGCGGGCGCGTCGTTCAGCTCGAAAGAGAATTCGGGGCGTTCAATATCCCAGATTTTCCCCGACCAGCACCACATGGATTCGCCCTTCGTCTCGCTGGCCTTCGATGATGCTCCAGGCGTTGCAGATTTTCTGCGGGCTCGCGCAGAGGTGGCAGCGGCCGTCTTTGGTGCAGGGAGGTTCGTGGGCCGGCATGAGCGCATTGATGCGCAGGTTGTTCATGGGCGCGGCGAAGTCCCGCACGCGGGCCATGGCCGAGTCCAGGTCGCTGACGATCTTGTTCATGCCCACTACCAGGATGACCTTTCGGGGACCGAAGATCATGGCCGCGACGCGGTTGCCCGTGCCGTCCAGGTTGATCAGTCGGCCGTCCAGGGTCACGGCGTTGCAGCTGGTGACCATGATGTCGGCGGTCATGCCCCGACGGCGGCGTTCATCCCCTTCCTGAGGCGTCAGGCCCGCTACGTACGGGTCGATCAGCTCGACTTCGGGCAGGGCGGCGATATCCTTCCAGAGCCCCAAGGCACCGACGGATTCAGAGCCGCAACGGATCACGGAGCACGGCCCCTTTATCATGGACAGCACGAGTTCGCGGGCCTGTCCAGCTGTTTCGACGTAGCTGCCGTGCATGCGGCGTTTCTTGAAGTGCGCGATGAGTCGCTCGGCGGTCATTTGCCGGAATTTTCGTGTCGGTTCGTCCATTATTTCCTCCATATTCGTCGCTGCCCCGCAGCGGATGGTGTCATGCTTGACGGACGCGCCGGACGGGAAAGAGATGCTCCGTCAAAGGCGCGTCGTCACCGTCTGTTTCGTGAATGTTCAGGGCTCTGGCCTGAACGCTTTCTAGAGAACTTTTGCCACGGCTCCCGCGATCTGGTCCAGATCGTCGATGAGGTGATAGCCCGAGTCTGCCATAGCCTGGAGTTTGACCTCGATGCCGCCCGCGCCTTTCTCCAGGATCGCGCCCGCGTGTCCAAGGCGTTTGCCGGGAGGGGCCGTGCGGCCGGCGATGAAGCCGAAGACCGGCAGTTCGAAGCCGCTCTCCTGCATGTACTGGCCCAGCTCTTCCTCGGCCTTGCCGCCGATCTCGCCCAGGATGACCACGGCGCGGGTCTGCGGATCGTGGCGCACCAGCTTGCACAGGTCCGTGAAGGACATGCCGACAAAGGGGTCGCCGCCGATGCCGACGCAGACGGATTGCCCGATGCCTGCGCGGGTCAGGCGGTCGACGCATTCGTAGGTCAGGGTGCCGCTGCGTGAGAAGACGGCTACCGGTCCGGGGGTGAAGATGTCCCCAGGCATGATCCCGATCTTGGTCTTGCCGGGCATGATAAGCCCAGGGCAGTTGGGGCCGATGACCTTTGTCGGGCTCCCTTTGAGGCGTTCCAGGGCGCGCAGCATATCCAGCTGGGGGATGCCGTCGGTGATGCAGACCACCCAGCCGATTCCGGCCGCCGCCGCTTCCAGCACCGCGTCCGGGGCCATGGCTCCGGGCACGAAGATGATGGACGCGTCGATAGGCATGGCGTTTGCGGCCTCGCGCACGGTGTCGAAGACCGGCACGCCCAGTACCTCGCTTCCGCCCTTGCCGGGCGTGACCCCGGCCACGACGTTCGCGCCGTATTCCTGCATCAGGCGGCAGTGCAGCTGTCCCTGCTTGCCGGTCAGACCCTGGACCAGGATGCGGCAGCCCTCGGGCAGGGGGAAGGGAGTGCTGGCCTCGCGCGGTCGGGCCGGGATCAGTGGCGTCGTGGAGTGGACGCTCAGGGGTTTGTGCGCGGCCTGCGGACGGTCGCTTTTAAGTTTTTCCAGTGCGGCGCGGGCCGTGGTCAGGTCCGGGCAGAGATGCAGCCCGTTCAGGGCGGCCTTGCGCAGCAGGGACAGCCCGTCGGCGGAGCCGTTGCCCGCGAAGCGGACCACGATGGGCTTGCGCGGTTCCTGCCCGTCCAGGGCTTCGAGCATGGACTGGGCCACCTTGTGGCAGGACAGGATGCCGCCGAAAATATTGATGAAAACCATGTCTACGCGGGAGTCGTCGAAGAGGATGTCCAAAGCCGTGCGCATGGCCGTGCTGTCCGCGCCGCCGCCAAGGTCCAGGAAATTGGCGGCCTCAAGACCGGAATAGTTGAGGATGTCCATGCTGGCCATGGCCAGGCCCGCGCCGTTGACCATGAGCCCGACATATCCGTCGAGCTTGTGGTAACTCAGTCCCGCCTCGCGGGATCTGTTTTCCTCGTCGCTCAGGTGCGCGGCCTCGAAGAAGCGGTTCAGGGACGGATCGATGCCGACCCGGTGCCCGTCGATCTCGACCTTGCCGTCCAGCGCCAGAAACTGCCCATCCTCGGTCAGCACCAGGGGGTTGATTTCAGCCAGGAGCAGGCGATGGCGCAGGCAGCAGTCGAAGAGGTTCGAGAGCAGGGAGGAGAAGGCTTTCATCAGCACTTTGGGTAGCCGCAGATGGAAAAAAATATTGCGGATCTGAAAAGGCGCCAGCCCGGTGTCGGGCGCGGCGTGTTCGATCAGCAGAGTCTCCGGGTCGCAGGACTCTATGTCCATCCCGCCAAAACGGCCGGCGGTGATGCAGAAAGAGCGGCTTTGGCGGTCCAGGGTGATGGAGAGATAGATTTCGCGGGTGTAGGCGGCTTTGGGCTCGACGCGCACCAGCCTGACCTTTTCTTCCTTGATGGTCAGCGTGAAAAGTTTGACCAGTTCGGCGCGGGCCTGATCAAGGGTGTTCACCATGCGGATGCCGCCAGCCTTGCCCCGGCCGCCGCTCAAAACCTGTGATTTAAGGACCCAGGGCAGCGCGAAAGAGGGAGCCGGTTCGTCTCCCGGGCCGAGAAGCGCGCCCAGGGGCACGGGGATGCCGGCTTCATGGAAAAGCTGCTTGCTGTTGTGTTCATTGAGCTTCATGACTCTCTCCTCGCTTCAACTGTTGTCAAACACCATGCCTTGGACTATCACCGCGAAATGACATTCGGGGGGGGACTCCCGGGAGGGGTAGGTCCAGGCTGCGCGATTTTGTCTGTTGCATACCTGCCTTGGGTTGAAAATCAAGAAAAATTACGACAACACTCTTTTTTTATTCATGTAATCCGTAAAAAATGCAAAAATACAGAATTTTAATCACTCTCGGACTGGCCTTGACGTTGAATCTTTTTTCTGCGTCATTGCTGCGGGCAGACTCCATTTCGCTTACGGATCTTGGGGTGGACAATGCCCAGGGTTCTGTCTCCGTGGGTTTCAGCGTTGTGATTAATGAGATGGCCCCCCTGATGGAAGCCTTGCAGAACGGCGGGCAGTACGAGGTCCGTTGTTCCGGCAAGCTTTATAAACGCCGTCTGGGTTTCTGGGACGCGTTTTTGAGCGAGGCCGCCTATTCCTGCGCGGTGGCGAGCAAGCCCATTGCGCGTGAATGCGTGGTTACGGATCCGCGGGGCAGCCATACTTTTGATTTTGCGGGGTTGCAGGACGAATTGAACCGCTTCTGGTCGCGCCTGTCCTTGCCCATGGGCAGCTGGGATGTCATTGAGCGCGGCCAGGCGTACCGCGTTGTGCTCACCTTCAGTGTCACGCGCACCAATGTTCCGGGCTGGGTCAGCAAGCCTCTCTTTTTCGTCAGTTGGGACCTGGTCCCCGAAGTGGTGTACGTTCTGGATTTCGATTTCTGATTTCAACCAAGCGCGAGGAGCATGGACAAGTCATCCCGTCACATTCCTGTGCAGGAACGCACCACCCATGAACGACGCAAGCGGCAACGGGAAATCACCCTGGCCTTTGTGGGCATCTTCCTCATCGTCATCCTGACCTGGATCGAGCTGCGACTGCTGGGGCTCAATTCCTATCTTTTCTTCGCCCTCTTCAACGTCAACCTGATTCTCCTCATTCTGGTCCTTTTTCTGGTCCTGCGCAATGTCATCAAGCTTATTCTGGACCGTCGAAGGCGGGTGCTGGGATCGGGCCTGAGATCCAAGCTGGTCCTCATTTTCGTCACGCTGTCCATGGTCCCGACCTTTATCATGTTCGTCCTCTCGACCTGGTTTGTGCAGACTTCCGTCGATTACTGGTTTCAGGCCCAGGTCGAGACATCCATGGATCAGGCTTTAAGCATGGGACAGGATTTTTATGCGGCCGCCGAATCCGGCCTGGAGATCAAGGCGCTGGGCATTCTGGCACATTTGCGGGAACGTAAGTTGGATTTCAACGCAAAAGGGGTGGACGCGGTCCTGCGGCAAAAAAGCCGTGAATACAGGCTGAACCTGAGCGGCGTGATCACCGGTGCCATGCAGCAAAAAAACTGGGAAGCCGACCCCGTCTGGAACGATGTCTGGCCCCGGATCAGGGACGAGATCCCTTTTGCGGAGCTTGGCAAGGATTTTAAGTATTGGGGCACCCTTTGGCCGCATCCGGATTCGGATCTGGTGGTCGGCGTAATGTCCGTGGACGAGGCCGGGTCGGCCTTTCTTGTCGTGGGTGCGGAAGTGGGACCCGGTTTTATGGACCGCCTGGAGCAGATCGCCCAGGGCGTGGGCGAGTACAAGCAGCTCAGGAGCCTCAAATATCCTTTGAAAATGACGCTTTACATGGTTCTTGGGCTCATGACCATGCTCATCTTCCTTGGTGCGACCTGGTTTGGTTTTCGTCTTGCCAGGGAACTCAGCGCTCCAATCCAGGCGTTGGCGGCGGGGACCCAGCGCATCGCCCAGGGTGATCTTTCGGTACGACTTGTGGATGAATCCCGCGATGAGCTTGGCCTTCTGGTCCAGTCCTTCAACAGTATGGCCGAGGATTTGGAGCAGAGCCGCACGCATCTGACCCGTGTCAACCTGCAACTCGAAGAGCAGTATCAGACGCTTATCGCCAAGAATCATTACGTACAGGCCATTTTGGAGAATATCACCGCAGGCGTGGTCTCCCTTGATCGAAGCGGGCGGATCACGACCATGAACCGCGCGGCCGAGGCCATTCTCGGCATGGAAGCCGGAGCGCTCATCGGTGAATCCGCTCTTGACCTGATGGGCCCCGCCCATCGCGGCCTGGTGCAGGAGGTCAGCCAGCTGCTGCGCAGCAGCCCCGGCTCCCAATGGCAGCGCAGGCTTGATCTGGAGGCCCGCGGCGAGACGATCAAGCTGCTGGTCAACGCGGTGGCGCTGATGGACAGCGAGGGTGGTGACAGTGGTATTGTCGCAGTTTTCGAAAATATTTCAGAACTTGAAAAGATGCAGCGCCTTGACGCCTGGAAGGAAGTGGCCCGACGCATCGCCCACGAGATCAAGAATCCGCTCACGCCCATAAAGCTCTCGGCCGAGCGCCTGGAGCGCAAGTTCGGGCCCGTGGTGGCGGATCCTGTCTTTACCCAGTGCACGGGGCTCATCGTCAAACAGGTCGAGCACTTGCAAGAGATGGTGCGGGAGTTTTCAAGTTTTGCCAAATTGCCTGAGGTGACGCTGACAGCTGGTCGCATCGAGCCCCTGCTGCAAGAGTCCATCTCCGTTTTTTCGAACAGTCATGCCTCCATTCGCTGGGTACTGCGGGCCGAGGAGGTGCCTCTGGTCATGCTTGACCGCGAAGCCATGGGCCGCGCGATTTACAACATTCTGCTGAACGCGGCCGAGGTATTGGCGGACCAGAAAGACGGACGGGTTGAGACCGTCCTCTATGCGCGCAAGCGCAAGGGCCGAATCTACATTGAAATCAGCGACAACGGCTCCGGCATCAAGCCTGAGGAGCAATCGCGCATGTTCGAGCCCTACTATTCGACCAAGCGCAGCGGCACCGGTCTTGGCTTGGCCATCGTCAAATCCATCATCAGCGACCATCATGGGCATATTCGGGTCAAACCCAACGAGCCGGTTGGAACCACTTTTGTCATTGAACTTCCAGCCGCCCGCAGCGAGGCATGATGCACACCAACGCGTCCATTCTCATTATCGACGACGAAAAGGATATCCGCCTGTCCCTGCGCGGAATTTTCGAGGACGAAGACTGGCAGGTGACCGAGGCCGGGTCCGGAACTGAGGGCCTTGGCTTGGCCCTGGACGGAGATTTCGACCTTATTTTTCTCGACATCTGGATGCCCGGCATGGACGGCATGGCGGTTTTGTGCGCACTGCGGGAAAAGGGCGTGGACACGCCGGTCATCATGATCTCCGGCCATGGAAACATCGAGACGGCAGTCACGGCCCTCAAGAACGGCGCCTTTGACTTCATCGAGAAGCCTCTGTCTCTGGACAATATCCTGGTCACGGCGGGCAAGGCCCTGGAGCTGTCCCGACTCAAACGCGAAAACAGGGAGCTGCGTTCCCGTATTCAACCTGAAGAGTCTCCCACCATCACCGGGTCATCGCCGGGAATTGTACGGTTGCGCGAGCTTGTTGCCCAGGTCGGGCCCACCGAGGCCTGGGTGCTTATCAGCGGTGAAAACGGGACCGGCAAAGAGATCGCAGCAAGGGCCATCCACCTTGCGAGCAAGCGTGCCGCCAGGGAGATGATCTGCGTCAACTGCGCCGCCATTCCGGAGGAGCTCATCGAAGCGGAGCTGTTTGGCCACGAAAAGGGCGCCTCACCGGCGCGGACAAGGCCAAAAAGGGCAAGTTCGAGCTGGCCGACAAGAGCACTCTGTTTCTGGATGAAATAGCCGACATGAGCCTCAAGACCCAGGCCAAGATTCTGCGCATCCTGCAGGAGCAGAAATTCGAGCGGGTCGGTGGCATCAAGACCTTCAAGGTCGACGTGCGCGTCATCGCGGCCACCAACAAGGACCTGGTGCAGGAGATGGTCGAAGGGCGGTTCAGGCAGGATCTGTATTATCGGCTCAATGTTTTTCCTTTGTGCGTTCCCCCGTTGCGTGAACGGTCCGAGGACATCCCGGAGATGATCGAGTTTTTTTCGCGGCGCATGATCGAGGAGCAAAGCTTACGGCCCGTTCGCTTCGACCGGGAATCTCTGGACCTGCTCAAGCGTTACGCCTGGCCCGGCAATGTGCGGGAGCTCAAGAATTTCGTGGAGCGGCTTTTTATTCTTTACCAGGGCCAGGAAGTGAATGTGTCCATGCTTCCGCCGGAATACAGGGCAGGCGCGGCTCTTGACGCCCTGGCCGTGGTCCCGGAGGGAGTTACGGATTTCAAGGAGGCCCGGGCTCGGTTCGAGGAGGCTTTTTTGCGCCGGGAGCTTGCCCGCGTGGACGGAAATGTGGCGCGGCTGTCGGAGATCATCGGGCTTGAGCGGACGTATTTGTACCGCAAGCTGAAGACCTACGGCATTGGTTCGGAAGAAGGCCGCTAGCGAGGCCACGCGGGACGTTCGGCTGGAAGGATCCTAGAGATCGAGCTTGCCGCGTCTGTATCTGAAGGTGTCCCTTGAGACACCCAGCAGCCTGGCGGCCTGGGATTCGTTTTCTTCAGCCAGGGCCAGCGCCTGCTTGTAATACGCGCGTTCGAAATCCTGCAACAGGGTCGGCAGGTCCACTCCGTCAGGCGTGAGCGAAGTCCGGCTTTCAGCACCCGGCGTGCATTCCACCGCAAGTCCCAGATCACTGGCGTCCAGATCCGGTCCGCAGGCCATGAGCGTGGCCCGCTCCATAATGTTGCGTAGTTCGCGCACGTTGCCCGTCCATGGATGGCCGAGCAGGGCAGCACGGGCTGTCTGGGTGAGGTCATTGAATTTCTTGCCGAATTTTTCTCCGTATTGATGCAGGAAGAGCCGCGCCAGCGGCAGGATATCCTCCTTGCGGCGGGCCAGCGACGGCACACGGATACGGACCACGGCCAGGCGGTAGAAGAGGTCCTGCCGAAAGCCGCCGGTCCGGATCATCTCTTCAAGGTCGCGGTTGGTCGCGGCCACGACCCGGGTGCGCACCGTGCGTTTGGCGGTGGAGCCCAGGGCGTAGAATTCACCATCTTGCAGGAAGCGCAGCAGCTTGGCCTGGGCGCTGCCCGGCAGCTCTCCGATTTCGTCCAGAAAGAGCGTGCCTCCCGCCGCTTCCTCCACCAGCCCCGACTTGCCTTTTTTTCCTGCTCCGCTGAAAGCCCCCGGCGCATAGCCGAAGAGTTCGCTCTCGATCAGTTCTGCCGGGATGGCTGCGCAGTTGACCGTGACCAGAGGGCCACGAAAATTGGGGCTGCGATAATGGATGGCGCTGGCGACGAGCTCCTTGCCCGTGCCGGTGTCGCCTTCGACCAGCACCGGCGTGTCCGGACTGACCGCGACCTTGCCCACGGTCTGTACCACATCGGTCAGAGCTTCGCTCTCGGCAATGAAAAACGGGATCTGTTCGCGCAGGGCCTTGTCCTGCAGGAGGCGGATTTCCTTGCCCAGACGAATGGAGCTTCCCGCCCGTTCCAGGCAGAGCTTGAGGGTGTCCATACGCAGGGGCTTCAAGAGATAATCGAAGGCGCCGCGCTTCATGGCCGAGATGACCGTGTCCAGGTCCTCGAAGGCCGTGATCATGATCACGGCGGCATGGGGCGACTGCCTGCGGATGTGGTCCAACACTTCAAGACCGCTGATGTCGGGTAGTCCGATGTCCAGGAGCACCAGATCCGGGTCCAGGAGAGGCAGCACCTCCAGGGCTTCCTTGCCGCTGGCGCAGGAGTTGACCGTGTAGTGGCGGCCGAGGGCCATGGTCAGGCTGTCGCGGATGGATTCTTCGTCATCGATGATGAGCAGGGAATAATTCATTGGTGCTCCGTGGTGGGCAGGGGGAATTCGAGCCTGAATTCCGCGCCGCCGGTGGGGCTTTCGCCCACATGAATGGTGCCGCTGTGGTCGGCGACGATGCGCTGCACGATGGACAGGCCGATGCCCGTGCCGTCGCTTGCGGTGGTGTAGAAGGGGTCGAAAATGCGTTCCCGGTCGGCCGGGGTGATGCCTGGGCCGTTGTCCGCGATGCGCAGGCTCAGCCGGTCTTCTTCGCGCACGATGCGCAGGGCGATGTTTTTTACCTCGGCATTGTTGCGCACCGCCCGGGCCGCGTTGTCGACGATGTTGATGACGGCCTGTTCAAGCTGCATGCGGTCTCCGAGGATGGCCGGAACTGGGGAGAACTCCGTGTCCACGGCGATTCCGGCCTTGCGCAGGGTCGGAAGCATGAGACTCAGGCCCTCCTGCACCGGGACGGACAGATCGAGGAGTTCGAGCTGCGGCGTGCCGGGCTTGGAAAAATCAAGCACTCTGCGGATGACGGACTCCATCTTGCCCGCGGCCTTGCGGATCTTGGCGATGGTCGTGCGCAGGACGGAGGATGTTTCGGCGTCCGGCAATTCGTCGCAGAGTTCGTCCATGGCGTAGAGATAGCCGTGTATGCCCGTTAAAGGGTTGCGGATCTCGTGGGCGATGCCGGCAGCCATGCGGCCCAGTGAATTGATTTTGTCGAGAAGCATGATCTGCCGGGCCATGCGCCGCGCTCCCGTGACGTCGGCCATGAACACGGCCACGCGCGTGACCTGGCCCCCGTCGTCGAAAACGGGATAGAAGCGCAGGTCCAGATCGCGTTCCTCTCCGTATTCGTTGATGGAGCGGACTTCGCCGGTGGAGAATACGTTGTCCACGGCCTGGCGAAAGCGCTCGGCGCGCGTTTCAGGCAGCAGGGCGTAGAGGGACAGTCCGTAGAGCGACTCGCGGTTTCTGCCCAGGCGCGAGGCTCCGGTTTCGTTGATGTCGAGGATGATCCCGGTCTGATCCATGAGCAGCAGGGTCTCGGTGGGGGCGTTGATGAGGGCCCTGGCCTTGGCCTCGCGGTCCCGGATATGGGCCTCGGCCAGACGGCGCTGCTCTATTTCAAAGCGCAGGTCGCTTGTGCGTCGGTCGACCTCGATTTCCAGACTGGCCCGCGCCTTGCGCAGGTCGCCCTCGGCCCGGATGCGTTCGTGGACCTCACGTTCGAGTTCGTCATTGGCTGTTCGCAGATGCTCGGTGCGGGAGCGGACCGCCTCTTCGAGCTGCTCCTTGTGACGGCGCAGCACGGCCTGTGCCTCCTGGCGGCGGCGGATGGCGCTGACCAGCATGGCCAGGGCGGCCAGCAGCACCACCACGCCCACCGTGGCGGTCCAGATGTAACGTTTGTCGATCTGGTAGAAGCGAGCGGGCTGGTTCAGAACCAGGCTGTCTTTTGGCAGAGCCTTTGCGCTGATCCCAAAGCGCTGCAGCTGGATGTAGTCGAAGATGTAGCGCGACGGGGTCTGTGTGTTCACGGCGATGCCGTCTGGGTCGGCTCCGCCTAAGACCTCCATGGCCAGCCTGGCCACACGCTCGCCTTCGGTCTGCCCCTGCACCATCTTGCCGCCGACGCAGCCCGTGCCCATCTCGAAATCCCAGAATCCGTAGATGGGTACCTTGCCGTGGGTCGAGAGGAAGAGATTCTTGCCGCGATAATCGACCAGCACCCCCTCCTCATTGCGCATGACGCCGTGGATGAGGATGACCTGGCCAGGCCCCAATTCTTTGAGCCGGGTGCGCAGTTCCAGCGCGTCGAGGTTGTTCCAGTAGGTGAAACGGATGGCCGGAAACTGTTGTTCCAGGGCGCGCAGGGAGCGGTCCGTGAGCAGGTCCGTGATGGCCTGGTCCGCTCCGATGACTACGAACTCCCTGGTGCCTGGGTTCAGGGACAGGGCCGCGAGCATGGTCTCGGCAAAGGCCGGATTCTCGGCCAGGCCGGTGATGTCTTTCTGGCCTCGCAATTGTCCGGGCGTAAAATCGTTGACGCCGCAAAAGACGACGGGCGCGCCGCGAAAAATGTCGTCCCGGTACTCGAGTACGAAGTCCAGGGCGTCGTTGTCCGTGGTTATGATCAGGTTGAAGGTGCTCTCGGCCAGCTTGCGTCGCAAGAGCGCGGCCTGCAGGGAGAGATAGGACGTGTCGGTGTTGCGCTTTGTGTCCAGATATTCAACCCATAGCAAGGCCTCCGGCATCTCGGCGCGAAAGGTTTCGCGGATGCCCGTATTGAGCGTGTCGGTCCAGGACAGGCCCGGATGATAGGAATGCAGAACGAGCACGTTCGGCGGTGCGGCCAGGAGGGGCAGGGGCGGCAAAAGCAGCAGGAGGAGAAGAATGATGCGCATCATGGGCACGGTGTAAGCGCAATCTGCGCGACCTTCAAGTCTGCCGGTCACTGTCCTTGACAGGGGTTGCGGATGGGAATAACGATCCTTGTTTCCTTGCTCCCCCGAATGGAATGGGTGGGCTTTTACCCGTAAGGAGGATTTATAATGATGACAAGGTACGAGGAATTGATCCTGCTCAGCCCTGAGCTGGGTGTGGAAGAATGCCGCGAAATCGTGAACAACTTCAGCGCCATTGTCGAGCGCGAGGGCGGCACCGTTCTCAAGATCGACGACTGGGGCGTCAAGGATACGGCATATCCGGTGCGCAAGTTCAATCGTGGCCGGTACGTCCGCATGGAAATGAACATGCCTGGCAAGGCTGTCGCGGAATTGGAACGCAATGTCCGCATCACCGATGGCGTGTTCAAGTTCATTACCGTCAGACTCGCCGAGACCCCTGCTGCGGCAACCGAGGAGGCATAACATGTCCTTTAAGAAGAAATTCGCACCCCGGAGAAAGTACTGCCGTTTCTGCGAGAATCCCGAGATCCTGCTTGATTACAAGCACCCGGAAATCCTGAACGATTTCGTGACCGATCGCGGCAAGATCATTGCCAGCCGTATTACCGGCACCTGCGCCAAACACCAGCGGGCTCTCACCCGTGAAGTCAAGCGCGCCCGCCAGATGGCTCTGATGTTCTACACGGCTACCCACAGCACCGACGTGCTCAAAAAATCTAGAGTCTAGGAGATTTGATCATGAAGGTCATTTTGAGAGCAGACGTGGATAATCTGGGACGACTGGGCGACATCGTCGCGGTCCGTCCCGGTTATGGCAGAAATTATCTGTTGCCTCAGGGTCTTGCTTCCATGGCAAGTCCCGGCAACTTGAAGGTCTTTGAACAGGAACGCCGCAAGCTGCAGGCCATGAACGACGCCGTCAAGGGCGAGGCCGCCGCTTTGGCCGCCAAGATCGCGGCCGCCAAGGTCGTCATCGAAGTGCGCGTGGGCGACGGTGACAAGCTTTACGGCTCCGTCACTTCTTCCCAGATCGCCACGATCCTGGAAGAGCAGGGCGTGGTGCTGGATCGCCGCAAGATTCAGCTCGAAGACGGTATCCGCGCCCTGGGCGAATACGTCCTCGATGTGAAGCTGCACCCCGAGGTCGTGGGCAAGCTGACCGTGAACGTGGTCAAGCATGGTCGTCAGGAACAGGTGAACGAACCCGAACCGCAGGCCGATGCAACCGAAGAAGCAGCCGCAGAGTAAGTTCGGGCAGCGCCTCGGAACTCGAATCAAACCAGAGGAGGCCTTGCAAAAGGCCTCTTCTGATTTGTTGCGCAGAGTCCCCCCCCATAACACCGAAGCCGAACAGGCGGTGCTGGGCGGGGTTTTTCTGCGCAACGATATTTTTCATACCCTGGTCGATGCGATCAACGACGAGGATTTCTACTCGCCGGTGCATCGCATCATTTATCAGGCCTTCCAGGAACTGTACCGCCGCCGCGAGCCCGTGGATCTGGTCACCGTGGCCGAATATCTGCAAACCAAGGGACAACTCGACGAGGTCGGCGGCACGGTTTACCTGGCCTCCTTGGCCGAGTCCGTGGCTTCGGCGTCCAATGCCGTCTTTCACGCCCAGATCGTGCGCGACAAGTCCGTGCGCCGCAGGCTGATTCAGACCTCCTCCGAGATCCTGACCAGCTGCTTTGAAGCCGGCGAGCAGACGGAATCCCTGCTGGACCAGGCCGAACAGCAGATTTTCTCCATCGCCGAATCCAAGGGCAAACCCGTCTTCATGAGCAGCAAGGATCTGGTCCAGCGGGTCTTCGAGCAGTTGGAGGCGCGAGCAGGGCAGGGCGAACTGGTCACGGGCGTGCCCACGGGCTACACTGATTTCGATCAGATGACCGCCGGGCTGCAAAAGTCCGACCTGATCATTCTTGCGGCCCGTCCTTCCATGGGCAAGACCGCTCTGGCGCTCAACATGGGTATGCGTGCGGCCATCCAGCACGACGTGCCCGTGGCCATCTTTTCCCTTGAAATGTCCATGGATCAGCTCATGATGCGTCTTCTGGGCTGTCATGGCCGGGTGGACTTAAGCCGCCTGCGCAGCGGTTATCTGAACGACGAGGACTGGAGCAGGCTCTATCAGTCCGCCGAGGACCTTTCCAGGGCACCCATCTACATCGACGACACTCCGGCCCTCTCGACCATGGAGATCAGGGCCCGCAGCAGGCGCCTCAAGGCCGAGAAGGGCGTTGGGCTCATTATCGTCGACTATCTGCAGCTCATGCGCTCCTCCCATAAGAGTGACTCCCGCGAACAGGAAATTTCGGATATCTCGCGCAATTTGAAAGCCCTGGCCAAGGAGCTTGAAGTGCCGGTCATCGCCCTGTCGCAGCTCAACCGCAAGGTCGAGGAGCGCTCCGACAAGCGGCCCATGATCTCGGATTTGCGCGAATCGGGCGCCATCGAGCAGGATGCCGACGTCATCGTCTTCATCTACCGTGACGCGGCCTACAACAAGGCCGAGGACAATCCGAACAAGAACATCGCCTAGATCATCATCGGCAAGCAGCGTAACGGTCCTGTCGGAGCCATCCGTCTGGGTTATTTCGGCCAGTACACCGTATTCGAGAATCTTACGGAAGTTGGTTTGCCGTCCGAGGACGGCGGCGCGTACTGACCAATCCCGCGTACCTTCAACTCAAGAGCGGACAAATTCATGAAAGCCTATTGCCCGGAAGAATTTTTTTCGCGCAGCGAATTGGACAAGGTTCAGAAAACGCGTCTTGTAACCACTCTCGAGCGTGCGGCCCGGTCCGACTTTTATGGCCGCCGTTTCGCCGAAACGGGAACACGCCCCGAGGCGATCAGTTCCGCTGCGGACATCGCCAGGCTCCCCTTCACCACCAAGGACGACCTGCGCAGCGCCTATCCCGCGCGCATGCTGACCCGGCCCGTGGCCGACATGGTCCGCCTGCACGCATCTTCCGGAACCACGGGATCGGCCACAGTCATCTACTACACCAGAAACGACATCGATTCCTGGGCCGATCTCATGGCCCGCTGCATGCACATGGTCGGGATCAGGGCCGAGGATACTTTTCAGAACATGTCCGGTTACGGACTCTTCACCGGAGGGCTTGGCATCCACTACGGGGCCGAGCGTCTGGGCTGTCTGACCATCCCGGCCGGGGCGGGCAATTCCAAGCGCCAGCTCAAGCTGCTGGAAGATTTTCAGGTCTCCGTCATCCATATCATCCCGTCCTATGCCCTGCATCTGGGCACGGTCAAAGACGAGATGGGCTATACTCCCGATCGCCTGAACCTGCGCGTGGCCCTCATCGGCGCGGAGCCTCACACCGCTGCCATCCGCAAGCGCATCGAGGAAGTCTACGGGATCAAGGCCTACAATTCCTACGGACTGTCCGAGATGAACGGACCGGGCGTGGCTTTCGAGTGTCTTGAGCAGAACGGCATGCACATCTGGGAAGATGCCTATCTGCCAGAGATTGTCGACCCGGAGACGGGCGAGCAGCTGCCGGACGGCGAAGTCGGCGAGTTGGTCATAACCACGCTGTGCCGCGAAGGCATGCCGCTCATCCGCTATCGCACCAAGGACCTGACCCGCTTCATTCCTGGGGACTGCGCCTGCGGCCGCAAGCATCGCCGCCTGGATCGCATCATGGGCCGCGCCGATGACATGATCATCCTCAAAGGGGTCAACATCTACCCCATGCAGGTCGAGCAGGTGCTGATGAGCATTCCGGAAGTCGGGCAGAACTATCTGATCGTGCTGGAGCGGGACGGTTATCTGGATCAGATGCGCGTAAAGGTTGAGGTCAAGCAGGAGTACTTCGTGGAAGACATGCGCGAGCTCAAGAGTCTGCAAAGTCGCATCAGCTCCAGGCTGCGCGACGAGATCCTCATAACCGCGCGCATTGATCTGGTGGAGCAGAACTCCCTGCCCAAATCGGAAGGTAAGGCGCAGCGGGTGCTCGACCTGCGCGAATAAACCATTGTCGACTGCGGATTGAGATCAGACCTTCGGGACGATCACGGCTTAGGGGCCACGGTCGTCCCTTTTTCATTCATATTGCGTGACGGCACAGGAGAGCCCTTTTTGTTCAGCGCGGGTGCAATGCGCCAGGGCGTCGTCGCGGGATCGTTCCAGGGCGAACTGGATCTCGACCCCGTTGACCAGTTCGCGTTCGAAAATGTCCAGCTGTTCGGGCAGCCCCAGGCTCATGCTTGCGCGGTTGATCTGCTGCTGGTCCGTGAGCGGGCCCACCGTGGCCACAAAGGGTCTGAAGACCACAGGCGTCTCGGCCAGGTTGTTTTGCGCCGCGAATTTTCCGGCCTGTTCGAAACTTTCGAAGCGCCCGACAAAAAGCGAGAAGCGCCCATCGCCCTGATCGTGATTCCAGAACAGGGGCTGCTTCTGGTCCATGAAACGCGGCAGATGCAGCAGCAGGGATTCCATGGTCGGATACGCTCCGAGCTGGAGCGAATAGGGGCCGTCCGTTGTGCGCTTGCGGAAAACGGTTTTGGTCACGCTCTGCCAGTGCACGGAGCCGGGGGCCGTCTGGACGTTTTGCGGGGGGGCGGGACTGGCCGGCACGGGCTCGACTTTCGCCTGCCGTGAAGTGCCGGTAATGGCCGAGAACATATCTCCCAGACGCGCCTCCGGCATGAGCCAGAAAAAAAAGAACAGAAATATTGTGATGATTCCCGCCATGCTCAGGGCCAGGACCACGCCTGCCATTAAAGAATTGCCGGAGACCATATTCTGGGTCGGCATGGCCTCGTCCGGTTTTTCCTCGGCTTCGGGGCAATTGCTTTTGAAATTCAGGGCCTCTTCCGCGTCGCAGGAGTGATCCGAATGCAAGGCCTTGAGCGCCAGGGTCATGGTCAACATGCGCAGGATGCCGATCACTCCCGCAGCGCGTTTGGCCACGGCCTCGGGGTTGCCAATGAGGTCTGTGTCCAGTCCGGCACCGTCGAGAAGAAAGCGGATGTAGGCCAGGGACTGCTCACGGTTGAGCTTGGGGAGAGTCCAGATCGCTCCGAGCATGTTGTAGATCGGTCTGTTTTCGGGCCTGGCCAGCCTGTGCACGATTTCGCCGTTTCCGACCAGAACGACCTGCAGCACTGTCGAGAGGTGCCTTGTCAGGCTGAAAAGGCCACCCAGGAATGCGAAATCCGCATCCGTGAGCAGATGGGAATTGTCGACGAAGAGAATAACGTGCTTCTTCTCGCGAAGCAGTTGGGTCAAAGCCGCTTTATTTTCCTTCTCGGGTGACAATTTCTCATTTATTGTTTGGGAAAGTGTCTGTCCGGATGATGCGGTGATGCTTAGTGTGTGGGCATTCTGGGCTGACGCAAGGCGGTTCAGAAAAAATGTCTTGCCTGATTTTGGAAATCCGACCACACAACTCAGCAGACGATGGTTTTGTATGTCGCCCAAGACAGATTGAAAAATATCTTCAAGCTGCTGAGTACTGAAGTGCTGCGCAGTTTCGGACATGTTTTCAAAAGGTGAGTCGTGCATGGAATGTCTGCTTTTCGAAAAGTTGTCGGAAGAGGGCTGGATACTCATGATTATTTATGAATCTTCGCTTAATACGTAGGTGCAGCCTTAATTCTATGCAAGCTTTTTTTTAAAATATACTGCTATTATGCATGCTTTGGTGGGTCGCGATGCCAATTTTTTCAGCTCTTCCTTTTATTTCCCTGTTTGTCGGCATGCTGCTTTGGGGCAGTTCTTTTGTGGCTTTCAAGTACGCGGTGATGTTTTTTGATCCCATTGTTGTTGTTTTCATGCGCATGGCCCTTTCGGCTTTTCTCTTTCTGCTCGTGTTGCCGCGCTGGCGTCCGCAGAATCTGCGCCGGGAAGATCTGGGTTTCATGATCTTTATGGCCTTGTGCGAACCGTGTTTCTATTTCGTGTTCGAGGGCCAGGCCCTGACCATGACCTCGGCTTCCCAGGCAGGAATGGTCGCGGCCACGCTGCCCGTTCTGGTCGCGGTCTGCGCCGGATTTTTCCTGGGCGAGCGTCTGACCGCCCGTTCATGGTCGGGCCTGATCCTGGCCCTGGCGGGAGTGATCTGGGTCAGTGTTTCCGGAGTGGCCACGGAGGCGGCTCCGCGTCCGCTCTTCGGCAATTTTCTGGAATTGTTGGCCATGGTCTGCGCGGCGGGCTACACTGTGAGCATGAAAAAGCTCTGCGCCCGCTACTCCCCATGGTTTTTGACCGCCGTACAATCCATGGTGGGTACGGTCTTTTTTTTGCCGCTTCTTTTTCTGCCAACGACTGTGATGCCCCAGGCCTTTCCGCCAGGCCCCAGTCTGGCCGTGCTGTACCTGTGCGTATGCATAAGCATCGGGGCGTACGGTTTCTACAACTACGGGATCAGCAAGCTTCCGGCCTGGCAGGCATCGGCCTTCGTCAATCTCATTCCCGTGTTTTCCATGCTGCTGGGCTGGTTGTGTCTGGGCGAGCGTCTCACCGCCTGGCAGCTTGTCGGGGTGGCCGTGGTCTTTGCCGGCGTGCTGCTGTGTCAGCAGTGGCCGGAGCGTGAACGCAAAAACACCCTCCATCGCGTTATGGCGAAAGAGGGTGTTCTTGCGCAGCCCCTTACTGTGCCGGAAGAGGCCTTTGTCCGGGTGCGCGACCAGGACTGGGACCGGTAGCTGGCTCGGGAGGCGGATGCTGCGTCCCAGATATTGGGGCTGGACTTAGAGCCGGGTCAATCCCTGCGGGGCCGTCGCCGCGGGGGTGAATTTCTCCTCGCTGATCTTGCCATCCCTAGCCACGATGGCCCGCACTGTGGGAATGTCCCGTCCGCTGTTGGCCAGGGCCTGTCCTACGATGCGGGACAGTCCCGAGCAGCAGGGCACTTCCATCTCCAGAATGGTCACGGATTTGATCCTGTTCTGGGCAAAGACCTGGGTCAGGCGCTCCACGTATTCCCCGGCGTTGTCGAACTTGGGGCAGCCGATCATGACCGTGCGTCCGGCCAGGAAGCGTCCGTGAAAATCCGGAGTGGCCACGGGGCAGCAGTCTCCGGCGATCAAGAGATCCGCGTCCTGCAGGAAAGGCGCGTGGGGCGGAACGAGCCGGATCTGCACGGGCCAGTGGGACAGGGCCGAACCGACCTGGCCCGCGGGCACGTTGGCCTGCTCGCACGGGGTCATGCGCATCATGCCGGCGGAAGGGCAGCCGCCATGACCGGCCGCGCGGGTCGAAACCTGGGCCGAGGGGCAGCCGCCGTGTCCCGCTCCGTGAACCAGGGCTTCGACGCCGCCTATTTTGCGCACATGCTCCATGGCCGCTTCCTCGTCGAAATCGTCGGCTTCGCGCTCGATGATATGCAGGGCGTCTTCGGGGCAATGCCCGATGCAGGCCCCGAGCCCGTCACAAAACATGTCCCTCACGATCTTGGCCTTGCCGTCGATGATGGCCAAAGCGCCCTCGGCGCATCCGGTTACGCACTGGCCGCAGCCTGTGCACTTGTCTTCGTCTATTTCAATGATTTTTCTTTTCATGTGTTCCTCCGCTGTTTGTTGCGTGAGTCCTGTCTAGGGGCTTCTGGATAAGCCTGCTTTGAGCCATGTCAAAAACGCGTGGATATTTTTGGGGCAAGATCAGGAGTGCGCTGCATTGTCCTGCCGATGTGTGGCACTATCCCATTGCCAGCCTCCACAAATAAAAAGCCCGCTCGAACCATTCGGTCCGGCGGGCATTCTTTCGGTTGGGCCACGATCACTCTTCAGCAGAAATGGGCGGAGCTTTGGGCGGTGTCTGGGGCTTGGGGGCTGGTTTGGCGGGTGTCTTGCGCGTGATGCGTTCCTGCAGTTTCTGGGCGGCCTGGCGGGTTTCGCCGGGTGCCGCCAGGAAGAGCATTTCGCCCTTGGGCGTGAACCAGTGCCAGCCTTCGGGTTTGGTGAGCAGGATGGCTCCTTTTTTTTCGAGGTATTCCAGGTCCTTGCCTGATTCAGCAGCCTGCTGGAGCTGGACCTGCAAATTGTCCGTTTCAAGCACGATGGAGGCTGTGCGGAAGAGTTCAAAGGCGCCGTGGGAAATATCCATGAGCAGTCCCTGGTCCGGGGTCTTCTTGGTGGTCAGGGCTTTTTCCAGTTCCAGAAGGTCTTTCTTCAGGTCTTTGAGTTCCGCGATGGCCATATCCCGGGCCATGTCGCCCTGTTCCTTGATGGTCTTGGCCAATTGATGCTGTAGCGCCTTGCTCATCTCGCTCCTTCCTCGGTTGTCGTTGTCTGATCAGAGAATTTGCCCCAAAAACTCCTTGGTCCGTTCCAGGGTTGGCGCGGTGAAAAAGTGCTCGGGCGCGCCCTGTTCCAAAATTTCGCCTTTGTCCATGAAGAGGACCCGGTCCGCGACCTCGCGCGCGAAACCCATTTCGTGGGTGACGACGACCATGGTCATTCCCTCTCGGGCCAGATTCTTCATGACGTCCAGAACCTCGCCGACCATTTCCGGATCAAGCGCGGAGGTGGGTTCGTCGAAGAGCATGATCTTCGGGTCCATGGCCAGGGACCGGGCAATGGCCACTCGCTGCTGCTGGCCGCCGGAGAGCTGCTCGGGCCGGGCCGCGAACTTTTCGGCGATGCCGACCTTTTCCAGGAGCGCCATGCCCTTGGCCTCGGCCTCTTTTTTCGTACGCCCGCGCACCGACATCTGGGCCATGGTCAGATTGTCCAGCACCGTCTTGTGAGGGAAGAGGTTGAAGGACTGGAAGACCATGCCCACTTCGGCGCGAATGGCGTTGATATCGCATTTGGGATCGAGAATGTCCACGCCGTCGATAATGATGTGTCCGGTATCGGCGTATTCCAGGCGATTCAGGCAGCGCAGGAATGTTGATTTTCCGGAGCCGGATGGCCCGATGATGACCACGACCTCTCCGTGCGCCACGGTGCAGGACACGCGGTTCAGGGCCTGCAGACGCTCCGGGGTGTAGAAGAACTTGTCGATGCTTTGAACGTCGATGATGGGCGGTTTGTGCATAAATCCTCTAGATGGCCTTGCGTTCGAGATACTGCACGAACATGGACAGGGTAAAGGTCAGGACCAGGTACAGGATGGCGCACACGATCCAGATTTCAAAGGGCTGCAGGGACGAAGATACGACCTCCCGGGAAGCCTTGGTCAGTTCGCGGATGGAGATGACGCCGAGGAGGGAGGAGTCCTTGACCAGGCTGATGAACTGTCCGGCCAGCGGGGGCAGGATGCGACGGAAGGCCTGGGGCAGGATGACCTTGCGCATGGCCTTGTTGTAGGTCATCCCGAGCGAGCGTGCGGCCTCCATCTGGCCGCGGTGCACGGACTGGATGCCCGCGCGCACGATCTCGGCGGTGTAGGCGCCGGTGAAGATGGCCAGGGCCATGACGCCGAACCAGAGCGGGGGGACTTGCCCGATTCCGTATTGGGACAGCATGCTGTTGATGACCGTGCCGACCACGAAGTACCAGAGAAAAATTTGCACCAGAAGCGGTGAGCCGCGAATGAGTTCGATGTAGGCTATGGCTCCCCATCGTAGGGCCGGGTTGTCGGAGATGCGGGCCAGACCCGTGAAGAGGCCGAGCAGGATGCCGAAGACGATGGCCAGAGCGCTCACTTCAAGAGTCAGCAGCAAGCCTTCGATCAGGATGCCGGGCTTTGTCTCGGAGTAGAAACCGATATTGTCACCCGCGTAGACATAGTCGCCCTGGGCCAGCAGCAGCGAGGTTTTGGGCAGGGTGTGGCTTTCTTCCCCGTCGTCGCCCTGTACCGTCACGAGTACGTCCTCGCCGGTCTCCTTGATCGAGGTGATGGTCCCTTCCATCTCCGCGCGGATGTTCACCTTGTCTTCGTAAATGAAATATTGGGGTACGCGGTTCCATCTCCACGTGTACTCCACTTTTTTGGTGGAGTAGTAGAGCAGAGCCATGGCGCTGCAGAGCCCGATCACGAAGGCGAGACTCCAGAACTGGTAATAAAACTTGCTTTTGGGCCGATCGAGTCCGGTGTAGGTGGCCATTGTCCGTCCTGGTGATGCTTAAGTCATGAAAACGAGGAATCCGGCGTGAAAGCCGGATCCCTCAACTTTGCTTGATTACTGGATGTCCTTGAGCCACTCGGTGCCCTTGATCCATTTGTCGTAGATACGGTCGAAGCGGCCGTCGTTCTTGATCTGGGCCAGGAAGTTGTCCAGCCAGTTCAAAAAGTCGGGGTCGCCCTTCTTGATGCCGAAGCCCAGGGGTTCGTAGGTGAAGACCTTGTCCAGCAGGACCAGGTTCTTGCCGCCCTGCTGGGCCATGAAGACCACGTTGAAGGGCAGGTCGTAGACAAACGCGTCGGCCTGGCCGTTGACCACTTCCATGGCGCCGTCGGATTCCTTCTCGAAGCTCTTGTACTGGGCTTTGGGGATCATGCGCTTGGCGGCCTGCTCGCCGGTGGTGCCGATGCGCGAGACAACGGTGAACTTGGGATCGTTCAAATCCTTGTAGGAAGTGATCGCGCCTTCGTGCTTCTTGTTCAGCAAGATGGCCTGGCCGACGACGATGTATGGGTCGGCGAAATTGATTTGCAGGTTGCGTTCCTGGTTCACGGTCATGCCGCTGATGATGATGTCGAACTTGTCGGCCATCAAGGCGGGAATGATGCCGTCATAGTCGGTGTTGACGATGGTCAACTTGACGCCCATGGCCTTGGCCATTTCCTTGGCCATGTCCACGTCGAAGCCGACGATCTCGCCCTTCTTGTCCGTCATCTCGAAGGGCATGTAGCCGGCGTCGAGGCCGACACGCAGCTCGCCGCGCTTCAGGATTTCGTTCAGGGTGGATTTCTGGGCAAGTTCGTGATCCGCGGCCATGACGGGCATGGCCGCAAACGCGACCAGCAGCAGGGCCAAAACAATCTTCGTCATAAAACGCATAGAGCCTCCTCTTTGGTTACAAGGCTTGCCGGTGGTCAATATTTTCCCTCGGTCAGAACCTCTTTGATGTTCATCTTGACTTTGCAGTACTCGCAGGTGGGTATCTCCTCCTCGGGCAGGCAGATGATTTTGGTCTGCTTGCATTTAGGGCAGGCGACTTCGATGAATTCACGTTTGTATCGATTTTTGAACAGTTCCATTACATATCCCCCTCGCGTTGATTCCCCTACGCCGTGATGGTCGAAAACTCAAGAAACAGGGTTTTGGAGACGTAAGGACAGGCAGGTCAGGCCGCCGTCCATCTTGCGGTATTCACTGGTGTCCAGTTCCACGATGGGCAGGCCCAAAGTTTCCAGCAGGGCTCTGGTCCGGGGATAGTCCGACGGCATGATCAGGGTGCCGTTTATGAGCAGCGTGTTGGCCGCGTATTCCTCGTCCGCAGGGCAGACGATCTGGTTGAAATCAGTGATGCCCGGATGCCCGGCAAAGTCCGCCGTGACCAGCATGGTGTTTTCGCCCACAAAGTTGAGGCTCGATTTAAGATGCAGGCCCGCAGCCACCTTGATGATGCTGCTCTCGTAGCCATGGACGGCCAGGATGGCGGCGAGTTGCTGCGCGCCTTCCTCGTTGGTGCGGTCGGAGACGCCGATGAAGAAGCGCTTGTCGACCTGCAGGATGTCGCCGCCGTCGAGGGTGCCCGGGGCTTCGATGCGGGCCAGGGCGCGGTGTGCGGACAGGGGGGCGATCATGGACTCGGTTTCGCCTTGGCGGGAGGGTGCCCCGGGCCGTGAGATGACCGCGATCTCAGGCGTGACCACGGCCGTGTCTTCGACAAAACAGGCGTCGGGGTAGCCGGGCGCGGCGGGCAGGACTTCAACGGTCAGCCCCAGTGATTTGAGGCAGCGCACGTATGCGCCGTGTTGTTCAAGAGCCAGCTCAAGGTCTGGAGCGGGCAGGGCGGACGTGGTCAGTCCCTTTGGGTAATTCGGGCCGGGGATGCGGGTGATGGCATGAGAAAACATGGAATATCCTTATATGCTTGATGTTCGAATCGGAATTCCCAAACAAGAAAAATCTTCTTTGGCAAGTATTATTGTCCGTTCGATGTGCGATTTTTTTGGGATAAAAGGTCGTTAGTGGTGTCCACTTCCCTGATAGCGGCCTCGGCCCGGAGGATGCTTTTGTTTCCGAATTTGTCGCGGATGCGGTCCATGGTCTGGTCTAGTTGCTGACTGCGCTTGCGGCCCGCATCGGGCATGAGCGGCAGCTCGGCCTGCACGAAGCGGAAATTGGAAACTCCGGTGCCGATGAGACGGACGGGCTGGGGGAGTTTTTCGGTAGCGAGGAGCGTGCGCGCGGCCTCGAAGACCTCCGTGGTGATGTCCGTGGGCCTGGTCAGAGTTCTGCTGCGAGTGATGGATGAGAAATCCTGGAATTTGATCTTGAGCGTCACGGTCAGCCCTTTTTTTCCCAGCCCCCGCAGTTCCCGCCCGATGCGTTCGGCCTGGATCAATAACCAGCGCTCAAGCAGGGTCCGGTCAAGCGTGTCCCTGTCCAGGGTATTTTCCGCGCTGCAGGACTTGGGATCGCTGCCGGGCACCACGGGCGAATCATCGATGCCGCAGGCCCTGTCGTGCAGGAACGCTCCCCGTTTGCCCATGAGCTCGCTCCAGTATGTTCGCGGGTGCGCCAGGACGTGGGGGACTGTGGTCACGCCGATGCGGCGCAACTCCTCCTGAAACTGTTTTCCGACTCCGGGGATCCTGCCCAGCGGGAGGTCGCGCAGGAACGCGGGCACGTCGGAGGGAGGGATGCAGGTCAGGCCGCCTGGCTTGTTCCAGTCCGAAGCGATCTTGGCGAGGAATTTATTGGGGGCGATGCCCACGGAGCAGGTCAGGTTGGTTGCGGCCAATATCTCGGCTTTGAGACGCCGGGCGATGTTTTCCGGAGGTCCGAAAATCCTCCGGGTGCCGCTTATGTCCGCATATGCCTCATCGACCGAGGCCTGCTCGACCACTGGGCACAGCGCGCGCATAATGTTCATGATCTTTACCGAGATTTCACGGTAGCGGGACATGCGGCCGGGCAGGAATACTGCGTGAGGGCAGAGTTTTTTGGCTTGCACGATGGGCATGGCGGATTTGATGCCGTATTTTCTGGCCTCGTATGACGCCGCCGAGGCCACTCCGCGCAGGGATTGTCCGATCACTACAGGCTTTCCTTGCAGCAACGGGTCGTCGGCCTGTTCCACGGAGGTGAAAAAAGCGTCCATGTCCACGTGCAAAATGACTCGTTTAAAATCCGGGACATTTTTGAAAGATTCATCCATAGTGCCAATTGTCGGTGCTGCTCTGTCGGGGGTCAAGTCATATTTGCCGCTGTCGCTCATTTGCCGATGAAGATTTTTTATTTCATTTGTTTTTCTGCCTTTGACAATAAATTGTGATAGAGCTAAAGATAGGCAGTCAGGTTTTTAGTAAATAGCCTGTTTTTAATTTGAGAAGTAATATCAACCCGAGGAGTAGGATGTATGAAAGTTAAAAAAATGGTTCTTCTAACTCTGCTTGTGGCCATGTTTTCCGCCTCCGTGGCGGTGGCCGCCGAAAATTATGTGCGTAAGGTAGACAACTTCTTCATCCTGGTTGACCGCTCCGGCTCCATGGACGAAAAGTATGTGGGCACCAAACAAACAAAGATCGTTCTGGCCAAGTCACTGCTCGAACGCATGAACGCCATGATCCCCGAGCTTGGCTACCAGGGCGCCCTCAGCACCGCCGCTCCGTCCGGTGAACTCCAGCCTCTGGAAGCCTACACGACCGCCGGCTACGGTGCCTCCATCGCCAAGGTTCCGACACTGATCGGCTCCAACCCCACCCCTCTGGGTGTAGGCCTGAAAGGCCTTGAGCCCGCCCTGAAGGGCGCCGTGGGCCGCAGCGCCGTCATCATCCTGTCAGACGGACGTGAAAACACTGGTGAGGGCTCCCTCAAGGTTGCCGCCGCCCTGGCTGAAAAATACGGCGCGTGTTTCCACACCATCAGCTACGCCGACAGCGTGAACGGCAACCAGCCCCTGCTCGACGCTATCACCGCCCTGAAGCAGCCTTGCGGCGTTGGCGCTTCCGCCGCCGATTTGGCCGATGACGCCGCCCTGCAGAAGTTCGTGAAAGATGTCTTCTACGATGACGCAACTGCGGTTGACCCCTGCTCCCTGGATGACGACGGCGATGGCGTAAACAACTGTATCGACAAGTGCCCCGACACCATCAAGGGCCTGGCTGTTGACGCCGCCGGTTGCCCCATTGACGATATCGTGCGCCTCAAGATCAACTTCGACTTCGACAAGTCCGACATCAAGCCCGAATACCATCAGGAACTGGCTGATTTCGCTTCCTACATGAGACAGCAGCAGTCCTTTACCGTTGTTGAAATTGCCGGCCACACCGATTCCGTGGGTACCGACGAATACAACCAGAAGTTGTCCGAACGCCGCGCCAAGGCCGTCCGCGACTATCTGGTCAACAAACTCGGCATGGACACCAACCTGTTCTCTGCTGTTGGCTATGGCGAAGGCAAGCCCGTCGCCAGCAATGACACCGATGCCGGTCGCGCTGAAAACCGCCGCATCCTGGCCGAACTGAAGGGTGTTTTCAAGAAGAAGTAACTCTCTTCTGCAAATGACGTAAATGAAAAGGCGGTCCCGTTGGGGGCCGCCTTTTCATTTGTCAGCGGCGCGAAAGGTGACTACGCAAAGCGTGTTGTATCGGGAATCCAAAATCCATTGTACTTTTCGGGCCGAGTTGGTTGGTCACGGTTTTAACGGGGAAGGCTGCATGCAGGAATATGTGGAGAAGGTTGGCGTCGCGGATGTCGGACAGCGACTGGATGTTTTTTGGCAGGCCTGCCTTGAAGAGGAGGGCGTGGGCAGAAGCCGCGTCCAGGCCTGGATCAAGAACGGGCGGGCGCGCATCAATGGGCAGGTCTGCAGCAAGGCCGCGACCAGGCTCATGCCCGGTCAGACCCTGACGCTTGCCCCGGAATACACTGATTCAAGCATCGTTCCTGATGATGGTCCCCTGAATGTATTTTTTGCCGATGACGATCTGGTTGTGGTCAACAAGACCCCGGCCATGACCGTTCATCCTGCCCCGTCGGTAGCCGAGCCGACCCTAGTGCACCGTGTGGCTCATCATTTTCCGGCATTGCTGTCTCAATCCGGGGAGCGTCCCGGGATAGTGCATCGCCTGGACAAGGACACCTCTGGGCTCATCGTGCTGGCCTTGTCCGAATCGGCCCGCCTGAGCCTGACCCAGGCCTTCGCATCGCGGGAGGTCTACAAGGAATATCTGGCTCTGGTCACCGGGGTGCCTGATTCTTCCGGGACCGTGAGTCTTGCCTTGGGGCGGCATCCGAGCATCAAGACGCGCATGGCCGTGGTTGAACGCGGCGGCCGCGCGGCCGAGACCAGGTATGAACTGCTCTGGAGTGCTTCCGACAGGAGCGCTTCCTTGGTCCGGGTGCGCATCATGACCGGGCGCACCCACCAAATCCGGGTGCACATGGCCGCGCTGGGCCACCCTCTTCTGGGGGACGCGGTCTATGCCGACAGGCAAACCGCCGAGCGCGCCCCCCGGCAGATGCTGCATGCCTGGCAGCTGCGCTTCGAGCATCCCCGCAGTCTTGAATCCATGGAGTTCTGCTCGCCGCCGCCGGATGATTTTTTGCAGGTGCTGCGTGAGCTTTGCCGTGAGCGGGCCTGCATCGGTCTGACCGGAGCCGTGGGCAGCGGCAAATCCACCGTTAGGGCAGTGGCCGAGGAGATGGGCGTGCCGGTCTTCTGTGCGGATCGGGTGGTGGCCGAGGCCTATGCCAAGGGCGGGGAAGGCTGCGCTATTCTGGAGCATCATTTCGGGACCCGCTTCACGCATCCCGAAGGCGGGGTGGACAAGGACCTGCTCCGCAGCGCTCTGGCCGAGTCCGACAGCCTGCGCCGCGAGGTGGAGAGACTGGTTCATCCGCTGGTACGGCATGCCCTGCACGCCTTCCGGGTCGCGCATGACGAGGATGTCACCCTGGCCGAGATTCCCCTGCTGTGCGAAGCGGGGCTGGCCGGAGAGATCGACCTGCTGGCGGTGGTCTATTGTCCGGACCGCCTGCGGCATGCCAGGCTGCAGGGCCGTGGCTGGAGCCCGGAGCGAATAGCCATGGTGGATTCCTGGCAATGGCCCCAGGACAGGAAGGTGGGCATGGCGCAATTCGTGGTCGACAACTCCGGCTCCCTGAATGAGCTTCATTCCCGCGCGCGGGCGTTGATTCAGGTCGTGCAGGAAATGCTTCACGGCCATGCTGATCGGTGCATGGATGAACTGTGTGCCATTTTTGAAAACCCGGACACCATGGAAGAGGCGGACTGACCCATGTTTCCCCTGCGCGACAACATACCCACCAGGCACCGGCCCTACATGATGTGGACGCTGCTGGCCCTGAACATCGCATTTTTCCTGGCTGGTCTGGGGCTTAGCAACGCCCAGGAGTATAGGCTCTTTCATCTCTTCGGCGTGGTCCCGGCACGCTATTTTGATCCGCAGTGGGCCATGTTTCAGGGATATCCCGAAGGTTTGCTGTTGCCGCTTGGAACACACATGTTCCTGCATTCCGGCTGGCTGCATCTCATCGTCAACATGTGGACCCTCTGGATTTTCGGGGACAACGTGGAGGACGTGATGGGGCCCTTCAAGTTTCTGGTTTTCTACCTGCTGTGCGGATTAGGCGCGCTCGCGGTGCACATGCTCACCAATTCCTCTTCCACCATGCCCGTGGTCGGGGCTTCCGGGGCCATCGCCGGGGTCATGGGTGCCTATTTTTTCCTGTATCCGCACGCCAAGGTGGTCACTTTTCTGCCTATCCTGATCATTCCCTTCATCTTTGAGCTGCCGGCCGTGTTCTATCTGGGGGCCTGGTTCCTGACGCAGGTCCTTTCCGGGATGCTGGCCCCGGCGGGCGGCGGAGGAGTAGCCTGGTGGGCGCACATCGGCGGGTTCGTGGTCGGCATGCTGCTACTGCGTTTCTTTCGTGATGATTCCCGCTGCTATTATTGTTACCGTTCCGAAACCTGGAAGGAGTGGAAGTAGGCGACTGGACATTTGCCCCTGCCTCAATTAAGCGCTGATTCTTGTTTTGTCGCGCCAGCCTGCCTTTCATACCACAAGGATACCATATGCTTCAGATTGAAAACCTGCATGTCAATATCGGTGACAGGGAAGTCTTGAAAGGGATTAACCTGAACATCGATGAAGGAGAGACGTTCATTCTCTTCGGTCCCAACGGTTCCGGAAAAACCACGCTGCTCATGGCACTCATGGGCTTTGGCGGATACACCGTGACTGCGGGCAAGATTGTCTTCAAGGGCGTCGATATCACCGAGATGCCCACCTACGAACGGGCCAGACTCGGCATAGGCATGTCCTTTCAGCGGCCCCCGACCATCCATGGCCTGAAAACGCGTCATCTGGTCTCCATGTGTGCCCGTGGGCGGGAAGTGGATGTCGACTGCATGGCCAAGAACCTCAATTTCGAAGGCTTTCTGGATCGCGACATCAACTCCGGTTTTTCCGGAGGCGAGATCAAGCGCTCGGAGCTGTTGCAGCTCATGGCCCAGAATCCGAGCCTGATTCTCTTCGACGAGCCGGAATCCGGGGTCGATCTGGAGAACATGGTCCTCATCGGCAACACCGCCCGCGCCCTGCTTGACGGCGCGGCGGCTCCGTCGGCGGAAACGTGCATGCGTGACCTGCGTCGCCGCAACAAGACCTCGGGTCTCATCATCACCCACACCGGCTACATCCTTGACTACGTCAATGCCGACCGCGGTCAGGTCATGTACAACGGGGTGCTGTGCTGTGACACGCGGCCGACCAGACCCCGCGATATTCTGGATCACATCAGCAAGTACGGCTACAAGGAGTGCATCAGATGTCTGAACTAAGCCAAACCCTGGTTGATCTGAACTCCTACTCTTTTTCCGGTAAACAGAGCGCCGAGCTGCCTGATTTTTCCACCCTGTCCGATGAGAGCAAGCGTGAGTTGCGCATGGTCGGGGTGGATGTGGACGCCGCTGGCGAGCGCGCGGGCACTTTTTTGCAGTTTGACCACTCCACCGTGCACTGCAAGAGCGCGGGCAAGGGCGTGGAGGTGCTGGGCATTCGTCAGGCGCTCAAAAAATACGACGGCCTCCCCGAATATTTTTGGAAAGCCATGGACCCAGACAAGGACGATTTTACCCGCGCGGCGGCCAGGGAAGAGTTGCACGGCGGCTATTTCATCCGCACCGAAAAAGGGGTCAAGGTCGCCGAGCCGGTGCAGACCTGCCTGTTCATCAAGGGCCAGAACGTGGGCCAGAACGTGCATAACATCGTGGTTGTGGAAGAGGATTCCGAAGTCCACATCGTCACCGGCTGCGCCACGTCCCACGACGTGACCTCGGCCCTGCATCTGGGCATCTCCGAATTCTACATCAAGAAGGGCGGCAAGCTGACCTTCACCATGGTTCACAACTGGGGTGAGGATGTCATGGTCCGGCCTCGCACCGTAGGCATCGTGGAGGAGAGGGGGGTTCTGCAGAACAACTACATCCTCCTCAAAAAGGTCAGGTCCGTGCAGTCCTATCCGACGATTTATCTGAACGGCGAAGGAGCCGTGGCCCGCTTCAATTCCGTCATCGTGACCCCCACCGGTTCCCATGTGGACACGGGCAACCGCATCGTCCTCAATGCCCCGAACACGCGCGGCGAGATCATCTCCCGCACCATCACCACCGGTGGAACCATCATCGCGCGCGGCGAGATCATCGGCAACGCGGTCCCGGCGCGCGGACATCTGGAGTGCAAGGGGCTGATCCTAGGCGGCGGACTGATTCACGCCATTCCCGAACTGCAGGGTTGCGTGACCGGCGTGGAGCTTTCCCATGAAGCGGCCGTGGGCAAGATTGCCCAGGAGGAGATCGAGTATCTCATGGCACGCGGCCTGGACGAAGATGAAGCCACCTCGACCATCGTGCGCGGCTTTTTGAACGTGGAGATTATGGGTTTGCCCCCAGAGCTGCGCGAATCCATCGACACGACCATCGCCGAACTGGACGCCAGCGACGCCATGTAATCTGTTTTATTCATCCGCAACGGCCCGGCTTGACCGGGCTTTTGCATTTCTGGAGGATGCCATGCCCGGATACAAGGGACATCTGCTCGGCGGGGTGCTGACGGGAGGAGCGGTACTGGGGGGATTGTTCTGGAGCGGGACGTATGTCCCGGAACTGCCGCAACTGGCCGTGCTCGCCGCGCTGGTCCTGCTGGGGAGCCTTTTTCCGGACGTTGACACGGACTCCAAGGGACAGCATATTTTTTATCTGACCCTGGCCGTGCTTGATTTCGCCCTCATTCTGCAGGGCTATTACAAATGGGCGGCGGTTCTGGGTTTGGCGGCCATGTTTCCGGCCATCGGTCCGCATCGCGGCTGGACCCACACCTGGTGGGCCATGCTGGCCGTTCCCCTGCCTCTTGTGCTGCTCCCGATCTGGCTTTACGGCGCAACGCCAAAGGGCATGGCCCCCTTTTACGGGGCGGCCGTGCTGGGGTATTTCTCGCACCTGATGATCGACAGGAAATGGAGTTGAAGAAGTGGGAGCCTGTCCCCCCCTTTTAGCGCAGCCTGCGGCTATGTCCCATCTTTTCCATATCCAGCAGGTATTCATCAGACCTGTCCAGATAGAAGGCCAGGGCCCGTGAAAAGTTCTTGCCCACCAAACCGTCCACGAACATCTGGCTGATCTCGCGGTAGCGTTTGAGCACGTACTGGGAGCGCAGAAAGATGAGCCACTCCTCCTTGGTCATGTCCTGGGATATGAACTCCAGGGCCTTGGAGGCCCGCGGCTGGTAAAGCCAGAAATACATCAGATCAAGGGCGTTGACGATGAGCACCTTTTCCAGGTCCCGCGCTTCGTAGGAAATGGTTTCCATGAACATTTTGGGCGACTGGAGCATGTCCAGCACGTCCTCTTCCGGGAAAAGGACGTCCAGACGGGCGAAGGCGTCAAACATGGCGATGAGCTTGGCGCGGTAGTCGGCCAGGCGCACACGCACGTTGTTGTGCCTGTCAGCGAGGCCTTCGATGACTGCCGCCACAGTGTCGGAGGCCAGCTTGGAGGTTACGGCCGCCCATTTTTGCAGTGCATCTTCGACTCCGGGGAGCATGGCCATATGCATTCCTCCGGCCAGAATGGAATTGAAGAATATCGCCAAGGGGATGGAGAGGATGCTGCGGAAAAAGTTGCCGATGATCGCGCTGCGTGGCAAGCCACGGAAAATGTTATGGCTTGAGATGTAGACACCGTTGGCAAGGGCCATGAAGGCAAAGAGCTGGACGGGGTTGGTGCTGGTGGTGATTCCCAGGGTGTTGTCCAGCAGGATCGTTTTCACCACCAAGTCGAGCAACGGCACGGAAAACCCCGTGAAAAGCAGGGAGTCGGCGACACGGCTCCAGCTGATGAGCGAGTTCCACTGCAAAAGCGGCGAACGTTTCAGGCCGCCTCCGCCGAGCACAGCCTGGAGAATGTTACGCACGCCGGTGATGGCGAACCAGATCAGCCCCCCGAAATAGGCCAACACCCACCAGTCCTTGGTCAGGGCAAAAGTCAGGAAGGCCGGAATGAATCCGATCAGGATCTTGAGGGCGTTCTTCAGCCCTGTGTTCAGGTATTTCAAGGATGCGTTGTTTTCGTCGGCCTCACCGTCTTTTTTGGTGATGCGCAGTCCGTTGTCGTGCTCAATCTGTACGCCGCCCAGGGTGACGATATTGCCGCGACGTTTGGGATGGATGTCGATGCTGTCGAGAAGCCATTCCTGCTCTCGGCAGCACCCGGCCAGTTCCATTCCGGGAATCTTCCGAGTCAGCCTCAAAAGAAAAGGATCTTCTTTTTTTGCGTGACAGCGGGTGCGGAGATGGACCGTCATCCTGGCGGTGACCGGGAGCTGTTTGCGCTGCCTTTGTGACTGGTTCAGCGCAATTTTCTGGGCTCGCTTGGGAAGAGTTTCAAGCACCACCACGCCCATCCCGTACTGGTGCCGCGATTGGCCCGTGGATCCACTTCCAATGCGGGAGCCCAGGGGCCGTTTTTTGTAATATTTGTGAAACGTTTCGATGTTGAAGAGAATGTCGAGAAGCTTGTTCTTGCGCGCCTCCATGAGCAAAAGTTCGCTTTCAAGCTCGGCCGCATGCGAGAGCGCATTCTTGCTTCGCGAATGGGTCAGGGTATTTTCCAGCGCCAGGCGATCTTCTTCGAACGACCAGATCACGGCGCGGATGGCGCGCTTCAAGGCGATGACGTTGTCTTCGTTCAGGGCCTTTTGCAGTTCCGCGATCTGGGCGCAGGTTCGCTCGGGACTGATGGCGTCCACGGCGTCGCCCGGACAAACCAATTGCGACGACACGGGCATGGACCATTTGCCCCTGACCGCGTCTTTTAAGTTATAGAGCTCGATGTTGCTGATATGCCCTTGGCAATCGTACAGAATTTCCAGGGCATCTGCGGTGGAGAGGTTGCTTAAGTTCAGTGTGAAATGGGACGTGGAATGAAATTTGGCCAGCCTCGGCAGCAGCTCTCCGGTTTTAAGGCGCAGCAGCGGCGGGACTTCGGGAGTGTCCTGGGGAATGGTCGGGTCGTGCAACTCCGGGTTGCGGCAGGGCTGCAGATAACGGTTGATAATCAGTTCCGAATCGATGGAGTTCAGGGCTTTCAAACGCTCCTGCAGTTCCTTGCGCCGGTTTGGCGTGGCGGTTTCATACTCCTGGGCCATGGCCTGCGCAATCTGCTTGAGCTTGGGCTGCATTCCGCTTTGGATGTATTTGGCCAGGTGCAAGAGGGACGGCTGGCCTGTGCCCACAAAGGTGGCGAAGGCTTTCTCGTCGAGCGCGTCGAGTTCAAGCCCATACTCCTCGGCCATCCGTGCCAGGTGGGTGCGGTTATATGCCTGCAGAGCTTCGAAGACGTATTTCTGCTGATAGGCGGAAACTGTCCGTCCTTCTTTCATGAAGGCCTTGACTGGTTGCTCTTCGAGAAAGGCGCGGAAGGATTTGGGATCGGTGTAACTCTGGGGTTCCCAGATCACGCGGACATATTTGCCTCGAAAGCGCGAAGAGACATCGATGCCGATGCGGATGTGCATGCCCAGTATGCAGCCCGCTTCCAGGAGCTCCTCGGCCACTTCGGCGTCAACATAGTTGTAGTAGACCACGGTCAGAAAGCGAATTCCCTTGATCCAGGCGTCCATGACCAGATGGGTCGGGGATTTGCGGCCCTTGGTGTTGGCGTCGTGGACATGGTGGTCGAAGGCGAGCTGGTTCCACTCCTCGGGCATTTCCAGGAGGTGGTATTTGTCGAGCTCGGCACGGACCACGCGGGGTTTGCCGGAGGAGACCATGCGAAAGTCGTGTGCGAGGCGCAGCTGGGTGTGCTCATCCTCCCGATGGCGTATGAGCTCTTTCATGATCTGCAAGAGCACCCGCGAGGTGTTCTTCTGCAGATAGGCGTTGCCCGCGAGCAGCACCTCGTCCTTGAGTGCGCGTAATGAGTTGAGCCGGTCGGAGGACATGCCCACTTCCAGAGAACCCAGAAGACTGGCGATGGCATATGCGATGCGCAGCACCCGGGGCGCGGCCATTTCCTTGATGCCGTGCGGATGCATGCACGAATCAAGCAGGGAGTGGATATTGGTGCTTTGCGCTGTGCGGTCCAGAACATCGTTGACGATGCGCTGCAGCGTGTAATCGTTGGAATCGAAGAAGAAGCGGGAATGCGCCACGTCAAGTCCTGTTGTAAACGAGCCGGGCTTACGCCGGTTCGCCATTCATGGGTGTGGGGGTCTGACGGCTCTTGTTGACGCATTTCTTGCGGTACGCGTCTTCAAGCTTGTAGAGCAGGTCTTCCAGATCCGCAGGTTTCATCAGATAGTCGAAGGCGCCGCAGTTCATCCCCTCCATGGCCGCGTCGATGCTGGCGTGGCCGGTCAGCATGATGACCTCGGTACTCGGCCAATTGGTCTTGATCCTCTTCAAGACTTCCAGGCCGTCCATGCCCGGCATTTTCACGTCAAGGACGACCACGTCGCGAGGTTCCTCCGCCAGCATGGCCAGCGCCTGCTCGCCTCGCGACGCGCCTTGGGCCTTCAGGCCGCGCTTGGCCAGTCTTTTGATGATGGTGCGCAGGAAGTCTTCCTCGTCATCCACTAACAGTACTGAAAATTCTTCCATTTCGGCTCCTTGAAATCTTTGCGCAGGCATTGCCAAATCGTGGCGACCTTAAAGGCATGCATAGCCCGAGATGTGGCAGGGAGGCAACGCCCTTCTTGGTCCTTTGTCGCTGAGAATACAGACTTCTGCGTACGACACAAGGGATGCGCTTTGCTACGTTGCCGGGGCAGGAGGTGCACCAAACGCGCATCAAAAAACCCATCCCCCCTCTTCCCTGGCAACTGGGCGTATTGGGTTACCTCGGCGGTCTTCTTGCCTGGGCCCATGCTCTTTCCGTCGGTATCCTCTGCGCATTGACCGCGCTGGCATTGGTCCGAAGCGGCCGGATCCTGGCGTTCATGGTGCTGTGTTTCGGGCTGGGGCTGGTTGCGGGCATGCCCGAGACGGAGGAGGGCCTGCCCGGCTGGAACGCGCAGACTCGAATACGGGCCGTCGTGGATGAGGTGCGCACCTACCCGGGGCGCAGGATCGGTGTTTTTGCCCGCGATGTGGTCGCGTTGGACACAAACGCGACTCTGACGGGCCGACTGCTCTGGACCTGGACCGACCCTCCGTTCGTGCCGGAGATCGGCCGGGAGTTCGAGGCGGACCTGCGCATACGCGTACTGCGCTCAAGGGCCAATTTCGGTCTTTCCTCCACCGAGGAATACTGGAACCGAAAGGACGTTCGGCACCGGGCGTACTCCCGTGGCGATGTTCCCGTGATCTGGGGCGAAGGCAAGGCCTGTCTTCGTACCGGACTCCTGGAGTTGGTGGGTGCGCTGGCTCCGGATACGCCGGGCGGCGCGGCAGTCAGGGCGCTTCTTTTCGGGGACAGATATCTGCTTGAGCCCGGTTTCATGGATCGCATCCGCCGGGCCGGGCTGTCCCACAGCCTGGCGCTGTCGGGGCTGCATCTGGCTCTGGTAGCAAGCTTCGGTTTGGGCTTGGCCAGAGTGTCGAGCCGTCTTTACCCCCGGCTGCTTTTGGTCCTGCCTCGCCGGAAATTGGCTGTTCTTTTGGCCTTGCCGCCGGTTATCATCTATCTTTGGCTCGGCGACTTTTCCCCGTCGCTTCTGCGCGCCTTTCTCATGCTTGCCGCCGTGGCCCTGCACCTCTTTATCGGGGCCAGGTCGCATCCACAGGATTGCCTCTTTGCCGCCATGGCCGTGCTGATCATTTCAGATCCCGCCTCGGTCCACGATCTGAGCTTGCAGCTTTCCGTGCTGGCTGTCGGCGGGCTTGTTCTTTTCATGCCTGCCGCAGCGGCCCTGCTTGCCCCCTTGCGTGAACGGGGCGGGCTCTGGCGGCCCGTCCATAGGCTGCTTACGCTCCTGGCGGTGACATGTTGCGCCAATCTTTTCATTCTCCCGATTCAGATACTGTATTTTTCCGAGGTGACCGCGCATCTCTGGCTCAATCTCCTGTGGCTACCGGTGCTCAGTCTGGCCGTGCTGCCCCTGTCTTTTCTGGGGCTTGCGGCGTCGCTCTGCTGCCCGTTTTTGGCCGAGGGATGTTTTTTCGCGGCCGCCTGGGGCGTGGACGCCTTGGATCAATTCCTGGTGCTGCTCGATGGCTCGGGGAGCCTTGCTTCCACGCCCGTGCTGCGTCCTTCGGGGGTGCAGGTGGCCGGGTACGCAGTCGTGCTGGTGGCGGGGAGCGTGCTCCTGACTGCCGGACGCCCCCGGGCCAGGGAGCTCGTTTTTCTGGGGGCGGGGTTGGTTCTGCTGGCCGCTCCGTCCATGTGGCAGGAGGGCCGGCCGTGGAGAGACGAGGTCGAAATGACGGTGCTGGACACGGGCATGAGCCAGGCGGTTTACGTACGCGGCAGAACCGGGCGGACGGTGCTTGTGGATGGCGGGGGAGGCTGGAGCGACGACTATGACCCGGGGCGCGCCGTGGTTGGGCCGGCCCTGACCTGGAAGCATCCGCCAAGGGTGGAGGGGGTGCTTTTGTCTCATGTGCATGCCGATCACTTGCGGGGGCTTTTCTACATTCTGGACGCTTTTGATGTGGGCTGGTTCGGATGGTCCGGGCTTGTGGACGGCTCGAATGATTCAGAGCGGCTGGAGGTCACGCTGAAGCAAAATTCATGGCCGACGCGAATGCTGCGCGCCGGAGACAATGTTATCATTGAACCAGGTTTGCGGCTTGAGGTGCTTCATCCCTCCGCGAGCGAGAAGGGCATCTCCGACAACGATACGTCCCTGGTGCTGCGCCTGGTCTGGAAGGAACGTGGCCTGGCCCTGTTGCCCGGCGATCTGGAAAAATGGGCCATGGAGCAGGTCATGAATCGGAAGACCACGCTGGCAGCCGAGGTGCTGGTACTTCCGCATCATGGCTCCAAGTCGAGCCTGCAACCGCGTTTCTACAACATGGTGGGGGCGGCATGGGCCGTGGCTGCCTGTGGTCCGGGCAACCGTTTCGGTTTTCCTCACCCGTCCGTGGTAGGTGCCTGCGAGGGGGCGGGCCTGAAGGTTTTGACCACCGCCGACCACGGCGCGCTCAAATTCCACTGGCGGGGGGAGGATGCGGTCTGTGTCGAGAGTGCGCGTTACGGGGTGCTGGGCAGGGATTGATCTGATTGTGCCTTGTAGGCCTTTCCTGTATGGGCGTGTCGGTACGGACAACCTTGAAGGAGAAGCGGATGACAACCATTATGCCCGGTGACAAGAACCTGCGCAATGCCATTGCCTGGATCGAAGAGCGTCGCCAAAAAGATCCCGATTTGAAGAAACTCATGGCCCAGGCGGCCACGCAGTTCGACCTGACGCCGCCGGAAGAGCTGGCTCTGGCGAGGTTCTATCGCGAGGAGGCCGTGTCCCGGTGATTCGAGTGCCTCTCCTGCAGCGGGAACTCTTCAAGGAGATGGGGATTGTCGCCTCCATCAGTCTGGGAGGGTTTCTCAGTCTCATCCTGCTTGGTCGCCTGCTGCAACTGCGCGACCTGTTCATGGGCCAGGGCGTGACTTTTTTCGATCTGGTCAAGCTCTTTATCTATTTGAGCCCTTTTTTCCTGATCATGCTCATTCCGGTTTCGTGCATGCTCGGGGTTTTTTTGACTTTTCTGCGTATGGGGGCTGATCGGGAGCTTGTTTCATTGCGTGCCGGCGGGGTCAGTCTCTGGCCTCTGCTGCCTGCGCCCCTGCTCCTGTGTCTGCTGTGTTCCGCGTTGACGGTATGGATTTCCCTCTCCGGCATATCCTGGGGCATGGACAATTTTCGCAATACGGTCGTGGAGTTGGCTCGGAACAAGACTTCCGTCAACGTGCAGCCCGGAGTTTTCAACACCTCTTTTCCGGGCCTGACCGTGTATGCCCGACAGTCGGATCCGGGCAGCGGCGCGTTGCTGGACGTTTTCGTGCTTGACAGTTCACGATCCAAGACTCGGGCTACCATCGTCGCTCCAATTGGCCGGATCGAGTCCGACTCGGAGCGTGGCCAGGTTTTTGTGCGTCTGGAGGACGGACACGTCTACCGCGAACAGGGCGGCGAGCTCAGTGTCATAAGCTTTGAGAGTTACATTCTTTCCTTGGACATGACCCGGCTTCTGGGTGGTTTCGAACTGAAGGACAAGGCCCCCAAGGAGATGTCCTGGGATGATCTGCGGACTCTCAAAGGCGATGGATTTGAGGACAGGAACGTCAATTTTCAACGCCGGGTGGATATCGAACTGCACAAGCGCTTTTCCCTGCCTGCGGCCTGTATCGTGCTTGGATTTTTCGCCCTGCCGCTGGCCTTTTTCTTTCAAGGCATGAAGCGTCAGTTCGGTTTGATCGCCTGTCTGGGCACCTTTTTTCTTTATTACGTGTTTCTTTCCGGGGGTATGGCCCTTGCGGAAGGCGGCATCATTGCTCCGGCTCTGGCCCTGTGGCTGCCCAATGTCGTTTTCATGCTGGCTGCGGGAGTCGGCATGTGGCTGGTCGCGGCGGAAAAGGAGGTCAATTTTCAGGTGCTCCGGTCCTGGATGCTGCGAACCGTGGGCATGAAGGGGGCCGACGCATGAATCTGCTGACACGTTATATTCTGCGGCAAAATCTTTTTCTTTTGCTCCTGGTCTGCGGAATCGGCCTTGGTATCTATGTCTTTATCGATCTTTTCGACCGGCTGGATAATTTTCTGGAAGCGGGAGTCGGGTTGTCGTCCGTGGGCGCCTATTTTCTCTATCGCACGCCTTTCATTCTGGCCCAGATTTTTCCGGCGGTCTTTCTGATCGCGCTCATGGTGCAGATGGGGCTCATGCTGCGCAGTCGCGAACTGCTGGCCCTGGAAGCATGCTCCGTGTCTCCGGGCGCGGTGGCCAAATCCGTGATCTGGTACGCCCTCGCCCTTTGCGTGGCGCAGCTCTTTTTTTCCGAGGCGCTGGGCGTCAGCGGGCACAGGGCGGCGGAGCGGATTTGGAACGAGGAGGTGCGCGATCGGCAGATTGAAAAACGGCAGTTGGCCGACATCTGGTTTCGTGAAGGCAATCGGATCGTGCATATGGGGGCGGTGACTCCGGCTGCGGGGCGGGGGGCAGAGTTGACGGTTCATGTTCTGGAGGATGATGACGCCGGAAGCATCCGGGAGATTATCCGGGCGCAGGAGTTTACGTCCGCGCCGGACGGCTGGCTTCTGTCCGGCGTGACGCGCACGCTGCCCGCAACCTTTGAAGTGCAGAAAGCGGCGCAGATGGAGCTTGATTTGCGTACCGACGTGAGCAGCTTTCTCATCGTCGATCCCAAGACCCGGCTTGAGTCGTTGCCTCTTTTGCAATTGGGCGCTGAAATAAAGCGGCTGAGGGATTCCGGATCCAATATCGAGCGGTTGCAGACCGCCTGGCACATGAAGCTGGCCTATGCGGGCTCGGTTCTGGTCATGGCGCTTATCGCGCTGGCCGTGGTGTCCTTTTTCGGATCGCTTTTCGTCATCATTCCCCTCGGGCTGGTGGCCACATTTTGTTACTATGGCTTGTTCGTGCTGTGCGCCTCGGCAGGGGAAAAAGGGCTGGTGCCGCCGGTACTGGCAGCCTGGGCGGCCAATGCCTTCTTTACGGCTGTCGCAGGCGGATGGTTGCTGCGCGGCCGATCCTTTCATCTGGGTTGATTGCCAACAGGGGGCTGTGATGGTCTGGTGGATTACAATTGGGGGATTTGTGCTCGGATGCCTGATTGCCTATGCCCTGATTCAGGGCAACTCGGACGAGGACAAGGATTCGTAGCCCTGGCGGCTATCCTGGGGTTCGAGATATCTGGTCAGAATGCTCAGAATCTCAGGATAAAAATCGTCGGATAAATTGAGTCCCAGAATATTTTCCTTGGCCAGCAGGCGAGCCCGGGTCGAGCCGAAGACGGTGGAGAAAATTACGCTGGCCGCTAGATCAGGTTCGAGGTCGGCGCGGATGGATCCGTCGGTGATGCCCGCTTTCAGGCAAGCGAGCATTCTCGTCACGACCTGTCCGCAAACAACCAGGATTTCGGAGTTGTCGGCCTCGGCGATGTTGGCCAGGAACGGGGAGCAACGCAGCAGGGTCAAGAGGCCGGAATTCGGGGTGGTGGACGCCTTGAGGATGCATTTGGCGAAGTTGAGCACGCGGCTCAGCCCGTCGGATGCGTAATACTGACTTTCGTCGATCTTGAGCAGCAGATTGCTGAGGATGTCTATCTCCACCAGTTGAAAAAGGTTTTCCTTGCTGCCGTAATGATGGGCGATGAGCCCGTCGGCGATACCCGCCTCCTGGGCGATACGCTTGTAGGTGGTTTCGGCGTAGCCGAGTTCCCCGAAAAGCCGTTTGGCCGTCTCCAGAATGCGTTCTTTGTTGCCCATGACCACAGCGCCTGCCTCCTTGTTTTTCAAAACGTCTTGTACCCAGCCCCTCCTGACCAGTCCACCATTTTTCCATCCTGTTTTTGTGTATCCGCTCAGTAATGCTTCTTCGCTGACCAGCCGAGTAAGTACGTGTAAAGCGCTTTTCCAAAAGGGCTTTTCAAAACTCTTGACGCGTAGCTCTTCTTAAATTAGCGCACTAGCAAAATATATTGAGCGCGCACTTAATGTGCCGCGCTTGTGGAGCAAACAGTGCAACAAAGGGGAGGATGGATGCGAACTTTCAAATCGTGGCTCTTGGCCGGATGTCTGGTACTGCTGGCAGCGCAAGCCAGCTTTGCGGCAGGGTTCGGAATTTACGAGTGGAGCGCTCGCGGCAACGCCCTGGGCGGAGCGACGGTAGGCCGGGCAGATGATCCGTCCGCCCTCGCGACAAACCCGGCCGGCATCACCCAACTTGATGGCTTGCAGGTTCTCGCCGGTTTTACGGCCATTCATCCAGTGCTTGATGTCAAGGCTGACGGTAAATGGTATTCCTCGGACAAGGATTCCCTCTGGATTCCGCCTCATTTTTTCGCAACTTGGAAGGTTAACGATCGCTACTCCATCGGCCTGGGAACGTTTTCCCGTTTCGGTCTGGGATCCGTCTTCGATGACGATTGGGGTGGACGTTATAATTCGTATGAAGCCATCATTGAATCCGTCTCCATAAATCCCAACGTGGCCGTAAAGGTTACGGACAAGCTTTCCGCCGCTTTTGGGGTGGAAGCAATGTATCTAAGTTTTTCGCAGAAAAAGAAGCTCGACTGGAGTCAAACTGGAAACCCTGCCCTTGATGGAAAAGGACACCTCGAAGCTGATGGAATGGGCTATGGGTTCAATATGGCCTTGCACTACCAGCCATGTGATTACGCAAAGCTAGGATTGTCTTATCGCAGCCCTGTAACAATGAAAGTTGTTGGAGATGCTGATTTTTCTATGCCAGCAGCATATAGTGGTACGCCTCTTGATACGTTTGGGGCTTTTAGAGATACTTCTGCAAGTGGAACTGTAACGCTGCCAGATTCTTTTTCTTTTGGTGTTGCGATTTATCCCATAGAAAAACTTAGTGTTGAAGTTGGTGCAGTATATACGTTGTGGAGTAAGTATGATGAACTAAAGATCAATTATGGAGATGCTGTTGTTCCCAGACCAGGTCCGGTTTTAGTTGATCAGACTCTGTCCCCCAAAAATTGGGAAGACGTCTGGCGCTTCAATATCGGCGTGGAATATGCCGCTTTGGATTGGCTCGATCTGCGTGTCGGCTACGTATTCGACCAGTCCCCTGTTCAAGATGACACCATCGACTACATGGTTCCCGCCAACGACCGCCATCTTTTTAACGGTGGTGTCGGTTTTCATTGGGACAACTGGATGGTGGATGTGAATTATACCTATCTGATGATCATGGATCGTGACATTGACGGGCGTGATGACGGCGTGCGGGACGGCGAAATCGACAACGCCGACGCGCACATGGTCGGCCTGTCCGTGGGATACAAGTTCTAGTTCTTTTCGCTCTTCAGGTACTCAATGCCACAAAAAACGCCCTGCAATTGCGGGGCGTTTTTTGTGGCATTGTGGATGGCGGCAAGTGTTTCGTTACTGTGACAGGCTTCTGCTCAGGTCCGGAAGCGACCGAACAGGGTGAAGAGGTTGGCGGCCAGCTTGGGTAGCGTCTTCGCGTTGCGGGCAACCTTTGCCGTGTTCCGGTTGGTACTTTCGGTCGTGTCTTGTGGTCACAAAAAAAGCCGGTTTCCCGGCTTGAAGAGCGTTTATGAAGACGCGGATCTGTTGTTTCAAAAAAGTTCAGCAGTTATTTGTCGTTGTAGGACACGCTTCCTTCTCTTTCACCAGATAGATGGCCGGCAGGGAGACGAGGGTGGTGGCGAATTTGATGATGGTGTTGCTGAAGAAGATGGACCACACCACCGATCCTTCAAACAGGCCGCCGAAAGCGATCCAGCAGAAGATGAGGCTGTCGAGCGGGATGCTGACCGCATTGCTGACCAGAACTCTGGACCACTGGTGTCTGGCGGTGACTTTTTTCTTCCACAGGCTGTAGATTTCCGTGTCGGTCAGTTCGGAGATGACTTCGGCGATGATGGACGCGAAAACTAGCCGCCACAGGGGTGCCAGCACCTGTCCGAACTCCGGCTGCGCGCCCACGCCCATGTCCGGTGGCAGGATGGAGACCACCCAGAAATATCCGGCCATGAGCAGGTTGAAGGCGGCGGCGGTGACGATCATCAGTCGCGCGCCCTGCTTGCCCATGGTCTTGTGCACCATGTCGCGCAGGGTGAAGGTCAGGGGATAGATGAAGGTGCCGGCGTCGATGGACATGCCGCCGAGCATGACGATGCGCAGAGATCCTACATCGGAAAATATTTGCAGGGCGATATAGGACGCCACGAGAATGACGATTGTTTGCATGAGGTGCTCCAAACGGTGAAATAGGGCTTTCCCCTAGACCCAAGAGGCTGGGCTGTAAATACCGAATTTGAAGCGTCGGCGGGGCAATAACACCGCGCCCGTCGCACTGGCCGTACCAAGCGTATCGGGCGCACCGGTCGCCGGGCGGTCAGGCTTGTTCTGATTCCTGCGCCAGCCTTTCACGTTTGCGTTCTTCCAGGCGCAGTTCGCGGCGCATATTGGCTTCGCGATTGCGGCGCTGGTGGGTTGGAGTTTCCAGGATAAGGCCCGGCACGGACGATGGTTTTTTGTCTGGGCCCATGGCCACGAAGGTCAGATAGGCCGAGGCCGCGTGACGCTGTTCGCCGGTCATGAGATTTTCCACCACTACGCGCACCCCGATCTCCATGGACTGTTTTCCGGCCCTGTTCACGCTGGCATGCAGCAGCATCAGTTCCCCCACCTTCACGGCAGCCTTGAACTCCATGCGGTCGATGGAGGCCGTGACCACGCTCATGCGTGCGTGGCGCATGGCACAGACCGCTCCGGCCAGGTCGAGGTGTTTCAGTATCACCCCGCCATGCACGTTGCCGGCCGGATTGGCGTCCTCGGGCAGGGCGCGGTGGGTCATGAGCGTTTCGCTCTCACTGACTTTGCGGGCGGTGTCGTTCATCAGATTCGTCCTTCTTCCAGCGCGTGACAGGCAGCCTGACTGCCGTTCGGGCGAGTCAGCAGTTTGGGAATGTCCCGGCGGCAGCGTTCGTCCACATAGGGGCAACGGGTGTGGAAGACGCAGCCCGTAGGCAGGTGGATGGGGGTGGGCACCTCGCCCTTCAAGCGGATGTGGGCAACCCCCTTGGAGCCAAGCTTGGGGATGGCCGAGAGCAGGGCGCGGGAATAGGGGTGCTGCGGGTCGCCGTAGAGGCTCTCTTTGTCGGCCAGTTCGCACAATGTGCCCAGATACATGACAGCCACGCGGGTGCTGATGTGCTCGACCACCGAGAGGTCGTGTGTGATGAACATGTAGGTCAGCCCGAAGCGTTCCTGGCAGTCCATGATCAGGTTCAATATCTGGGCCTGGATGGACACGTCCAGCGCCGAGATGGGCTCATCGGCGACGATGAACTCCGGATCGACCATGAGCGCGCGGGCGATGCTGATACGCTGGCGCTGGCCGCCGGAAAATTCGTGCGGGTAGCGTCCGGCCCAGGCCGGGTCCACGCCTACCTGGCGCATGACCTCGGCCACTTTGTCTTGGACCTGAGAGTTTGAAAGATCGGGAAAGTGGAAATGCGTCGGCTCTTCCAGAATCTGGCGCACGGTCATGCGCGGGTTGAGCGATGCGTAGGGGTCCTGGAAGACCATCTGCATCTTGCGACGGTAGGGGAGCATCTCTTTTGGCGAGAGATTGTCGATGCGCTGGCCGCGAAAGGCGATCTCGCCGCTGGTGGGCGGGTAAAGACCCAGCACCGTGCGGCCCAGAGTGGACTTGCCGCAGCCCGATTCGCCGACCACGGACAGGATTTCGCCCTGCACGATGTCGAGGGAGACGTCGTTCAAGGCCTTGACCGTGGTTGTGGTCAGGGACGGCATGCCGCCGGAAAAACTGATCCGGTCCAGAAAGCCGCCGGAGATGTCGAAGTGCTTCACCACATTGCTGATGCGCACGAGGGATTTGCTATCTGTCATGGTCTACCTGGATTGCGAGTAAAGATGACAGGCCACCAGGCCCGAGTTTTCCGAATCACTGAACAGCCGGGGCGCTTCACGCCGGCAGATGTCCATGACGTGTTCGCAGCGCGGGTGGAAGGCGCAGCCCGGGGGGATGCTGGTCAGGTTGGGCATCATGCCCGGAATCTGGTGCAGCCGTCCGCGCCCGCTTCCGCCCTGGGGCAGCGCCTGGATCAGGCCGCTGGTGTAGGGGTGCCGGGGATTTGTGACGATGCTCGCCGTCGGCCCCTGCTCGACAATGCGTCCGGCGTACATGACCGCGATCTTCTCCGTGACCTGCGAGACCACAGCCAGATCATGGGTGATGAGAATAAGCCCCATGTTCTCGTGTTTGCATAGTTCAAGCAGCAGGGCCATGACCTCGGCCTGAATGGTTACGTCCAGAGCCGTGGTCGGTTCATCGGCGATAATCAGGCTCGGGTTGGTCAAAAGCGAGATGGCGATGACCACGCGCTGGCGCATGCCGCCGGAGAGTTCGTGAGGATACTGCCCCAGGCGCTTGCCCGGAGAGGAGATATAGACCTTCTGCAGTTTTTCCAGCGCGATCTCGCGGGCATGGGCGGTGCTGACCTGGTTGTGGGCCTGGATGGTCTCGACCATCTGGGTGCCGATGGTCAGCACGGGGTTCAGGGTCATCATCGGGTCCTGGAAGATCATGCTGATGCGGTTGCCGCGAATGTCTCGCATCTGCTCCAGCGGGTAGGAGCTGATCTCTTCGCCTTCAAAGAGGACGCGGCCCGAGGCGATGAAGCCGGGCCTACTGATCAGGTTGATGATGGAAAATCCGGCCACGGATTTGCCCGCGCCCGATTCGCCCACCAGCCCCATGCGCTCGCCGGGGTTCAAAGTGAAATTGATGCCGTTCAAGGCCGTGAGGTCTCCGGAACGCAGCCCGAATTTGACCACCAGATCCTGCACTTCAAGAAGATGGGTCATTGGTCATCCTTTGTACAGTTTGGGGTTAAGAACGTCCTGCACCCAGTCGCCGAGCAGATTGATGACCAGAATGAGAAGCACGAGCAGAAGTCCGGGGAACATGGTGATCCACCACGAGCCGCTGAAAATGTAGTCGAAGCCCGAATTGATGAGCGAGCCCAGGGACGGTTTGGTGATGGGCATGCCCAGCCCCAAAAAGGACAGGGCCGCCTCGCTCATGATGGCATGGGCCACCTGCACGGTGGACAGGACCAGGATGGGCGACATGGTGTTCGGCAGGATGTGTCGCCACATGATGCGGTTCGCCGGCAGGCCCATGACACGGGCTGCCTCGACATATTCCTTCTTCTTCTCGGCCAGGACCGAGGCGCGCACGGTGCGCGCGTACTGCGGCCACTCGGCGATGCCGATGACCAGGACGAGAAAGGGCACGGCCATGCTCTCGAAGGCGGCCACCCCGAAAATGGCCTGAAAAATGGCCGAGAGAAAGATGGCCACCATGAGGGTGGAGAAACTGAGCTGCACGTCGGCCATGCGCATCAGAAAATTGTCGACTTTGCCTCCCTTGTATCCGGCGATGAGCCCGAGCACGATGCCGATGACGGCCTGCATGAAGGTCGCGCCGACGCCGATGATCAGCGAGATGCGCATGCCGTAGAGCATGGTGCTGAGCATGTCCCGGCCCTGGGCGTCGGTGCCCAGAGTGAAGTTCTGGTCGCCATTATCCATCCACATGGGCGGAATTTCCGAGTCCATGATGTTGATGGTCGTGGTGTCGTAGGGGTCGTGCGGAGCGATGACCGGCGCGCCGAAGGCGGCCAGGGTCAGCAGGGCCAGGATGACGAAACTGCCCATGGCCACGGGGTCATGCAGAAAACTGTACAAAAAGTACGAGCCGCGGAATTGCTTCCAAAGTCTCATTATTTCCTTCCTGTGATGCGGACCATGGGATTGACCAGGCCATAGATGATGTCAACGGCGGTGTTCACCACAACAAAAATGATGCCGACAAAAATGAGATAGGCCACCAAGAGGGACGTGTCCGCCCGTTCGACGGCTTCGAGGAACAGAAAACCGAGGCCCCCCCACTGGAACACTGTCTCGGTCAGGATGGTGAAGGCGATCATGGTGCCGATCTGCACGCCGCCCACGGTGATGACCGGCAAAAGCGTGTTCTTGAAGGCGTGTACGAACCAGATGCGCATGCGCGGCAGGCCCTTGGCCCAGGCGAACTTGACGTATTCGGTCTGCAGCACCTCCATCATTTCCGAGCGTATGAGGCGCACGAAAAGCGGCAGCATGAGCGCGGTCAGGGCCGTGGTCGGCAGGATGAGGTGCCTCAGGCCATCCAGAGTCAAAAGTCCCGACTCCCAACCCCAGACATTGACTGTTTCTCCGCGTCCGTATGACGGGAGCCAGTTCAGCTCGATGGCGAAGATATAGATGAGCAGGATGGCGATGAGAAAAATGGGTACGGACACGCCGATGGTGCTCAGCCCCATGATCAGCCGGGAGAGCAGCCGCCTGGGGTAGATGGCGCTGTAGATGCCCATGGGGATGGACAGGACGACAATGAGGACCGTGCAGCACATGACCAGCTCAATGGTGGCCGGTGCCTTGTCCAGGATCACTTCCATGGCCGGCTTCTTGTAAAAGAAGGATTGGCCGATGTTGCCTTCCAGCACGGCACCTTTCAGGAAACGGCCGTACTGAATGAGAAACGGGTCGTTGAGGCCCAGTTTTTCGCGGATGGCATCGCGCTCGGCGGCTGAAACCGAAATGCCGGTCAGTTCGCGCACCGGATCGCCCACGTTCTGCTTGAGGGCGAAGCCGATGAAGCTGATGATGAGCATGACGATGATGGCTTGAATAATACGGCGGACAGTGAATGCAAACATGTGTGAATCCGTTGCCGTCCTGGCGGGTCAAGCGCGCTTGCGGCCGCGCGGACAGGGGGTGTTTGTTCGAAAAAGGGCAGGCTTTGTGAAAAGCCTGCCCCGCGTACACAGTCTTGGCAAATGGATCAAGTCATCAAAGAGGGCTATTCCACGACCAGGTCGCCGAGGTACGGGAAGTCCATGATGTTGACGACGGGATCGATGTCCACGCCCTTTTTGGCTGCCCAGGACAGATTCTGCCAATGCAGGGGCACATAGGCGGCATCTTCGTAGGCGATCTTCTCAACTTCCTGCAGCAGTGCTTTGCGCTTTACGCGGTCATTCTCGACGTTGGCCTTGTTGACCAGTTCGTCCAGCTTGGCGTTGCAGTAGTTGCCGCTGTTATACTGACCCTTGCCGGTGTCCTTGTTGGGGCACATGAGCAGGTATTCGGAGTAGTTGGCGGAGTCCTCGGTGTCGGAGTGCCAGCCGATCATCTGGATGTCGGCCACCTGGGCGTCGAATTCATCCCAGTACTGGGCCTTGGGCATGGTCTTGAGGCTGACCTTGATGCCGATCTTGGAGAGCATGGAGACCACGGCTTCGGCGATCTTTTCATCGTTCACGTAGCGGTTGTTGGGTGCGATCATGGTCGCTTCGAAGCCCTTCTCGAAACCGGCTTCCTTCATGAGCTGCTTGGCCTTTTCCAGGTCGAAGCGGGGCGCAAGATCGGCCACGTAGCCGTCAAAGCCTTCGGGTCCCTGCTGCTGGGCGACGGTGGCGGTGCCCTTCATGATCTTGGCCGCGATGCCGGCGTTGTCGATAGCCGCGATGACGGCCTGACGGACTTTGAGGTTGGCGAACTCCGGCTTTCTCTTCTGGTTGAGCTGGAAGGTGATGATGCGACTGCCGGCCATGCTGACCAGATTGATGTCCTTGTTGCTGCCCAGACGTTCGAAATCCTGGGGGGGGACCGGGGCGATGAAGTCGACGCCGCCGGACAACAGGGCCGCTGTACGGGTTGCATTTTCCTTGATGGGGGTGAGGATGATCTCGCTCACGTTACCCTTGCTGTCCTTGTCCCAGTAGTCGGCGAAGCGCTTGTAGACCATCTTCACGCCCTGTTCGCGGGATTCGACGAAGAAGGGGCCGGTGCCGGACTCGTTCTGGTTGGCAAAGGAATATTCGGTCTTGACGATGGCGTCCTTGGGCAGGCCCTTTTCGTCGGTGCCGGTGTAGAACTTGGAATCAAGGGGGAAGATGTAGGTGGCCATGTTTTCCACCAGCGGATAGGGCTCGGTGGTGATGATGTCGACAGTGTAGTCGTCAACGATCTTGGGTGTTGCGAAGGACGTGAAGAGGCCCTTGAAGTCTTCGCTTTTCTTCAGGCGGTCGATGGTCCAGACCACGTCGGCGGCGGTAAAGGGGTTGCCGGAGTGGAACTTGACGCCTTCGCGCAGATAAAAACGCACGGTCAGGTCATCGATGCGCTCCCACTTGGTGGCCAGACGGGGTTCGAACTTCATGTCCTTGGTCCAGCGGATCAGCGGATCAAAGCACAGGTGGGTGTACTGCAGCATGCCGCCGGAGAGCTGGACATGCGGGTCCATGGACTCCGGATCGGCGTCGAGGGCCATTTTCAGGGTCTTGCCCTGGGCAGCCGTGGCCATAAAAATGAATGCCAGCGCGAAAAAAAGCAGTTTTTTCACAAACAACCTCCTTGGATGATGAATCGATATTCTGTCCCGCAGGGAACATCCCGGCGGGGTTTTTCACATGAGCGGGGAGTCGGTATTGATAATGATCAGAAAAAGCTGCCACAAAATTAACTATAAGTACTCAAGTATGCGGCAACGTGTATAAATGATTATTGGGCATAACTGAAGTGGGAATTTGAGATTTGAAAATCGATTATCTTTCGCAAAATGGACAAAAAAAATCCCTGCTTTGAGCGGCAGGGAGTGTTGGGAGCGGACGGCCATGGTCAGAGGCATCAGCTTAGAGTCGTCATCCCCTTGAAGAAGGGGGGGCATGTTGTTTTAACAGTCTAGAAAGAAAGTAGATTCCCGCTTCCCCAAGCTGGGTACACGTTTGCGGGAATGACGCTCAGATTCTTTCGCTACTTTTTTGTAGTGACATCTGCTCAGTTCAATCAGGCGTCGACGTCCGCGAGGCGGGAAACGGTCGTCCACCTCGTTGGTACTTGATGACCGCATTGGTATGTTCGCGCAGGGTGCGGCTGAAGTGGTGGGACCCGTCCTGTCTGGCCACGAAATAGAACAGGTCGTGCTTTTCCGGGTCGGATGCGGCCTGCAGCGCCGCCGCGCCGGGCGAGCAGATGGGGCCGGGGGGGAGGCCCGGGTGGACGTAAGTGTTATAGGGATTTTTGGGGTCCTGCAGGTGTGACCGGCGCAAATTGCCGTCGAAATTTTCGCCCAGGCCGTAGATGATGGTCGGGTCGCATTGCAGCAGCATGCCGACCCGCATGCGGTTGGCGTAAACTCCGGCCACGGCGGGGCGTTCGGAGGGTACTGCCGTTTCCTTCTCCACCAGCGAGGCCAGAATGACCATGCGGTGCAGTTCCTCAGGGTTTTGCGACTGGGGCATGGCTACGACCGTGGATTTGAAGTGGTCCAGCAGGGTCTTTAAAATGGGGTATGGATTCTGGCCGGGGATGCGCGGAAAAAAATAGGTTTCCGGAAAGAGATACCCTTCGGCGTCGGTGGCGTTTATCCCTTGCGAGAGGAGAAAGTCGCGGTCGCGACAGGCTGCGAGGAACTGTTCGGCCGTGGTCAGTCCGGTGGCGTTCACGGCCTGGGCCACTTCGCGCATGGTCAGCCCTTCGGGGAAGTGCAGGCGATGGAGAATGGGCCTGCCGGAGGCCAGGACTTCAAGTATCTGCCGTGGCGACATGCTCGCCGAGAGCTCAAACTCTCCGGCCTGCAAGGTGGCCTTGCGAAAGCGCCCGTAGGTTCGGAAAGCCTCGCCCCAGCGGACCAGACCCTCGTTTTCCAGCCGCGAGGATACCGTGAACAGGTTCTCGCCGGGTTCGACATTGAAAATCACCGTGCTATTCGAGGCGGTGTCCAGAGGGGTCTCGACGAATTCTCGGGCCATGAACAGTGTCGCCGCGGCTGCCAAGGCCATGAGCACAATCCCTGCAAGGAAGAACTTCAGCCAAAGTTTCATGAATTTTCCAGGTACGTTTCCAGAATGCAGACCGCGGCCATCTGATCCAGCATTTCCTTGTGTTTTCGTTCAGGCACACCTGCTTCCCGCAGCCGCTGCCGGGCGTCAAAGGAGGTCAGGGCCTCGTTGATCAGGTGGATGGGAAGCTCCGTTCGCCTGGCCAGGCTGTCGCGGAAATTCAGCACCTGCCGGGTGGTCAGGGTCTCATCCCCGTTCATGTCCAGGGGCAGGCCCAGGACGATGGCTTCCACGCCTTCGCTCTCGATGATGCTCATGAGATCGGCGAAGAGCTTGTCGCGGGTGCTTTTGTCCAGGGTCTTGAACGGAAAGGCCATGCTGTGCCGGGCCATGGCCAATCCGATTCTTTTTTGCCCGTAATCGATGCCGAGTATCTTCATGGTGTCTGTGTAATCGTCTGCACACCGTTCTGAACGGAAGCCTTGGCCAGCTGCTTGTGGAAATTCTTGCGCCACGCATCACCATGCCTGAGCCCGGCCAGGAATTCGAGGGTATGCATGACATCGCGCTTTACTCCCATTTCAAGCAGCGTGCGGCTGATGCCGATCTTGCAGGACGGACAGCCAACGATCACCGGGCTCTCGGCGGGGTATCCGGCCAGATCGGCGGTGAGCTGTTCCTTTTTGCGCATGCGCAGGCGGTTGTAGATCTTGGGCGAGGTCAGCGCGCCCAGGCCCGATTCGCCGCAGCAGAATGGCGAGATGCTCACTTCCGAGCCGACCATCTTCCCTAACTCCGAGGCATAAATTTCACCGGCCTTGAGCGGCGCGACACCGGACCATTCGTGGTGGCAGGCCGCATGGTAGAGCAGCTGCTTTGGCCCCTGTCCGAATCCGCCCTTGCCCTGCTGGATGATGAACTGAACTACGTCCTGAAATTCCACCTGCCGCGTTTCCAGGGATTTGAGACGATAGCCCTTGATGCCTTCACGGCAGGTGCCGCAGGCGGTCAGTACCGCCTTGATGACGAACCCGGCCGCTTCGGCCTGGCGGATCAGCCCTTCCATGACCTTTTGGTTTTCCGCGCCGATGCGCTCGAACTGGTCCTTGCAGCCCGAGGACAGGAGAGGATAGCCGCAGCAGAGATGGTCCGGCGGCAGGATCACGCTCACCCCCGCGTCCAGCAGCAGACGCACCGAAGCCATGCCGATGGATTGGTAGAAGAGGCCCGCGCCGCAGCCCGGGAAATAGATCACCGCGCGTTTGCTGCCGATATTTTCGCTGGTGATGATGTTGCCTTTGGCCAGGTTCAGGCCTTCCTTGAGGTTCTTGAACTGTGTGCTCGGACCCTTGCCGCGCAGCAGCGGGCTGTCCAGGCGTTCGCGCCATTTGGCGGGCAGCAGGTTTACTGCCCGATTGCCCATCTCCTGGCCGATGCCTGCGATCTTGGCCATCTTGGGCAGGCTGGTCTGCGGATCCTGGCTGAGGAGGTTCAGGACGCGGTTCTTGAACGGGTGCCCGCCCGCGCCTTTTACTTCCAGATAGGCACGCATCTGCAGGGTCACGTCCTGGGTGCGGATCTTGACCGGGCAGATGGCGTAGCATTTGCCGCAGGCCGTGCAGTGCTCCAGGATCTTGCGCAGTTCGCCCAAAAGGCGGGTTTCGGGCTCGCCGTTCTGCAATTGCGAGTAGTAGATGGCCTCCACCAGCGCGCCCAAGGTGATGTTCTTGTTGCGCGGGTGGAAGAGCAGCCCCTTCTGGGGCAGATACATGGGGCAGACCTGCTTGCATTTGCCGCAGCGGGTGCAGGTCTGCACGTTCAGGAGCAGGTTGATCAGGCTTTCCTTGCCGGGCAGCGCCGTCTTGTTGATGTCTTTTATGAGCCGGTTGAAGGAAAAGGTGTAGGGCACGACGACCAGGTCGCGCTGGGTCAGTTTGCCGGGGTTGAAGATGTTGTTGGGGTCGACCTTTTTCTTGTAGGTGCGCAGGGCCGCGATCTTCTCCTCGGCCAGAAAGCCGATCTTGGTGATGCCGATGCCGTGCTCGCCGGAAACCTGGCCTTTCAGCTTGAGCACTCTGTGGAAGATCTTTTCCACCGCCTCTTCGGCCAGGCCCAGCATGCGCGGGTCGTTGGAGTTGACCGGCAGGTTGACGTGACAGTTGCCGTCGCCCGCATGCATGTGGTTGGCGATGACCACGCGGGTGCTCTGCATGTTGTCGAAGATCTTGGTCAGGTCCTCGTGCAGCTTGGAATACTTGGATTTCAAATGCTGGAAGAAGAAGGAGGTCTGCAGCTCCAGTTCCTGTTCGGGCAGGTCCTCCTTGGAGGTTCTGCCCTTGATGATGGCCGAGGCCACGTCCATCTCCATGCGGATGAACTCGTCGTCGACCTCGATGCCCGGCAGGATTTGTACCTGTTGCAAGGCATCGCGGTAGGCTATGGCCAGGTAATAGAGGTTCTGTTCTTCCAGAAAATCCGCGAAATCCGGGATGACCTCAAGAGGAATGACGATGTCCTCGTTGAGCTTGAATCCGCTGGTGCGCTTGGAGATGGCCGAGAGTTGATGGCGGTCGTGCCAGAACACCTCCGCTTCCTGGGCGTCGGCCGCAACAAAGCTGTCCACATTGTCGTAACGTTCGCAGATACCGGTGATGCGGCGCACCGCCTCGAAGACGGCCTCTTCATCCACGGAGTCGAGCTGCACGATGAGGACCGAGATGGGGATGCCGTCGAATTGCTGTGATTTCTTGGAATACTCGATGGCCTGGACATACTTGATCCCGAACTCCTCCAGAGCCGAGAGCTTGACCAGGTCGCCCTGCGTGCGGATCTCGTCGCGCAGGGCCACGATGTCTTTTATGACGTACATGGCGTTGCGCATGGAATTTCCGTAAAATTCCAGACACATGACGCGCGAGTGAGGCAGGATGGGATAGAGTGTGAAGGTTGCCTCGGTGATGATGCCGTCAACACCCTCTTTTTGCACACCGGGCAGGCCGCCCAGAAATTTGTTGGTCACGTCCTTGCCCAGCGCCGTGCCCCGGATTTCGTCACCCTGCAGGGTGATGACATCGCGGCTGTTGCCGAATTCGTCCAGGACCTCGAATACCGCAGTGTCTTCCGGCATGATCTTGTGCCGGGGATGGTCTACGCGGTTGATCTGGATCACGTCCCCCGTGGGCATGACCATCTTGTAGGACAGCAGGTTGTCGAGAGTGGTGCCGTATTCGAAGGCAAAAGGACCTCCGGCGTTCTCCGAGACGTTGCCGCCGATGGACGAGGCGGCCTTGGAGGCCGGGTCCACGGTCAGGAGCAGTCCCTTGGCCGCAGCCGCCTGGATGGCGGTCAGGGTGATCACCCCGGACTGCACGCTGATGGTCCGGGCCTGCACATCGATGTCCAGGATTTCCTTGAAGCGGCTCAGACTTAAAATCACGCTGCGCGGCTTGGCAGGCACGGCCCCGCCGGTCAGGCCGGAGCCCCCGCCGCGGGGCACGATGGGAAAGCCCATCTCGTTGGCGAGGCGGATGATGCCCTGAATCTGGGATGTGTTTTCCGGAAAGACGACCAGGGCAGGCAATTCCATGCGCAGGTCGGTGGCGTCGGTAGAGCACTCGATGAGGTTGTTCGAGGCCGAGACGACCTGCTCCTTGTTCATGATGGAGGACAGGCGAGAGATCAGCGTGGTCTTGAATTTCTGGTCTGCTTCGTAGCTTTGCCAGAAACGCTCCAGGCAACCGGACAGCTCGCGGTAGTACTCCGGAGACAGGGCCGCGCGTTCGGCCAGCAGCCTGGCGTTTACGCTCTGGCGTACATCCTTGGCCGGGATGAAGGGATTGTAGCGGATGATGAACAGTTCTTCGGCCAGATCCAGGGCCAGCTGCTGCAGATATTCGGGCCAGGTCTGGAATTCTTCAAGCGGGAGTCCCAGAACGCGTTTGACCAGACGTTCGGGGGCAAGGGAGATATGTGGTCCTTTTTGAGGCATTTTGGTTCCATATGTAAGGCCGAGAGACGACCGCTGTGGTTTGAGACAGGACGCAAAAAGAGGGTTCGCTGTCAGGCAAAACCGAATTTTAATCACAAGGCGATGGGTTGGCAAGGCGCAAAAGGATGGGTCCCGCCCGGCGACTGGCGCCGGGCGGGGAATTGAATCAGAAGAGGGATCCCTCGCACTCCAGGCTGCGGGCATAGATATGATTCGGATCGGCGAAACTTTCAAAAATCCGGGCCTGGGTTTCGACCATGTTCAACATTTTGGAGATGGCCGGGGATTGTTGCGTGAAGAGGGCCTGGGCCGTCGAAAAAAAGGTCTGCACTATTTTTTCGTGGGACGACGGGGCGCGGCGCAATTCCTTGCTGCTGACCACGGTCAATCCCGCCAGGCTGGCGGCGGTCTTCAAGGCGTCGTCCAGATCGCCAAGCTGGTCGACCAATTTGCGGCTGTGAGCCTCCTGGCCCAGAAAAACCCTGCCCTGGGCCGAATTTTCCACTTCAGCCGCCGGCAGCCTGCGGCCGCTCGCCACACGGTTTATGAAGAGATCGTAACCGAAGCGCAGCAATTGCCCGATGGCCCTCTCGCTTTGGGCGGACAGAGGGCGCAGGGGGTTGCCGAGATCGGCCAGAGGGGTCGTGCCGATACCATCGGTGGTGATGCCCAGACTCATGGCCGTGTCTTCAAAAGTGGGGAAGGCCGCGAAAATGCCGATGGAGCCGGTCAGGGTGGTCGGGGCGGCCACGATGCGGTTGGCCCCGGCCGCGATCCAGTACGCTCCCGAGGCGGCCACGCTGCCCATGGAGACTACCACGGGCTTGCCCGCTTCCTGGGTGCGGGCGATCTCGTGATGGATCTCCTCGGACGCGGCCGCGCTTCCGCCGGGGCTGTCCAGGCGCAGCACCACGGCCAGGATGGTCGGGTCCTGCCGCGCCATCTGGAAGAGTTCGGCGATGGATTCACTGCCGGTCCTGTTTTCCGGTTGCTTGCCGGGCAGGATGGCCCCCCGGGCTCTGATGATGCCGATGACTTCCTTGCTCGCTGTCTGCTCGGAGGGCAACATGGCGAGATAGTTCTGAAAATCGACCCGGTGCAGGTTTTCGACGTTCTTTCCGGTCTTGCCGGCCAGCAGCTGGTCGAACTGGGTGGTGGTCTTGATTTCGTCAACCAGTTTTGAAGTTATGGCCAGCCGTGCGGCATCGCCGCCCACCGCGGCAAGTCTGGTGTCAATGTTCTCCACGTAGGACACGATGTCGGAAGGGGAGGCGCCGCGGTTCTTGGAGACCTCGTCAAGATAGGCCTGCCAGAGCCCGCTCAGCCATTCCTGCCCGGCCTCTTTTGCTTCTTCGGACATGGAATCGCGCACGAAAGGTTCCACGGCGGTCTTGTAATCGCCGACGCGAAAGACGTGAAAATTGATATGGGTCTTGTCCAGCAGGCCCTTGAAATAGACCTGGTACATGTCAAATCCCTTGATCAGCACTCCGCCCAGCGGGTTTACGGACACCGTGTCCGCATAGGACGCCAGCAGGTATTGTCCCTGGGTGTAGACCATGGAGTGGGCCAGCACGGGTTTTCCCGTCTCCTTGAAATCCAGGATGGCCTTGCCGATGTCGAGAAGTTTGGTCGTGTCGCAGCCCTGCAGGTCCCGGGGGTCGATGACCATGGCCAGGATCTTGGAATCCGTGGCGGCTCTGCGGATCGCGTCGATGATGTCTTGGGTCTTGGTCTCATCCGCTTTGGCTGTCTCCCGGCCCATTTTCCTGAGCAGGGCCTCGGCCGGTTCCGGGGCGCTGCGCTGCTCGACCAGGGTTCCGGCCGGATTGACGACCAGAACCGAGTTCTGCCGCAATGACTCGTCCGTGTCGGAAAAAAAGACTCGAAACAGTAAGATGACGACCAGCAGGAAGAAGATGTTGGCGACGACGACTCTGGTGGTGCTCAAAACCTTCCACAGGATGCTCAGGATTGATTTTGTGCGGGCGAGTATTTCCACGGAATGCACTCCTGTTAGGGTTGCAGGATCAGTTGGCCGTAGGCGGCCTGGCCAAGAGAGATGCAGGCGTCATTGGGCGGCAGTTCCCGGTGGGTCAGCACGGTCAGCCCCTGCGCGGCCAGGGTCCGGGGCAGTTCGTCGGCCAGGGTCAGATTCTGCATGACCCCTCCGCTTAAGGCCACCGTGCGGCAGGAGCACTTTTCGGCCAGAAGGACACAGAGCCTGGTCAGCCCGTCAATGAGACCGAGATGAAAGCGCCTGCTGATTTTTGACGGGCATTCGCCACCCAGCCATTCTGCGTGAACCTGCGCGAAAAGTTCCAAGGTACCAAGTTCCACAATCTCATCATATTCAATTACGGGACACGTATAAACACCTTTTTCGTTCTTGTCTTGTACAGCTTCCAGCCGGATTGCCGCCTGACCCTCATAGGAGATGCGTTCGCACAGGCCGAGCATGGCCGACACTGCATCGAAAAGTCTTCCACAGCTGGAGGACAAGGGGGAATTGATGCGGCGTTCAAGCACCTGCCCGACGATCTTGTCGGCGGCGGCGTATTCCCGAAGCCAGGGCCAGGGTTTTTCGCCCGGGTCGTGGATGTTCAGGGCATGCAGATGGGCTCGCGCAAGCCGCCAGGGTTCGCGCGTGGCCATATCTGCACCGGGCAGCATGACCTGTGAAAAGCGCCCCAGACGCCTGTGTTCGAGTTTCTCCGTATCGACCAGCAGGGCCTCGCCGCCCCACAGGGTTCCGTCGTCGCCCAGACCCACGCCGTCCAGGGCCAGTCCGATGGCCGCGCCAATGTATCTGTTTTCGGCCAGGACAGCATGGATGTGCGCGAAATGATGCTGCAACGGCAGGCAGTGCAGCCCCGACTCGCGGGCGAAGCCGGTACTCAAAAAATCCGGGTGCAGGTCATGGACCACGACCTTGGGTTCGACTTGCAGGATGTCCTGCAGGTGGGCGCAGATTTCGCGGAAAAAGCCGTAGGCTTCAAGGTGCTCCAGGTCGCCGATATGCTGCGAGACAAAGGCTTGCCGCCCCTTGGTCAGGCAAAGGGTGTTCTTGAGCAGGGGACCCACGCCGAGCACGACGGGGCCATCCTGGGCCAGGTCTATGGGGGCTGGGGTGTAGCCGCGTGCCCTGCGGATGAACTGGGGCCTTTCGTCCACTACCCGCAGCACCGAATCGTCGCAGCGGATCAGGATGTCACGGTTGTGCAGGAGGAAATGGTCGGCAATGTTCCCCAGCCGACGCAGGGCCTCGCGGTTGCCGAGGCAGATGGGCTCCGAGCTCAGATTGCCGGAGGTCATGACCAGGGCTGCGGGCTCGGCACCGCAATGCAGCAGTTCATCAAAAAGTATGTGGTGCAGGGGCGTGTAGGGCAGCATCATGCCCAGAAAGGCGGTGTCCGGGGAAAGACCCGGCGCGAGGCCTTTGTCCGGGCGTGCCTGGGCGAGGACGATGGGCCTCTGCCTGCTGGTCAGCAGCTCCGCTTCGGACTCGCTTAGGACGCATAAGGTCCGGGCCGCGTCCAGGTCGCGGACCATGATGGCCAGTGGTTTGTCCTGTCTGTTCTTGCGGTCCCGCAGTTTTTGCACCGCCTCCTGGTCGCGGGCATCGCAGACGAGATGGAAGCCTCCGAGCCCCTTCATGGCCACCAGTCCGCCATCCATAAGCAATTTGGCCGTGCTGCGGATGGCGTCATCGTTTTCGTACAAGGTCCGGCCCGTCTTGTCCGTCAACCACAGTCCGGGCCCGCACACGGGGCAGGCGTTGGGCTGGGCATGGAAACGCCGATCCAGGGGGTTTTCGTATTCTTCCAGGCAATCGGGACAGAGCGGGAAACAGCTCATGGAGGTGCAGGCGCGGTCGTAGGGGATGGCTCGGGTGATGGTGTATCGCGGTCCGCAATTGGTGCAGTTGGTGAACGCGTAGCGGTATCTGCGGTTTTTGGAGTCGCGCATGTCCGCGATGCAGTCGTCGCAGGTGGCCACGTCGGGGCTGATCAGCACCTGGTGTCCATGCCCGCCCGTGCTTTTGAGAATTTGAAAAACGTCCTCGCCGGGCAGAGGGTCGAGGGTTTCCCGGTCCCAGGTCACGATGCGGGCCAGGGGCGGGATGGTGGCCTGAAACGTGTCTTCGAAGAGGCCGAGCTGATCCGGCGCGCCCTGGACTTCGATCAGCACGCCTTCGGGGGTGTTCAGGACCCGTCCCGTGACACGGGAATGCAGGGCCGCCTTGTAGACGAAGGGCCGAAAGCCTACTCCCTGCACCCCTCCGGTGATGATCCATTTCCAGCGTTGCATGAGCATGTGCAATGTCCTTGTTTGTTCAGATGCCTCGCAACCGCCGCGTCAGCGTCTGAATCGTGCCAGCCACATGCGTTTGATGAGGCTTGTCAGCAGGATGTCCGGACGAAACGACTCCGGTTTGAGGGACGCCGGGAGGATGAAGTCCGTGGCGTCGAAATCTTCGGGCCTGTGCAGGGGAAAGTCCAGGGCTGCTGCGTCGGCTCCGGGCAGCCTCTCGCGCAGGCAGTGGTCCCAGATGGGGAAAAGTTCCGGCCGCGCGCCCAGAACCATACCCGCCGCCGTGTCCAGGGCCACGGGGTTGACGCTCGCTCCCATGAATCCCAGCGGATAGGCCTCGCCTGCAATGGGACCGGTGCGATGCATGGCCTCGATTCCGTCCAGGAGGCTGACCGTGGGCGGCAGCACCTGCATAAGTCCGCAGATCATCGCAACGAAGCGGTTCTTTTTGTCACCGTGAAGGGCGTGCAGCCAGGCCTTGCGCACGCCGGTCACGCATCCGAATAAATTCTTCACCGCGCCGCTGAAGCGCATCTGCGAGTGGGCCTTGAATTTGGGGAGATTTACGACCAGGTCCGCGCCCATCGCTACGTCTGAGACCATGACCCGCACATTTCCACTTTTGATGCAGGCCCCGCGGGCCAGGGTCACGACCTCGACTCCAAAGGGGCGCAGCAGTTCGGGCAGCCCGATGGCCTGGGCGATGGATTGGGCCGTGCCGAAGGCCGGGGAATCCCCGACGGTGACGCGGGCTCCGCGTTCGACGCAGTGCCTTGCGGCCGCGGCGATGACGGCGGGATGGGTACAGCACAGATGCGCGTTTCGCAGGGCCACGAAGTTGGGTTTGATGAGCAGACGCAAGCCGGAAATGTCCGGAAGCACGCTGTCGAGCAGATTCGGAACCATGCTTGCGGCATGGGTGTAGTCCGGCGTCTGCCTCAAAAAGACCTTAATCACCAAAAAACCGGTCCAGAGCCTTGGTAATGACGCGGATGTGGGCTTTTTCCTGCTCGGCCAGCAGCAGATAGGTCTGGACCGCTTCGGTGTCGCGGTCACGTTTGGCCAGGCCCCGGTAAAGATCGTAGGCATAATACTCGATCTCGCAGGCCAGCTCCAGCAGGCGCAGCATGCGGTCCTCTGGATCTTTGCCCAGACGGGCCATCCAGGCGGAAATGGGCTTGCCGCCTTCCATGATCCGGCCGTCCAGGCGCTCGAATGTGGCCTCGAAGCTGTCGGTGATGGGCGTCGGATTGTTTTTCTTCCAGTATGTGAAGATACTGCGGGCATGAACCTCCTCCATGCCGCCAAGATCCTTGATCATGTCGCCAAGTTCCGTACCCTTGTACTCCAGGGCGAGGTCATTGTAGAAAAGCCAGGCCCCTTTCTCCATGTTCATGGCCCTGTAGAGGGTCTGATTCAACGCCATGTCCCGGGGAAAGAGTTCCAGATGCGGGATGTCTTTGAGGCCCTTGCCTTCCCATCCGGCGATTCCGCCGACCAGATTGTAAAGCGCGCCCTGCCGGGGCCCTGCGTCCTTGATCAGGGCGGCGGCGACGGACGACCTGCCGCCGGTGCGACAATACAGGATCAGATTTTTTTCCCCGTCCAGCTCCGCAACGCGGTTTTCGATTTCCGGCAGCGGGATGAGCTGGGCGCCGGGAATATGGACCTCCGCGAATTCCGAAGGCTGACGGACGTCAATCAGAAGGTAGTCGCGCTCTCTGGTCTTGTTCTTGAATTCTTCCAGTTCATCAGGAAAGATATCGATCACTTGTCTGGTCATCATCCTGCCTCTTTTTGTGCCGCGGTTGGCGTTAAACCTCCCTGTACGGCAAAGACATTCACAAATCCAGACCCCTTGCCGGACAGGGACCGGCGGGAAGCGCATGGCCCGCCCCGCGTGCCCAGGGCCTCGAAATTGCCATTTGATTTTGTCATCATCCAAGGTACATAAGCCAAGTTTTGGCACGCATGTCCTTATTTCTTTTTTTTTGGAGCAGAACATGATCATTCCAGTCATTCTTGCCGGGGGGGCCGGCACCAGATTGTGGCCTCTTTCGCGAAAACTGTACCCCAAGCAGCTGCTGCCGCTCATCGACGACCGGACCCTGGTCCAGAACACGCTTTTGCGCTTGCAAGGCCTGGACGAGGTTGCGGACCCCATCATTATCTGCAACGAAGAGCACCGTTTCATCATCGCCGAGCAGATGCGGGCCATGGGCGTGTCACCGGCCTCGATCATTCTTGAGCCCGTCGGCAGGAACACCGCCCCGGCCGTGGCCATCGCCGCCCTGCAGGCCCTGGTGGCCGACCCCGAGGCCGTGCTCCTCGTGCTGCCTGCGGACCATCTCATCGGCGACCCGGCGCAGTTTCACGAGGCCGTGCGTCAGGCCGTCGCGCATGCCGCCGCGGATCATCTGGTCACCTTCGGCATCGTCCCTTCGGCCCCAGAGACCGGGTACGGGTATATCCTGCAGGGACCGGCGCTTCCGGACTCGGCGGCCCGCGCCATTGAGCGTTTTGTGGAAAAGCCGGACCAGGCGACGGCCGAGGGCTATGTCGCCTCGGGGCAATATTTCTGGAACTCCGGCATGTTCGTGTTCAGAGCAAAGGCCGTGCTGTCCGAACTGGAACGTTTCGCGCCGGCCATCGTGGAGTCCTGTCGCAAGGCCCTGGATCTGGCCGGGCGGGATCTGGACTTTCTGCGGCTGGACCGTGCGGCCTTTGCCGCCTGTCCCGAGGACTCCGTTGATTACGCGGTCATGGAGCAGACGGAACGGGGCGTGATGGTCCCCCTGTCCTGCGGCTGGAACGATCTGGGCTCCTGGGACGCCCTGTGGCAGGCCGGAGACAAGGATGAAAGCGGCAACGTGACCAAGGGGGATGTGGTGCTCTGCGACGTGCGCGATTCCTACCTCCACGCCGAGACGCGCCTCCTGGCCGCCGTGGGGCTTGAGAACCACATCGTGGTCGAAACCTCCGATGCGGTGCTGATCTCCCCGCGCGACCGGGTGCAGGAAGTCAAGAAGATCGTGGACAGGCTTAAAGCCGAAAACCGCATCGAGGCCGTGTCCCACAAGAAGGTCTTCCGGCCCTGGGGCCATTACGAGTCCATCGGCGACGGCGCACGCTATCAGGTCAAACGCATCGTGGTCACGCCGGGACAGGTTTTGTCGCTGCAGAAGCATTTCCACCGTGCAGAACACTGGGTCGTGGTCCAGGGCACCGCGGTGGTGACCCGGGACAGCGAGGAAATCCTGTTGCGCGAGAATGAATCCGTGTACCTGCCGCTCGGCGCAGTGCACCGTCTGGCCAATCCGGGCAAGATTCCGCTGGAGCTTATTGAAGTGCAGGTTGGAAGCTATCTCGGAGAAGACGATATCGTGAGGTTTGAGGATGTTTATGGTCGGTGAGGGGCGATAAAGGCCCGATTGCTGCGTCGCTGCGGCCGAATCTTTTCAGCCCGTTCAGTGCAGGATGTCGCTGAAAATAATCGCCAGTAACGCGACAAGTCATTCCCGTGAAGGCGGGAATCCATTTTTTCAAATAGACCTTAAGTCATGGATCCTCGCCTTCGCGGGAATGACGATCAGGTTCTTTCGTGATTTTTCGCAGGCTTTTTTTCTTCAAGGGGATGCCAGCTTTTCGCACTGTTTATCCTCCAGGATCGTGGGCGGTTTTAAGGAATACATTCAATGAATATGGTTTGGGGAAAGAATCTGGTTTTGCGTCTTGTCCTTTGTTTGGGCGTTTTTTTTGTTGGGTGCTCTGATGGGCCTGCGGATTCTCCGGTTTCCAATGCCTCGGAACCTGCCAGGCCGGCTTATGTGGTCAACGTCCTGACCGAGGAGGTCAAGGCCGTCACCATGCGTGACATTCTGGTCCTGCCCGGAGAAACTGAGGCCCTGCATGATGTACGTCTGGCCGCTCAGCGCGCCGGTGTCGTGGAGTGGGTCGGAGTGACCGAAGGGAGCGCCGTGCGCACGGGAGATCATGTCGCCCGCATTGATCTGTCGGCTTTGGGCGCCGCCCGTGATCGTGAGCAGGCAAACGTGCGTCTGGCCGACGATCAGCTGCGGCGCAGACGAGAGCTCCATACGCAGGGCGTTCTTGCCCGGGAGGAGCTGGATCAGGCCCAGAACGAGCTGACCTCGGCCAAGACGAGGCTGCGCGAGGCCGAGGTTGAATATGATTACGGCACAGTAACCTCGACCCTGGAAGGTGTGGTCAACAAGGTCCATGTCGATCCCGGAGAATTCGTGGCCGAGGGGGGACCTGTGGTCGATATCGTCAGTGTGGCCACCATGCGCATCAACTTTTCCGTGCCTGAAGGCGACGTGCGGTTCCTGGCCGATGGGCAAAAGGTCACGGTGCTTGTCGACACCTATCCCGAGCGGGAGTGGACAGGGAAGATTGATTTCGTGGCCTGGAAGGCCGACCCCGCGACCCGCACCTTTCAGGTCCGGGTGGTGGTGGACAATGAGGGCGGCATGATCCGTCCCGGCATGATCGCGCGGGGCGCATTCCTGCGCCGTCTGATAGAGGGAGCCGTGACCGCGCCACTCTTCACCGTGCAGGACAAGGGCGGGGAGCGGGTCGTTTTCGTGGAGCAGGACGGAGTGGCCCGGGCGCATACTGTGCAGCTCGGGATCATCGAGGGCGACCGCGTGCAGGTGCTGGAAGGCCTGGCCGCCGGTGACAGGCTCATCGTGGCCGGGCACGCCGAGGTCGAGGACGGAACGCGGGTGAACGTGCGATGATCGTCAACGAAGCCGCCCAGCGCCGCCAACCGCTGGTCATGGTCTCCCTGCTGCTGATCATCGTCGCGGGGCTTTACAGCTACGCCAAGCTTCCGCGCGAGGCCGCGCCCGACATCCAGATCCCCTATATCTTCGTGACCACGGACTACGAGGGCGTGGCGCCGGAGGACATGGAAAAGCTCGTGACCGTCCCTCTGGAGCGCAAGCTCAAGGGGTTGGAGGGCGTGGAGGAACTGACCTCGCAGTCCGACGACGGCAAGTCCACCATCGCCATCAAGTTTTTACCCAGCGAGGACATCGACGACGCCCTGCAGAAGGTCCGTGACAAGGTCGATCAGGCCTCGGGCGACCTGCCGTCAGACCTTGAGGACGATCCGCTGGTCAGCGAGATGAACTTTTCCGACATGCCCATCATTCAGGTGGTCTTGTCTGGTCCTTTCAGCCTGAAGCGTCTCAAAGTCTTCGCCGAGGATCTGGAAGACCGTTTCGAGTCCATTTCCGGCGTGCTTGACGCTCGCATCATCGGAGGTCTTGAGCGCGAAATCCACGTGGAGTTCGACCTGGACCGCGTCGGCGCCTACAAGGTGCCCTTCGCCGCCGTGTTGCAGTCGGTGGAGCGAGGCAACGTGAACATGCCCGGCGGGTCCATGGATATCGGCGACATGCGCTATCAGGTGCGCGTGCCCGAAGATTTTCAGAATCCGGCAGAGATCGACTCCATCGTGGCCTTCGTGCGCGACGGCAAGCCCGTCTATCTGCGTGACGTGGCCGGCATCCGCGATCACTACAAAGATCCCACAACGCTGAGCCGCCTGAATGGCGAGAATGCGGTGACCCTGCAGGTGGTCAAGCGCAGCGGCGAGAACATCATTGACATCAACGATCGCGTTGCCGCCGTGGTGGAGGAGATGCGCCTTCTGTTGCCGCCCACGCTTACCATCAGCCTGACTGCGGACATGGCCGAGGACATCCGCAACATGGTCGCCGACCTGGAAAACAACATCCTGACCGGTCTCATACTGGTTCTGGGCGTGGTGCTCATTTTCATCGGCGGCCGCTCCGCCGTGTTCGTGTCCGTGGCCATTCCCGTGTCCATGCTCATCACCTTTGCGCTCCTGCGCCTGCTGGACATCACCCTGAACATGGTCGTTCTTTTTTCCCTCATTCTGGCGCTCGGCATGCTGGTCGACAACGGCATCGTCATCGTGGAGAATATCTATCGCCACATGCAGGAGGGCAAGGACCGTTTTCAGGCCGCCCTTGACGGAACCAGCGAAGTGGCCTGGCCGGTCATAACCTCGACCCTGACCACTATCGGCGCATTTTTTCCCATGATTTTCTGGCCCGGAATCATGGGCGGATTCATGTCCTTTCTGCCCAAGACCGTCATTCTGGCGCTCGCGGGCTCCCTTTTTGTGGCTTTGGTGATCAACCCGGTCCTCTCCGCGCGCTACCAGACCGCCGCTCCCGCGCTCACCACTGACGGGAATGTAGCCCAGTCCAGATCCAAGAGGGCCTACCTGTGGCTTTTGGAATGGGCCCTGAACCATCGGGCGCTGGTCCTTGGGGTTTGCGTGCTCATGTTGCTTGGCTCGGCCCTGGCCTTTGGCAAATTCGGCAAGGGCGTCGAGTTTTTTCCCGAAACCGAGCCCAAGCGGGCTTATGCCAACGTGAAACTGCCCGTGGGCACCAATCTTGACGCTACGGATCGTTACATCCGGATCATCGAAGACGTCTGCTCCGAATATGAAGACGTGCGCTATGTCATCGGCAGCACCGGCGCGGCCACTGGGGGAGATTTCGGCGGTGGCGGAAGCGGCACTCATCTGGGCTCCGTAACCCTGGATTTCGTACCCATCGGCGAGCGCGGGCGGCACTCCTCGGAGATTATCTCGGAGGTTCGGGACAGGCTTGCCGCGCTGATCACCGGCGCGGAGCTGCGCGTGGAGAAGGAAGACGAGGGGCCGCCCACCGGCGACCCCGTCAGCCTGGAAATTTACGGTGACGACATGCAGGTGCTGGCCGGGATAGTGGAGCAGGTTCGCGCGCTCATGCGCGACATCCCCGGCATCGTCGACATGAAGGACAACCTGGTCACCGGAAAGCCGGAGATCCAGATTCGAGTGGACAAGGAGAAAACGGCGCTGCTGGGCCTGGACACCTATACCGTGGCCTACACCGTGAAGGCCGCCATCAATGGGGCCAAGGTCGGGGTGTTTCGCGAGGGCAAGGACGAATACGATATCATTGCCAAGCTGCCCCGCAAGGACAGGGAGTCGGTGGAGTCCCTGCGCCGCATCACAGTCTCCGGTCTGGACGGCGAGCCCGTGCCCCTGACCACCCTGGCCCGGGTGGAGCTGGCCAGCGGCCTCGGGGCTATCAACCACAAGGATCAAAAGAGGGTGGTCACGGTCTCGTCCGATGTCAGCGGCAGGCTCGCCAACGACATCATCCGCGAGCTTGACGGCAAGCTTGGGGCCCTGGCCTGGCCGCGCGGGTACACCTACAGCTTTGCCGGTGAGCAGGAAGAGCAGCGCAAGGCCCAGGAATTCTTGAGTGAGGCCTTTGTCGCCGCCATTTTTCTCATCTTCATGGTGCTGGTGGCCCAGTTCAATTCCATGGTCACCCCGCTTATCGTGCTGACCTCGGTGGTGTTGTCCTTCATCGGGGTCTTCGCGGGCCTGCTGATCACCGGCACGGCTTTCGGGATCATCATGACAGGAGTGGGCGTCATCTCCCTGGCCGGGGTGGTCGTCAACAACGCCATCGTGCTCATCGACTATTTCGAGCAGCTCAAGGCCAAAGGCATGCAGACGCGCGAGGCCCTGCTTGAGGCCGGGCTGACCCGTTTCCGCCCGGTGCTGCTCACGGCCGTGACCACCATTCTCGGTCTTTTGCCCATGGCCCTGGGGGTCAGCTTCGACTTTTTCAAATGGAAGCTGATCACGGAGTCGGAGTCGGCGCAATGGTGGGGACCCATGGCCGTGGCGGTCATCTTCGGGCTTCTTGTGGCCACTCTGCTTACTCTGGTCGTGGTGCCGGTGCTCTGCTCCCTGCAGGATGGCGGCAGGGCGTGGCTGGCCCGGCGCCGGTCCGGCAAGGCCGGAGTGGCTGCCGCCGGGACGTGACGGCGCCCCGGATGAGGGGGCGCATGGACCTTGTCAATTTTGCCCCCCTCATCTATTCACGTCCCTGTCCATTTCGATCGCGGCTTCTTTCTTTCACAAAACGCCCGCAAGGAGTGCCTCATGCTCTGGATTCATCCCCTGCTTCAACTCGCGGCCACCGCTTTGGCCCTCTACGTCCTGCATCTGGGCTGGCCCCGCTTTCAGGCCAACCATCTGGGCAGGAAAGGCAAGTTCATGTGGGCGGAGCATGTCCGGCTCGGCAAGTACGTGCACATCCTGTGGATGGCCGGGCTGGTCCTGGGCCTTTACGCCGTGGGTCAGGCATGGGGTCAGAACACGATTACCGGGAGCCACTACTGGATCGGACAGTCCATGATGCCCTGCATCGCCGGGGGCTACGTCACGGGCGTGATCATGGACCGCAACCGGGAGAAGCGCCGCTACCTGCCGCTGGCGCATGCCGTCTTCAACATCGTGGCCTTGATCCTGGCCCTGGCGCAGGTGGTTACCGGAATCGGCGTCATCCGGGATTTCATGTTGGTTTGAGAACGAAGATGACCGTCAAGCACAAGCGTCTCTTCATCGGGGGCGCTTTTTTTTACCCGGGCGGTTTGCTTTTATGCCGTCGCTGAATCCCCTGTTTTCCCTCCCCCTGAACGTCGGCTCCCGCAGCCTGCCCTCGCGCCTTGTGCTCGCGCCCATGGCCGGGCTGGGGCACGTGGCGTATCGCGAAGTGTTGGGCCGTTTCGGGGGCTTCGGGTTCATGGTCACGGAGATGTGTAACGCCCGCGCTGTGCCGCAGGAGAGCCGCCAGCATTCCCCCGTGTTCCGCTGGCGCGACGAGGAGGCGGCACGTCTTGTCTGCCAGATTTTCGGCGGGGAGCCTGAAGTCATGGCTGCGGCAGCCAGGCGCATCGAGGCCGAAGGGCTGATGGGCGTGGACATCAACATGGGCTGCTCCGTGGCCGCCATCTGCAAGAAGGGCTACGGGGCCGCGCTGCTGAAAGACCCCGAGCGCGCCGTGGCCATCGTGCGGGCCGTGCGCCAGGCTGTGCGCTGCCCGGTCATGGTCAAGTTCCGCAGCGGCTGGGAGAATTCTCCATCTCTGGCCGTGGACCTGGCCAAGCGTTTTGAAGACGCGGGTGCGGATCTTTTGACCTTTCACCCACGCATCGCCCCGGATCGTAGATCGCGCCCGCCCAAATGGGCGCATATCCGAGCTGTGGCCGAGGCCGTGTCCATCCCCGTGCTTGGCAACGGCAACGCCTTTTGCGCCGCTGATTGTTTGAGGATGATGGAAGAGACGGGATGCGACGGCGTGTCCATCGGGCGCATGGCCATCGCCCGGCCCTGGATTTTCGCCCAGCTGGCGCATGGTTTCGAGCCTGACGAGGATATCTTCCTGCACACTGCGCTGGAGTTGATCGACGCCATCTGGAGGCATTTCGAGCAGGCTCGGGCCATCAAGATGTACAAGAAATACGTCCCGTATCTGGCCGCCAATTTTGTCTACGGGCACAGCCTCTGGCCAGAGCTGGTACGCGGGTTGACGCGGGATGACATGACGGGGAACGCAGTGCGGATTTTGGGAAAAAGGCCCCAAGTCGCGTCTACCCCCAACGCCTTCCTGTTCACTTCCTGACATGGAAGAGTTGTTGCTTGAATACGGGCTGTATGGGCTTTTTGTACTGTCTTTTTTGGCCGCCACCTTTTTGCCCGTGGCTTCAGAAGCCGCGTTGGGTGGTCTGATTCTGGCCGGCGCCGATCCGTATGCCTGCGTGGCGGTGGCCACGATTGGCAATACGCTGGGTGCTGTGACCACCTGGGGAGTGGGGCGGTGGGGCAGTGAACCATTTCTGACTCGCCTGCTGGGTCTCTCCGCTTCGCAGCGGGAGCGGGCGATGCGCGTTTTCGCCCGTTACGGTTCGTGGAGTTTGCTGCTGGCCTGGACGCCCATAATCGGGGATCCGCTTTGCGCGGTGGCCGGTCTCTTCGGTCTGTCTCTGAGTCGCTTCATTCCTCCGGTACTGCTCGGCAAGCTGGCCCGGTATGCCGGACTTGCCTATCTTCTTTCCTGATATAAGTATATTTCTCGGAGGTTTTATGCTGATTCTGCATTCCCCCATGGACATGCATGTCCATCTGCGTCATGGTGACATGCTGGCACTGGTCGCGCCGCACACGGCGCGGTACTTCGCCGCCGCAGTGGTCATGCCCAACCTGACCCCGCCCGTGACCAGCCTCGCGCAGGTTTTGGACTATCGGCAGGAAATACTCGGCGTGACCGGAGAATCCTTCACCCCGCTCATGACTCTTTTTTTTCGGGCCTACTCCAGGGCCGAGCTGATGGCCGCAAGGCCGCACATCATCGGAATCAAACTCTATCCCGCCGGAATGACGACCAACTCCGAGGCCGGTCTGGCCGATATGAGGCAGGCCCACGCGACTCTGGCCATCATGGAGGAGCTGGGCATCCCGCTGCTCATCCACGGTGAGGGGTGCGGATTCGTCATGGACCGCGAAGCGGCATTTTTGCCCGTGGTCCAGGAATGGGCAGGGGCATTTCCGCGCCTGCGTATCGTCCTGGAGCACGTCACCACCAGGGCCGGGGTGGAGCTCTTGGACCGTTTCGAGAACCTTTTCGCCACCATCACCCTGCATCATCTGCTCATTACCCTTGACGATGTTCTCGGTGGACTGATGCGGCCTCATCTTTTTTGCAAGCCTGTGGCCAAACGGCCCGAAGACCGCGACGCCCTGCGCCAGGCGGCGCTTGGTCATCCCCGGGCGTTCTTCGGCAGCGATTCGGCGCCGCATCCTGTCACGGCCAAGGAAGCGCCGGGCTGCGCAGCCGGAATCTTTTCCGCGCCCGTGGCTCTGCCCGCCCTGGCCGGACTCTTCGATGAACTGGACGCTCTGGACAGGCTGCAGGCCTTTGTCTCGGACCGGGCCTGCGCGGCCTATGGCCTGACCCCCATGGCCAGGGACGTGCGGCTTGAACGTAGCCCCTGGACCGTGCCGCAGCAGGTCGGTTCCGTCGTGCCGTATCTGGCCGGACAGTCCCTGGACTGGCGGGTGGTGGACTGACATGTACGTGGCGGTGCTCAGGGAAGGGCGGGACCTGCGCTATGAACTGCGGCGCACGGTGCCTCAGGACGGCGGGTTCGGATTCGAGACGCTGGCGGATCTGGGCGGGGATCCCGGGCGCGTGGTCCATTTCGGCCGCTTCGGAATATCCTATGCCGAGAGCTTGCTTGAACGCCTCGCCCACCTGGACCTGGACATGGACGTCCTTGACGAGGCGTTTGGTTTGTTCGCGCCTGCGGGCTTCATGGACCGCGCGAGCCGGGGCGGTGCCTGGAAGCGGACGGTGCCGACCCGCGCGCAGGAGGACGCCCTTCGCGCCCTGCATCCGTTTGATCGCAGACGCATGGCCTACCTGCGTTCGGGCGAAGTGAACCTGAGCCGCATCGACGAGGTCAGCCCCAAGCTTTTTTTGCGGCTCCTGGACAAAAGCCGGGACGAGCTCGAACAATTCTTCCTGCGCATGGAGCGATCCCTGCCCGGTGACGAAGCGCGGCATTATGTCCACGCCGTTTTCAACCTGCAGCGCCATTTTGCCAACCTCACGGCCCGGACCCTGCCCGAAGCTCAGGACCAGAAGCAACTGGACGAGGCGTTCATGCACGAATTCTGCCGCCTGCATGATGACGCCGCCTTCGGATTCGGCCTGCCCAAGGGCGTTCAGGCGTATCTTAGGCGCTACGCATGCATGCATTTTGATTTTGATTTCGCTACAGCGGACGGCTTCGAGCGCATCTTTCAGAATTTCATGAATGATTTCCGTCGTCACCGGCCACGCCCCAAGCCCGTTGCCCCGGAGCGGGTACGCGAACTCTTCGGCATGGGCATGGCCGACATCCGGAGCATGACCCGGCGCGAGTTCGCGCGCGTCTTCCGCAAGAAGGCCATGGCCATGCACCCGGACAAGGGCGGGGATCATGACGCCTTTGTTGAACTGCTTGATACATACAAGCGTATCGTGTCCTCAAAGCCTGAATAGACTGGCTTTTTTGTCCTGTCGCGCCGGGAAGACACTCGGTCGGCCAGGTTTTCCGCCCCCCATGTTACGGCGTACCGCGCCACTTCCAAAATAATTCACGAAATTTCAAAAAATTTGTGCTATTGTACCCCCCAATCTGATGACAAGGAATTGGGAAAGGACTATGAGCCGTCGCATAAGCGGACATGCGTTTTACCCCGGCTTCAAGGGTGGGTCCGCATGGATGATAGTTGTCAGTAATATATTTTTATTTCAATATGTTGTTTTGGACAGGCGCGTTTTCATTTCTTGAATACTCTTACGTGCGCAGAGGAAACTATGGACGTTGTCGAAATTGTCGCAACACAGCCTACGGAAATCGACCCGGAGCTGGTCGAACCCCCCTCATTATCCTCCCTTTTCGAAAACCTTGAGCTCAGCATCTGGGCCCATCGCAAAAATTTCATGAACACCCATTTTCCCGGGGCCGTGCAAAAGGACTGGGACAGCTGGCGCTGGCAGCTCAAGCACCGCGTGACATCTGCCGAGGCCATGGCCGGGATTCTCGGCGTGGATGCACCGGTGTTCGAGAAGAGCAGACGCCGGCTGCCTGCCGCAGCCACACCATATTACCTGTGGGTCGCCTCCCGCAGCCAGGCTCTGCGCCGCTGCATCCTGCCTGATGTCCGCGAGACGCTGGCCCTGCCTTTCGAGACCCCCGACCCACTTGGGGAGGAGGGACACAGCCCGGTGCCCGGCATTGTGCACCGCTACCCGGACCGGGTGCTTTTTCTGGTCACGGAGTTCTGTTCGACCTATTGCCGCTACTGCACGCGCTCCCGATTGGTGGGCAAGGCCGGACATCGTTCGGACATGGGCAGCTGGCAGGTCGCCCTGGACTACATCCGCCAGCATGACGAGGTGCGCGACGTATTGCTTTCCGGCGGCGACCCTCTGACCCTGCCGGACATGAAGATCGAGTGGCTCCTGTCCCAGCTGCGCGCCATTCCCCATGTGGAGATCATTCGCATCGGCTCCAAGGTCCCGGCCGTGCTGCCCCAGCGCATCACGCCCAACCTGGTGCGCATGCTGCGTCGCTACCATCCGCTGTTCATCAGTCTGCATTTCACGCATCCCGACGAGGTCACCCCGGAAACGGCCCTGGCCTGCAACCGTCTGGCCGACGGGGGCATCCCTCTTGGCAGCCAGACCGTGTTGCTTTCGGGCGTCAACGATGACGTGAATACCATGAAGCGGCTCATGCACGGTCTGATCCGCAACCGGGTCCGGCCATACTATTTGTATCAGTGCGACCCTATTCCCGGATCGAGCCATTTCCGCACCCCGGTGGACACCGGACTTTCCATCATCCAGGGGCTGCGCGGGCACACCTCGGGCTACTGTATTCCGACCTATGTCATCGACGCTCCCGGCGGCGGGGGCAAGGTGCCGCTGCAGCCAGGCTATTTCCAGGGCCGCGACGAACAGGGTGTGGTGCTGCGCAATTACGAGAACCGGATCTTTCATTATCCCGATCAGCTTGGTTTGCCGGAGGCTCCGTGCTCGTTGGCATGACCTACGACCTGCAGCAGGAATATCTGGACGCAGGATATGGCAAGGACGAGGTGGCGGAGCTGGACAGCCCCGTCACCGTCGAGGCCATCAGGCAGGCGCTCCTGGCCCAAGGCCACGAGGTGGAACTGGTCGGCGGGGTGATGCCGCTGGCGCGCGCCCTGAGCGACGGCCGACGCTGGGATATGGTCTTCAATTTCGCCGAGGGCATGCGCGGTCTGGCCCGCGAAGCCCAGGTCCCGGCCCTGCTCGATGCCTGGGACATACCCTACACCTTTTCCGGACCCGAAGTGCTGGCCCTGTCCCTGCACAAGGGCTGGACCAACGCGGTGCTGCGGGCGCACGGCGTGCCCACGGCCGATTTCAGGATCGTGAACAGCGTGGAGGAGGTGGACACTATCGATCTGCCCTTTCCGCTCTTTGTCAAACCCGTGGCCGAAGGGTCCAGCAAGGGTGTGAGCGACAAGTCATTGGTCAAGGACCGGCAGGAATTGCGCGACATCTGTGCCCATGTCCTTGACACATTCCGCCAGCCCGCGCTGGTGGAGACCTTTCTGCCGGGCCGGGAGTTCACCGTGGGGCTTTTGGGCAGCGGTCCACAGTGCCGGGTGCTCGGGGTCATGGAGGTGCTCGCCACGGCCCAGGGCGATGCCTGCGCCTACACCTACGCCAACAAGCAGGAGTGGCGCGAAAGAGCGCTCTATGAACTGGCTTCCGACGACCGGGCCGTGCAGGCCGCCGAAGTGGCCCGCGCCGCCTGGCAGGCTCTGGGATGCCTGGACGCGGGGCGCATCGACGTGCGCCTGGACGCGCAGGGACAAGCCCGTTTCATTGAGGTCAACCCGCTGGCGGGACTCAATCCGGAGAGTTCGGATCTGCCCATTCTTTGCGGCAAAATCGGGCTGGGTTACGATGAGCTGATCGAGGCCATCATGGGGTCGGCCATGACCAGAGCCGGGAAACGGCATGGGAATCTTTCGTGACGCCTCTGCATGTGGCCGTGGTTCGTGAAAGTATTCCTGACGCAGCTTCTCCCGACGCCCTCGACACGGTGCTGCAGGCTCGCAGCGTGCGGGAGAGCTTGGCCCGGTGCGGCTGGCGGACTTCGGAACACGTGCTCGGCTCCGATCCGGCGGCCCTGGAGGCCGGGCTTGCGCATCGCAGGCCAGGCGTCGTCTTCAATCTGGTCGAGTCCTGTCACGGACTGGCCAGCCTAGCCTGCCTCGCTCCGGCCCTTTTCCGCAAGGCCGGTTTTCCCTTTACCGGCGCGGACGAGGGCAGCATGGCCCTGGCCGGCGACAAGGCTCTGGCCAGGCGTCTGCTGCATGCGGCCGGACTGCCCGTTCCTCCCGGAGTGACGATGGGAGAGTTGCAACGGGGAGTTTTTCCCGGTCCCGGCACCTATATCGTCAAGGCACGGTTCGAGGACGCTTCCCTGGGGCTGGGTGCGGACTGCGTCGTTGACGTGCGGGAGCGTGCGGAGTTGCTGGCGGTTATGCAGAAATTCGCGCCGCGCATGGGCGGAGACTGCGTGGCCGAGGGGTATGTGCGCGGCCGGGAATTCAATCTGGCCCTGCTGGCCGAACCGGGCGGGGGAGTGCGCGACCTGCCTCTGGCCGAGATGGTTTTCGACCCAGCGATGCCCGGCCCGGCCATACTGCATTATGAAGCCAAGTGGAACCAGGGTAGCGCGGATTACGCCGCCTCGGTCCGCAGTTTCGATCTGGACGGGGAAGAGAACCTTGTCTCGGAGATGAGGCGGATCGGCCTTGCCTGTTGGGAGCTTTTCAATCTGGCCGGGTATGCTCGCATCGATTTTCGGGTCGCGGGTTCCGGCCAGATCTACGTCATCGACGTCAATCCGAACCCCTGCATCACGCCGGACGCGGGCTTCGCGGCCGCAGCCCAGCGCGCGGGTCTGGACCACACCGCGCTGGTCCAAGAGATCGTGTTCGACGCCTTGGAACGCTCGGGAAAAATGAAGGATGGGCGCCGTGGCTGAAATACTCTTTCGGGACGGGGTGCGCGATCAGGATCGCCTGGCCGTGCGTGAGATCGTGACCTCCACGGCATTTTTTTCAGGGGCGGAGGTGGACGTGGCTGAAGAGCTTGTGGCCGAGCATTTGGCCAAAGGGGAAGAGAGTGGGTATCTTTTCGTCTTCGCCGACTCCCCGCAAGGCCGCAGCCTGGGCTACGCCTGCTATGGCCCCACGCCATGCACCGCCTGCACCTTTGATCTCTATTGGGTGGCGGTGCACGAATCCATGCGCGGACAAGGACTGGGAAAATTGCTGCTTTTTGAAGTGGAGGACCGGCTGAAGGGCATGGGCGGCGGCAAGCTCATCGCCGAAACCTCGTCCAGGGAGCAGTATGGGCCGACGCACCGATTTTATCTGTCCTGCGGGTTTGAGCAGGAAGCCCGCATTGGCGATTATTACGCCCCCGGCGAGGACATTCTGTATTTCACCAAGAAGATAGGCCGCGATCAGGCCGTGGACTGACTTTCGTTATCCAGCATGGCCAAAACCATCTCTTTTTCAACGTTCATGCGGTTTTTCACGCTGGCCTGCACGCTGGCCGTGGAAGAGCCGAACTGCGACTTGCGGTTGTCATAGACCTTGTCGATGAGTTTTTGCGCGAATTCGTGTTCGGGCTGGTCCGTGCCGATGGCCTTGATGGCCCGGCCGAATATCCTGGCCGCTCCAGTCGGTCCGTGTTGCACTGCGGTGCTCCACAGGGCTTCGCGGGCAGCTGCGGGCATCGTGTCCAGGTCCACGCCGGTTTTTGCCAAAATCTTGTCACGTGCGGGGGTGTAGTGGGTCGCTTCGATGAAATCCCGCTGCAATTGGCCGAATTTTTCCGGGTTCTCGGCCGCGATGCTACGCCAGACATCGGGCATGCGCCCCTTGGTCGAGCCCGTGTCCGCAGGACCGGCCGCTTTCAGTTTTGAGGCCCAGGCGGGTTCTTTATCGCGCAAGAAATCGATGAAGTCTTTCATGGTCCCGGGTTTGGACGCGATCTGGTAGGTGCCGTAGGAGGTTCCGCCATTCCGGTCGTATCCGATGGCGTTCACGCCTTGGGTGCCGGATTCGAAGGTCGAGGACAGGGTGCCGATGGCGGACTGCTTGCCGGTGCTCCCCCTGCTCCCGGTACCCGCCTGTTCATGCCTCATGATCGCGGCCAATCCATGCAGGGCGTCCTGCATGAGGGAGTTTTCCATGGAATTTCCCCCCATGTTCGAACTCAAGGCGTTTATGTCCCTGCTCCCCAGAGCCTGGCGCATGTGGCTTTGAAATCCACCGGCCAGCGCGGCTTTATGACTCTTGCGGTCGGGGGTGGTGCCCATGAGGGTCATCAATTGGATGGGATCAAGAAGGCTCATGTAACGTCTCCGTGTCAAAATCATGTCGCTGCCAAGGCTTCAGTCCGGTCTTAGCAGATTTCGGGCCAGCCCATGTCCCCCGTGGCATGACGCGGGATGCAAAGCATGGCGAGGCGTGGACCGGGAATTTTGTTCCGGCGTGTGTTTGTGGTGTTGGCGGTAGCGCAGGCTGTTTTTTTTGATGCGTGCGGAAATTTTCAAAAAAATCCTACAGAGTTTAATTGGGTAGATATATCTTTTATACAAAAGCAGGTTCTGTGTCTTTATTTCATGGTTTTCTTGCATAAATATGAGCATATTGACAGCCAGCTTCTGAAGACTCTGGCCGCATCAAGCTTTGCCATCTATTTTTTGCACGGTTGGGTGATCTATTTCATCTTTGCTGTCCGGTCCTATTACAAGTCTTTTTACGGCTTACATCTCGTTCCTATTCTTTCTTTCTTGGTCATTTGGGTTTCCTATGTCATCGCCAAAAGGGTGAAGAAGGCTTTTCCAGAAAAAAGCAGGATGATCATAGGCTGGTAGCTGACTATTCGCCCTGTGCGTCTCGTCGCGCGGGATTTAATTGCGCCGGGGTGTTCAGAGATGGACGCGCTTTACTTCCCTTTTTCATTTCCGGGCGCTATGGAGAGTGCATCAGCTTCTCAGGGCTTTGCCTTGAACCTGGGAGGGTTCCATGCGTCTGGCTTTTTTTCAGTCTTTTCGCGGCATGCTCTTCAGTCTGGTGCTCCTGGCAGTGCTGCCTGCCCTTGGGATCATTCTCTTTAACGGTCTGATGAGTCGCGACGACGCGGTCCTGCATGCCCGGCAGGAACTCGTGCGCATTGTCACCGCCTTGGCCGGGGCACAGCTGCGTACTACCGATGTGACCCGCCAGACCCTGGCCACGCTTGCGATCATGGATGAAGTGCGGAATCAGGACGCCGATGCCTGCGCCGCGATATTCTCCAGGATTCTGCTGCACAATCCGCTTTACACCAACATCGCCCTGACCACCCGAACTGGTGACATCGTGGTTTCGGCCAAGCTGCGCAAATTCGACCATTCCCTGGAAGGGCGTCACTGCAAAAAGTCGCGAAAGAGCCTGAGTGTCATTCCCGCGAAGGCGGGAATCCATTCTTTTCACATAGTTAAAAAGGCATGGATCCCCTTTTTCAAGGGGATGACGACTTTTTGCAGT
>Ga0180007_10000152_pt1 | contig 126618 bp, 130 predicted proteins | sample MM_PC_MetaG_FD_121122 | JGI IMG/M metagenome (GOLD analysis project Ga0180007, IMG submission 121122) | Groundwater microbial communities from the Aspo Hard Rock Laboratory (HRL) deep subsurface site, Sweden - MM_PC_MetaG | ecosystem: Environmental > Aquatic > Deep subsurface > Groundwater... | reverse complement strand
TGTTTGCTTTCACGCAGTTTTTGTTCCGATTTAACCCCTTCCGGCCCTTTCCAGAAGCTTTCAAAAAACCGGTCGCTTAACACATTGCTTTCTACCGCCCGTTCAAAGGCGGTAACCGCGTCTCCGAATTCACGTTTATCTTTAAACTCTTTCCGTTTTTTCATAATCTCCTCAACGCGTTCCCCCTTCAGTGTCAATCGTTTATGGCGCCGATAGATCACAGCTGTTTCCGCTTTTTTAAGTTCTTCAAGGATTTTTTCATGCTCTTCAATACGTTTTAACAGCGCCTCAAGAACGGCTGGCTGTTCCTGTCTTTTTTCAAAGTATTTTTTAACATCTGCAAACGGATGCCATTTTTTACCTTTATCATCTTCATAAAAGAATTGAGATTTAGGCCCCTGAATCGCTTTGATTTGATCTTTAGTGGCTTTTAGGTCTTCCAGATTCAGTTTTACTGCCTGTTCGTGGGGTCGTCTTTGTTTGGTGGCATCATCCCATCCATCAAAATCCTCATCCGCGTATTTTTTGTTGTATTTTTCTTCCGTGTCTTTTAACAATGTTTCCCGGTTTTTTTCTATTGATTTTTTCAGCCCCTCAACCACCTTTTCTAGTTCTTTTATAGTTTTTTGTTCCAGGTCTGTTTCAATGCCGGCTTCTTTTTCCAGCCGAAACTCCTTAAAGACCGGCCGGTTTATCCACAAGCCGAAGTCTCTATTTTCAGAGTGGTGATGGTTCCAGTGGGTACGAAGCATGCGTTTTTATTTTTCACCAATAAATTTATCTTAATATTATACCAAAAATTCCGCCCTTTTGCCAGAGAGTAAAGTTGACGGAATTTATAAATGGTTTATTTTATTAAGATTTTTATGACTTTTGCGACTATTGCGAAACACAAATTCAATCTTAATAGTCGTAAAAGTCCTTATTATCCTAAAAGTCCTGATTTATTTGTTTTTCTTTTTGGCGGATTAGCGCTGTTTTTGCCGTTCGGCAATGGCATTTTTGTAGCCATCGGGTAATGCCCATATAACAAATCCTTCATTGTGTCCTACTGCTTCCATTAAATACCCTTCTTCCGATACACCCAGTATCGGCTCAAAAGATCTATAGGTGGGCACCTTTATCACAAAAACACCCGGATTGTATTTATTGGTTACTACATGGAACTGCATGGTTTTTTCCGGCTCCCCTCCCTCCCGGATTATTTGCAGATTTTTATTGAGCTCTTCACGCGATTGAGGATGCTGTTCTAAAAGACTGAGGAATCTCCCGTATCCGGAATTGACTGCCGCGTTTTCTGCTTCAGGATTAAGATCGCCCCGTAACTGGATTAATTTTGCCAGCCGATGGGGCAGTTTTATGCGATACATATCATAAATATCCTGATCGCGGTCTTTTTTATCACGCCGCTGATTTCTCCGATTGGCAAATATTTTTCGGTTTACTTCAGGAACAGTCTTTTCAAATTTTTCCCAATCCAGCCAACCGAGAGGATTCAGCTCCACCCCATTGATTTCTACGAGCTGGCCGAACTGAATACGCACAGAAAAATGAGCCGGAATATTTTTGGCATCATCCCTGGGCGTTATGGTAAAAACACCGGATGTGACCTGGCGGTAATGCAGTTCGTCCGGATGCCGGATGGCTAATTCAAGCGCTTTATCCACTTTTTCCTGCTTTTCAGTTCTTTCGATATAAAGCAAAAATGAAGGATTGAGATAAAAACGATAAAGTGTTTCCTGACAGTTCTGAAGTCGTTTCAGTTCTTCTGGCCCGAATTCGGCAGGGGTGCGGTAACGGTCCATTTCGCGCTGACATGAGATGTCTAATTGGCAAGGGGGCACCTCTGCTTTTGCTTCCCCAAATGGACTGACGACTTTCAGGACGGCCGTGGCTACAGCCAGGCGTAACAAAGTCCGCCGGTCTATCGTCGGATTTTGAGGTTTTTCACCCTTAAATTTATCAGGCTTCTTCACGCTCATTGGTGGTCAATAGTTATTAAGTGAATTTTATTATACATCATAAATATAATTTGTCAACCTTATTTCAGATACCATTAAAATTCCGTCCAACGTCCCTTCTCCAGTAAAAGTTCAGCAGTTTATTGCGGATTTTTGAATGAGTCGTAGGTCTCAACCGTTTCCGTATAAAACCGATCCAATGCTTCAATAATGGCATATTGGGCTTCGGGGCTGATTTCGACAAGTTTTTCGATAAATGTGGCTAAATCCTCTAAATCACCACTATTTATTAAAGTCTCATCAATCTGTTCCGGTTCCACATACAGGGTAATGGCATTCAGAATCAGATAATTGACCTGTTCCGACAGCGCTTCGGACATCTGAGCCCTTTCGTTTTCAGAGGCGTCTTTAAATCCGATATCTTCCATCAGTGATTCGAGGTAAGCGCCTGGCTCAAAAACATTAATTGTTATATCGGTTTGCATAAGGTTTTTTTATTTAAAAATTTTACCAAGTGTCCACATCGTGCCGCGCCATACGCCTACTACCGGCAGGCCAACGGTCCATTTCAGCAATTTACCGCCCCCTTTTGCCGCTGCCAATGAGGCGCCGGGAACTTTTTTGGCGACTGATACGCCGCCTTTTCCGATTTTTTGTTTTTCTTTCCATATTTTTTTGCCGATTTCCGGCGACATTGCTCCTGCTCCTGCTCCTATGGCGCCCAAAGCAAACGGAAGCGCTATACCGCCTGTAAACAATGTTCCAAGGGCCACTCCGCCAATAGCCAGACCATTGGCCACTACAGCCCTTAAAGCGGCCTTTTGGACCGCCGGACGGTGTTTTTTGGGTATTCGGTGCGTGTAGCTGGCTGCGAACGTTGGAGCGGCCAGAAAGGCGGGCAGGGTCGCCAGGAAAGGCAAAGGGGAAAAAATGGCCGCGGCGCCCAAACCAGCTCCTGCAACCCCCTTTAAAGACACTGATTTAAAGACATTCCTGCTGAGGATTTTTTTGTTGATGTCGACTGTGTGGCGTGTAGATTGATTCAATTTTTGTAAATATAGCAGCATTTTCCCCTGATTATTCATATTGGGGTTTCTTTTGAATTCTTCTTCCACTCCCGCCCGTATATGTTCCTGCTGAATGTTTTTAAGATGCCGTACCAGATCTCTGGCGCGCCCGGTTTTAAACAAACGGCTGACATTCCCGTCTCTTATCGCCAGTTCTAAATAGGCAATAAGCCGTGGGATCGTGGTTTTAATGTGTTTTTCAAAACCTCCGGGCAGATTTTCAATCCATTGTTTTACCTTATCGGGGCTATTTTCAAAAATCCCCGTCAGTTTTGCCAGTTCATCGGCCGGTTTTTCTCCGAGCCGGGCAAATTCGCGGTCTTTTGCTAATGCTTTTAGAGTTGTTTTTAGTGTTGGCCGCAAAAAGAATCCAAAACGGTTTATCGTTGCCCTTGTGCCTGAATAAAGAGCTTCTTTTTGTTCATTGACCTGCCTTTCGATTTCTGATCCCAATGCTTCAATTGGCATATCGGCATCATTTCGATGGAGATAGAAATTGACAAGGGCAAGTACGTGACGTGGTGAATCGTAGACCATGGTACGGCCTTTTAACTTGATGATGTTGCCCGTTTCACGTATGAGCTGTTTGATTTCACTTATTCTCTCAAGTGCTTTTGTTCTTTTTTCTATCTCATCTTGCGACAGTCTCATCTGTCCCTTGATTGATTCAAGGAAGTTTTTATTTTGTTCCGACTCATCTTCTAATTTTTGCAAAAGACCTTCGTAATCTGATACTTTTTGTTTTTCCATTTCGTCTTTGACTTTTTTTTCATCAATATTTTTTCGAAGAAATTCAGGATTTTGCAGAAAGTTTTTAAGTTTTTCCAGATCGATGCTTTTTCTGTTTACCAGCGCATTGATTGCCAGACAAACAGGGTCATCATCACTAACCAGTTCCTTTTTGGCCAAAATTGATTCCAGCAAATCCCGCACGGGCTTGTTGATTGTTTTTTCAGGCGTTGCGGTGGCTGTTTCGGGGGTAGGCTGTTCTTCTTTGGCGGGTTTTTCTTCCTCCTGAGACGCGCCGCGGCGCGTCTCTACAGCATCGCTTTCTGCTTCTGCTGTATCGTCGGAGGGGGTGGTTTCTTTTTTCGGTTCATTTTCCGGTTTACCCATGGACGGAGGAGGTGCGGCAAAGGCACTGGGAGGCGGAGAGGGTGGTGTTGGGGGTTCTTGGGTGGCGGAAGTTTCATCTTGTTTGCTTAAAACGTCATCTATTCGTGGCTCTATCCGCTTTATTTTATCCATAAATCCCTGAAGAATGGCTTCGTTTTTCAGCTGAGCTGGATTTAGTTTGCCGTAGACATCGATTATGGTTTTTAACTGTTTTTGGAGGATTGATATTTCCTCTGAGCCCGTCGCGTCCAGCCCCTGTAGGCGGGCGATTTTTATATAGAGTTTTTTAGCCTCAGGTTTGTCTTTTACATAAGCCTCCAATATGTCTGGAAAAGTCTGCGTTTTCGGCACCCCTATTTTTTGTTCTAATGTTTTTTGGGCAAGCGCCAGACCTGCCTCAATGGTTGCCCGCTCTTTTTCAATTTCCTTTTTCTTTCCGGTTAAATCTGCGATAAGTGACTGAAGTTCTTTTACGTCCATGGCCTGTACTACTTCTCCAAACTCCTGTTCGTTCAGTGGTTCGGGGGCGGGTTGTTCATCTGGTTCATTAAGTAGAGCGTTTAATTCTTCCAGAGCTTTATCTTCATCTTCGGCAGTTTTTAATTGCTGTTCAGCCTTTTTTAGCCCCCGCCTGATCTTTTTTCTTTGTCCTCCGCGCAATTGATATTGGTCTGGATTTTTTAAAAGCATGGTCGCTTTTTCACGCGCCAGGACGATTTGGGTTTTTTCAGCTTCTTCTAAAAAACCAACGCGATCCAGATTATCCACATATTTCTGAAGAGCTTGCTCAACTTCCTCGATGGTGTGTTCCCGGCTCAGTATCTCCTCAATCGTTTCCATACCCTGAACAACAGCGTGTTTGTCCTGTTCGGCGGCGGGATGTTTTGGCTGTGTAACCATTCAAGGGGGGATAAAGTAATCTTTATATTATACCAAAAAATACCCCCAAAAGCAAGACAGCATCCACTACATATCACTCAAAAGAACTTGAGTAAAATTTTACCCAAATCCCATATCGCAGATGCGGGCATATTTAGAAAATATTTTTTTCTAAAATGATTTGCCCCGCCCAGGCTTTTTTCCGGCATACTAAATTTTCCGCTATTAAGATCTCGTTTTAATTTTTTTATCCCTTTTTTTGCCCAAGCCTCTCTTTTTTTGTTTTTGATAAAATCGATTAAAGCCTGATTGGCTTCTTTTTTATCCTTCGACAAATACTGCTTCAGGGAATTGGGATTATTGATGAATCGGTTGATCAGTCCTGGATTTCGTTTGATTTGATCATAAAATTTTAATTTTTTCGGAACTGGCTGTTTTTCATGTTTTTTGGTTTGATGAGGGGTTTCTTCGGGGACAGGCAAAGCAGATGGGGCTGATTTTTCATCTTCCCACCACTTTTTTCCCCCATTTTCCAGAGGCTTATCGTTTACTTCCGTTTTTTTTTACCCTTTTTCCGATTTTTTTCTCCTGCTTTTTCTTTTTCCACCACTCCTTAAGATCCTTGCCTTTTTCTCCAACCCACTTAACGCCATCTTTTCCAAGCTCTACAACAGCCCGCCCTTTCTTTTTTGCGTAATTTTTAAGAGAGCCCAGTCTGCCGTCCATTAGTCCGCTGATCACATCATCCATCCCCTCTTCCTGGAAGGGCGGATCGTCTAGTAAAAGCTGACGTTTATCGGAATATGTCGGCGTTCCCGGTTTGCATTCACTTTTCGAAGGGAATGTAAAATGCCAGGGGTCCCGTTTAGGGCCGCAAATACCACCATTGCCATCAAGTATCGGCGCACAATGCTCAGCTATTAATATGTGCATACCACGGACATGAGAACGCAGTTCTTTTTTTATATCTTCATTGTCTTTCATTGATTTATCTACCCAAATCACTTCTCCATTTTTATCTAAATCATAAGGAACGCGTCCATAGGCATCTGATTGACTGATGTCAAATACGCAGAGAGGTTTAGTATGAGGAGAATACCCTTCACTTTCTACGGTGGCCGTTGAGTCGATTGATCTAAGCCGCGCTTTTTGTTCCGCTTTGGCAAAATTACTCAGCCACCCTACCCCTACGTTTATATCAGTTCCAAGTTTTTCATTGGCGCATTCATTGAGTTTGATAAGCAGGTCGGCGCAATGTTTCGGAGTCGGAATTAATTGAGGGCTTTGTTCTGTTAATTTTGAAGTAATATTTCCTTCCTCATCTTTTTCAAATTCCCGATGCCATCTTGAACCGGGCAATTCCACATCTGCGATTTCATCATCTTCCAGCTCTTCTTTGGGGTCATAAACCGCATTTCCAGCCAGAATCCGAAATGCTTTATTTCTCATTAGTCTTGCATTGACTTCGTCATTCAGCTGTTTTTCAACTGCTGATATTCGATGCGGAGTAATATTTGGTTTATTCCAGAGATATTTAACTGCCAAAAAGCCCATTAAAATAATGGCAAAGCAAATACGGCGTCTTGAAATATATTTTTTCAACTGCTTTTTTTCATCTTGCGCCTCAATGGTGTTGTTTCCGGGTACTTCAGCCATTATTTGAATTGAGTAAAAGGCTAAGTTGTATTAAATGCTTGTTTATTTTAAAATACTTTTATATTTTTGTCAATATAAAATAAGTAAATAAAAAAATCGTTTCTATTTAAGCCACCCGTTTTCGGTAATGCCGTTTTTTGCGGGGGTTGTGGTAGGGTTGGTCTCCGCTTTTTTCAGGTTTTTTCCCGCATTTCTGAAATAGTCCCTTGAGTTTTTCCGGGTATTTTGATGTGCCGTTTTCACATTGTTTGTCGCAAGCGGTTTTATCAAATTCGCCTATTGCTCCTATGTTACGCATCCTGCACATGTCTATGCATAACTCCATTGCCTTTCTTAGCCGTTCCTCACATGTTTTTTCACCCGTCTTTCCTTCCTGAGACGCGCCACGGCGCGTCTCTACAGCATCGCCTGACGGCCTTGCTGTATCGACAGGCTTATCGGCTACCACATCTACATCTGCACAACTTAAGGTCAATAAAACCAACCCGATTAAAACACGTGTTGAGTTTTGGTGAGTCGGTTTTTCGGAGAGTCGGCGCATGATTTATTGGCTACGGGAGAAACACCATAAATCAAGATTTGATTTATGTCAAGTTATTGGGGGTGGGCAAAGGCAGTGCCTATTCCTGAAAGTGCGGATGTCTATCCGCACTTTCAGTTTGTCAGGAGTTTTGATAACAACCCCACTCCAATGCCCGATGAAAATCCTTTACGTCTCCAGGCCTTACCTTTTTCGTGCATGTCGATTGTGGCGGCAATATCGAAATGGCTGAATTTAGCCTGCTCACTTTCTTTTTTCGCCTTTGGCACGAAGCGGTAAATAAACAATCCCGCCTTTACCCAGCCAGCCTCCCTGTCGTTTTCGCCCAAATTAGCCATGCTGGCATTCGGTGAGTTGTTGTCATCGTAATCCAGATCCCAAGGGCCAACATACATGTATTCGCCCACTTCTTTTCCGATTTTCATCACTTCGCATCCTAAGGCTTCATCGTTGCACACCACACCCGTGTAATGTTCGCCCAATGCGATAATACAGCTGCCGGTAAGGGTGGCGATGGTGTAAAAATGATCGATATTTTTGAAATTGTTTTTCATATAGCAAATACAGTCGCTCAACACTAATCGTCCTTCCGCATCGGTGTGGATAATTTCAACCGTTTGCCCATCTCCAGCCGTGTATATGTCGTCCGCGCGCATGGCCCGGCTCCCCATCATACTTTCGGCCAACCCAATTACAAAGTGTGTTGTCTGCCTTATAGCTAAACCACCTTTTACAATTGTCCACACGGTTCCTAGAACTGAAGCACTGCCGGCCATATCCTCTTTCATGAATTTCATGTGGCTTTGTTTGCCCTGCAGACCGCCGGAATCGTAACACAGGCCTTTTCCGATCATGGCGGTAGCCTTTTTAGTCTTTCCTTTTTTCGGGTGGATTGTCAGGATCAGGAGCTCGGAATTGTGCTGACTGCCTGCGGACACTGCATTAATCAGTCCGTATTTTTTCAATTGAGCATGAGGGACACGCACACATTTTACTTTCCATTTTTTGGCGAGTTGTATAATGATGTCCGCATAAACCTGCGGGCTCAGAACATTTGGCGGGATGGTTCCTAAAACTCTCATCAGGTTTTTACCTTCAGCAATCGTCTGACCCCGTTTCATGTCTTTGACAGCCTGAGCTTTTTTGGTTTTAAAATCAGGGTGCACCAGAATAACATCAGGCTCCTTTTCTTTTTTGAATTTAGGTTTGAGCATGGCAGGGTTCAGTGCGGCCACATCTACCCCTAAGGCCGCCTCTTTTACCCACTCAGGCGGGCAAAACAGTCCGATTGTTTTAGGTTTGTTGGCGGAGGCAGACAGATAGGCTCCCCCAAAAAACCGGCGCATGTTACGGCTGGTGATGTCTTTTTCTTTCCCGATTCCTACAAAATAAAAGACCTGATTGTTATGCACCACCTCTTTTTTCTCCCCCTTTTTTCCCGATATTTCATCTTTTAAAAACCTGAAAACGGTTTTCAGCTCTTTTTCTGCACCCTCAACAACCGGTACGATTACGGTGGAGATGTCCTTAAAATCATGTTTGATTTCTGTGAAAGGAAGGTTTTGATTTTTAGGCTCTAAAAAACTGATGATTTCTTTGATCGTCATATCTTTGTGTTAGTGGTTGATGTATTAAAATTAACAGAATTTTAGGGGGAAAACAACTGATATCTATATCTGAAAGTGCGACGATGTTGTCGCGCTTTCAGATATGGCTGGGGATTGGTATAATCCAAACGTCAAATAAATAATAAATAAGTGGAGAGAACTGCCATCCAAATCGTCAAAGCATTTCAAGAAGCCGGACATGAGGCGTATTTTGCGGGTGGGTCGGTTCGTGATATGCTGATGGAGCGTGAGCCGGAGGATTACGATATCGCCACTTCCGCCAAGCCCGATGAGATTGAAAAAATCGTCGATGCTATTCATCTGGAATCCAAAACCATCCCCATTGGCAAAGAGTTCGGCGTTATTCTGGGTGTGGTGAATGGCCATCATTTCGAGATCGCTACGTTCCGTTCCGATAGCAGTTATTCCGACGGCCGGCGTCCCGATGCAGTCATTTTCACATCTGCTAAGGAAGACGCGGTGCGTCGGGATTTTACCATCAACGGCCTTTTTTACGATCCGATTAAAAAAGAGGTCTTGGATTTTGTGGAGGGGCAAAAAGACATTAAAGAAAAGAAAGTCCGTTTTATTGGTGAAGCTCACGAGAGGATTAAAGAAGATCATCTTCGTCTGCTTCGTGGGGTCCGTTTTAAAAACAATTTTGGCTTCGATTACAGTTCGCGTACTGAAAGTGCCATCAGAGAACTGGCTCATCTGGTCGATAATGTCAGCAGAGAACGTGTGGCGGATGAGCTCACCAAAATGCTTTTACATCCGCACCGTTCTCATAGTATGAAAGAGCTGGATGAGCTGACTATTCTGGAGCGGATCCTGCCCGAAGTTACTGCCGGGAAGGGCGTTAAACAACCCACCCAATATCATCAGGAGGGAGATGTGTTTACTCATGTGCTCAAGGCTTTGCATGACATGCCCGAGGAATTTGTAAGTAAAGAATTGGTGTGGGCAGTACTTCTGCACGACATCGGAAAACCCGCCACGTTTGAGGAGCGGGAGGACCGGGTACATTTTGACACCCATGCGGAATTATCCGCCAAAATGGCTCGGAATGTCTGCCAACGGATGAAATTAAGCAAAGCCGAAACCGTCAAAATCACCTGGCTGATCGGCCACCATATGACCATTGGCCTTATCCCTAAAATGCGTCGCGCCCATCAAGTCCAATTATTCTGGAACCCCTGGTTCGAAGATCTGATGCGTCTGCATTATTGTGATGAACATGGCTCTCATCCAGTCGATTTATCGCTCTATGATGAGATTATGAAATTGTATGAAGAGTTTAAAAGCGAACCGCTTTTGGAAGATCATTTTAAACCGATTCTGACCGGTCTGGATTTACAGGAAGAATTTAACCTGAAACCAGGTCCTCAGCTCAAAGAAATTCTTGAAGAACTTCGTTTTGCTCAAATCGAAGGAGTGGTGAAAGATGGTGATGAGGCGCGGAAGTTTGTGTCGGGATACCTGTCGGATTGATATCGCATTGACTGCGAATCGACTTCGGATGGACCAGTCTATTCGATGTCTATTCGACGTCCATCCGTTAAATATGGTATTCTAGAAACCTCTCAAATCTTGGTTTTTTATGTCTGAAAAAAAGTTTGTACATCTTCACGTTCACTCCTATTATTCGTTGCTGGACGGCCTCGGTAAACCGGAGGCGTATGTTAAAAAGGCTGTGGAGCAAGGCAGTCCGGCGATTGCCCTTACCGACCATGGAGTGATGCATGGATGTATTGAGTTTTATAAAGCAGCTCAGAAACATGGCATCAAACCTGTGATCGGCTGTGAGGTGAATATCGCTTTTAACCGACTCACTGACAAACGCCATCAAATTGACAATAAGCGCACTCACGCTCTTCTTTTGGCTGAGACCCAGGAAGGTTATGAAAATCTGCTGAAGATGACTACCGTAGCTCATCTGGAAGGGTATTATTACAAACCCCGTGTGGATTGGGAGCTTATGAAAGAACATTCAAAGGGAATTATTGCATTATCCGGCTGTTTGCAAGGGAGTATTCCAGAGGCGATTCTGAATGAGGATGAAGAAAAAATCAAAGAGCTCATCGAACGATTCCAGTCTACGTTTGGCAAAGATAATTTTTATCTGGAAATCCAAGATCATCCTGCGCTCCCTCAGCAGAAAGTGGTTACCGATAAGCTGATTGAGATTCATAAAGCGCAAGGAATTCCCATTGCCGCCACGGCAGATTGTCATTATGCAAACAGGGGCGATAACGAAGCGCAAGACATCATGCTGTGCATCCAGACAGGCCGGAATCTGGATGAGGCAGGACGGATTTCTATGATGAATTCCGATTATTCTATGCGTCCGCCGGAGGAAATGTATGAAGTGTTTTCCCATATTCCTGAGGCGCTAGAAAACACGGTCAAAATCGCTGAACGATGCGATGTTAATTTTGAATTCGGCAAGTATCTGATTCCTGCTTTTCATACTCCTGAAGAAAAAGACCCGGCTCAGTATTTAACGGAACTTTGTTTTAAGGGACTGATTGAAAAATACAAGCTTAGCCGTTCTTACCATTATCTGATGAATGGGCAGGCTCAGGATTTGACCGAGCAGGAGCAAGTCTTGATCAATCGTCTGAATTATGAACTGAAGATCATTAAAGACATGGGATTTGTGGGGTACTTTCTGATTGTGTGGGATTTTGTGAAATGGGCTAAAGATCGGCAAATTGTGGTCGGTCCCGGTCGTGGTTCAGCGGCTGGCGCGCTGGTATCTTATACGCTCGACATTACCGAAATCGACCCCCTTCAATACAATCTTCTTTTTGAACGATTCCTGAATCCCGCTCGTATTTCCATGCCGGATATCGATTTGGACTTTGCGGACAACCGTCGGGATGAAGTGATTGATTATGTGTGTGAAAAATACGGTCGTGATCGGGTGGCGCAGATCTGCACCTTCGGGACTATGGCGGCACGGGCCGCCGTAAAAGATGTCGGGCGAGTTTTGGGAGTGCCGTTTGTTGAGATGAATGAATTCGCCAAATTAATTCCTGAAAAGCCGGGCACTAAATTAAAAGAAGCGTTGGAACAGTCGCCGGAAATGCGGGAAGTGATTGAAAAATCAGATATTTTTAAACAGGTGATGAGCAATGCTCTTAAATTAGAAGGGGCGGTCCGCCATGTGTCCGTTCATGCCTGCGCAGTGGTTATTGCCGATGAGCCGCTGACCAAATATACAGCCCTTCAGCATCCTCCCAAAGATGACGAGGGTATTATTACCCAATACGAAGCCAAATCTCTTGAATCCTTAGGTCTTCTGAAAATGGACTTTTTAGGCCTTAAAAACCTGACTATCCTTCAAACATCACTCAAAGTTATAGATCGCACGAAAGGCAAAAAGATCAATCGCAGAGAAATTCCCATTAAAGACCGAAAGGCTTACGCGCTGATGGCACGCGGAGAGACGACGGGTGTGTTTCAGCTGGAATCTGCTGGCATGAAACGGTATTTAAAAGAACTTAAGCCCACCGAATTTGAAGACATTATTGCGATGGTGTCGCTGTACCGTCCCGGACCCATGGAGTGGATCCCTGATTACATCAAGGGCAAACATGGCCGCAAAGCCATCACCTACATCCACCCCTCTCTCAAACCTATCCTTAAAACCACCTACGGTATCGCGATCTACCAGGAGCAGATCCTCCAAATCGCTCAGGAGTTTGCGGATTTTTCATTGGGAGAGGCGGATATTCTGCGCCGGGCTATTGGTAAAAAGATCATTACAGAACTCGAAGCTCAGCGTGAAAAATTTATTGAGGGTGCGATTGCGAAAGGCCACAAAAAGGATTTGGCTATCACTATTTTTGAAAAGGTTATCGAACCATTCGCGGGTTACGGATTTAATAAATCTCATGCGGCTTGTTACGCCATGATCGCTTATCAAACGGCTTATTTAAAAGCTCATTATCCTACCGAATTCATGACCGCGCTGATGTCTGCGGATTATGGCAATACGGATCGTATCGTCATCGAAATCGGTGAATGTGAACAGATGGGCATTCAGGTTCTGCCTCCGGATGTCAACGAATCACTGTCTAATTTTACTTATGTTGAAGACGGCAAAATCCGCTTCGGTCTATCAGCCATTAAAGGGCTCGGACAGGGGTCGGTTAAAATGATTATCGAAGCGCGGGATGAGGGAGGAAAGTTTCAGTCTATCGAAGATTTTGCCCGGAGGGTGCCTGCCAAAATCCTGAACAAAAAAACCATCGAAGCGTTGGCTTTTGGCGGCGCCATGGACACCTTAGGTGAACGAAAGCAAATTGGTTTGAGCTTTGATTTAATCGCTGGTTTCGGGAAGAAATCTGTCTCCACTCATCACGAAGATCAGGTAGGGTTATTTGATGAATTAGAAGAAGTTATTGCCGACCATCTTGAGCTGGCGAATGTGGAGCCTGCTACGCCGAGCGAACGCCTTAAATGGGAAAAGGAATACCTTGGTCTTTATGTTTCTTCCCATCCTCTTACGGGGTTAAAAAACTATTTTCAAAGAAAAGTTGTTCCCATCAATCAGCTCTCCGAGAAGGCTGTCGGCAAATCGATTAAAATTGGAGGTATTATCCAATCTTATCGTAAAATCACTACCAAAAAAGGCGATATGATGGCCATGCTTACACTAGAAGATCCTTTTGGTAAAGTGGATGCGGTGATGTTCCCTAAGGCCTATCGCGAGAATGCCAGTACCTTGATTGAAGATCAATTATTGTTTGTGGAAGGAGTTCTGGAAAAGCGCATGGGAGAACCCCAAATCGTTATTCAAAATGCTACTCCGATCTCTTTAGAAAAGCTGCAGGAGGTTGCGAAAGAAGAGGGGTTGTGGACCGAGAATGAAAAAATAGACCGCGTTACCCGTCAGAATTCGGAAGAAGATGATTTGGCGGATGCTGAGGAGGTTTTGGATGTTTCTGAAGAAGAGACAAAGGATTTGGATGAGGCGGATAATGACGTTGAGTCAATTCTTATTAATCAGGAGGTGGGGAAAGCTTTTTTTGTTAAATTAAAAGCGGTGCTTGAAAAACATCCTGGTAACCAAAAAATTCAATTGGTCATCGGCGACAAGATCCTTCCCGCGCCTATGACTGTTACCTTTACGCCTGAACTTATGGCGGAGATTGATGAATTGATGAGGGGGGGGGTAGACCCCCTCGCCAATGACCGTTCTACCTCGTCATTCTGAACACTAAAAGTCATCCTGAATTTAGTTCAGGATCCCCTGACAAGCCAAATGGCTATATGCCAGGCTTTTAGGATTAAAACAAATAATCCTTTCATCTCGGTTAAAGGAATTGTCGGAAGATTGGGAGATCCTGAAACGAGTTCAGGATGACGAGGGAGCGTTCAGGATGACGTTTAGAATAACAAAGCTATTTATGATACTTCTGATGTACCTCCCTCAGTTTCTTATTGGTGATATGCGTGTAAATTTGGGTGGTGGTGATGCTGGAATGGCCCAAAAGTTCCTGGACGGAGCGGATGTCGGCGCCGTTGATCAGAAGTTCTGTTGCGAAGGAGTGGCGAATGGTATGAGGGGTTACATGTTTGGTAATACCGGCTTGGCAGGCAGTGGTCCGCACCATTTCCTGAATCGTATAATCCGTCAATCGCCGATGCTCTCCTTTTAAATCCAAATCTCCTTTTTTCTTTTCCCTGCTTCTCCGATGGTTTAGAAATAAGGGGCCAAAGTTGTCGTCGCGCGCGTCCAAATACTCTTTTAACCATCCTTTCGCCCGTTCCGAGAGGAATACGATGCGTATTTTTTTACCCTTTCCGCGAATACTAAACTCTCCCCGCTCCAAGTCTACATTCTGCCGGCTTAAGGCAGTTAGTTCGCTGATGCGAAGGCCGGTTGAATAGAGCATTTCTACAATAGCGCGATTGCGCAAACCCGTTATTTTTCCATCGTCTATCGTTCGGAAAAGCCGCTCCAGCTCCTCGCGTGTTAAATATTCCACCTCCCTATCCGGAATTTTTGCCAAATCCACTTTTTCCGGCGCCAGCACCTTCCAATCACTTTTAACACAGAACTTCAAAAAGGCTCTTAGGGCGATGACGTGATAGTTCTGGGTTTTTACGCTCAGGTTTTCATGAGGCCGGAATTCATAACGGTTCAGGAACAGCCGATACTTTTTAATGAGCGGAAGATTGATTTTTATGATGTCGATGTCTTTCGCGAATTCTAAAAAACGCTCCAGATAATGCGCATAGCTGACCAGCGTCCTTTTAGACTGGTTTTTTTCAATTTCACAGTGCTCTAAAAATTGCCGGATGGCTACGCTGAGCTTCATTTATTTTGATTATTACCATTTTTTATTATACGGGATTATTTTAAATACACAATGAGCACCCCGCTTTTGGTTTTCCGTAAGTTTTCCCATTTGAAATGAAGGATCAGCCCGTGTTTTTTCAGGTCAACGATTTTTTCTTCCGCCACATCACGGAGTACGGACCTGCTGTCTTTTGAATGAGTTCCTTTACCTGTTATGATCTCTACTGTTTTCAAGCCCCTCTCATGTACAGTCCTTATGAAAGAGTCGATTTCTGACTCCGCTTCAACTGCTTTTAAGCCGTGAAGATCAAGCTTGCGTTCAGGCTTGACCGGATACTGCAAAAGTATTTTATGGATGGACTTAGCCCCGTCATCCATATCAGCTTCTTTTTCCTCTAGTGCGGCCTCGAATTCTTCATCGCCAATTTTTTCTAAAAGTTCAGCCATTTCGTCTGGCCGGCGATCAGAAGATACTCCCTGTTTTTCCATTAGTTGGCGTTTTTTTTCAGCCCTGCGGGCAACCCTTTTGGCATGACGTTCGACAGGATCAAGTCTTGTTTTTTCAGAAGGCGGCAGTTCAACAATTTGAGCCATCGTAACAGTTTGTTTTTTATTGTCAGGCTCAGCTTCTTTTTCCGGTTCGCGGACAACTTTTTTCCGCCTCAGTATACGTGAAAACTGATCGCGCCAACGACTTAAAAATCCGGGTTTTTCTGCAGCCGATTCCTTTGGAGGCATTTTTTCCACGATTATTTATTATATTCTTTTTTCCTTTTTTGTCAAATAAAGTGTTTCAGCAAATAGTCATGACATTGTTTAATGGCTTTTCCGCGATGTGAGATTTCATTTTTTTCATTTTTACTAAGTGCGGAAAATACCTTCTCCTTTCCTTTAGGCAAAAATACGGCGGATAGCGGAATTCCGGGTTCCAAGTCGGCTTCAGGCTTGGGCAGAATTATCCCTTTGCATTCCCCGCGGAACGTCATAGTCTCCTCACCCGGGCGATACAAAGCTACCACGCTGATGAATTCCGTCTGCCTGTTTTCCTCCCGTTGCATTCGGCTTAAAAAGAAGCTTAGCCATTCCTCGTCAGTCGCCTGTCCGCCCGCGCCCCAGCGCCGGGTCTTCACGCCCAATTCCCCCTCCAGCGCGTCCACATGAATCCCTGAATCATCGGCAATCGTCGGCAAGCCTGTTAGCCGTCCAAAAAACTCCGCTTTGATGATGGCATTCGCTTCATACGTGTCTCCATCTTCTTCTACATCCTCCTCAATTCCTTCGTCATTCAGAGAGACAAATTTAATAGGCAGTTCTTCCAGAACTTCCATCAGCTCTTTAAATTTGCCGAAGTTGTGAGTGGCGATTAATACTTTATTCATGGCGGTTGGAATCCTCCAACCTCCTTTATCCCACCTTCGCCGGGGCTCCGGCGGGCAGGCAAGGAGGCAGAATCGGTTATTTTGCCAATTTTACTAATTCTTCAGGTTTCATAGGCAGAATTTCTGTTTTTCCGAAGTCAGTTACGATGACGAAATGGATAATGTTGCCGGTTCGTTTTTTGTCTTTTTTCATATACTCCAATAGAGGGTTCAATTGGAGGTCAGATGGGAGGTCACATGGGAGGCCAAATTGTTGCAGAGTTGATTTGATTTTATCGCCCACCTCTTTATTTTGTTTGCCGAGATTTTGGGCGACTTTGTTCGCCAGCACCATGCCGATGCTAATGGCCTGGTCGTGGGTCAGTTGGTAGTCGGTGGCCGCTTCGATGGCATGGCCGAAGGTGTGGCCGTAATTCAGGATATGTCGTTGTCCGGATTCTCTAAAATCCTGCTCCACCACATTTACCTTGGCCTGGGCAGATTTGATGATTACAGGTTCAAGCTCAAACGGATCGAAATGGTCGAATAACGTTTTGTCGATGATGGCGGCGTATTTAATCACCTCTCCCATTCCCGGCATTTTTTTGGGACCTTCGAAGCTTTTTAAAACCCCCGGGTCTATTAAAACCTGTTCGGCTAGGTAGAATGTGCCGATGATGTTTTTGGCTACAAAATCGATGCCTGTTTTCCCGCCGATGGCCGCGTCGACCATGCCGAGTAATGAGGTCGGAACCGCGATATATTTCATCCCCCGCATATAAATAGAGGCCACAAATCCCGCGATGTCCGTGATTACACCACCCCCGAAACCGATCAGCACATCCGCACGTGTAAATTCCTTTTTCAGCAAATGTTCACACAGGGAAATCACCCGTTCAAAGTTCTTGCTGGTCTCGCCCGCCGGTATCGTCAGGAATAAAACGCCCGGAAACATCTCTTTTAGCTGTTTACCGTAAATCGATTCAAGATTGCTGTCGGTTATAATTGCGAAACGGCTTTTTGGGTAATCCTTTTTTAACAGGTCTCCGATTTCGCTAAACAATCCCTCTTGGATGAGGATTTTTGAGGTACCCGATGGGGTTTTGAGGTTGATTGTAGCCATGTGGCTATTGTGGTTGCCGATGGCGCGGTGACGTCACAGCGCTTTCAGTTGATGAGGTGCATTTTTTTCAGATTGCCCATCATCTCTTCAAAGCTTTCCAGTATTAGGGATTGTTTTCCGTCACTCAGAGCTTCGTCCGGTTTATTGTGAACTTCCACAATCAGTCCGTCCGCGCCGGTCGCCAGAGCGCCTAAGGCCAAGGGGACGACTAAATCATAACGTCCGGCCGCGTGACTCGGGTCGGCGATGATGGGAAGGTGGGAAGTCTCCTTAATGAGCGTCAGCGAATTCAGATCCAGAATGTTGCGCGTGGATTGTTCGAACGTCCGGATGCCCCGTTCACACAATACCACATTTTTATTCCCTTCATTCAGGCAGTATTCGGCGGCCAGCAAAAACTCCTCAACCGTTGCCGACATCCCCCGTTTTAAAAGGATAGGCCGGTTTGTTTTTGCCGCCCTTTTAAGCAGTTCAAAATTCTGCATGTTTCGCGCGCCGAGCTGAATCATGTCGATGTCGTATTTTTCAAATAAAGGAATATGCTCCACTGAAATCAGTTCCGTGACCACTGGCAGGCCGGTTGCTTCGCGGGCCTGCGCCAGTAATTTTAAACCCTCCTCCTCCATGCCCTGAAAAGAATAAGGCGATGTCCGGGGCTTGAAGGCTCCCCCGCGCAGCATATGGGCGCCGCGTTCTTTAACGCCTTTCGCAATCGTCATAATCTGATCTTCTGATTCCACCCCGCAGGGGCCGGCGATGATGACAGGCGAACCGGCTCCGAATGCCACCTTACCTATTTTTACCACGGTGTTTTCGGGTTTGTATTCCCTGCTTACCTTTTTATAAGGTTTGGAAACGAGCAGAATTTCTTTAACGCCCGCCAAACGTATGACTTTGCCTTCATCGAGCTTTTCTTTTTCGCCGATCACGCCGATGGCGGTGCGCTGGTCGCCGTACATGGCCTCACCCCTTAATCCGTGTTCTTCAATAATATGGAGCACGTGTTCCGTCATTTCGCGCGTGGCGTCTTTGTGCATGACTACGATCATGTGAATTTTGGTTAAAGAAAAACCGCCTGTTTAGCGGTCGATATTTTTATTACATCAAACAACGACCGTTTAGCGGGCTTTAAAATAAAAACCGAAAAAGTAAGAAAGTCGTTTAATCATGTGATTTGATTTTAGCAAAACTTCCTTTGAAGTCAAATGCGTGTTTTCTCAGTCCAGGCAGAGGTAACCATCTTGTTCCTTAATCCCGTATCACTGCGCCGGCGGATTTTAAATTCGCCAGCACTTTCTGGTGGATGTTGTTTACCTGGTCATCGGTAAGGGTTTCTTTGTCTGAACGATAGGTGATGGAATACGTTAAGCTCCGTTTATCCTTTCCGATATTTTCCCCCTGATATTCATCAGTCAGTTCAATCTTTTTTACCAACGTTTTGTCGGTTTTTTCAATGGCATTAGAGAATTTTTCGGCGGAATCTTTTTTAGGAATCAGAATACTAACATCCAATTGAATGGCAGGGTATTTCGGCAGTTCTGTGAAGGTAGGGCGCTGGCCGATTTTCATTTCATGAATGGTCTCCAGGTCGACTTCTGCCACAATAATCGTTGTTTTAATGCCAAAGTTTTTAGCGATCTGTGGGTGAAGTTCGTAAAGCCGTCCCACGTTTTTTCCTCTGAAAACCAAATCAGCTATTCGTCCGGGATGCTGATATGCCGCAGAGGATTTTGATGTTTTAAGTGTAATTCCCACGGCCTCTACTATCCCCTGTAAATCTCTAAAACCTTCGCCCACTGAGGCCATGATGAGCTGAGTGGACTCTTCCACATCTTCTCCTTTTTTATAATAGGTCCGGTTGATTTCGAATAAGCGGAATTGCTTTTGATAACGAAGGTTGTCGGTTACCATTTCCAATGTCCACGGAAGCAGACTTTGGCGCATAACAGAAAGATCGCCTGAGATCGGATTGGCTACTTCAACACTTGTATTGCCAACTTCCATTCCGCATTTTTTCAGCAGATCCGGCCCCAAAAAGCTGAATGTGCAGATTTCGCTGAAACCAAAGGCGGTTAATTCTTCCTTGATCTGTTTTTCCAGCGCGTGCCGCTTGTTAACCGGAATCGGATTGATGCTGGTACAGGGCATCGTGAAAGGGATTTTGTCGTAACTGTAAATACGGGCGACTTCTTCGATCACGTCCGCTTCCATATTCACATCATTCAGCCGCCAGCTGGGAACGGACACCTCAAATCCTTCTTTTGTTTTCTTTGATCCAAATCCAAGATCGGTCAGGATTTTATTGGTTGTCCTGTCAGGAATCGCCACGCCCACCAGCCGTTCGATTTGTTTGGCGTGCAGTTTAATCACTCGATTTTCAGGTTTGTAGTCTTTAAATTCAATCACTTCACTCGCTACTTTTGTATCGGGGCACAGCTCTAAAATAAGTTCCACAGAACGTGCCAAACCGTCTTTTGCCAGCTCCTTATCCACTCCTTTTTCATAAATAATGGCCGCGTCACTAATCACATTCAGTCCGCGAACGGCCCATCTGGTCAACGAAGGATTATAAACCGGTGCGTGGAGGAGAATCCGTTTGGTTTTTTTATTGATTCCGCTGTGCAGACCCCCCATGATTCCGCAGAGGTCAAATATCTCATGACCATCGTCCAAAACCGTTACACCATCGATCAATTCGATTTCCTGCCCATCTAATGTGATTACTTTTTCACCCTTTTTGCTTTTGCGCATTATCCACTCTTTTCCTTTTACCTGATCCGGGTCAAATGCGTGCATGGGCATGCCGAGTTCCAGCATCACGTAGTTGGTGATGTCCACAATGTTAGAGATCGGCCGTATCCCGCAGGCGGTTAATCTTTTCTTCATCCATTCCGGTGACTCTTTCACTTCAATACCCGTTAAATAAACTGCTTGATAGCTGGGGCAGAGGGCGGGGTCTTTTATCTTGATATTGATTGGAGCAGGGGTGTTAGGAGACGCAAAATCTTGCGTCTTTACGTCTTTTTTCCATTTACCCAATCCATTGGCCACGAATTCGCGGGCGAAGCCCCGGTGGCTGAACAGGTCGGCGCGGTTGGTAATGGCGTGGTTGTCCACATCCAGCACCACATCATCCAATCCTAATGCTTTCGCAAGCGGGGTGCCAATAGGCGCGTCGATATGGCTTAAGTCCACGATTTCATGATCTCCTTTTAACGGAAACATTTCCTCTAAACCGATTTCCGGGCTGGAGCAGATCATCCCAAAACTTTCTTCTCCGCGGATTTTCACGCGTTCCAGTTTCATCACATCGGTTCCGTGCCATTTTACTACCGTTCCTACGGGCGCGAAGGCCACTTTCATTCCTTCTTTTAAATTCGATCCGCCACAAACTACTTTAATCTGCTCTTGTCCGTTGTTTACCATGGCTAATGTCAGCTTGTCCGCATCGGGGTGGGGCATTAGTTCATCCACTTTGCCTAAAATAATTCCGGTCAGGCTAGTACCCACGTTTTCCATGGTTTCCACCTCGGCACTGCGGGCGGTGATGACCTCTTTTATCTTTTCATTGTCCTTTTCGGTAAGGTCGATGAAATCCTGTAGCCAATTTAAACTTATTTTCATATCAAATAACGTAATAACGAAATAACGCTACTTATTGTAACTTGTAATTTGTAATTTGTAACTCGTAATTTTAACAAAATATTCAAATTACGCCCCGTAAAGCGGGGTAAATTACAAGTTACAAGTATCGTTAATGTTATTTGGAAGTTTTTTTGGCAGCGGTTTTGGTCTTTGCGGCTGCTTTTTTCTCAGTCATTTTCTTAGCCTCCCCGACCTTTTTTTGCGCCATTTCCTTTGCTTCTCCTGCCTTTTTTTTGGCCGCTTCCCCCCTTTTCTGCAGATATTCAATCGGGTGATGCAAAAAGGCTCCCCCTTCTTCTTTGAGTTTTTTAAACACGTGAGATTGTCCTCCTTCTTCACGCTGAACGAAGTTGATGATGTCATTGGTCATAGCAAAAAGTTCCTCTCCCATCACCATCGGAACGTCTTTTAGATGTTCATATTTAGTGCGGTTTTTGGGGACGGCCAGCCATTTTTCCTGCCAGGCATCCACCTTTTTGTTGTCGACACCGGTTTTGGTTTTGATTTTGGTAAAAATATCACCCGCCGCCTTGGTGACAGCGTTGTTTTTTAATTTATCTTTAGCGACTAAGGCTGTTTTTTTAGCCTCGGTTGCCGCTTTTTTAGGGCCGACTTTTGGTGTAGGCATAGTTTTTTTGTTAGGACTATTAAGATTTTTAGGATTTTTACGACTATTGCGATGGTGTATTTTATTATTTAAGTCCAATCTCAATAGCCGTAATGGTCTTCATAATCCTAAAAGTCTTAATTTATTTCATTGTATCAAATATAATGAGTGCATGAAAAGTTATAACGAAGAACTTAGTCAGTGTTTCGATGAAATCGCGGATCTCATGTCTCTTTCGGGCGAGAATTCATTTAAAATCCGTGCGTATCGCGAGGCGGCTCGACGGCTGAAACAGGATCTTGAACCCATCACTAAAAAACAGCTGAATAGGCAGTCGCTGATGGCCATGCCTCGAATCGGCCCTGCTCTTGCCGATAAGATCATTCAATATATCAAAACAGGAAAAGTCGATTATCTGGAACGGTTGCGCAAACAGATTCCTAAACCCGTGCGCGATTTGCTTAAAATCCCTCATCTTGGCCCCCGCCGCGTGCGCGACCTTTATATTAATTTGGGCATCAGATCCAAGTCCGATTTAAAAAAATGTGCCGAAAACGGTCAAATTGCTGAACTCCCTGGTTTTGGTAATAAATTAGTGACAACTATTTTGTCCGCTTTGGAAAAAGGGCAGGAGAAAAAGAAACGTCATAACCGTTCGGATGTCGAGCCTATTGTCAAAAAATTCACCATGCTTCTTAAAAAAATAAAAGGGGTCAAAAAAGTGGAGGTGGCAGGCAGTTATCGGCGGCAAGCTCTCACAGTCGGCGATCTGGATTTGCTGGTTGTAGGCAAACGGTCAGCTGCGGTTAATGCTGAAAAGCAGATCACTAAAACATTCCCAGGTCTTACAATCCTGGCGGGCGGTGAAACCAAAATTGCCTTTGTCATCTTCCCGCAAAATTTACAAGTCGACATTCGTTTCGTGCCCGAAGAAAGTTACGGAGCCGCCCTTTTATATTTTACGGGCAGTAAAGATTACAATGTGATGATGCGCAAAGTGGCTATCGAAAAAGGTTATCTGCTGAATGAATATGGATTGTTCCAGAATGGTGAATATGTGGCGGGTCGTACAGAAAAGGAGGTTTATGAGAAATTAAGCCTACCTATAAAATCCCCCAAAGCACGAAAATAAGTTGTCAACAATAGGATAAATCGGTTAAAATTAAGTTAGACTGAAACATACGTTTTTTGCTTATAATTTCCTCTACACTTTCATCTATGGGATTCCTATTATCACCTTGCGCTGTGGTGTAAGGTTGCGGAGACCCACCTGGTTTACCCGGGGATTAAAGGAGGCAAAGAACGGTGTTTCGGTTGTTCCGATATATTCGGATTATGGGCCGATGGTGGACTACAATTGCCCCACTATTGAATTGGTTGTCATTTTAAGGTCAAGTCGGTATGATGATTTTACCTCTTAAAATCGATTATATGCTGAAAAAATTATGTATCACATTATTCGGTGTTGTGGCACTGGCTATTCCTTTCGCCTATGCTGTCGACACACCGACTGACACCGTTCGTGTTGAAGTGTTTGAACGGCAGGATTGTGGTCATTGTCAGGATGAAAAAGAATTTTTGAACCAGCTTTCCAAAACGCGTGGTGATCTGATTGTGGTTTATCATGACATTGCGGAGAAGGAGCATAAAAAGCATTTTATTCAATTGGCTGAACTGGAAGGTATTCCCAAGGTCACTCCTATTACAATAATAGATGGTGTTTTACTACAAGGATTTTCGACGGCTGAAACCACTGGCAAGCAAATTGAGTCATTAATTGAAAGTGCCAAGGGTAAGCAACAATATACCTTTGAAGAATTTATAGCGGCTGGGGGAAGTAAAGAGGTGCAGTCCGGTGGTAGTGCGTGCGATATTGATGGCGAGACGGTTCAGTGTGGTGTGGAGGCAATTAATTATATTATTGATGTTCCTTTTATCGGTCCAGTAGACGCTTCTAAATACTCCCTACCTGTTCTGTCCCTTGTACTTGGGTTTGTAGACGGTTTCAATCCTTGCGCGATGTGGGTGCTCGTTATGTTCCTTACTATTCTGGCCGAAGCGGGCTCCCGCCGCCGTATGTTTGAGATGGCCGGCATCTTTATTTTTGCGGAAGCCGTCATGTACTACCTCATTCTTAACGTCTGGATGACCACGTGGGATTTTGTTGGACTGGATCGCATCGTTACTCCGATTGTCGGTTTGGTGGCCGCGGGCGCGGGTTCTTATTTCCTCTATCTTTTTTACAAAAAAGACACCGCCTGCAAGGTCGGTAGCCTGGAGAGAAAACGTAAGACGCAAGAGAAGATTAAAGGTTATGCGCAGGCGCCGATGACCATTATGGTCGGTTTGGGGATTTTGGGTCTCGCATTTTCCGTTAATATCATTGAATTTGCCTGTTCTATCGGTATTCCTCAAACCTTTACCAAAGTCCTTGATATGAGCTATCTCAGCTGGGCTGGTAAGCAGCTGTACAACGCTCTCTATATTCTCATGTACATGATTGATGATTTGATCATCTTTGCTTTGGCGCTTTATAGCTTTGATAAAATCGGTCTGACTACCCACAAATACACTCGCGCCTCTCACTTTATCGGCGGGCTGATCATGGTAATTCTGGGTGTCATTTTACTTACCAATCCAACGTTGTTGGTGTTTGGATAGGGGGAAGAATTGCCTAAGTATTGCTAAAAGGATTGCTAATAAGGCTATTCTTAGGCAATTCTTCAGCTATTTTTAATGCACCACAAAAATCCCAATTCCTTCATTTTGTGATTGGGATATTGCTCCACGCGGTAACCTAGCTGTTCCAAAAAGAATCTGAGTTCCTTACTGCCTTCGCCTTCTATCCAGTTATGATATTCCAGAAAGATATGATGGATTTTTTTAAAGAGTTCTTTTGAGGCTGAATAAATGATCTTAAATTCACTGCCTTCGCAATCCAGTTTTAGCAGATCACATTGTTCCAATTGATTCTTCTGGAAAATCCGTTGCAGGGTCGTTGTCTGGATTTTTTGGGTTTCTCCCGTGGGTTCAATAGCTTTTTCAATTGAGTGGTTTAAGTCCTCCTGGCTGATCTGAAGCCCTGTTTCTCCCACTGCATCGCTCACAGCCAACTGTTTTGGATGCACATTTTTTATCCGGTTTTGTTTTAGATTGGCCTTCAGAATTTCATAATTGCCGCTATGAGGTTCGAAGGCGTAAATCGGAACCGTTGGATTTAATGTGGCGGCCAGCAGGCTGAAAAAGCCGAGATGCCCACCAATATCCAAAATACTGTGGCTGGCTTTCCTGATTACTTCATCGCAAAACCGATACTGATGGTCTAAAAACAATTCATTGGCCACAATAAAGTCTCCCTCATTTCTTAATGTGAGCTGAATACGCTGTCCGAATACTTTGATTTCCCTTTGAGTCATAGTGAGAAGGCTTTCATTTGTTCATTCATCCATTCCCAGTCGCCATGCAGAGGGGCGTTGATGTGGCCGGCGCCCGGCAAGATTCTAAGGGGTATTTTCAGATTATCCGCTAAAGTCTTAAATTCTTCTTCCAAGATAAAATTGTCATTATCCGAACCGATCATTTGGTAATTTTGTACACTTAAATCCAATTCCGGAAGCGGAAAGAAGCTGGCCAATTCTTCAATATCACAGTCATTTAAAGGCGGAGCAACCAGAAAGACTTTTTTCGGTTTTACTTCAGGATGTCGTGCTACATAATGCAGCCACAAGGTACATCCTAAGCTGTGAGCGGCCACCACCAAGTCCGGACTTCTCTGTAAAACATCTTCCAAATACCCCAACCACTCGTTTAGCTGGGGTCGGTCGGCATTCGGTAAGTCTGGGAAAAGCACTGTCTGCCCTTCGTCTTTTAACCGGTTTGCCAAATAGCTTTGCCAATGTTCGGGGTGAGTTCCCCCGTAACCGTGAAGCAAGAGAAAGGTGGTCATGTTAGGCGTTTAAAATCAGGAAAGTGGTATTTAAATAGGTCGCGAACAATACCCATAATAAATAAGGAAGGAGCATGTAAGCGGCTTTGTGATTGTTTTTAAACGCCGTCAGAATCATCAGTTCAATCACAATAATCATCCCGATAATCACATACAAAGCTCCGCTAATGGACTGCTTTGTGAAAAATACGTAGGGCCATAAGTACACCAGCACTCCATTGATCGCGTAAAGGCCCGCGAAGATCTTTCGAAGCTGATCGCTTTTGTAAAAATTCCACGTGTGGTAAGCAGCGAGGCCAATGAGTACAAAAATTGTTGTCCACACAAAAGGAAACACCCAACCTGGAGGCGTAAAACCAGGTTTCAGCAGGGATTCGTAGAATGTCCATTCATTGCCCTGCATCATATTTCCGCGAAACCCCAATAGGAATATGTAGACAAAAAATATGAATCCGGAGATCAGTTTTTCTTTTTTAGAGGTCTGTTCCCGGTGGAACAGTTTTTGCAGCCAGTCAAACATAATTACGGATGGTTAACGAATAGATATCGAATTGACTGCGAATAGACTTCGAATGGACAGCCAATCCTTTTTTATTTTACCTCGCAAGAGGGCATAAAGAAAGATGGAAAAGAATCTTATTTTATATAGCCAAAAACCCCGCGCGACTAAGCGCGGGGTTTTTATTTCTGACTTAAGGCAGACAAAATTAGCTGAGGTGCCTGAAGACCATTTTGGTCATTTCAAACATACTGACTTTGCCTTTTCCGCCGAAAACATCTTTCAAAGCGGCATCCGCATTGATCATGCGTTTGTTGACTTTGTCCTGTAGGCCATGCCTTTTGATGTAGCCCCACAGTTTCTTAATGACTTCTGTGCGAGGCATTGGGCCGTTACCAACGACTTTGGCCAATGTGGCAGAAACTTTCATAGGCTTCATGAAAGCTGGATTTGGTTTTCTTGGCATAATATTTTATTTAAATAATAAATCGTGTTCACTATACCGAACCCCCAAGATAATGTACAGAGGAGTTTAAATTTTCATTTTACAAGTTTCATTTTCATTTTTTATTAAATATTTTGCCATTTCTTTATTTTTATTCTAAAATCATTTCCTTTAGTATCACTTGATATGGAAATCATCAACAAGCGCTTAACGCTTCATGAGTTTCGGGATTATATAAAGGGGTATTATTTTGGCTCGCTTCCTGCTAACAAACTGGTCATTCATCACACTTGGCGTCCCACTCGGGAATCCTGGCAGGGGGAGCAAACGATTGCCGGTTTAAAAAACTATTATGAGGGCAAGGGCTGGAAAGTTGGTTCTCACCTATTTATAGCGGATGACGGCATCTGGCTTTTTACCCCCATGCAAAAGAACGGCATTCACGCAGGATCCTTAAACCTTCGCTCCATCGGCATTGAAGTGGTGGGTAATTATAATGTGGAAAAATGGAGCGGTGAAACTAAAACCAATGCGCTTGGGGCGATTAAGGTTTTAATGGAACGGTTGGGATTAACGGAAAACGATCTTTTTTTTCATCGTGACGTTTCGTCTAAATCCTGTCCCGGTTGGGCCATCACCAAAGAGTGGCTGTTTAAAGAACTGACAGTATTTCGTTTAAAGCCCCGTATTCCGACAGCTGATTCCGCATCACTCGAAGCGCTGTCAGCCCCCACTCCTGTTTCTCCACCTTCTGACTCTGATGAAATGGTGTTTATACCGGTGCCGGCATGGGCTCAGGAAGCTGTGGATTTTGTGGTCACTCATCGGCTTTTTAAAATCACTTCTTCAGAAGACATTCGTGACGCGGTTAAATTTTACCGATTTTATCTTTTAATCCGACAAACCCATGGATAGTAAGGCTGAAAAGATTGCGGCTATTATTGCTATTACCCAGGTGTTTAAATACTATGGTGTTCCTTCTAAATTCTGCCCCATTGTCGCGATGGGTTTTGGCGCGGCTTTCGGTTACGCTGACAATCCCACCGCTCAGGGTATTATTGATGGCGTGGTACTGGGTGCTATGACTACAGGAAGCTATGGTGTATTAAAAGGATCTGCTCGAGCTGTTTTAAAACCACTTCAAAAAACCCCTGTCGATATTTTGGAGCCGGATGATGATAGAGGGGTTTAAAGGTTTTTTAGACTTGTATCCATTCACCTTTTATTAATTTCTCCTTTTTAGCCCTACACCATCCTTTAATTTGCCTTTCCCGCTTTTCTGCCTCTGCCCTGGTTGCACATTCTTCAAAATAGACCAATTTAGTTGGCCTATATCTTTTTGTATATTCTGCTCCCTGGCCTAAATTATGTTTTTTGACACGATCTTTCAAATCATCCGTGGAGCCGACATAATAGGCTTTATTATTGCACTGAACAATATACATAAAATATTTTTTCATCCTTATTAAATTTCATTTAAATGCTAAATATTTGTCCTTCGACACTTCGGTACTTCGACAAGCTCAGTACTCAGTGCTCAGGACATGCTTCGACAAATTATTTTGCCACCTTCATGCGCCGACAAGATTCCGCAGGCGAAGTGCTGAGCTTGTCGAAGCATGGAGATGGCCGGAATCGAACCGGCGTCCAAAGATGAAGACTGAAAATCTCTACAATCATAGTTGGTTTATTTTTTTCGACGCCGGCATAGAAACGAACAAAAACACAGACGCTTATCCGGGTTAAATTGTCGACGCTTATCCCTCCGGAGGCGTGATAAGCGCTTAACCTGCTGAATAACGCCTGATCAGGTTAGCAGGTGTCCCCTGAGCAGACGAAACCGCGAATTGGCGGTTAGGACGCGTAAAACAATTAAGCCATAACAGGAACAAGTGCTCCGTTGGCGATTGCTTTGACACGTGCAAAGAAATTATCTTTTGCATTTGTTGTGCGCTGGGCTAATTAGCAGGCAGACAGCGCGATACCTGGATTGCCATTTAAAGTCTTGAGTCATCTTTGTCAAAACCAAGTCATCCCCATCGAAAAATGATGCTCGCCTTAGGGTCGTGATAAATCACACCTCTACTTTGTTTCGCCTACCTACCCTACCTACCGGCAGGCAGGCGGCAGGCATTTTGCGAAGATCCCGCTAGAGGGTATATCTGGTTTTGCCATGATTATGGCTGGGCCGTCTTTTAAAGGAGCAAGAACAGATTGATTATAGCACGAAAAATAAAATTGACAATAATTGACAAAAAGGTTAAAATTCTTCCCTCGATATACATTTTCGCCATTTATACTAATTTTTAAGCGCCTTGACTTCAAAAAAGATCTCCATCGAAGATGTTCATGTTGTGGTTGCTGATAATAATCAGAAAAGTCGTGAAATTGCCCTTAAATATTTAAAGGAAATGGGCTTTCGGCGTGTCGATATTGCTTCTGATGGAGCAGAAGGTCTTTCTAAGATTGTTGAAGATACGCGCTTGCTGATTGCCAATATCTGTATGCCTCGTGTAGACGGTATCGCGCTTTTGCAAATTGTACGTGAAGCACAGGATTTTGAGCGCGGAATAGACAAGGCAATCACCAATAGCCGTAAAAATCTGAAATTGGTTTTTGATGCCAGGGATTCAAACCGTCCCTTTGGAGTTGTTCATATGATCCAAAAGAAAAATGAAACAGGTGAAGTGTCTTGGGATAACAAAGATAATGGAGAATGGGATTTATCTAATGCACCGGAAACGGATGACAATTGGCAGGAACCGGAAGGTGATGAACGTTCCGAAAATATTATCCATGTTCCTGATAATCTTTCAGCGATCATGATGGCGAAAGTGTTACGTCCGGATGATCTTGAAAAGATTTTGGTCGGGTGCGGAGAATTTAGACGCAAACCTATCAATAAAACCGATTTTCAATTTGCAATTCAGAAAGCTTTGTTAGCCGCCTCCATTAATGAAGGAGTTCGTGCTAAATATGGAGCATGGGCAAGGAGTTTAGAGACTTCCGGGCGAGAATTGATCCGCTATCTGGGCATGGAAGATAAAAATTTTGAATTTACTTATAAAACGCGCCATCCTAATCCTTTAGATGAATTTAAAACGGACGAAGGAAAAAATACCGAAATTCAGCCATTTTTGAATTCCAACCCCAATTGGACTACTGATCGGAGCGCTCATCATATCAGCACTCGCTGGAAAATTGTTTTTGCCAGTTTAATTAAGGCTAATTTTGAGTATTGCCGCATGTTATACGCGCAAGAACATGGCATAGAAGACGTTGATAGCATTAAAGATAAAATATTGGTTTGTGATTTAGGATTGGGTAGCGGCAGAACCCTTAAGGGGCTGCGGCAAAAGGGCATTCCTGAAGAATCATTGGTGGCCGTAGCTAATACATTATATTTTGAATTGCAGTCCATGCTTGAATCTGCGCTTTTGCCAGATATAAAACAAGAGGATGATTCAGCGCTTAGTCAGTTTTTAAGATATTTTTCTGTTGAGTTTCTGAATCAGAAAGGAAGGGGCGGGTTGCTTGATATTCAGATTGGTGAGTCTGCACAGGAGGCCCGTTTACGGAGATTGCTTCGCGAAGTGGATGTCAGCGAAATCTGTCAAAACAAAACACTGCTTTTGCCTGGTATGTTCAGCCAGGAGAGAAAGGAAACACTTTCTGACGAAGTCGTCCAGCTTTTTCAGGAATATCAGCAAGATCCTCGCGCTTTTTTTGAAAAATACTTTCAGCCTGCATTAACCGATTCCAGCAAAGGCCGTCTTCAGCGATTTGTTCAGACGCATGGTAAATATATATTATCTTTGGATTTTAGGGATATTGGAGAACATTTAAGCAAAACTCAAATGCTCGGGCCTACTTATGATTGCAGGTCTTTATCCCACCTTCCTGATCCAGGTTACCATAATACAATGCTGGCGGTGCTGACACGTTTACTTCCAGGTGCAATTTATATTGGGGATGGCGTTATGGAATCTTATTCCTGGCATATGCGCGGTGGTGAGTTAACTGAATTATTAGAATTTTTTGAATCGGAAGAAGGTAAAAAAGAGTACAGTGGATGGTGGGCAGGAGATGATAAGGGTCCACTTTTTTTGACTTGCCAAAGAGGAGTTAAAGACAAAAACACAGAAGAATATCATTTTTGGGATGCGGAAGGCGATGATCAGTATAGTTTTGGCGCTTATTTAAGAGGCGCTGAGATGATTCCTTCGAATCAGTTTTATAAAAAGTGGCCGAAATTAGCGTTAAAAGATTTATTGGTTCGTGAAATCCGAAAACGTTGCTGGGATGAGGCGGCCAAAGAAATAGTAGATCCAAACGATCCAACATCCGTTGAATATGTCAGAACATGGATGAGTGATAAAATGAGAATCCCATCAAAACAGGCTGCCAAATTACCTGACTGGGAGAGGTCCACTGAGCCAGGAGTACGTGTTTTTGATTATCTGGATGTTTTCTTTAAATCCACTTTTGAAAGCGAAGAATTCCAAAAACATGCTGATGAGGATAATGCTGCCGGGATTGAAAAATGGATGAAACGGGAGATGGATGGCAAAGAGCAGGGTTGGATCCTGAAATTAGCTGATGAATTTATGGAATTACGCGATAACATTATCGCATGGCAAGAACTGGAAGAAGAGCAGTGTGAAAAAGAAGCACCTGAATCGCAAGAAGAAGAAGACCCTGAAGAAGGTACGGCATCAGCAACCTCGTAGGCTTTGTTGAAATCATCGGCTTTGTTGTGTATAATAATAGTTACCCGAAACAAAAACAAAAGACCATTTAATTTGTAATGGTTTTTATGGCAAAGGTTGAAAAAATTACCAAAACACGTCGGCCGGCTGCCCCCAAAAAGGTTTTCCGCCTGAAAAAGCCGATTGTTTTGAGGAAAAAATCATCCGATATGTCTGAAATTAAATTCAGAAGGCTTGTTGAGAATATGAACGAGGCGGTTTGGATGGGCAACAAAGATGAACGAACGGTATATGCCAACCCTAAGTTCTGTCAGATCATGGGCTACACATTGGAGGAGATGATCGGGCGTGAATCATATGATTTCTGGACCGAAGAAAGCGTCAAACGAGTTAGGGAAGTTAATAGTGCCGATCGCCAATCAGGTGTCAGCTCCAGTTATGAGGGGGAACTTTTGACGAAAGCGGGTAAAAAGATTCCCGTTCTGGTGAGCGGAACCCCGTTGCCGGATGGCGGGACCATCGGGATCATCACAGATTTAACGGAGGTTAAGAAGAGAGAGGAGGACATTAAAAAGCTTTCTAATGTCGTGGAGCAGACCGCCGATATTGTTTATATAACTGATAGAAATGGTGTAATTGAATATGCTAATCCTGCTTCAGAAAAGATAACAGGTTACACCCAGCAAGAGATTATTGGGCGAAAACCTAATTTTCTTAAGTCCGGTAATCACTCGCAATCGTTTTATAATGAACTATGGGAAACGATTCGTGCAGGCAGGGTCTTTTGCGGTGAATTTGCTAACAAGAAAAAGGATGGAGAGATCTATTATGAAGAAAAGACCATTACGCCGTTAAAAGACAGCAGGGGGGATATCACTCATTTTGTGTCTACCGGTAAAGACATCACTCAGCGTAAATTAACCGAAAAGGCTCTTGGTGAATCCGAGAGTAAATATCGGACCATTTTCGAAAATACGGGGTCAGCCACCATTATTATCCAAGAGGATACGACCATTTTCCTAGTCAATACGGAGTTCGAAAAGATATCGGGTTATCCCAAACGGGAAATCGAAGGTAAGAAAAGCTGGAAAGATTTTTTCCATAAAGACGATCTTAAGCGAATGATAGAATACCATCGTTTAAGACGGATCGATCACAAAAAAGCCCCGCGCAATTACGAGGCACGTTTAGTGGATCGTAAAGGAAATATCCGGGATATTTTTATTACCGTTGACCTTATCCCCGGGACCAAAAGCAGTGTGGCCTCGTTCCTGGATATTTCAGAACGCAAGAAGATGAGTGAATTCCTGGCGAATCGCCTGCGTGAATTCCAGGTGCTTTATCAGGTGAATGCCCATACCCGTATGGTCACTCCGCTCAAAGAGGTTTTAAAAGACATTACTAAAGTGTTGGTGTTGGCTTGCGATGAGGTAAAACCCGCCCGGGCCCGGATTGTTTTTGACGGAAAAACGTATGCCACACTTAAAAAAAATGAAACTTTTTTATCCAAAATTCAGGAATCGCTTATTGTGTTTGGCGTCAAACGCGGAACCATCGAATTGGGTTACATCGAGAAAATTGCCGACCCTTTTTCTTTTCGTTTAAAGCAGGAAAAAAAGGTGCTTCACATTGTGGCCCAGACATTGACGAAGCATGTTCAGAGCCGTGAAATCATGGAGCGCTATCAAAAGGTGGTAAATAAGTCCATGACTGGCATTTATATCATCGAAAATGGGGTTCTGCGTTATGCCAATCCTCATTTTTATAAACTTTTTAAGTACAAAGAGAATGAAGTGTTAGGTCAGCCCATCAATCTTTTTATTCCGGATGACCAATATTACCTTACCCTTTTGAAAAATCCGACCAAAGGCACTTTACGCCATGAGGCAAGAGGACGCCAAAAAGACGGCACTTTTATTAATCTAGAGACTGTAACTCAGCGCATTGATTATCATGGTAATCAGGCCATCCTTGGTCGTGTCCAGGACATCACCCAGCTTAAAGAAGCGGAAGCCCGCCTAAAAAGCTTTAATAAAGATTTGCAGGAAAAGATTAGTGAAAAAACCAAAGATTTACAGCGCGCCAACCGTCGGTTGAAATCCCTGAATGAGTTAAAGGATGAATTTATCGCGGTTACTTCTCATGAACTTCGTTCTCCTCTTACGGCTATTCGTGGCTACCTTTCTTTTCTGGTTGATGACGGGTTGGTCGGCCAGATATCTGCGGAGGCAAAAGATTATCTTATGCGGGTTTACGACAATGTGAATACTCTGAATAATCTGGTTAATAATATTTTGGACGTCTCCCGCATTGAAACGGATCGCTTTGAACTCCACCGCAAGCCGACTGATATCGTGGAGTTGGTTCAGAAAATCATTCAGGATTTCAGTTTCCAGGCTCGTGAAGAGCGGCTGGACATTCATTTTAAGAATAAACTTAGCAATCCGGTTGTTTTAAATATTGACTCGGTCCGTATCCAACAGGTTTTACGGAACGTTCTCGACAACGCCATCAAATACACCATGAAGGGGAAGGACATTACTGTGGAGGTCTCGATAAGAGGTATCGGCGTTCAGATTGCTGTCATCGATCAGGGGGTAGGGATTCCAAAGTCGCAGATTTTCGAGATTTTTGATAAATTTAAACAGGCGAAAAACTGCTTAACCCGTTATAAAGGCGGGGCAGGACTCGGCCTTTTTATTACCAAGAAAATCGTTGAATTGCATGGGGGCATGATCTGGGCGGAAAGTGAGGTGCGCAAAGGAACGACTTTCCAGATACAGCTCCCGCTTGATTAGCGTAGTTATGAATAGATGCGTATCGATTGGCTTGAGTCAATCTGCATCCGTTCGTAACCAATTAACCACTATGCTTATGCCTAAATCCATCAGAAACATCAAAATTTTAATTGTTGAAGACGATAAGGATATATGCGAATTATATTCCACCGCCTTTATGCGGGAGGGTTTTAAGGTGCTTAAGGCGATGGAGGGAAAAAGCGCTATCGAAAAATATCAGCAAAAAAATCCTGACATTATGCTCCTTGATATCATGATGCCCGGGGTTGATGGTTATGCTGTCTTAAAAGAAGTCCGCAAACAACACAGTAAATATGTTCCGGTTATCATGCTCACCAATCTGGACATGGGACATTTCAACCGCCATGAAACGGTGGATAATGTAGATGATTATCTGATTAAATCCAATTACACTCCGTCTGAAATTGTTGAGCGGACGAAGGAGATTATGAGATTGAATAAAATATTGTAAGTCTTAAGTCCTAAGTCTTAAGCCTTAAGGGGTTATTTGATTGAAAACTTTCTCTTTTTGTGGTAAAATAAATAGATTATTTATTGAAAATTGAAGATTAAAACGCTTCGCTATTGAAAATTAATTTTCAATCTATAATTTTCAATCTTCAATCTCGTAATGCCAAAACAAAAAATCCAACTTACCTTACCGGCCAACCTTAGCTACTCCTCGCTTGTCCGCCATGTGGCAGACGAAGTATTCTCGACTGCCAAGTTTGATAAAGCCTGGTGCAGCCGTTTAAAGCTGGTGGTGGATGAGTTGTTTATGAACGCGGTTCGCTATGGTTCTATTCAGGACAAAAGTTCTGTTTACGCCACCTTTGAATACGATGAGAACGGCATTCAGTTCACTATTGAAGACGATGGAACCGGGGAGGGTGTGGTTTCTGCGGGTGAGCTGAAAGCGATTATAGAAAAAAATGAAGCCAATAGCGATTTAACCAGAACCTCCGGACGAGGGCTGGCGATGATCACAAAATTATGGACTGATGGAATTGTGATTGGGGAAAGCCGGTATGGGGGAATTTCGGTCAGTTTTAAAAAAGCTCTTAGTACTGCCGGGGAAGCCCCTCCTCCTCCACCAATTCCTACCGGATTAATCGCTCAGGCGGCGGCGGCTCAGGCGGCTCCTAAGGCACCTTCTCAAGCTCCTGCCCCTTCTGCTTCACCTGTGCCCAAAGGGCCTTCATACGAAATCAAACTCTCTGGTGAGATCGACCAATCCAATATCGATGAAAAAGTGGCACCGATTTATGATCAGATCGAAGTGATGCCGGAAGGAGGTACTTTGATTCTTGATTTTTCCGAACTCGAATACATCAACAGCACTTTTATCGGCAATCTTGCCGCCTGGTACACCAGCCTTCAGCAAAAAGGAGGACGTGTCTGTTTAAAAAATGTGAATGAAGAGATACGTGAGGTGTTGTCGCTCGTTGGACTGCTGGAGATTCTTGAATGTCCTGTAACTTAAAAATCCGAAATCCGAATACCGAAACTCGAAACAAATCTTAAATTCTAAATCCTAAACTTTTAACTCTTAACTTAATATGGCCACTGTCGCAAACATCACCGTGGAATCCGCTCCTGACAACCCCTCTGTCCAGATTGTCCATTTATCTGGTGAACTGGATGAATCGAATTTACCTGATTTTGAGCAGGTGATACGGCCATTAGTCGCCGATCTGAGCTGCAAGGTGCTTCTGTTTGATCTTGATGGCCTGAAGTTCATCAGCAGTAAAGTAATCGGTCAGTTCGCCTACCTTTACACAACGCTCAGTCATTCCCAACGTCAGTTGGTATTGGTCCGTATGGATGAAAATATTAAAGATATTTTTGCACTCGTTGGTCTGGATCAGATCATCCCCACTCATCCCGATATCGAATCTGCCCTGAGTAACTTGTAACTTGTAACTTGTGAATATGGATCTTAAGGACTTAGAAATTTATAAAATATCACGCAATGTCAGTACAATGGCCTGGGAAATTTATGAAAAAATGGATTGGCAGATTAGAAAAGTACTGGGAGATCAATGGATTACTTCAATTGATTCAATCGGCGCCAATATAGCGGAAGGATTTGGACGGTATCATTATCTCGATAAGAATAGATTTAATTACAACGCCCGAGGTTCGTTACTAGAAGCTATCTACTGGACTGAATTGCTTAAAGAGAGAGACAAAATGACTGCCGCTCAATTTAAATCTTTTATTTCAGAGTTTGATGCCCTGTGCCCAAAACTCAATAGTTACATAAAATCTACAAAGAATCAGGCGAGTAAATGATAACAAGTTACAAGTTACGAATTATTATGAAATTTTTACGAGACAGTCTAACCAAAAAGGCACTTTTTCTTTTCACTCTTCTGGTGTGTGCTTTGGTGGCGGGCGCGGTCATGCTGTTTCGTGAGCAGGTCGAGACCGTTTCTGTGAATTTGTTTTTGGGCAGTTTTGGAGGCCTGCTCATTCTCCTGCTCCTTTTGTTTTTGTTTGATGTAGTGGTGCCCCTTAAGCATGTTGCCAAACAAGTCCGGAATTTGCTCACCGGCAAAGCTTATCATCGTGTTGACCCTATCACGATTGATGAAATCGGCATGTTTACTCATTTTTTCAACGAGATCACCAAGGATCTGGAGAAGATTTCCTACGATGTAAAAGAGCGCCGCCGAATGTCTTCTGAATTGGATATTGCGGCTCAGATCCAGCGGGATGTGCTCCCCAAAGAAGCACCAATGGCTCCGGGATTAGACGTTGTGGCTAAAACCCGTTCGGCCGCCGAAGTAGGAGGTGACAGTTTTGACTTTCTCCAGTCCCCGGACGGCAACCAGACCTTCATCTACATCGGTGATGTGACGGGGCATGGGGTGCCTGCGGGGTTGGTGATGGTGATGGTGGACACCCTGATCCACGCGGCGGTTTCTATGGGGCTGGCAAACTCCAAAGACGTTATTGTCCACACTAATTCTATGCTGACGCCTCGTATCAGCGCCCGGCTTTTTATGACACTGGTCATGCTGCGCTGGGATGCTTCACTCCAGAAGATGTTTTATACCGGCGGCGGCCATGAACACATATTGGTCTATAAGGCAAAAGAGGAGAAAGTGGAAGCCATCCGTTCAGGCGGAATCGCGCTTGGTATGATTCCGGATAACTCTAAAATTATTGAAGAAAGAGAAATCCCTCTGGAGTTGGGCGATGCTATCATCCTTTACACAGATGGTCTTACTGAGGCCAAAAATCAATCCGGTGAAATGTATGGACTGGAACAAATGACAGACTCTTTAAAAAAACATGGCTATCTGCCTTCCGCGGAAAGCATTTTTGATCATGTGACGCAGGATTTTTCTAAATTTGTCGGCGAATACGTTCAAGTTGATGACACCACCATGATTGTCATCAAATACACCGGTAAAGACGCCGGCGGAAAGATGAAGCTTGCCATTGCCGCCGATGAATCCAGAGTACCGAGCGCGGAATGGGGATGGGGAAGTTAATATTTCAGATTTCGCATTTCTGATTTCTGATTTGGATTAAAACAAAAAATCCCGTTACCATTTTGGGGCGGGGTTTTTAGTTTTTAAAATATCAAACACAAGCACTAAAGATTGGCAAATCCACTTATTACAGATAAGAAAAAATAGATATTGAAAATAATACAAAGAATAAGCGGAATATCTAAATAAATGTATCGAGTTCGGTTTTTGATGAGGCTAATAATAGGAAAAGAAAAAAGAAGAATTGTGTAACCAATAAATATTGGCCAAACAAAATTTTGTAGACAGTTCAAATGTAAAGGCCATAGCGTTAGGCGTAGGCTAATAGCAGATAAAAAAGAATCTGAAATAAAATGGTTAAGATAAATTCCTAAATCGATTACGAAGTAGAGAATTAGTAGGAATATCTCAAAATATAATAATAATTTTTTTTCATTTTTTTTCATCATATTTTCTTGCTTGTTAGCGAAGCTTATCTAATGAAGTTTTTATAAATGCTGCATTTCGATCCTGAGCTGTAGTTGAGTCTTGAGGTGAGTTTCCGTATTGAATCCACGGTAGCACATCAAGTTGAAAATGTGAGTCATAAAGATCATTAATTGTTGGCTTTGCGAAATCAAACGTCCCCATATTTTCTGCAGTTTCTACCCTTTTGCCATTATTGTCATAAATAACCTGTTTACCTATATTTACTCCCGAACCACGATAGTCTTTATTCCCTGAGATGCCAATATTGTGAGTCGCTGTTTCGCCAAAGTATTCCCATTGGTCACCAAGTTCTGCCATCCATTCACTTGGTGGGGCATAACCCTGAAACAGATTCCTCCCATAATGCGTTATTTTCTGCTGTCCCTCATTCAAACTGTTCCAATACCCTATGGTCACCTCACTGGAATCATAAGCCCTTAGCCATGTACCGCCGTCATCATTATAAGCCCCCATCTTTACCGTGTCACCTATATGGATCACGTCCGGGTTGCTTATGCTGTTAAAAGCCGCCACATCTTTAAAGCTATAATCTGTACCGAAATAATCGTTTAACTCGCCAGTGATACTGGAAAGTGTGTCGTCTTTTTCCACCTCTCCCGTTTCCATGTTATACATCCCTGTCGGGTCTATATACCGCACAGGATTATTCAAAACATAACTGTATTTGTTCAGTGTCTGCGGGTCGTTCAAATCTCCTTCCCACGGATCCAAACCTGCGAACCTCCCGACCACCGGATCATAATACCGTGCTCCGTAATAATACAATCCCGTTTCTTCATCCAGCTCTTTACCCGTGAACCCGTAATCCTCGCCCGCACTTCTTTCTGTCATCCGTTCATTGCCATACGGCAAATAATCCCGTTGCTCCACCACATTGCCTTCCTCGTCCAAAACCGCGTCCACACCGCCTAAATGGTCGTTTAGGTAATAATAAACCTTTTCTTCAGGGTCTACACCCTTGGCGAATGAAGAAGGGATAACAGAAAAAACAAAACTGATGATAGTAAGGGGAGCGACAACCTTCTTATATAAGCTGTTCATGACAAAGAAAGTTGTTAAGTGGTTATTATTTATAATAGTTATTTATGTAAATGTCAAGGTGAAGTGGCTGTTGTCATGGGTGGGAGGAAGGTGGCTCCCCTTGGCATTGTCCTGAGTTTACCGAAGGGATCAAGGGGAGAGGAAGAGGGGTTAGATGACGGATTAATTATTTTTCAACCCACCCGCAACATAAATCAGCTCCTCAACCACCCCATCCAGATTTTCGTAGATATCCGTATTAGTAAAACGCAAGAAATGTATATTGAACCGCTCAATAAACCGCTGGCGTCTACGGTCATATTCTTCTGCCCCTTCCTGAAAATGACTATCCCCGTCCACTTCAATGGCCAGTTTCAATGCCGGACAGAAAAAATCAATCACGTAAGGACCCACTCCGTACTGCCTTATAAATTTCAGACCTTCCACCTGTTTGTTCTTTAGCTCACCCCACAAAATAATTTCAGCCTTAGGGGATTCGCTTCTTAGCTTTCGGCGACGCTCTCTGAATTCAGGGCTGTTAAATAAATAATCCAAATACAAAAAAATAAGCAATAAGTTAGTCAGTATAGCATAATTTTTTATTTCATCATCATAACACCCCTTCATCCCCTCTTATCTTAAGAGGGGCCACCTTTCTCCTTGCTTTGTGGATATGAAGAAGACCCCGCCCATGCTTTCGCACAGGCGGGGCTTCAATGAGCTTTCTTCTTTAGATTGTTGTTGCTTCGTCGTATGCGTTGTCGGGGTTGCCGTCACCGGTGCAGGTGATGGTGATTCGGATTGTTAATTATATATTATTTTATGTTTATGTCAATATTAAGGGACTTTAGACCGACTTTTGTTTTACTTTTTCGCATGATTTTGAGATAATGCTTCATTGAAGAAACATAAAAAAATATCATGAAAAAATTAATTAAGACAATTAAGACTTTTGGAACGATTACGACTATTAAGGATGGATTTTTTGATAACAGCAATCTTAATAGTCGCAAAAATCGTAATAACCCTAAAAGTCTTAACCAAAAAGGATTTTCTTTAATCGAACTCATCATTGTCGTCGTATTAATCGGCGTCCTGTCGGCGGTGTCTTTTATGGCGATTCAGCGGACGCGGGCACGGGTGATGAATGAAAAGGTACTGGATGACATGATGGCGATTTATAACGCTCTGGAAGATTTTCAGCGTGATCATCAGGGTGTATTCCCTATTCCTCAGACCAATAGTAATCAAAATATTCTTTGTTATTTTTCCGACGCTACTTACGCTCATGATTGCGACCATGAGCTGGTCGCTTTTCGGCAGGGAATGATCGACAACGTATTGCTTACCAAGCGCTATCTGCGTGAAGTGCCCACCGATCCCCGAACGGGCAGCCGATATATGTATGGAGCTACCAATGACGGCAAATACTTTCAGGTTGCCGGTAATTATGAACGGGAAGACGGCACGTACGAAGCCCGCACGACAGAGAATATCGCCCGAGGATTCCATCTGCCCAGCCTCATTCGTTCGTTTGACGGGGCGGATTTTGTTATCGACAAAGAAGCTTATCTGCCGTACAGTCCCGATTATTTGGTGCTCACGGCTCGTCTGGAGAATGTGAATGGTGTTGTGAAAGTCAACGGCGACCCAGCTGTAAACGGTCAGGTGCTTCGTCAGGATGATGTGATTACCACCGACCTTACCGGTACCGCGGATTTGTACTTTTCTGACGGCAGTGTGACGTATCTGGCTCCCGGACAAAATGAATTGATATTAAAACAGATGAAAGTCGACAAAAACGACGCGGACGGCACGTTTACCAAAATCCTCCTGCGCTTAAAAGCGGGTAAGATCTGGAGCAAGGTCGTTCGCCTGGCGTCCGAATCTGAATTCCGCGTGGAAACCAACGGCGCGATTGCCGGCGTGCGCGGTACGGAGTTTGGTGTGGACGCGGACGGTAACGTTAAACTGAAGAGCGGTGAGGTGTGGACGGAGGGAAGAGTCGCCGGAATGGATGAAGAAGTTCCTGCTGAGGAAATAATGGATATCCCCGAACCGACAGATGATAATGCTTACGTTCCCCCAACTGCTCCTGAATATTTGACGGAGGAATATGAGAATTTTTACCAGGTCATCCAGCTGAATACCGGCATGCAGCCACACATTTTATCGGTGAATGAGGGCGGGATTATTACCGTCCGCAATGTGAACCATTTTGTGGATGAGGTGGACTATGCGGTCGGGTTTGACCGCTCTATTCAGGTCACTCATCTGGCGGCGTATGACGCGGAAGAAATGGATCCGGAAACCGGTGAGCCTATTTTGATTATCAGTCAGCCGTTAGTCCTTGCTTCCAATGGCGATCCGCATGTTTTTCAGGCCACTGCTTTTCTGGGGCACTCCGTTATTCTCCGCTTTGAAGACCACGATGACGATGACACGCTTCTGCATTATTCCAGCTTTTCGGAGCCGCCAATACAGATTGAGGACAATACTGAACTAAATGAAGGGGAGATCTACGAAGAGGATATTGTGGAGGAAGTGCCGATGCTTACCATTATACATTCTCCTTTTATTCCCGTCGGTGGTACAGAGTTGCTGGAACTTGGTATTGAGCCTCCGCTGGATGATGTGGCGTATGCGGTGGCGGTTGGGGATGCAGGGGTTTGTGGCGTTACTCCGCTCGCGGAAGGGCAGTTTGAAATATCGGCTGTTGCCGTAGGGGATTGCGTATTAACCATTACTGCTACTGCCACTATGCCTGATGGCATGATGGAAATCCCCGGCGAAACCATTACTATCGAAGTGATTGAAGCCTCCGCTAATTTGCTGCTGATTTCGCCATATGAGGGAGAGGAGCTGTTTACCATGGAAGACACCATGCCGGTCAATTTTGTGTGGGAGGCGCCCAACGCGCCGGCGGATGTGACGTTTACAATCAATGTTGATGGAACCGAGGTTCCATTGGGTTATGTTTTTTCTTCTGAACAGATATTGGCGGCCAGTTCTCATAACTGGAGCGTGACCATGACAGGCGCTGATGACAATACGGAAACCAAAAATTCCAGTTTCACCATCACTGCCATCCAGGCGGGCGGCGCGGTTTTTACCATTCATAATTCTGACCCCAATGGCAATCAGCCGGATAATGGGAATCTTATCACTTTTACTGATTCGGTTTATTTAGATGTGAATGTGGCGGCGCCTGATCCTAATTATACTTACCAGTGGAGTGGCAGCCTGCCTGTTACGAATATGGAGGGCCAATCTACTACGGCGAACGTCTCCGGTCTGATACCCAATACACCTCAGCCTTACACGGTAATTTTAACGGTGATGAACTCGGATGGCGCTCAGGTGGATCAAAGCTCTAAGCAGTTGACGTTGACGTATGAGCCCAAGCCTACTGTCGGGGCTATTGCCTTTAACCCGCCACCTCCCACCAGCGTCAATCAGGGAAGCAGTTTTTATGATGAAATCATTCTAAACGCGAGCGTCAATGTCGTTATTGATCAGTCCAGTGATCCGAACGCCGTCGGCCAGCCTGTTAAATCTGATTGTAAATGGTATTTAGATGCTATAGAAGTAACCGATCCTGTTAATACCGTCTTCTCGCCTGAGGGAGACCATATGGTGGAATGTAAATTGTTTACTGCCGGATTTAGTAACCCGGATTATATTCTGCCGGCGGATGTTACGACTGGCGAGGTGGTGGTGAATGTTGTACAAGGGGCAGTTTGCGGAAACAGTATTGTTGAAGGAGGAGAGGTGTGTGATCCTCCCAATACTACGACCACTGAGAGTTCTTGTGTATCAGAAGGTTTTCCGTTTGGTGGTAATTTATTCTGTAATGCTGACTGTACCGCATTTGACACCACCAATTGTGATACCCTGGAGACCATCTGTTTACAGAACAGTGGTTATTGGGATGGGACGGATTGTTGGGTGCTGGGAGCGACTGGTCAAGCTTGTGGTGAATATGAAGACCCACAAGATCCTGGAAACTTTTTACTAGGTGCATGTGAGGATGCTGGTTTGAGTTGTGTGGTGGGGGATTGGAATGATGAGGGCTGTACAATCTGCAATGCACTGACTGGTGCGAATAATTGTGCAGTTGATAATATCGAGCCCTTTGCACCTTATGCTCTTGGAATTTTTGCATGTCGATATCGTGGCATCTCTTTGCCACCAAATTATTGTGATATATCATCTGGATCAGAATTTAGAATTTGTAAATGTGAATAATTTAAAACCAGGAATTTCCGTCAGTATTATTTGTTAGCGGAAATTCTTATGAATAAGAACAAATATGCCCTGTAAACCAAAACTATCATTAAAAGAACAGGCTGTTGAGAACCAGTATCTTGAAGCTATTTTCAGATACCTTTACCCTAACCTCAAAACCTGCCCCAAGTGCAGGAAAAAAACCAAGTTCCATAAGGTCAGAAAACTGAAAATCTATACTTGCCAGCGCTGCGGACACAGCATAAGCCCTCTTTCTAATACCATTTTCCATAAATCCTCAACTCCTTTAGCCAAATGGCTTAAGGCATTTGACCTTTATTCCAAAACAAACGGAAAAATTACCATCCATGCCCTTAAAAAAGAACTTGGGGTTACGCAAAAAACCGCTTGGCGGGTGAAACATAAAATCCAAAAACTCCTTTCGGACAAGGATGATCCGCTTTATGATTTTTTGAAAGGACGTGTTATTTGAGTTTTTTCCTTTTCAGATTCTCTGGCCTCCTTTTCAATTCTTGATCCGACTTTGCCTTCGGTCATTAAATATTCTTTTTATTCTTTATTTTGCGGTGAACAAAGTAAATCAGCAGAAATAGTACTGCATATGAAATTGGGAAAATATATTTCATGTGCGGGATGCAATTGAAGCTGTCTACAGAAAAAAGGTCACAAATAATAACCCCGATAACGAAAGGGAACATTAGAGTATAGTTTAAGACTTTGAAAATAGCCGACTGCATGAACTCTTGGTTTCCTAAAAAAAGGAAATAAAGATACACCTTAGCCATGCCATAACCAACTGCCAATCCAAGAGAGAGGACGGCTAACAGGTTTCTTTTTGTATTGGATTTTTTCATAACTATATTATTTTATAAAATATTTTAATCTTCCCTTTCATCATTTTTAGATTTTTCGGCAATTCGGGCCAACGTTTCAATTTTGCTTCCCTTCTTGTTCTCCAGATAATAAACAATCCTAATAATTTAATTAGAAATAGCTTTTTAGGTTCATAAATTGTTTATAGAATTTAGCTATCGCGCCCTTCTCTTTTCGATCAATAATTTTATCAAAAAATATAGTAATTCAATCATCAATAAAATAGTGATTATTGGCGTGATTAACCAATAAAGCATAAAAACTGAAGCATCGGACGATTCTCCGCTGGGCACTGCAAAAGACCAAGGGAAATCACCACTTTGAGTACCCCAATAAACAATATTCCAATAGGCGAATAATGCCAATTGGATATACCATATTTTTTTTCTGCTTTTGTGAGACCGATTTATCGGAAATAAGAATCCTAGGGGGGACACTAGTAGAACGATAAGTGATGCCAGTGTGAGAAAATACATATGAATTATTATTTATCTTCGTCTACAAATTCTTTCATGACTTTTTCGTAATCATTTAGCCCAAAGAAGTCTTGTTGAGCTTCATCGCCCGCTTTATTAAACGTATCTACTTCGTTAGAAATATTATTCCACAATTCATCACTTTTTGCATCAAATTGTCCAGAAGTTAAGTCACCTGTTCCCTGGACATTTTTTATATATTTTCTTATATAATAAAAGGTATCTTTTGCCATTGCATTTGCCTGATCGATATTATCATAAGTTTTGTCAGGGTTTTTAGATAGGCCTAACGCTGACAATACGCTATCCAGGATATGACCTCCCTCTGTCCATTTATAGCCATTATCATAATGGGAATATGTATCTTGGTAATAATGTAATAAGTTTCCAAATGTTTTTAAATCTGCCTTATTTGATATTGCTTCGTCTAACCACATTCCAGCAACGTCTCTATTCACGAAGTGCTTCCAGCCATTTTCTTTATTCCAGGGGCCTGTATTTTTATTTATATCGGTTAGTTGGTTGTTATATGCAATGTCTAATGCTTGGTCATCATTTAACCCAGTCGCCTTACCTAAATATAAACTTAAATCAAAATGTACGGGGATTTGCCATTCACCGTTCCTGTCCACATACCTCAAAGGATTATTCAATACATAGCTATACCCATTTAACGCCTGTGGATTCGCTAAAACAGAGGTAAACGGCTTTTCACTTTCACCTAAAATCAAAGGATCCAAACTAGCGAATCGTCCTATTTTTGGGTCGTAATATCTAGCTCCGTAATAATACAATCCCGTTTCTTCATCCAACTCCTTGCCTGTAAACCCGTAGCTTTCGTTAGTGTTTCCTTCTGTCATCCTTTCGCTGCCGTACGGCAAATAATCCCTACGTTCCACCACATTGCCCTCCTCATCCAAAACCGCATCCACACCCCCCAAGTGGTCGCTTAAGTAATAGTAAACTTTCTCCTCAGGATCTACGCCTTTGGCGAAGGCGGAAGGAATAATCAAAGACAGGCTACCTAAGAAAAGGACAGGGGTAACAAATAACGAAATGATTTTTCTGGGAATTTTCATAAAACCGCGATATTAAATTGTAATACCGGCAGGACAACAAAGGGGTTTATTAATTTATATTATTATTTACTAAATGTCAAGATTATTTTATTTTATTAATAAATATAGCATATATCATCTGAGTGTCATTAAAATGGAAAGATTAAGAGAAATCTCATGAGTGTCGGCAGTGCGGCATTGAAAGCGGATAAAAAGACTTTTCAGTTTTTTTCTTATAATGGCGATTTCCTGCATTTTTTCTTTAAGAAATAATGAATTCATTTTTGCAATTAGACGTCTTTATATTAAATGAGGTTGGAACTGTTGTAAAGGGAAAATTAAAATAACATAAAAATCCGGACAAGGAAAAAAGGCCGACAGCATAAAGCTGATCGGCCTCTTGTTCCAATGAAGCTTCCTTTCTGAGTTAATCGAGCGTTACATCGATGTAAGTGCTATCGTTACCGCCTGGACCAATGACGTTGGCTGTGATCTGGATCACATCGTTGACATCAGAACCTGTAGTGTAGGTAAAAGAGCCGGAGTTGCCATTGATCGTGCAGCTGGAGGTGGAACCAGATGTGCCTGATCCTGATATTCTTACTGTGTCGGCTGTACAGGAAGTAGCGTCGGTGGCGGAGAAAGTGACAGGATAAGAAAATCCACCTGCTATACACCATCCTCCCGTACTACTACAATCAATCGTTAGGTTGCTGATGGTGGGTGCATCCGCCGTTTCACACTGATCACCACTGTAACCTGGATCACAATCACACCAGTACAGGTCACTCGCGTCGTATTCGCACGAGCCGTGGTCACTGCAGTAATCCACCGGGCATTCGGCGAGGCAGTCACCGTCGTTGTTGGTGTCTTGGTAGCCATCGTCACACGCGCAGGTTCCCGAAGGTTCCTGACATGTGGCGTTGGCTCCACAAGTGATGCCGAAGCACAAGTCTTCGACGCACTCGTCGCCGTCCAGCCGGTAGCCGACGGCGCAGGTGTTGCACAGGTCGCCGGTGTAGCCGGTGTCGCAGTCGCAGACCGCTTCACCCGTGCTGTTGCCGCAGGTGCCGTGGTCGCACGGGTTGGGCACGCAGGGATCATTCCCAACGCACTCGCCGTCCAGTTCACGGCAGGTCTCCCACAGTTCGCAGGTGACGTCGGCACACAGGTCGACGTACGTGCTCAGCTCCATGGAATCACTGCTTCCGTTGGAATCTTCCACGGTCGCGAGGACCGTGTGGGAACCGCCGGAAAGCGTTGCCGTAAAGCAATGTGAATCCTGAGTCGGTGTCAGTGGCAAAGGAGTCCCGTCCTCTTCCACTGAAAAACTCAGGAAGTAGGCGGACGGATCTCTCTCGTCCAGGGTCCCGGTGAAGCAGAACGTCACTTCATGGGAATCGGTGGTCTCGGGCGCGCTGGTCGCGATGACCGGATCGGTGTCCAGCAGGAGGAAATCGCTGAAGGCGATGACCATGGCGCTGGAGCCGGTGGGTTCAATGACCACATCGATGTAGTCGAAGTGGCCCACTCCGCCGTTCTCCGGAACGTGCCGGAGGACGCGGGCGCGGTGGCCCGCGAAGTGGATCTTCACTTCTTTTTTGGGCGGAACATCGTTCCACGTGTTGTCCTCGTTTCGGGGAAGTTCGGCATCCACGGCATAGATGGCCATGCCGTAGGTCTGATCCAATACCCGTCCCTCGTCGGGATCGGGCACGTTGGCCGCGATGAGTTCGCGGATGAAGAGGTAGACGCACTTACCGAAGGCGCCTTCCCCGTACTCGGCATAGTAGCCGTTGAGCACGGGGCCGGTGATCGTCAGGCGTCCGGAATCATCCGGACATACCAGTGCGCAGGCCAGGGAGTCGGAGCAGTCGAAGTACACACCACAGGTCTTCCCGTAGTAGTTGTCGTCGCAGGCACATTCGCCGTTGACACAGTCGCCGTTGCCGCATTCGATGCCGAAGCAAAGGTTCTGCTCGTCGCAGGAGTCGCCCTGCCAGCCGTCGTCGCAGTCACAGACGCCGTCGACACAGTCCCCGTGGGAACCGCAGTCAACGTCGTCGCAGGGGTTGGGGTTGGGTCCGGGACATCCAACAGTCAGCATGCTGGCGATAATCGCCACCAAAAGGGTTACACGTTTCATGTCTTTTTCCTCAACTTTCAGACGCAATGAATGGCGTCTCTACGGTTTTTTCAAATGCCATGAATGGTTACTATTTTAACCCTGGTTGGGACAGAACACGTCAGTGTTCACCAGAGGGCCGAACCCCCCGTCTCACCTACGCGCAAGACTTCGGTGAGCCGACCCCCTTGTCAGGGGGGACTCGACTCTCTGGTGAACTTTAATGAAAGGAAAGCCTCATTGTTAAGGATCAGTCCTTGTCCGCCTCCGCGCAAGCGGAGAGGAAGAGGACATGAGTGGGGATTATTACCCCGTAGCGGGGCGTGAAACGCAGGGAATCCGGCGCCACGTTTACGGGATAAGAATGTAATTTAATCCTACACTATTTTTAGTATTTTGTCAACCCATTCGACTCTCTTCACCGGACTTGGAATTGCTAAGGGTTTTCAGAGATAAAAACACATTCATTTTTTAAGAATCAACGTTTGTTTTTGTTCCGGTGAGGGCAAGGTAATTATAACAGAGGGAAGATTTTTAAAACAAGTGCTTTACTTTCGTCTAAAAATCGTCTAATATTAGACTATATTATATATTAGATTTTTATTTGCTTATGTTCAACCCCAAATACACCATTACTCCGAAACTTCTTGAAAATATTAAGCAGATTACTGCTTTGGTCACGCTGCTCAATAGTAAAAAGTTCTCCAGAACAATACTGATGAGATTAGAAAAAGCCGCGCAGGAATTTTCCGCTTACTCTTCCACAAGCATTGAAGGGAACCCCCTGCCGCTTACTGAGGTGAAAAAAATCCTTAAAAATAAACCCGCTCATTTGCGGGACAGCGAAAAAGAAGTGGTCAATTATAACCGCGCCCTCCAGCGTTTAGACAGCCTGATTGCGGATAAAAACCCCACTCCTGATTTAAAGCTTATTTTAAAAATCCATGCGGATGTTATGGAGGGGTTGGCCGCTAAAACCCGATGCGGGCATTTGCGCGCGGAGCCGGTTTTTGTCAATGATCCGAAGACGGGTAAGCACGTTTATCTGCCACCTGACCATAAAGATGTAAGGCTGTTAATGGAGGGTTTGGTTCGTTATGTGAAAAAAAATCAGACCGCAGATCCTCTTATATTGGCAGGCCTGTTTCATAGGCAGTTCGTGATCATTCATCCTTTTATCGACGGAAACGGCCGGACCGCCCGTTTAGCGACCAAGGTTATTCTGGCCACGATGGGCATCAACACTTTTCCCTTGTTCAGTTTTGAGAATTATTACAACCAGAATGTCACCCGTTATTTTGAAAAAGTAGGGGTTTTTGGGGATTATTATGAACTGAAGGACGATATCGATTTCACTTCGTGGCTGGAATATTTTACGGACGGTATTATTGATGAGCTTCTCAGGGTGGAGAAGGAGCTTAAGACTTCTGCCGCCACTCCCGATACCACGCTGAAGGATTATCATCTTAAAATGCTTCGGCATATACGGGAAAACGGTTATATAACCGATAGTGACTATGCCCGTTTTTCCAACAGGGCAAAGGCCACGCGCAGTCTGGATTTTAAAAAAATGATCGGCATGGGGCTGATAGAAAGGCTCGGCAAAGGAAAATCCACTTATTATAAAATAAAAGATGAATAGATTTATATACTAAAAATCCCGTTACCATTGTGGGGCGGGATTTTTGGGTATTGCTAAACAGATGCTATTGCCTTGAGCGTGAAGTAGAGCTGATTAAAAACAATTAAATGAGCAATAATTAACATTAAAAGAAAAATATGTAATGCAATGTGCCATTTTTTTTGCCTTAAATAAATTAATCCAAAGATAGGGAAGAAAGAAAGAAATGTATAAAATAATATATTAATCAACATCCCCCCAAATTTATATTGATAGACAATAAAATTAATCCAATATAAATAAATCCAAATAGTATCAAAGGGGCGTAAAGCTATTAAATTATTTGAATTAAATGACTCAGATAAATTTGAATATGAAAACAGAGAAACAGAAATAATTGCCATTAACAATAATGAAAGAATTATTTCAAATTTTATATTGTTTTTTAGAAGGAATTTCATTTGATTTTGAATAATTGATTATTTTTTTATTTTAAAGTCTGTTGTCGTTCTTTATAGGTGGTACTGTCTTTTGGAGAATTTCCCCACATTAACCATGGCTTTACATCGATTGTATAATGATTAAATAGACTTTTTGCGCTTTCGATAGGATCTAATATGTTTTTAGTTGGTGGTTTAAAGTCAAAAGTTCCTTTATTTTCTTCTGATGTTACTAGATTGCCTTTTTTGTCATAACTGTTTTTCACAATTTAATTAAGTTGTAATATAGTGTATTCCAATTGCAACAAATCCAAATAAGAACCAAATTATCATGCCTATACAAAACAGTATTTTAAATAACTTTGCTTGGTTAAATTTCCATATACTTATCAGTATTAATAAGACCATTATGGTTAAGGATACCAGAGAGATGTAATTAATCGTGTCGTCAAGAGTTAAATATAATAGCCTAGAGTCCATTTCAGCTAATTTTAATGGGCCCAAAAATAAAAATAATACTTTTTCTGAATAATCCAGTACACGAATTTTATTCGAAAAATGGCTATAGGTAATGAGTAAAAAAAATGGCAAATAACTTAACAAAATTAATAACAAAATTTTTCTGAATCTATTTTTCATTATATTTATTTAATTTATAAAAACTATTCACCCTTTGATCTTAAATAGCTAAAGTATGCCAATGCAGCTCTTCCTTCTATTGACTGGGATAATGCATTTACTCTATCTTGCCTTGTGCTGGTATCTTGTGGTGAATTGCCCCAACTTAACCAGGGTCTGACATCAATCCTTGCATGCCCCCGTGCATTATTTTTTGGGGAGATGAAATCAAATGTTCCCATATTTTCAGGGTCATCAACCCTTACTCCATTTTTATCATATATTACCTGATAACCTTCAAATTTATTTTTACCTCGATAATCTTGATTGCCAGAAACACCATTCAAATTGTGGGCAATAGCTACACCCATATTCTCAAAATTATCTGAATTTAGGAAATGATATTTCGGAAGATTGCCCATAAACAAATTCCTCCCATAATGTGTTATCTGTTTCTGCCCCTCATTTAATCCATTCCAATACCCTATGGTTACTTCGGCTGAGTCATAAGATCTTAGCCACGTACTGCCATCATTATTATAGCCTCCCATCTTTACGGTGTCACCTACACGGATTAAATTCGGATTACTTATATTATTAAAAGCAGCAGTATCTTTGTAGGTATAATCGGTTCCAAATTGATCATTTAATTCAGTGGTGATACTAGAAAGTGTATCGTTTTTTTCAACTTCCCCTGTTTCCATATTATACATCCCTGTCGGGTCTATATAACGTACAGGATTATTTAGTACATAACTATATTTATTCAGCGTTTGTGGATCATTCAGATCACCTTCCCACGGGTCCAAACTGGCAAATCTCCCGATTACCGGATCGTAATAACGTGCTCCGTAATAATACAATCCAGTCTCTTTATCAAGCTCCTTGCCCGTAAATCCGTAGTCCTCATCGGCACTTCCTTCTGTCATCCTTTCACCGCCGTACGGCAAATAATCCCTCCGTTCCACCACATTTCCTTCTTCATCTAAAACCGCGTCCACACCACCTAGGTGGTCGCTTAAGTAATAATAAACCTTCTCCTCAGGATCCACGCCTTTGGCAAATGTGGAAGGAATAAGGAATAAAAGTAAGCCGATGATAACAAGGGGAGTGACCAGCCCGACAAGTCGGCTCTGGCGGGCAACCTTCTTGTATAAGCTGTTCATGACAAAGAAAGTTGTTAATGGTTATTATTTATAATATATGTTTTTATAAATGTCAAGGTTAAGTGGTTTTTGTTATGGGTGGGAGAACGGCGGCTCCCCCTAGATTAGGGGGAGAGGAAGAGGTGGTAGAATAGTAGAATGTAGGAATATGTCTATTGTACTACCCCTCTTTCCTTCTCCCCTGAACCAGGGGAGACCACCTTCCTCCTTGCCTTGTGGATATGGTGAAGACCCCGCCCATGCTTTCGCACAGGCGGGGCTTCAATGAAGCCTTGTCCTTTCTATCTCTATTCCAGGGTGACATCGATAAAGTCGCTGTCTTCACCTCCTGGTCCGTACACTGTGGCTGTGATTCGGATTACATTACTAGCAGTTGAGCCTGTGGTGTAAGTGAACGAACCACTGTTGCCGTTAATCGTGCATCCAGAAGTGGAGCCAGATGTCCCCGACCCTACTATTACTTCTGCACTAGCTGTGCAAGTTGTAGCGTTTGAGGTGGAAAAAGTAACAGGATAATCAATTCCAGCCGAGAGACACCATCCGCCCGTGCTGCTGCAGTCAATCTGCAGGTTGCTGATGGTCGGCAGCGGCGGCACTTCACACTGGTCACCAGACCAGCCGTCCGTGCAGTTGCAGTAGTACTCGTCGTCAGCATCGTACTCGCACGCGCCATGATCACCGCAGTAATCGGCCGGGCATTCCGGCAGGCAGTCGCCGTCGGAGTTTCCGTCCTGGTAACCAGCGTCGCACGCGCAGTCGCCCGAAAGCTCCTGACACGCGGCGTTGGTACCGCAAGTGATGCCGAAGCACAAGTCTTCGACGCACTCGTCGTCGCCGTTCAGCCGGTAGCCGACGGCGCAGGTGTCACACAGGGTGCCGGCGTAGCCGGTGTCGCAGTCACAGACCGCTTCACCGGTGCTGTTGCCGCAGGCGCCGTGGTCGCACGGGTCGGGCACGCAGGGGTCATCCCCCACGCACTCCCCGTCCAGTTCACGGCAGGTCTGCCACGGTTCACAGGTGACGTCGGAACACAGGTCTCCTCTGCCCGGCCCGCAGGCGGCTATTGTCATCACAGTAAACACCAGACCGATTCGCAGCTTATTCATTTTAAGCTCCTTTTCAGAAAGAAAAGCCTCATTGTTAAGTAACAACCCCCGCCCACTGCAAACAGAGGCAGAGATATGGATTGTTAATTTTATATTATTTTATGTTTATGTCAATCTTTATAGCATGACAAAAATACGTTCATTTTTTGACAATCAACGTTTGTTTTTTTAGTGAGGGCAACGTTTTTTACTGATTGTTCACAGCCAGGACGGTCTTGACTCCCTGGCGGGAGCCGAAGATGTTTTTTAAGGCGGAAAGCATTCGAAAGGCCTTTTCTTTTTCCCCTAAAAAGTAGGGCCGTTCTTCCCCTTCCGCAAAGATGAAATACCGCCCGTCTTCATCCACGATCAGCTCACAGGCTTTGTTGTCGAGCGTGAGAGACTGGACCGTCTTGCCTTTTGCCCGGTTGATTCCCGGATTGTTTTTCAGGCTAAAATGGCCAAGCGCCACATGAAGACGGTCGCGGCTTTGGCTGATTTTCTCTTTTGCCTGCGAACGGGCATCCGCTTTTAAGCCTGAATTGATCTGGCTGGCGACCGGGCCGTACCCCATTATGCCTAAAAAAGCCAATGCTGCCGGTAAGACTGTTCCTTTTTTCCTTATTCCCTCTGATGGCTGGTTTCGTGTAGCCATTTTTATTACTAATGGTTGAGTGTAATTTATAATACACTTAACTCTGTGCGGCGTCAATGTCCCTTGTCGGTTTTTAAAAAAAGGGGACGCGGCAGGATTACCGCGCCCCCCGATTTGGCCTATCTCTCCCTGGCGTATCAGCTAGATGTCATTCCCTCCTTTCTAACCGTACCGTGACGGGGGTAAAGGTGCATGTTGGGGCGACCACGAAGCCGAAGCTTTCGTTGTCGCCTAGACTGATGTCGCTACTGGTTGTTAGGAGCCGCCCCCCTCGCTGAATCCACGCCTGACAGCCTTCCGGCCAACGGATGAGAAAGTTCCCGGCCTCGCCTGAATTGGCGAAATACGCTCGTGCCGCTGTCCCGAAACGAGTCTCCAGCCACAGTTCGGTGAATTCCTCGGAGGAAATTTCTACCTCACTATCAGTCTCCAGCGGATGCTCCACCCCAAAGTCCTTCAGGACCACTGTGGGACGATCCACGACCAGGTCGCGATACGTCTCCATAGTATGTCGGGGTTGGATGTCCGCCTTGAAGCTGACACCCTCAGTTCCGAGGAACTGAAGGTGCGGACTAGCGATTTCGTCCCGGAAGAGCTTGAGCGTGACTACCGTCCAGTCATCAGTGTCCACCCATTGGACTCCGATATTCTGGTCGGTCAGCCGGTCTGTGGCGACAACGCCGATACAGCCGTCCAGCCTTTGAAAGGCCAGAGATACCAGAGAGATTTCTCCCTGCTGGTCGTCTGCAGCAGCGTGTGCCACGCTTTCCCCCGGTACCTGAAAGGCGGGGCGCCCGAAGACCACCTCATTGTGGTCATATTCGGAACATCCCGTCAGGGCGAGGAACGCAAGAGTTGCGGCTCCCCATCGGTATGGAACGATAGCTCACCTCCGTATTCTAAGGGAAGAGAGGGCCAAATTTATAATGAACAATGAACGGTAAGCAAATGCTTCCATTCACTGACTTTTGCGAAAAAACGCAGAGTTGATTTTAGCATAAGAATAAAAGTATGTCAATCAATATTATTCCATTTTTGTCAATTTGCTTAGATGTAGAAAAAGACCGCATGTGAGTGCGGTCTTAAACCTTATCCTCAGATTGGATGTTGTAGGAACCCTGAATCGGACTTAGCCTTCTCACCCATTCATCTTTCTCAATTTGGAGTATCCTCCATCAGGAGAATTTCCTTCCTCTTTCCGGTTGACGGTATGAGGAGTGTGAAAGATGAATCCCCCCGCTCTCCTAGCTAAGCTGGATTCGACTTTGCCCCAATGAATAAATGAGGCTTTGTTCGGCAGATTTGGATCTACTTGCCTTTTTGGGCTCAACCAAAAACATCGATCTGGGTTAAGGTTTATTCTTATAACATCGGACGACAAGGAGGGCATCCTTCCATCCGCTGTATGTAAAAGGTGAAAAATTCACCCGAATGACTTTATTCCAGTGACTGTTAAATGTCAAATCTTTTGCGATAATGGCAGTGACCAGGGATCAGCGCTGGTTACTGGTCACTGGCTACCGAGAGCCTGTAAGGTTCTTTCCGCGCATTTCTCCCAGGAATAGTTCTGAAGGGTTTCATCATGATTTTTAACCAGCTCCGCCCACAGCTCTTTCTGCTCCGCCAGCGTCTTCATGTGCTCCGCCAGTGTTTCACTATCATGCGAATCGAAGAAGAGCGCATTGTTTTTGGCGATTGCGTAAGAGGTTGGAATCCGAGAGGCAATAATTGGCACTTTGGCGTCCATTGCTTCTAAGAGCGGCAATCCAAATCCTTCGAAAAGGGAAGGAAAAACAAACGCTAAACAATTCTGATATAAAACAGTTTTTGTTTTATCATCGATATAACCGGTAACAATAATATTCTTGTTTCGAACCGATTTCAGAATAGCCTCCCCACCCACGCCGGTTTTACCTGCCAAAACCAATTTCAGATAGGGGTGTTTTTTATGGATTTTTTCAAAAGCTTCAATTAATACGCCAAGATTCTTTTTGCTTTCAATCCGCCCGACAAATAAAAAATAATGGCGTGGTCTTACATGATATCGGCCTGCTATTTCATCGATCTCATTCTGTTCTACTTTGGTCTCATCCGCCTCGAATCCCAATGGGACAACACTAATTTTCTGAAAGTCGGCTTTATAAAATTCAATCAGATCATCCCTTGTTGTTTCTGAGGGGACAATGATTTGTCTGGTATGCTTAACAGCAAATTTTGTTCCCCAATCCAAATAACATCGGCTTAACCATCCGTAGCTTTCCGGAAAACGCTTAAAAGCCACATCGTGAATAGTGATGGTCGTGTTTTTAGGGTGTATGAGTGGTATTAGATGAGAGGGGACGAACAGGTTGCCGATTTGTTTATTCCTCCAAACTTCCCAGCTCAGCCGTACCTGCGTCCACAGCCGGGGAAACGGAATGGTCATCTGCGGAACAGGCAGGTCGATTTTCCGCGGGCTGATGAGCGTGATATTGTCCGGATTTTGTTTAACGAGTTCATTGATTAAAAAATAGGAGTAATTTTCTACTCCGGTTCGCTTGGCGGTGTTGTTGTAGCGAGAGGCGTCTATATAAATCATAAATGCATTATAAACTTGTAATTTGTAATTTGTAACTTGTAATTTGTAGCTCCAAAGCTCCAAGTTTCAAATTTCTAAATTTCAAGTTTTCATTTGAATTCGTGATTCAAATGGGTATAATACGGACGCTTATTTTTTAACCTTATTCAAAATGGCAGATGATGATATTAAAGATGATGTTGCTACCGAAGAGACTCCCGCTGAGGAGAAGGTGGAAGACGTCAAAGAAGATGGAGGCTATCAATTTGATGATGATCTCACTTCATCTGAGCCCAGTGAGGCTCCCGCTCCCGCTTCGGCCGGTGGTCGTGGTGGTAAATACGCTGATGAAATTTTTTCAAAAACCATCCATGCTAAATTCCGCACGTTTTATGTGGATTTGAAAGAAAGTACGAATGGCAAGTTTGTGAAGGTCAGCGAGAAAAGTCACGGACGCAAAAGCACTATCATGATGGATGCAGAAGACGTGCCGGCTATGATCGAGGCTTTACAGGAAGTTCAGGCAAAACTGTAACTCCTCATTCGATTGTCGTATAAACAAAAAACAGGACTAAGCCGTTGGCAAAGCCCTGTTTTTTAATTGAATAATGAGTTATTTGGCAATCGTAATGGCCCTTGTTTCCCTTAGCACATTCACTTTTACGGTGCCCGGGTAGGCGAGTTCTTTTTCGATCTTGCGGGCAATATCGTGCGATAGCTTAATGGCAGCCAGGTCATCGATTTTATCCGGTTTCACCATAACGCGTATCTCACGTCCTGCCTGGATGGCGTAGGCTTTATCGATTCCGCTGAAGCTGTGAGCCAGATCTTCAAGATCCTGCAGACGTTTTAGATAGGTAGCCAGCGTTTCACGCCGGGCGCCGGGCCGTGAAGCAGAAATCGCGTCTGCGGCATGGACGATCATGGCAATCGGGGATTCAAACGGCACTTCTTCATGATGCGCTTCGGCCGCGTGGATCACCTCTCGCGGTAAACCGTATTTCTTTAAAATATCCCGGCTGATCAACGCGTGGCTTCCTTCAATCTCATGATCCACCGCCTTACCGATGTCATGCAGAAAGCCAGCGGTTTTGGCGAGTTGCACATCCAGCCCCAATTCCCCAGCCATACCGGCCGCCAGAAAACCGACTTCCATGCTGTGCTTAAGCGCGTTTTGACCGTAACTGGTACGGAAGCGGAGTCGGCCGATGATTTTGATCAGATCAGGATGAAGTCCGAAAATCCCCATTTCCTGAGCAGCCTTTTCGCCAAAGTCGACCATCATCTGATTGATTTCCTTTTTCGTTTCTTCCACAATTGTTTCGATCCGTGCTGGGTGGATACGTCCGTCTTCAATCAGCTTTTCCAGCGCTCGTTTGGCCACATACCGGCGCACCAGATCAAATCCGGAGATCACAATGGCTCCCGGTGTGTCATCCACAATCACATCTACACCGGTCAGGTGTTCAAAGGCATTGATGTTACGGCCTTCACGGCCGATGATACGACCCTTAATATCATCCCCCGGCAACTGCACCAGGGTTTGAGTGGATTCGGAAGTGACTTCGGAGGCGATCTTCTGAATAGCCTGAGCGATGATGTTTTTAGCACGCTTTTTCGAATCTTCTTTAACGTCAACCTCCACCTTGTTGTAGCGCTCCACAATTTCATCTTTATAATCCCGTTCCACGTTTTCGAGCAGCATTTCCTTAGCTTCTTCTTTACTCAGCTTGGTGATTTCAGAAAGGGCTTCTTCCTGTTCTTTATAAATGGCATCCAGCTTTTCTTCCTCTATTTTCAAATCTTCCATTTTTTTATGGCAGGTCTCTTTGAAGTTTTCATTTTCCGTGATCTTTTTTTCAAGCTGATCTTCCTTATTATTCAGGCGCTCCTCTTGTTTTTCCAACTGTTTACGCCTTTCTACTTCTTCTTTTTTTGCCTCATTGATAATGTCGAGGGCCTTATCCTTGGCATCAATTATTTTTTCTTTGATCTTGGTTTCAACGGTACTGGCTTTACTCTCAAGGTCTTTTAGGTGTTTTTCGATTTTGGCTATTTCCGAATCCGCCTGAGCCCGGATTTTTTGCAGGCGCTTACCGCCTTCCATTTGGAAATAACCATAGATCGCCCCACCCCCTATTGCCAGCCCGAGGATTAAAAATAAAACACTCATGGCTAAATTGGGTTAAAAATACAAATTTAACCTCAAGTTAATAAAGCTTGATGAGTCTTATCTTTCAGCCGTTTTTAATTTTGAAGGGTTTCAAATAAGGAGATTAATCAAGGGATGAAGAGGGCTGATCGTTACAGGATTCCGTCGTGTATCAGCGACCTGTCTGGTTCCAATCCTTTTGCTAGTATTAACTTGAGATTCGGTTAAAATTATTGTTTGCTAATAATTTTGGGTTATATTACTTTTTCATTTTATACTAGAAATTTGTATTTTCAAAATGCTTTTTCCCTTTTCCAAAAATATTTAAAAATGGCTTAAATAAGCCAAATAATTTTTTTTATCCACTAGGCCGCCTCCCCGCTAAATAAAAAAAGAGAAGTAAAGGGGTTGATTTTATTTTTTAAATTTGCTATAATAGTATAATACAAAAGAAAAAATGATCATTTACATATGGGGCGACAGTGGGAATAGTCTGCTTGGGAAAACAAAAATCAAATAGACCTCTCTTGATTCCGTTCGCGGGATTGAGTCCGGTCTCTGGTTCTATGCTCTCAGGCAGTCTGATCCTACTGTCCGATAGTGAGAAGAGTCTGTCTAGGAAAACAAAAATCAAAATCTCCTCCGTCCGCTTTCATCTTTCGTAGCTTGCTACGGAGAATGTACTGGCGGTCGGTGGTCTCTGGTTCCATGCTCTTAGGCAGTCTGATCTCACTATCATGTATCGGTGAGAAGAGTTCGCCTAGGAAAACAAAAATCAAAACTTTCATCTTTTGTGGCTTGCTACGGAAGATGGATCGGTTCTGGCTTTATGTTCTTGGGCGGACTTCTCTCACTGATTGTGTTACCGCTTTCTCACTTCCGTACCTGTTTGCTTCGGCGTTCAGTTGCGTGGTGAGGTTTGTGGCTTTGGCCTTTCATTTCTGCCTTCGGGTGGTTCTGAATGGTCGGGTCGCTTTTCTCCTCTCAAAGCAAAATAAAAGCTCATTTCTTGACCGCTTTCGGCCTTCGTAGTTTACTATGGAGAATGTGGCGGGTGAGTATGAACACCTTGTTTGGTTTTGTTGGAGTGTAGTGGTCTGTCATTTTGTTTTTTTAAGACAGGATGTCGGACGGCTACGTTTTCAACGGTTTCGCCGTCGGTGGGAGACTAAAAAAACCTTTATCTTCGGAAAAAGGTTTTTTTATGTCTGATCTCAGATTTGTGATTTCTGATTCAATTTTAGATTTTGAAATTTTACATTTAAGATTTAGATCAGAAATCAGACATCAAACATCTGAGATCAGAAATGTTATATTTTCTCCCAAGCTTTATCCTGGCGGCAGAGGAGGTCGCGGGCTTTTTCGGGATACTTCATAATCAACTTTACCAATCGTTCCATCCGCACACGATTCTGAGATCCTTTTACCAGTATCAGGTCATCAGGTCTTAGAAAATCTTTGAGAAAATGTCCGGCTTCTTCCGAATCAAAAAACGTATACACATTGTCTTCGGCCATGCCGGCTTCAATAGCCCCTTCTTTAATAGTGGAAGCTTCCGATCCTACCGCTATTAATACCTTCGCGGCTTCAGCCCCCTGGGTTCCCAGGGTTCTGTGGGCTTCTTTGTTTAAGTCTCCTAACTCATTCATGGTTCCGAGTACCGCGATTTTACGTTTGGCGGGCAGTTCCGCTAATAGTTCCAACGCTTTGGTCATGCTGGTGGGTGAAGCGTTGTAAGAGCTGTCGATGATCGTGCTGTCATTTATGCCCGGAAGAGGATTCATTCTGCTGGAGGGCAGTTTGAAATCGGCTAATGCTTCCGCGCATTCCTGCAAATTCATTCCCAGTTTCAATCCTACCGCGATGGCAGGGAGTAGTACATACACCTGAAAACGCCCCAAAAGAGGGACTTTGAAAGGCAGAGATTCCCCTTTATAGCTCACCTGAAAACGGATTTGTTTGCTGGAAAGCGTTATGTCGCTGACCCCGACATCCATTCCTTCACCTAATCCATAACGCACCCTGTGGGCGCTGGTCTCCATCGATTTGACCATCGGATCGTCAAAATTCAAAACAGCCATCCCATTGATGGGCATATGGCGGATAAGGCTGTTTTTTTCTTTTCGAATATCTTCCAGGTTTTCGAATTGTCCTTTTTCTAAATGTACAGGGTTTACGTTAGTCACGATGCCGATTTTGGGCGGGGCGATTTTAATTAGTTTTTTGATATCTCCCGGTTTATCCGCTCCCATTTCCAGAATGATTTTTTGATAAGGCTCAGGCTCTTTGAATAAAACCCGTTTTAATATTTTAAACCATGCTACCGGTGATGAAAAACCGGATTGTTCTTCCTGTAAAATAGCCAGACTGATGCCCACTTCCGTATTGAAGCCTTTTGGGCTGCTATAAACTTTGAACTGCTTTTTCAACAGATGGGCAATCGCTTCTTTGGTGCTGGTCTTTCCGATACTTCCGGTGATGGCGATAACCTGAACACGATGCTTTTTTAAGTAGTGCCTTGCTTTATGAACAAGGATTTTGGTGATCAGAAATCGAAATAGGGTTTTCATAATTCAAGTTTAGTTAAAAAACAGACTGTGAGCAAGAAGTCCGTTTTTTGGATGGGCGGGGGCAAATTACAATTTACTATTTTATCCCCGCATAATTAAAAAGACAATGTAGCCAGCATACATCATAACAAGGATTCCTCCTTCTGCGCGATCTATTTGATAACGACTTTTAGTGAAACAGAAGGCAAACAGCATAATGGTAGCAATGAGGCAGACTAAAATGTCTGTGTTGATCATCGGATTAAAAGGCATTGGTTTGATCACGGCGCTTAAACCCAGAACCCAGAAAATATTAAACAAGTTGGAACCCACCACGTTCCCGATTGCGATATCGGTTTTATGTTTATAGGCGGCCGTAGCTGAGGTCGCCAGTTCCGGCAGGGAGGTGCCAACCGCCACAATCGTTAGCCCAATAAGCGCTTCGCTGAGTCCAAATTGCTTGGCTACTGTTATGGCGCCATCCACTACCCATTGCCCTCCGTAAGCCAACCCCACTATCCCCAATAGGGTCATGCCAATCGCTTTGAGAGGAGGGTGTTTGTGCCGGCCGTCATGTTTTTCTTTATGAGCCTTGGCCAGACCGAAGGTGTAGTACATAAAGATGATAAAAAAGATCATCAGAATAATGCCGTCGCTCCGCGATAATATAGAATTGGCGGCTTTGTCGATCCATATATCATTTACCAGAAGAAACAGTACGATCACGGCGATCATGTTGAGCGGAATTTCTTTCCAGGTAGTGTTGTGTTTGATTTTAAGCGGGTAAATCAGAGCCGAAATACCGAGTATCAGAAAAATGTTTGAGATATTGCTCCCCAAAATGTTGCCGATTCCAATATCCGCATTTCCTTTCAGGCTGGCCACAATGTTTACCAAAAGTTCCGGAGCTGAGGTGCCCAGCGATACAATGGTGAGCCCGATCACAATGTCTGAAATGCCGAGTCGCTTGGCTAGTGAGCTGGAACCTTCCACTAATAAATCCGCCCCCTTGATCAGGAAGATGAAGCCGAGAATGAATAAGATATAAATTAACATTTTTTAATTTTTAATTTTCATTTACATCTTAACGCCCTCCTCTTATTTTGCCAAATCCGTTTTTTTGGATCCGGAATCAGCCGCCCTTTTGCATTTTTGTCTCTTACCCCCTTTTTTTATTGTCCCGGTCAAATGCCTGTTCCATTTCCCTGCTGATTCTCATAAAATCCTCAACCCTTTTACAGTTCTTATAAGCCATTTCTTTCCATTGCGGATGGATGTCATTGGCATGCCTGCCGCCAAACAGAGACAAGCCTGGCCGAGGGCCCTTTAATATTATATGGATACCATCTCTTATCTTTAAGACCCTCTGATCGACTTCCTTGCCTTCCAGCTGACACGTCGTTTTATACAATGCGCCAGAAAAAATCACCTTTGCCAATATATGACCTGCGATTGTTCTGTAATCCTGGATTGATGCGCCCCAACGCCTAAGCAGGGATTCTAATTCCCAATATTGGTTTTCCGGTTCCTCTACGGTGATCTCAAAATCAAGACCCTCGTTTCCCTCTTCATCTTCAACCGCTTCGGTCAATTCAAGAGGACTTTCAGAGGCATGGTCATTCAATGAGGTAGCAGTGCCTTTCGGTTCAGGCGTTTTCGGTGATGGGGGGGGCAGTTTGTTCATAATAGTATGTCTTAATCATCTTCTTCTCCATTTTCAAGCTCATTTATTTCGTCCGTTAGCTTATCTAATTCTTCGTCTAATTGGCCTTCAGGAATTTCGGGTACTTCGCCTTCTGTTGTTATCGGTTTATCTAGCTCACTTATAATCTTTTCAAGATCACGGGTTTTTATTTCTATTTCTTTATTCGCATCCTCCTGCAGGCCCTTAATATATTCTTTAAGCTTACTGTCTGCATCGAAAAAGTGGGCTGGGTTGTGAATGGTTTCGTAAATGGTTTCGGCGATTTCCGGATCCAAACGATAGGCTTCTTTACCGCCCAAAACCTTTATACCAGCTTCCCCTTTTGAAAGTAATGCGTAAATTCCATCTCTCAATCCTTCCACGCAGTCAATTTGCTCACCTCTTCCAATCAGAGCCATTTGCAGACGTTTAGGGTCTGTTTTTTCTTCGGCGAATGCGGCCTCCTGAAATCCTTTGTAGATTCTTACCAATGCCAGCAGATTATGCCCCAGAAAGCGATATTTTTTAATAATGCCACCGATAGTGAATACCTCCTTTTTTAATTTATCGATTCGTATTTTCTGTTCCATGTCTATTCCCTCTTTATATTCAGCTCCCATTTCTAAGAATTGCTCGGTCGATGTGATAGCTGTGTAAGCCATACCAATGGTTTTTTGGTCTAATTTGTCCGCATGATCTTCGCCAAAAATCATAAGGGCTTTACCCTGCATTTTTAGAATTAAATAGACCCCTTCGCGATGTCCTAAATTGTTTTTTTCCACCTCCATTTTAGCGAGCAAATTGTTGTCGATTGGTTTGGATTCTATAATTTTACCCGCCATTCCGGCAAGCTCTATATCCAATTCAGCTTCCAGCTCCTTTATATTCCTGTCTTCTTCTGCCAATTCAAATTCATCTCCTTCCAAAACCTCCAAACCATCGTCTGATTCTTCTATGGCCGGTTCATCCACACTCCCTGCCAGGTATTTGTATAGCCTGTTCCTCAGGGGTGTCTGCCGGTGTTTTGAGGGGCTTGTTGGTCATAATAAAGGATAACATTTTATTATAAATATTTATTTTTGTCAACTATATCATACACATAAAAGCCATTTTTGCTACAGTAAGAAAGAACAATTCCGAAAAAGTATTGTTTGTCATAATTAATAATTTTTTAGAGATTATCCAGATCTTCAATTTTTTCAGCTAGCACAATTTCATCTTCAATAAGAATTTCACGTATTTTATTAAAAATTTCAATAATTTTTTGTTCTTTTGTTTCAGGATCCATTGATTGATCTTCCGATAAATTTGTCAAACTGGTTCTTAGGCTGCGTATTCGATCAGCCCTAAATTCTTGACCCCTTTTACTATTGGCCGTTCTTTCTGCCTCATCACACATTTGTTTATAAAGTCCTATTTTATCTAATATTGCCTCATCTATTTGCGGCGGTTGTACGGTTATCTCAATATCAGGAAAGCCATCACTTTTATCCTTCTCTAACTCTAAACCTTTATCTGCTACTTCCATACCTGTTAAGTCAATAATATCTTCATCTTCTTCTGGACCTTTTGGGGTTTCAGGTTTGTGATTGGGCGCCCATTGTGGCGCTTGCCATTGTGTTTTTGCTTCATCGGATTCTCCGGTTATTGGATCATCTTTTGCAGACCCTTCAGACTGTTCTTTTGGCTTGTCTAACAAGATTACTCCTTCTGAATCAGGAGATGAAGGTTCACCCTTTTTTTTAGTCAATTTAATAACTCCTTCCCCAGTATCCTTTTGTGTTTCTGTGGCTTGAGGCGAATCATCAGATGGCAGTATTGTTTTTATGGTATTTCGAGCTACCATTCCTACTACCACTTTTGCCTGAGCTGGAGTTTGATCTGAAGAAGAACGATCAGGCGGCCTACTGGTTATTGAAGCCGTATTGTTATCATGATCTATTCTGATTACAGAGGACCTATCTCTGTTGCTTTTTGGGTCAGGCGGTGGTTTATCAATAGATCCTCCCATATTTTCATGTTATCTAAGATATAAATATTTATTACCTCAGCGCAATGGGGCTACCATATTAACCGTTTCAGATCATCAAGACTTGAGCCATTAGCATTACTGAGACTTATTCTTAAATTTTTTCGACCCTCTTTATCCAGACCCATCAATGCTGCTGCAATAATTTGACGAGCCTCTTGCATTACTATATGTGGTTGTTCAGACTCGAAAAACACTTTTGCTAATGCATCACTGACCTTTTTGACCTCTTTGATTTCGAATAATTCCTTTTCCATAATGGAGTTGTTTAGCTATAAAGTGATATATTTTAACTTAAAAAATTCAAATTGTCAAATCAATAAATTATTTACTTTCGATCTATTATATTTAAATACGTAGATAAGCCATTTTTGTTACAAGGGAAAAGGACGGAGGAAGGGGTAGATGGTAGAGCGGAGGGGGGGGTAACCACTCCAATCTACGCCCAACCTCCGTCTAGTTGGTGGAGAGTGAGAACGATTTGTTAGGCTGGGCGGAGAAGCGCAGCCAAGCTGTGTCGCCCTCACTCTCCAAAGATTTAATGCGATGGAGGAAAGTAAAGTAGAATGGCATGAAAGGGTGGAATAAACGAACCATCCTGCAATTCTAACCTCCACCGCAATTGTAACCACGAAGTGTACCCACGATGAGTACTATTCGAAAAGGTTAGGAGATTATTGTACGTTTTTTAAACGGTTTGTCAAAATGTTTTCTCAGTCCATACCATCCTCCGCTCATCACCATCAGGCCTAATAGGTATTTTAATTCGATCGGATAGTTATCTTTTTTAGGCTGCTGACTTATTTTTTTCTGTTCCAATCCAATCAACTGTTTTTCGAATTCTGAAGCGCGGACATGAAGGGTGACGGGCTGTTGAATATCGATTAATTGTTTTGCCATTGACATATCTACAGGACTACTGGCATATGAAACTTGAATTATTTGATCCTGATTTTTTATATAGAGCACTTCACCTTCTTCGTAAATAAAAGCTATTTCTCCTTCCAGTGTTTCATTTTTCAGTTCCCATTGGTAATTGGCGACGTCTTGATTGACTTTTGATGATGCGGGTACGCGATTGGATGCTGATGCCTTCGTTTTTTTCGGTTCTGGTTCCCAGCTTCCTCCATCGTGCGTAAACACCTCGTTTTTGTGAGTTTTTCCGTAGCAAATCCGATCTGCCACTTCATTCAGGGGGTTGAGCAGGTTGGCGCAATCATCACTATTGTTCAGCGCGATACCGATTTCGGCTTTTCGGAAGGTGCGCATACCGCCTGGAGCGATGGCACCCCCTTCGATCAAAAATGGCCTTGAGCCTTTTACCAGGTCATCATCTATCTGCCAGCCGCTGAGGCAGATCTTCTGGTCAGTCGGATTGCTAATGCGCACCCATTCCATGGTTTCGCCTTTTTCCGGGTTGGGTAAGATGGCATCTATTTTTAAACCTTCGTTTGGGCATACGACGTCTTCCTTAAGCCCTGTTTCGTCATTTTCTTCTTCATTTGCTACACTTTCATCAATTACCAGTTTTACGGTATTTTCTGCATTTATTTCATCATTTTCCGGGCGAGGATTTATATCCTCGCCTTCAGGGGTTGGGTCGCTCGTTTCATAAACCCATAAACCTAATCTTTTTTCCTTCGCGCTTTGTTCGTATTGCACGAATTCATCTAAATATCTGAACGGGTAATCTGTGTAAGCCTCCCCGAAGCCATTTTTAATGATTTCCGCATTAATAAATATTCCTCTCAAATAAACATAGGCCAGCAATCGGTTGTAGGTGTCCATTGTGGTTTCATCAAATTCCAGCACCACCGTCTGATTTGCCAATAAGTTTTTTAAATAATCACTGGCTTCCTTTCCGAATTCTTCCTCTTCTAAAAACGGATGCACGGTTTCGGGCGTGTCCACACCGATCAGGCGGATCTTGAATGATTCATTGTCAATTTCCACTTCCAGCGTGTCTCCGTCGATGATTTTAAGAACGCGTGCATTCATGCCATCCCGGAAGTAATTGGTCCGGAAGATCAGCTGTCCGCTTTTGGCGTCTGTCCAGTTGATCCGGTCAATCAGATTCCCCATAGGATCCATCAGGCTGATCTGGTCTGACGTGTTGGTCATGGTCAGACCGAAATCAGAGGGGTCGGCCGTCTTTTTTTCATAAGCTCCCATTACCATTCCGTCCAGCGCGTATGGTTTGCCTTTTTGGTTAACCAGCGTCCAGCCCTCCAGCGCGATGGATTCGTTTAAATTGTTTTTAAGAGTGATGGTCTCATCGCCGTCATCCTTCCCGTCCGGATTGGGTAAAACGTTTTGTATAATGATTGCGTCCACCGGATACGCTTTCGGGGGCGGAGGGAATTGATTTTCTTCCCCCGGGGAAATAGATTTTGTCCATTCAAAGCCTCCATCCAATCTTTTGGCATACGTCCAGTTTTCTTTTGCATCCGAATACCTTATTACCTCTTTCGGTTCTCCGTTCGGATCCAATAACCGTACGTCATCTTCACTGTTTTTAAGTGACAGATTCAGGCCTGGTGCCTCGAACAGTCGGTATTCATCGGGCATCAAAACCGTTTTATCCCGAATCCAATAGGGCGTACTTCCTCCCTCTGCGTCGTCTAAATACCAACCTGTGATGTCGATTGGTCCTTTGGTGCTGTTATTCAGCTCAATCCATTCGCCTGCCGTATCACTTCCTTCCGGATTCACCATTACTTCACTGATGAGCTGATAGGAAGGATAAGAAAATTCGATGGGTACAACTTCAGCCATGGGTTGTATTGAGGTGGGAGGCTCAGGATTATTATCCTGAGCTTCAGGCGGAACAAATTCATCCGACTTTTCTTCATTTGTTTGATGGTCGCCATTCTCAACACCCGGAGTGGCGAAAGTTTTTAGTAACCCTTCTTTTATATTGATTTGTTCGGTGCTTCGGTTCCATTCACCGTTGTCGTTTCGTTCATACGACTGGAATTCATCCGATAACAGATGTTCCACGCTCATCTGGTCGCCGATGCCGCCATCAGGATTTTTTAGTTCAATCTCAATCAACCCTTCCATAAAATAAAGTGAGTCTTTGGTTATGTCCGGTTTGATATCCAGTGCGGAATAACGACTGTTGCTGTAATACGAAAACAAAAAATAACCATCAGATTCAACAGCCTGAGACTCTTTTGCTATATCAATCCATCGTCCTCCTTTTGTTATACCGCGAATCTGCCAGCCGATTAGGTCAATTGATTGGCTGGTTGGATTGTAAAGCTCTACCCACGAGTCCTTTTCCGGATTCACTTCTGAACCAATCATTACTTCGCTGATGAGGAGTTTTGTGATGAAAGGCTCATCAGTTGTGGAGACTATATCTTCTTCGTCTGTTTCCGGGCGCGGATTATTATCCGCGCCTTCAGTTTGTGGAATTACTTCTCCTACATCTTCTTCGACCATTTCCTCTGTTGGGCGTGGATCTGGATCCGCACTTTCAGCAGGTGGGATTATTTCCTCCGCAATTATATGAATGGGTTGGCATAGTAAAAGGGTGATTACTAAAAGCCCGCATAAATAACGCTTAATCATATTTTATTCGGGGCGGGGCATTAGATAATAAATGCCGGGAGTGCTTATTTAATAAAAGCCCAAGGCGCGTAACGTATAATTTGTGTCGTTAGGGCGGCAACTCAGGCTTGTCCTTTGAATGGAAGGATACTAATTTAGCATGCTTATTTATTTTAGTCAATACTAATAAAGACCCGAACCATCGGGCCTTTACTTAATATGTAGTGTTTTTTTGAGGAGAGAGACTATTCAGCGCTTGGGTCTCCGTTTGTATCGGGAGATACTACAGAAACAGTCGTTTCCAGAACATTTTTCACCCTGATCGGCTGTTCCACAACAGGTGATTCAATGTCTACCGGAGGCAATTGATCCACTGTTTTGTATTTATTCATTACGACGTACCAAATTGCAATGACAACCACGATCAGCAGGACAAAGAGGAGTAAGTTTTTTTCATTTTTCTTCATGGAAATGTTTGTTAGTAGCTAACGTGTTTTAAATCACGGTGAATATATATTAGCAATCATCCTGGTCGACTGTAAAGATTTTAATTCGTGTTTTCGAGGGGAAAGTGTTGATATTTCCTCTAGAAAGGAGTATAATAATGAGATAACTTAAGCATGCCTATGCCTTCTGATAAGACTCAAAAATTCACTTTTGCACAGTTCGGAGACCTGCTTCAGCAAGCCTGGGAAGATGGGCATATCGGTGAAGAGGTTCATGAATCTATAGAGTCCGGCGTGATTCCTATTCGCTATCTGCGTGAAAAACTCCGCCTGGTTATCGAGCGGTCTGATGAGGAAGGGTATTTAGATGTGACTCAATTGGCTGACATTATTCCATTTCCTGTTTCCCGCCCCCAGGATAATGATCAATTAGACCAATATCGGGAAGCTGCTTAGTTTATCTCCTCATTATATATAATGAAGGCCAGCCATATTAGGCGGGCTTTTTTATTTTAGGCCGCCAACCTTTTCGGAATTTTGCGACAAGACGATCTTCCTTTTGTCCGACTTTGTACAAACGAAAAATAATGACAATTCCCACAACAATCAGTGGTACAGCCAAAAAGCCCAATGTAAATTCAAAAAGTAAATTAATAACTGCATGGAACAGTGTGGCAAAAAAGATTCCTTCCATGATTTTTTCTTCCCGGTATAGGGCTGATCGTTTAAACGTTAACAGTTTTGGTAACCATTTGCTACGATACGTTTTGTCACCTTCTTCGATTTTTACAATCGGCTGGGCGAAGTGTGCCAGGCCATAGTAATATCCAAAAATACCCGAAGCCACCAAATGAATGGGGATTGTGATCATCGTCCGATAAAAAATAATACTCATGTCGCCTGACGCTAAACTGTAGATGATGTTTTCAATGAACGCGAAGGCCAAGCCCACCACAATACTCAGCGTGATGGCGTCATCGATATCTTTTAATTTTTTATCGTCCGTAATCCGTACAATCAGATGCTTGATATATTCCTCGATGATTGCCAGGAATAAAATGGTCCCCAGCGCCGTACCGATAATCGGATGATTGAACCAGTTTTGGAATAGGGTTTGCAGATAAATCACTAAACCGATCATCAGACTTACGGTCACAAATCCCAACGGTTCATCTTTAATGGCATTTTTAAGGTTTGTCAGAACATTATGATTGAAAAAATTCAGCACCACTGAGACTAATCCACTTAATGCAAAAAGAATGATGGAAAGCAGAACCAGGTTGGCAATGAAGATAAAAATACCACTTAAAAGTGCCGATTCCAAAAGCGGCTGAAAGATCTCATATTCCGACAGTCTCGGCAAAAAATGCTGGTAAAGATATTTGTATCCAAAAACCGGTACCATGGCAAAAAGGCCCACGCCGAAGCTTTGCGCAATCACTTTAAAAGGCTGAGGATGGTAGTCTTTTTTATAAAACAGGTATCCCCAGGCTAAGGTTGTCAGAATCAGTAATGTGGCATAAAATAGGACCACTATTTTGAAGTTAAAAATTTAATACTCAGATTTCAAAATATTTATCAAAAGTGTCAAATTGACTTATTCAATATTATATTATAGCATAAAGTTGTTAATTTAACAATAGTATGCTCTTATAAAATTGTTTAAAGGTATAGCTGTGGCTGTTGGTATGGGTGTAGTTAAAAGGTTTAGTCTCTTTTGTGACCAGTCGCTATAACCACAACGACAACCAAATAAAATTATGCACACACACCGTTTTCTCATTACAGGCGGAGAGCAATTAAACGGAGAAGCCCGCGTGAGCGGATCCAAAAATGCGGCTTTGCCTATCATTGCCGCTTCACTGCTTACCGATGAGCCTGTTATTCTCCGCAACGTGCCGGATATTGCGGATATTTATACCATGCAGCACATTCTGCACTTTATTGGTGTGAAAACGGAATTTGAAAACAATACTTTAAAAATCCATGCCAAAGGAGTGGCGAATGTAGAAATCGAGCATGAATTGGTAAGTAAGTTACGCGGATCCAGTTTGTTTTTAGGGGCTTTGTTATCCAGAAACGGTGATGTGCGCCTGGCTTATCCCGGTGGATGCCCTCTTGGCAAACGTCCGATTGATGCCCATTTACAGGCGCTTGAAGCGTTGGGCGCTAAAGTTTTAGAATCCGAAGATATCCTCCACCTCCAATGCGACAACCTTATCGGCGCCGCGTTCACGATGACGGAAGCCAGTGTGACGGCGACTGAAAACGCCATTATCGCGGCAGTTCTTGCTGAAGGTAAAACCGTTATCCGATTAGCCGCCTGCGAACCGCACGTGCAGGATCTATGTAACTTTTTAGTTAAAATGGGGGCGGAAATCGAAGGCATCGGCACTCATAAACTCAAAATCCATGGCGTTAAAAAACTTCATGGGGTTGAATACCGCGTTACCTCCGATTACCTCGAAGCCGGAACCCTGGTCCTCGCCGCCGCCATCACGCAGGGAACGGTCGATGTTTTAGATGTTGTTCCCCGTCATCTGGATATCTTCTGGCAGAAACTCCGCGAAGTCGGCGTGCATTTTGAACTGGGCGAAGATATGGTCCGCGTCCTTCCTTCCAAACACTTAAAAGCCATCCGTCTGCAAACCGCCATTTTTCCCAGCTTTCCCACCGACCTTCAGGCACCATTCACAACTCTCCTCACACAAGCGGAAGGAAAGAGTTTTATTTTCGAGACCTTATTCGACGGCCGTCTTCAGTACTTATATGAACTGGAAAAGATGGGATTAAAGCCAAAAATCCTCAATCCTTATCAGGCTGAGATCGAGGGTCCCGTTTCTCTAAGAGGCGCGTCGGTCAATAGCTGTGATATCCGCGCCGGCGCCGCTATTGTCCTCGCAGCCCTTGCTGCCGAGGGGCAAACAGAAGTATCCGATATCTATTACATCGATCGCGGTTACGAGAAATTGGATGAGAAACTGAATAGCTTGGGGGCGAAGATTGAGAGGGTGAAATAATTTTCATTTTTCAATTTTCAATTTTCACTTTAGAATGGTGTCTGAATCCTAAAGTTGTTATTTTATGCAGGAAAAAATCCAGAAACTCAAATCCGATATGCTGGTTAACCTGAAGGCGGCATCGTCCGAATCAGCCATCAAAGACGTCGAAGTGAAATACCTGGGGCGACAGGGTTTGTTTAACGACATCATGAAGAGCCTGAAGGATTTATCGGATGATGATAAGCGAATTGTCGGTAAATTGGCCAATGAAACTAAAAAAGAGCTGGAAGCTGCTGCTGAAAAGCGTTATTCCGAGTTGGAAGGCGAAAAATTGGACGCTATTGCGGATGAGGAGTGGATTGACGTGACCGTTCCCGGCAAAAAGCCTGCAGTGGGGCATCGTCACCTCATCTCTAAATTCATAGATGATCTGGAAATGATTTTTGCGAAGATGGGTTTTTCGGTCGCCGATGGTCCGGAAGTGGAACTGGAGCATTACAATTTCAATCAGCTCAATATTCCCGATGACCACCCCGCCCGCGATATGCAGGATACGTTCTGGCTGAAAGATCTGAAAAAACACGTGCTTCGCACTCAAACATCTCCGGTACAGATCCGACATATGGAAACACATGAACCGCCCATCCGCATCATCGCTATGGGCAAAACGTTCCGAAAAGACAGCGACGCTACCCATTCGCCCATGTTTCATCAAATTGAAGGGCTGATGGTGGATGAAAATATTTCGATGGCCAATCTGAAAGCCGTCATGACTCAAATGCTTCAGCAGATTTTTGAAGATACTAGCATCAAAACCCGATTTCGTGTCAGCTATTTCCCTTTTGTCGAACCGGGAATGGAAGTGGATTGTACCTGCCCTATTTGCCATGGAGACGGCAAGTTGGATACAGGGGTTCCCTGCCGGCTTTGTAAACAGTGTGGCTGGCTCGAAATTGCCGGTGCGGGTATGGTGCATCCTCAGGTGCTGGAAAACGTTGGTTATGACCCCAAAAAATACACGGGTTTTGCCTTCGGAATCGGCATTGACCGCATGGTGATGATTAAATACCGTGTGAACCACTTGCGATTGTTTTTTGAGAATGATTTGCGTTTTATAAATCAATTTTGACCAAGATTTATAAGATTAATAAGATGACCATGATCCTATTTTATTAATCAGATGTGTCGCATTAACTAAAATATTATGAAAAAGGTTGTTATCGGCTCCGATCACGCGGGCTATCAAATGAAAGAACAGATTAAAAAAGAGCTGGGTGACCAGTATGAGTTTGTTGATGTGGGGCCGGATAGTGACAATGATGTGGATTATCCGATTTATGCCGAAAAGGTTGGTCAGCAAGTAGCTTTAAGTCCCGATTCCCAAGGGGTTGTTATTTGCGGAAATGGAGTGGGCATTTCGATTGCCGCCAATAAGGTTAATGGAATCAGATGCGGGCTTGCTTATAGCATTGATGCCGCCAGATGCGCCCGTCAGCATAATGATGTCAATGTTGTTTCTGTTGGGGGTCGGTCACCGATGATGGATGATCCGGTTGAAATTGTGAAGACCTTTTTAACAACCGATTTTTCCGGCGAAGAACGCCATACGAGGCGCGTAAAACAAATAATGGACATAGAAAAGCATAATTAATTTTTTCATTTGGCGACAAAATCACTTTCATTTCGGGAGGTAAAGAAAAAAATCAGAATCGCGCCGTCGATCCTGGGAGCGGATTATGGTGACCTGAACCATTATCTCCAAAAACTCGAGCCATTTTCAGACTTATTCCATGTGGATGTGATGGACGGCAATTTTGTGCCCAATCTCTCCATTGGGGCTATGGTGGTGAATGATATAAAAACCACCATTCCGCTCGACTGCCATTTAATGATCAACCACCCGGAAGAATACATCGAATCATTTGCCAAGGCGGGCGCTCATATCATCACCGTTCACGCGGAAGCGACCCGGGATCTGAAAAAAACCATTGAAAAAATCCAAAGTTTTGGCTGTTTGGCCGGGGTTTCCCTTAATCCTAAAACGCCTGTCAGTAAAATAGAAAAGATCCTACCTATTGTCGACATGGTTCTCGTTATGTCTGTTGAGCCGGGTTTTGGCGGGCAATCATTTATGCCTGAAGTGGTGTCTAAAATCGTTCAGATCCGAAAAGCCTACCCTGAACTGGATATCGAGGTCGACGGTGGAATCACTCATAAGACCGCTCCTTTATGCAAATCGGCGGGTGCCAATATCTTTGTAGCAGGCTCTTACATCCTAAAAGCTGACAACCCCAAAGAAGCGACGGAGAAACTAAGGAAGTCCGTTTCTTAAAATTCTGGCGGGTCAATATCGCTTCTTAAAATGCGCCTTACAGGATTGCGGAAGTCATACACTCCTTCTTCAAAGCTTTTAACAATATCCAGGACTTCCTCAGGGCTCATTCCTGTTAAGTCAAAACCGGTATCATGGAAAAGCTGCTGCAGATCTTCAGGAACATTTGTTTCTCCTATTTGTGGTGTAGTGGTACTTATCTCGAGAGCGCTCATAAGAATATTTTATTTATGTGGACAATATAGCATAAGCTTTTTAAACAGTGGTTAAGTGAATTTTAAGTTGCTCAGCAATTGTCTTGGCCCTTTGTGTCCGTATAAATAAGAAGTGATCTAAGTTTTCGATTTGTTCATGGACAATATTCGGCAATTTTAGATTACTGTCCTGGTAATTGAAAAATGTGTCTAATTTTCCGTTTAAAATCACAATTTTACATTTTTGTGTAAAAATCATCTCCCTGTAAATGTCTTTGAGCAGTTTAAAATTGAATAAACTAAATAATTTATAAAAAGGTTGCCGTCTTTCTAATCGTAAATATTCTTTCCATTTTCTGAAGAAGCTTTTGCCAAGGCCCGTGATTAAAGTTTTTATTAAATTCCTTTTTCCAATTTGCCTGAATGTTTTATTTACTGGCGCAAGCATGATTATTTTATCAGCCATTTCGCTATGATGTTCTGCAAATTCATTGGCAATGGAACAGCCAAGTGAATAACCTACCAAAATTACCTTTTTCGTGATTTTTTCTTTTTCCAAAATTAGTCGGATATCTTCAACATAATTATTTAGATACGGACTTTTGCATTTTGAGTACACAATCCCTCTCAGTTCAATCAAAATAATATTTTTTTTAATCGCCTTCAGACAATGGCGGAAGATGGAACTGGTTGAAAAAAGACCATGTAAAAAAACCACTGTTTCTTCCGAACCGTTATCAATGAACTGATAATAAACCGGATGGTTTTTGTTTTGGATTTTTTTGAAGTTTTGTTTTTTCATTTTTTGTAAAAGACGCGCCCATTATACTCTTAATTGCTATAGGGGGGAATGGTTTAAAGTTCTAGTTCTAATCCCTCCAGTCCAATTCTTTTAAGATGTTCCCTAAGCGCTCTGATAATCACAAAACGTTTAAAAGATGTTGCCACCTCAGCTTCCCGCCTCGCTACATCATCGTATGGCAGGGTATTCATTAGGTTCCGCCTGATCTGTTCACGTGGCAATTGCGTGCTAGTCAGCGCTTCTTTAATGCCACTGTTTTTCGTGAAATCAAAAATATCCCGCGGATCCATACACATCCCCAGTCCGATTTCATAAATCGTGTTCAGATCTTTTTCCGGAATACCCACATGGCCCATCTGGCGGATGAATTCTTTCAGAGTAAGATTTCTTTTTTCAGTATTGTTTGGTTGTGCCATGGTGCCTTTGGTTAGAAGGGGTGTATTGTAAAACATAAATTATCTTTTGACAAATTATTTTATTTTTTGTTTAATTATAACCTTAACTATTCCATATGACCGAGCATGATCTTCCGTCTAATGAAGAGGCTGAGCGTTATTTTGAACGTGCTAAAATAATGCTCGATTCCCACCTGGTTTCTCGCGAAGAGGCAACGGGAAGCGCTTTGGATAACGCAAAAAAAGCATTTGAGCTTCAGCCAGAGAATCCTCACTATTTTAATTTGTTTTTGCAGACGTCTCTGGCTACACGCCAGTCTGTTTTTCAATTGAGCTCACAAGAGATTCTTGAAAAAGCTTTTCAGGTTCCCAAATGCCAGGAGGCAGTTCTGTTTGTCATTAACCATGTCAGGAATCAGCTTATGGATTTAATGGCAAGTGATCCTGAATCTTTTAAAAAGGTTTCTTTTGTTCCTGAAATGGAGCTTTTGGAAAAGTTTAAAAATATTCATCCTAAACCGGAAATCCTGCACGCACTTTATTTTTTATATAAGTTATCCGGCCGTCAGCATGAGGGCATGATATTTTTTAAACAGGCGGCTGAGGCACAGCCGGAAAATTATGGTCATCATTATATTATGGCCTGCAAAAATCAGGAACGTTATCAGGAACTAATCGAATATTATGAGAAGAATGAGGTTATTTTACAGCCAGTTATGTCGGAAGTTCATTTAACAGTTGTGGCAGTGGCTTATGAAAAAAGAGCAGCCGGCTTAGATTGGCAGATTCGCATCCATTTTAAAAATAAGGGTATGCCTGCCACGTCCTTAGAAGATTATAGAAAAGCCAGGGCTATTTATGAAAAAATAGCTTCATCCTATCAGCCTATTCTTAGCGGTGGGCAGTCGGTATCGCCGGATGGAGCATTGGCAATTATTAATCATGCCCAGTCTTTTTTCCAGGAGGCCCAGTGCCTCGCCTTTTTATCGGACGATCAAGAAGACAGGAATGATGAAGTTTTTGAGCTTAAGAAAACGGCCTTTGATATTTTAAACCGGATTATCGAACGGATGGGTGAGATCGATTACCCGAAATCTTCTGATATGTATGAATATTTATTATTGGCCAAGACCCATCTCTTATCCGCCTCCGCGAATGCCCGTTTTGGCATTGAGGCCATAGAAAAAGCGATTGGAATAGCCCATGAATTAGCAGATGATGAGCGTTTCCGCGATCTTGGGTTCGAAAATATTTTATTAGATAATTTGCAGATTTTATTAAGTATCAGAGGCGGTTTATTAAAGGAGGAGCCTGTGGATACGAGTGAGAGAGAACTTCTTCTTTTGGGTTCATTAATGAAAAATTGGAAACAGCTCGAAGGTTATGCCAAACTCATTCAATTTTACCTGGAGATCGGACAAAACAAGGAAGCTTATCGTATTGAACAATTCTGCGCCATTGTCCCGTTCCTGGAGGACCTTATTAAACTGGATAAATTTGGACGCCAGGATTTTATCAGCAGTGCTTTGGGTTTGGCAGAAGTGCCAGATAGCAAAAATGTCACTGATTATAATGCGGCGCTTAAAAAAGTATATGATTCATTAGAAGCTACACAGATCGAATTAACACAACATGTCCAACCGCTGTATGAAGCTTTGGAACCCTGTCATCAGAGATATAAAGATTATTTAGCAAAGATCGCTCCTGAACATGCCATTATTCAATCCCGTATTAAGAATATTTACTCCATTATTCTCAAGCTTTTAAAAGAAGATCATGCCAGCATTCCAGAAGTTACTGATCTTTTGGCTTTTCGCGCTTTGACTGATACCGAAGAAGAAGTAAGGGAACTTTACGAAAAAGTCCGCCTTGGAATGAGGAAAGATAAGCCCATGAAAGAGTGGATCACTATTGATAAACCTACTAAAACCAATTACCGGTCTATGGATATTACCGGTTATGTCCAGGGTGATGATGTGCAGCTGCAAGTCCAGATCCGCCCTAAGGCTATTGAGGCGGAAATCAGCGCCGGTTTGGCGCATCATGGCCATTATAAACGTGAATCCGGCTGGGAGCTGGAAAGGAAAATCAATAAGAATCCCATTAAATACATGACCCTTCTTTATGAAATTATTGGCAGGTTGTGGCATGCCTATCGTTTTATCCGTGATTCAGAAATACCCCATGCTTTGCATGAGCTTTTGGAGATTTACCAGAATCCACCCTTACCGCATTTACCAGATCAGCCAAGTAAATGATCGCTTCGCCTGAGCGTGAGCCAGCCCATCAGCATAAATGCGCCTACCGCGATTGTGATCCAAAGGTAAGTGTCTGGTAGGAAGAGAAAAGCGATGGTCAAAATGGCACTACTTATTAAACGCGCGATGGTCAGATAAATTTCCCGGTTCAGGTTGAAATGGACGGGGTGGATTTTACTGCCGTAAGCGTATAAGTATGAGTCGGCAAACGTCTGGTGCATGGTTTCGGCAAAGCGGTTGAACAGCTGGACACCCCATACGTAAATCAATGACGGATAAAATCCCACAGACGCGTATAAAACAGCTCCCAGCGACCGTATAAAAGTTAACCGTGAAAATATAACCGTTCGTTTTCGTTTGTCGAACCAGTGTCCGGACAGCCTTGTCAGCAAAGTGGCCACAAGTGTTGTGACGCCAACCAGAATACCTAATTCTTTAATATTTCCGATAAACAGGGCAAAAGCCAGTATCCAGGCATTGCTGATGAAATGCTGGGTGAACCCTTCCCAGAAATGTGCCGGACGGATAGCTTTGAGTTCAGGTTTTTTCAGCATTGCCCTGATTTCTTTAAAACCATAAGTGCCGTCATGCGCCGGCGCGCGGAAAAATAAGATCGGAAACAGACTTAAAAGCCCTGCGATACTTCCTAGCACAAAGGTCGCATTGAATGAGACAGAAAAACTCACCCACCCCCCAATAATCGGCGCTATAAATCCGGTGACTATTTTAATAATAGCGAGCCAGCTCATCTGTTTGCCGATTTTTTGGTAATCCGTATTGGACGCGAAAAACCAGTGCCGTATCATCCAGTAAAAACTGATATACAGGGTCATAAAAATGGTCGCGGGTATGATCATCCGTATATTATCGGTTGTTGTTTGCCCGAAGAACCATAAAGACATCACATAAAAGACCATCCCCATCGCCATAAAGTACTTAGGTTTTCCGGATTTCATGGCGATATTAAATATCGGAATGAACAGAATTGCGTAAAATACATTCCAAATAAACGTGAAGGCAAACACGGCGCTGATGGAGTGGAAGAGTTTGTAAATAAAAATGGGCAGCACAATAATCAGCATGGTGTCGCCGAATTGAAAAAGGGCTTCGTGGATGTAAAAGAGGCGGAGGTTGCGCTGTTTCATTGTTTTTGCTTAGCGATTAGGGATTATAGTATAAAAACTTGCTATTAAATACTCTTTTTATTAAAATAGCTGAGCTTTGATAGGCGCCTGTAGCTCAGGGGATAGAGCGTCCGGTTGCGGTCCGGGAGGTCGCAGGTTCGATTCCTGCCAGGCGCACCACCACTCCAAAATACGTTACGGTTCGCATTTTCTGGGGATCTCGTTTTTTTGGTGCGTGTCGGTAAACTGCCCTTTCGATTTGGAAGGGTTTTGTTTAAAATAAATTTGTAATTTTATATAAGCGTAATACTTTATGAGCGTTTCTGTGCTGGCTCAATAGGGAAACGCTCAAACTTGTAAATAATCTTCTTCGCAGATTTTTACAAGTTTGCCCTCGCTTTATTTCGGACTCCCATTTGGTCGCCCTCATTGCGCTCGAAACGCGTTTCTCACTACTTACTATGATTTCTTTTCACAACGTCACCAAAAAATACGGCCTGCACACGGTTTTAGATGAAGTCAGTTTTGAAATTCAGCCCAGTGAGCTGGTGATTTTGAATGGGTCATCCGGCGCCGGCAAGTCTACAGTGGTCGCTATGCTGATCGGGGCGGAGAAACCGAATCGCGGAACGGTAGAAGTGGATGAAATGGTCGTTAACAACATGGATGCCAACACGCTCCAATTGTATCGCCGTCGGGTAGGTGTGGTGTATCAGGATTACAAATTGCTTCCTAAAAAAACTGTTTTTGAAAATGTAGCATTTGCTATGGAAGTGTGCGAAGAGCCACAGGAATTGATCCATGAGCAGGTTCCGCTTGTATTAGAAAAAGTCGGACTGTTGCAGTATCAGGATCAGTTTCCTCAGCACCTTTCCGGCGGAGAAAGACAGCGTCTGGCCATTGCCCGTGCTCTGGTCCATAATCCTCGTCTGCTGATTGCCGATGAGCCGACCGGGAATCTGGATAAGGTAAATGCCCAGGGGATTTTAGATTTATTCAGCAAGCTTCATTCGGAAGGCGCTACGGTGCTTTTAACCACGCATGATCCGCTGGTACGGGATATTTTGCCGGGACGGGTACTGACGATTGATGGAGGAAAGGTTTATTAATTTTTAGTTTTTAATTTTTAATTTTCAATGACAACCTACAAAGACTCTGGAGTTGATATTGAATTGGGCGATGCCTGTTCAAAATTAGCTTATGAAGCCGCTAAAGGAACTTTTTCGGGTCGTAAGGGAATGATCGGTGAACCGGTTATAGAAGAAGGCGGGTTTACCGGCATGATGGATATGGGTGATTTTTACCTTATTCAAAATGATGACGGAGTGGGAACAAAAATCGAAGTGGCGGAAAAAATGCGGAAATTCGACACACTTGGTTACGATTTGATTGCCATGGTGGCCGATGACGGGATTTGCGTGGGGGCAGAGGTTTTTTCGGTCACGAACACACTGGATGTTCCTCGATTGAATAGGGAGATGGTAGAAGGATTGATGTCCGGATTAAAACAAGCCGCATTGGAGCAAAAAATAGTGGTGCCCGGCGGGGAATTGGCGGAACTTGGCGATGCGTTGAATGGAGCGGTCTGGAATGCGACAGCGGTCGGTCTGGTTGAGAAAAATAAGATTATTACAGGCGCTGATATTGAAGAAGGGGACACCGTTTTGGCTTTTAAATCCGCCGGCATCCGTTCCAATGGGATGAGCTTAGCGCGCCATATTTTAAAAGAAAAATTCGGCGACAATTGGGTGACTCAGGATTTTGACGGCAGGAGCTGGGGAGAGGTCATCCTTACCCCCTCCAAGATCTATCATCGGGCAGTTCTCAATCTGATTGGTGGTTACAAACAGGAGCGGAAATTCAGCATTAAAGGTCTTGTCCACAATACGGGTGGAGGGATTAAGGGCAATCTTCCCCGTCTGCTCAAGAAAAAAGGATTAGGTGCTAATCTCACCAATCTCCCACAGCCTCACGAATTCATGAAAAAATTACAGGAATTGGGAAATGTCAGCGATGAAGAGGCCTACAAAACCTGGAACATGGGCGTGGGCATGATGGCTGTCGTTGATTCAGCCGACGCGGATAAGATTCTGGAGGCGCTGAAGGCCGAAGGGATTGAGGCAGTGGCGGCCGGAAAAGTAATTGGAAGTCCAACTATCAAATTGTCAATTTAAATGATTTGGTCATCTGAATCAGGTTTGATATAGTGCCACCTTATTTTGTATATAAATGAATTTTTTGTATGGGGCGATATTTGGAGTTTATAAAAACGTATCGGTTGTTACATCGTAACAGTCAAAAACACATCATTTTTAAAGATGCGTATTATTTTGTGACGATAAAAACACATAATAATCTCCTGTTTTTCCGGGAACATATTTTTGGCGATTTATTTGTGGCCATCGGCTCTGAGGTATCAAAAATTGTCACAAAACTTTTGCGTTGTAAATATGGTGAAGAAGCTCAGGCTCGAAGAGAAAATCTGCAGTTTTGCAAACAGCTAAAAGGCTTTTTGCTGTTTGCATGGGTTATTTGTTATGAGCATGTGCATTTATTGCTCCAGCCAAATGATAAGTGGAATATTTCTGATGTTATTCATTCTTTAAAACGACATACATCAAGAAATATGAATATTTTGGTTGATAGTATATCTGAAAGTGCGGATAGCTATCCGCACTTTCAGAGTGAAGTCTCGTATCGTTTCTTGTCAAAATTCAAGTGGCAGAAATCTTTTTACGACCATTATATCCGCAACGACCGTGATTTCGATCATCACATGGACACCATCGAACGCAATCCCGTGAAACACGGTTTGCCTCCGGATTGGCCATACATTTACATCAACCCGAAATACGAGGATTTAACCGATGACTGCATTTAAAATATGGCGAATGAATACCGCTATCTTTGGGCCCAATGGGGCATTCTGGATTATGAAAAATATCAGATCATCCAAAAGCAATTTGGTGATTTAGAGTCGGCGTGGAAGAAGATCGATAGGTTATTTTTGATGCGTTTAGGATTCGGACAGGAAAAGGTGGACCGCCTTTTTGCCATCCAAAAAACGATTCAATTCCAGCGCCTGGAAGATTTTGATGTCCGGATTTTGTGTGTGGACGATGAGGATTATCCAAAATGTTTAAAATCAATTGCCAGTCCGCCTGTTTTTTTATTTGTACGAGGAAAACTGCCACCTCTCTACAAGGCCTTGGGGGTTGTCGGTACGCGGGATATTACCGATTACGGTCGTATGACTACCGAAAAATTCGTTTCTGATCTGACGCTGAATGGTTTCGTAATTGTCAGCGGTCTGGCATTAGGGGTGGATGCCTGTACTCATGAAACAACCTTAAGAAATAACGGCATTACAATCGCGGTTTTAGGATCCGGTGTCGACCGCGTCTATCCTGCCGCCAATCGGTATCTGGCGGAAAAGATTCTGCAAAAAGGCGGAGTGATCCTTTCCGAATATCCGTTGGGCACACCGGCTGCCCAGCATCATTTTCCCATGCGCAATCGTATCATCTCCGGTTTGTCACGCGGGGTTTTGATCGTAGAGGGCGGTGTGAAATCCGGGGCGCTGATTACGGCGCGTTACGCACTGGAACAAGGGCGTGAGGTGTTTGCCATTCCGAATAACATCACCAAAATAGGTCTGAGCGGTACCAATCATCTCATTCGCCGTTCTGAGGCAAAGTTGGTTGAAAGTGTGGAACACATTCTGGAGGAATTTCAGATGCAGTCACACGTTTCTAAGCAGCCCATTACTTTTTCCGCTATTGAATCGGAATTATTGGAACGGATTATCAATGACGGAAAGGGAATCGATGAGCTTGTACTTGAAACGCCTTATAATGTGGCGCGGTTGTCCGAAGTACTCATTACCCTTCAGCTTAAAGGCGTGGTTCGTGAGATCGGCCAGAAGTGGGTGATTATTTAGTATTTCTCATCTTCTAAACTTGCTGGCGGCAGACAGTCATCGGGCTCGCTTCCCAGACAGGTATCTTCATCCCGCCGAACCGGCAAAAAAGGTAGTTCCAACACTTCGTATGACGTGAACTCATCGGGCATCGCGATGGCATCGATTTCATCGATCTTGCTTACTTTATAAGAATAGTAAATCGAAAGCTGATTGAGTATATCGATATCTTTGAGGATTAATTTAATACGGAAAAAATCAAAAATACCATTTGCTTCGTCCTCGTGGATCATGGCTGATAAGTAGAATTTACTGAGCATCGACCACAGCTCCCCTTTGTCCTCTTCGGTTACGTTTTCACCGAATGCTCGTGCAGCTGAAATAATGAAATTAGAGACTCTCTGTTTGCTCAGCGTAAAATTCGTGAAGCCTTCCTGCGGGCCGGACACCACGGTTGCTTTCGTAAAAAAGTCGGTGTTAAAAAATTCATCGATTAAATTTTGAAACGTAATTGATTCTGATTCATCCGTCGCCTGTTCTTCCGCTAAATCATTCAGCATGGTCCGGTAGGTTTCCTTCAATCCTTTTTCTTTTAAATTTTCACGGATGTTTTCCTGATCCAATGTTGATTGCAACGGGGCTGGCAACCCTTCGGTATTGGCTGTTCCTATAATATCCATCGGAAAGTAAAACCAAATGTATCTTACGGATTCCAGTTTTTTTTCCAGTTCTTTCTGGAAGCTCAAATAATCCTCCTTTTCAGACTCCGGCACATTATCCGCGACCAGATTAAACGTGTTCAGGCGGGCGTAAATCCCGTCACCTGCCAGGCTAATGATCTCTGCGCGAATATTTACGTTTACGCGGTCGAAAGGCCGGTCGGCGCCTTTCGCGTCCACAAACATATGTCCTCGTATAAAGGAATACATGTCCGCTTCGTAAGGAGATTGGTTAAAAACATCCGTATTCACTTTTAATCGGTATTCCCCCGTCATTTTTACCAGTTCGCCTTGCTTGTTTTCGTCGAATTCAAAATCTCCGACCAGATTCTGGTTTAAACGGTAGCTTTTCAGATGCTGCATATTTTCCGTTGACTCAAAGAAGGTCAGCGGGTCAGAATTAAATCCTTTGGCTGGGATCGTTATAATGGATATGGCGCCAATGAGTATCATTAATATAAAAGATAATAAGCGTTTCATAATGAGTGAGTTAATTTTAGGAAAGTAGTTTACCATATTTTTAATACAGCGCATGAATCGTTTTTTTGCCGGCCTTCTTATCCTCATCGTTCTCGTCAATGTATTCTTATTAAGCGTCTTTTTTTATCCCCTTCCTAAAGCGCTTCGTTCGTTACAGTCTCAGCCTACTCTTAAGCTATATGACCGCCATGATGAGTTGCTGTACGAAGTGCTGAATGAAGAAACGGGCAGACAATCCTTTATTGCGCTTTCCGAGATGCCGGAGACTTTAAAAAACGCTTTTCTTTCCACTGAAGATAAAGATTTTTATAAACATTCCGGGATTGATTTTGGATCTGTTCTGCGTGCCATCTGGCAGAATGTGTCAGCTGGGGAGATTGTTTCCGGAGGCAGTACCATCACCCAACAGGTCGTCCGTAACCTGATCGGCGTGAACCAAAAGCGCACGTTCCGCCAGAAGATCAAGGAGAGCATTATGGCGCTTAAGATCGACAAATTTTTTGATAAAGACCAGATTTTTGAGATCTACCTTAATTCCATTTACTTCGGTGGGCTTGCGTATGGAGTCGAGTCAGCTTCCTGGCAGTATTTCAATAAATCCGCCGCTCATCTCGATCTGGCGGAGTCCGCTTTTTTGGCCGGCCTGCCTCAGGCGCCCAATCGTTATTATCCGTTTCAGCATTTTGAGCTGGCAAAAGAGCGCCAGCAAGCGGTGCTTTCCGCGATGCTGAAAAACAGCGTTATCAGTGAGGATAATTATGAGCAGGCGGTTGCCGAAAATCTGAAGCTTCAGCGGGGCGCTTTCGCTAAAAAGGCTCCTCATTTTGTGGATTACGTGATTTCGAATGGTGGCTCGAATGGTGGGGCGAATGGTGGGCCGAGTTGTGGCTCGAATGGTGGCCATAAAATAAAGACAACGTTAGATTTAGGAATGCAGGAACGGCTTGAGACGATTGTCGAGTCTGACCTCACGTTTCTTAGCCGTTTCAATATTGAAAACGCCGCGGTGGTTATTTTAGATGTAAAGACCGGCGATATTCTCGCCATGGTCGGCAGTGCGGATTATGATGATCCCACGATCCAGGGGGCGGTTAATGTTACTACCTCCCTCCGTCAGCCCGGCTCCAGCATCAAACCACTGGTATACGCGGCGGCCTTTGAGCAGGGTTGGTATCCCGATACGATCATTATTGATGAACCTCTCCGTTTTGAAACAGAAGACAGATTGCCGTACAGCCCTCAGAATTTTGATCTGGTTTATCACGGTGAGGTCACGCTGGCCGAAGCGCTGGCTCAGTCACTTAACGTCCCAGCCGTTCAGGTGATGGATTTTGTGGGCGTCTCCTCCTTTTTATCCTGGGCGCGGGATTTTGGACTTACGACGCTGGATCAGCCGGCTGAATACTATGGCTTGTCGTTGGCATTGGGCAGCGGAGAGGTCCGTTTGCTGGAGCTGGCCAATGCCTATTCGGCTTTTGCCAATGAAGGCCGGCGCGCCGACATCCGTTTTCTTTTGTCTGATGAGCCCGCTAACTCAAACTCTGTTATCCGTCCTCAAACCGCTCAGGCTATTTCCGCGATTTTATCCAGCAATGACCTTCGCATGCCCGCATTCGGTGAAGAGAATCCTTTAAATCTACCCTTTTCGGTCGCGGCCAAAACCGGCACCACCCGCAATTTCCGCGATAACTGGACACTCGGTTACACCGATGATTATGTGGTCGGGGTGTGGGTGGGGAATAGCAGCGGAAAGGTGATGGAAGGGGTGTCGGGTATTACGGGGGCAGGTCCGATTTTTTACAAAGTTATGATGATGCTGAATGAGATGACGGGGACGAGGCTGACGGTTGAACCATTGCGGATTGCCGGGGCATCGCGGACTGGAGAGTCCGCTCTGCCTGATAGCTTCCGTATCATCACCCCTTTTGCTAACGATGTGTTCCTTTTTGACTCCACCAAACCGTCCGAGTTTCAGAAAATCAAACTCGAGGCATCTAAAAGCGCTGAATGGTTCGTGGATGGTCAGCGTGTTGGCGAAGGTGAATCGGTTTTATGGTTGCTTGAAAAGGGCGAGCATCAGATCAAGGCCATTGGTGAGGAGGGGGAGCGGGTGGTGGATATTAGGGTGAGGTGAATGACAGTCAATGGCTTAATTAATCGGCATCATTAATTCTTTCAGAAATTCTTCAAATTGTGCGCGTATTTCACGCGTTCCGGATGATATCGTTTTTATAGTGCCAGCTGTTTGTTTGTAGAAATCATCAAAATCCATCCTTAAATTTGTCTGTTCTGAGATTGCTCCTGCCACTATATTCACAAAATTCATATCGGCCGGAATACCGTCATTTGGTCTAGCATATATAGTATTCATTATTTGAAATAAGCCAGTTCTGATTGCATTTATAATGTCCTTGGGCGGCCCTATAAATACTTTGATTTTTTCATTTATTGTACGTTCCACAATTGTCCGGACATATTTAATTGAGTCGGTTATTTTTAACGCCTGCAACCCCTCCTGGTCAAATATTTCTTCTTTTACCATTATCATTTTTGTCAGTATTTAAAATTGGCTTGTTCCACCAGAATGGGTATGTACGCGTGGGCCTACCTGCCACCCACTTGCCGGTAGGCGGGGCCCCAATTCAATTGGGGGTCAGATTATAAGGGGAAAAGAAAAACTAAAGCAAAAAGAAAAAAATATTATAAAATAATTCAAATCCTTTGTCTATTCAATTATTATGGTCAATTTGACTTCAATGCCAAGTTGTCTATAATATTCTGGCTATCGGTGTCCACCCGAGTGAGTTGAGATTGAAGACACTTGCATCAATTTTTGTTATCAGCAAGCTACATTACTCAATTGCTTATGAGGGTGTCCAAAATCAGATTTTAAATAATCATACAGAATTGGTCCGGTTTTAATTTTTAAAACCTCGCCAATTTTTTTATTTTGTTGTTTTGGAGATCTCATTAAGCAATTCCCGCACCTTAATTTATTTTAGTTTCATTTAAATCTTATGGCTAAAAAAAGCGTTGCCCTTAAAATGACCGTTGAATCCACCAAGGTGGTAAATGGACGTCATTATTTTACGGAAACTCAGGATACCTTCCGCCTCCCTCCTTTGATCGAGGTTCAGCTTAATTCTTACCAATGGTTCTTGAGCGACGGATTAAAAGAGCTTTTGGAAGAGGTATCTCCCATTACGGATTTTTCCGGTAAAAAAATGGAACTTCATTTCCTCAACCATACCCTAGACAAGCCCAAGCATGATGCCATCACTGCGAAGCGGAAGAATCTTTCTTTCGAAGCGGCGCTTAAAGCTCATGTTCAGCTTATTAATAAGGAAAGCGGTGAAATCAAGGAGCAGGATGTCTTCTTGGGATCCGTTCCCCTAATGACTGAGCGCGGCACTTTTGTTATTAATGGGATTGAACGTGTGGTAGTAAACCAGATTGTTCGAAGCCCCGGTGTTTTCTACTCCCGAAATTCTACCACTCCTCAATTTTTTAATGCTAAAATTATTCCTAAGCGCGGTGCGTGGCTCGAGATTGAGACCGACAAAAAAGGTATTATTACTGTTAAAATCGACCGTAAACGCAAGATTTATATCACCCAACTGCTTCGTATTTTTGGTTTTGAAAAAGATTCTGACATCCACAACCTTTTTAAAGACGTGAATGTCGACATCAATAACGACTATATTCAGAATACTCTCGCAAAAGATAGCGCTCATACGGTAGCGGATGCTTATCAGAGCATTTACCGAAAAATCCGCCCTGGCGATCTAGCCACACCTGAAAATGCTAAACAGCTTATTGACGCACTGTTCTTTGATTTTAAGCGATATGATATGGGTGTCGTTGCCCGTTACAAACTCAACAAACGGTTTGGTTCGACTCAGGGCATAAAAATGAAAGACCGTGTGTTTCAGGTCGAAGATTTTGTTTACATTCTCAAGCACCTTATCGAACTGAACAACGGAGAAGGACAGGAAGATGATATCGATCATCTGAGCAATCGACGCATCCGCTCTGTGGGTGAATTGGTTCAAAATAAATTCCGTGTTGGCCTGATGCGTACCGACCGTATTGCCAAAGACCGCATGACGGTAATGGATCTTGAAACGGTTACTCCTACTCAGCTCATCAACTGCCGGCCTATTACTGCGGCGCTCCGTGAATTTTTTGCCAGCTCCCAATTGTCTCAATTCATGGATCAGACCAACCCGTTGGCGGAATTGGCTCATAAGCGAAGAATTTCTGCGATGGGCCCAGGTGGGCTATCCCGAGAACGTGCTTCCTTTGATGTTCGTGATGTACATACCTCGCATTATGGCCGGCTTTGTCCAATTGCCACGCCGGAAGGTCCGAACATCGGTCTGGTGGTTCATCTGGCTTCTTACGCGCGTGTTAATGAATACGGCTTTATTGAAACCCCTTACCGTTCTATTGAACATTATGTGGAGCCCAAAGTGGAAAATCTGATAGGTCGTATTATCGATGAAGAAGTGAAAGACGGTCGAAAAGTGATTGCTAAAATTGAAGATAAACTGACCAAAGAACAGGCTTCTCAGGTGGCTAAAATCAAGAAGTCAATCAAAACACTGCCACCTTATGATATCGACACCTCATTTGCCCGGCCTTTGGTCGGTCAGGTCGCGATCGAAGACATTAAAGTCGGCCGCAAGATATTGATTGCAAAAGGCGAGACGATTGACGAGGTCAAAGCTCGTATTATTGTGAACGAAAAAGGTCTCAAAAAGATTAAAATTCAGGAACGCTCACGAAACTTAGTTAAAGTACGGGCTTACTTTGGTGAAGATATCCGTTATTACGATGCGGACGCTGAAAAGTATTTTATTATTTCGGAGGCGAATGCGAAAATGGACGATAAAAAGCAATTTATCGATACACGTGTGGCGGCACGGCGCAGTGGTGATCCGGCGCTGGTGCATGTCCGTGATCTTACTCATATCGACATTGCTCCTAAGCAAATTATTTCTGTTACTACTTCTCTGATTCCCTTTTTGGAACACGATGATAATACGCGTGCGTCCATGGGTTCTAACATGCAGCGTCAGGCAGTGTCTTTAATCAAGCCAAGCAGGCCGATCGTGGGTACTGGTATGGAAGCGCTTACTGCTGAGAGTTCCGGTCAGGCTGTTGTCGCCCGCATGAAGGGTGAAGTCAAAGAAACCGATGCGTCTCAGGTGGTAGTGATGTATGACGACGGGAAGAAGGAAATATATCCTATTTTTAATTTTATGCGCTCTAATCAGGCCACGGCTATTCATATGCGTCCGGCGGTTTTTAAGGGGCAGAAACTTAAAAAAGGCGATGTTCTTATCAACGGAGCCGCGGTAGATAAGGGGGAGCTGGCCCTTGGTCAGAACTTACTTGTTGCTTATATGACATGGAGTGGATATAACTACGAAGACGCGGTGATTCTTTCTGATCGTGTGGCTAAAAAAGGGTTGTATGACTCTATACATATCGAAGTGTTTACGGTGGATGTCCGAGACACTAAATTGGGCCCAGAAATCATTACACAGGACATTCCAAATGTCGGAGAAATTCGTTTAAAAGATCTTGATGTAGATGGCATTGTCCGCATTGGCGCCACGGTGCGTGAAGGCGACATTCTGGTTGGTAAAATTACCCCAAAAGGTGAAACCGAACTGACCGCTGAAGAAAGATTGCTTCAGGCGATTTTCGGCGATAAAGCCAAAGACGTGAAAGACACCTCTCTTCGTTTGCCGGGTGGTGAGGGAGGTAAGGTTGTGGACGTTCAGATTTTCAACCGCCAGCAGGGCGATGAGCTGCCCACGGGCGTGATCCGCCAAATCAAAGTCTATGTGGCGCAGACCCGCAAAATCCAGGTCGGCGATAAAATGGCCGGTCGTCATGGGAACAAAGGTGTGATTTCTAAAATCGTTCCACAGGAAGATATGCCTTTTCTGCCGGATGGCACTCCTGTCGACATTATTTTAAATCCCTTAGGTGTTTCCAGCCGTATGAATATCGGTCAGATCCTGGAAACTCATCTTGGCTGGGCTGCTGAAAAGCTTGGTATCCATGTGGCTACCCCCGCCCTGAATGGTATGGGTATGAATATTATAGAACAGCTGATGGAAGACGCGGGATTGCCGAAAGGAGGTAAAATACAGCTTTATGATGGCCGAAGCGGTGAACCGTTTTATTACGAAACCACCGTTGGAAAGGTATATATGCTTAAACTTCTGCATCTTGTTGAAGATAAGCTGCATGCCAGAAGTGTCGGTCCTTACTCATTAGTCACTCAGCAACCACTTGGTGGTAAAGCTCAGCATGGTGGTCAGCGTTTCGGGGAAATGGAAGTGTGGGCCCTGGAGGCTTACGGGGCTGCTCATACCTTGCAAGAGATGCTCACTATTAAATCTGATGATGTGATCGGCCGTGCCCGTGCGTATGAATCCATTGTTAAGGGCGAATCCATCCGCACCCCCAGTGTGCCGGAAAGTTTTAATGTCTTGGTCAAAGAATTAAAAAGCCTTTGTCTCGATGTTTCCCTTACTAAAATTCAGGGAGATCAAGCGATAGGAGAGGTAGATCTGGAAGATGTGATTGAAAATGAAGCGATTGACCCCATTCCTTCTGATGACAAGATCAAAGAGCTGGATTTGATAAAAGAAGACGATGAAACTATTGAAGCTGAAATAGTGGGCGAGAACATCAGTGGGCGCGATGCAGTTGAAGAAATGGAAGAGGTTTTGATAGAAGATCAGGGGCCAGAAGGAAAAATGTCCCCTGATGAAATCGAACATGAGGAAGTGGTTCTGGAGAAGCAGGAGAAGAAGCTGAATAAGAAGAAGTAGTATTATTTCAGATTTCTGATTTCAGATTTCTGATTCAAATCCATAAAACAATAATTTTTTAAATTCAAATATATGAGGAGTGTGAATAAAGTCATTTTGGTCGGCAATATCACGCGGGATCCTGAAATGAAACAGACCACCACTGGTCAGTCTATTGTTACTTTCGGTCTGGCTACCAACCGCGAATGGGTTACCGGCAAGGGCGAAAAGCAATCTCTGGCCGAATACCATAATCTGGTAGCCTGGGGCAAGCTTGCAGAAATTTGCGGCCAATACCTCAAAAAGGGCAAATTGATCTACGTGGAGGGATATCTTAAAACCCGTTCATGGGATTCCCCTGAAGGGGCTAAGATTTTTAAGACCGAGGTAGTGATTTATGACATGATCATGCTTGAAAAACGCCCGCGCGGCGAAGAAGGTGCTGAAGATTCAGGTGATTTTATTCCGGGCGAAAATAATACCTTTGATCCGTTGGCAGATATTGGAGAAGGAATTTCTTCTGACAAAAATCCTGAATGAAAAATACGTTTTTAATTTTCTCCTCGAGTCTGAGCTTTCGCTCAATATAATTATTACCCAAGGTTTGTTGTTATGTAATAAACCTCGGAGTCGAAGACAATTTCCATTTTAATTTTCAATTAACAAATTATGCATAACACGCAAAAAAAGCACGATGAGTTTGATGCCATCACTTTATCGGTTGCCAGTCCGGACAATATTTTGGAATGGTCTCATGGTGAGGTGACTAAGCCTGAAACCATCAATTACCGCACCCAAAAGCCCGAACGGGACGGCCTTTTCTGCGAAAAGATCTTTGGTCCGACCAAAAACTGGGAATGCTATTGTGGCAAATACAAACGTATCCGTTATAAAGGGGTCGTGTGTGAAAAATGCGGGGTTGAAGTCACTCGTTCCATCGTCCGCCGTGAGCGGATGGGGCATATCAGCCTGGCAGTGCCAGTAACCCACATTTGGTTTCTTCGCTCCACACCCAGCCGTATCGGCTTACTCCTTGATCTGCCTATCAAAGCCATCGAACAGGTGATTTATTTTGCTTCTTATGTTGTTATCAGCGTGGATGAAGAGGCGAAACAGCAAGTATTGGATCAGCTTGATAAAGATTTTCAGACTTACAAAAAGCAGATTCAGGACGAATTCAAGCAAAAAGAATCCGAATTTAAAGTTAAAAAGCGTGGTAAATCTGCCAAAGCCAACAAGGGCGATACTAATGAGGAGCTCCCTGTGGAAGATCTGCTGAAAATTGAAGACACATACGCTGAGAAGGTTGAAGAGCTAAACCAGCAGCACACTCAGGCGAAAGCCGAACTGGAATCTTTAGGAACCGGTAAGGTTATTGGTGAGTTGGAATACCGTGAACTTTCCATGAAATTCGGTCACATCTTCCGTGCCGGCACGGGTGCGGAATCCATTCGCCAGATCATGGAGGCACTTGAACTGGAAACCTATATTAAAAAATTACAGGAAGAATATATTCAAAGTACCGGGCAGCGTCAGAAAAAACTCAGTAAACGGATTCGTTTTGCCAATGCGCTGAATCGTGCCGGCATCCGTCCGGAATGGATGGTGATCACTCAATTGCCTGTTATTCCGCCTGATCTTCGCCCAATGGTCCAGTTGGATGGGGGTCGTTTTGCGGCTAGCGATCTGAATGATCTTTATCGTCGTGTGATCAATCGTAATAATCGCCTAAAGCGTCTGATGGCCATCGGTGCTCCCGAGGTGATCTGCCGTAATGAAAAACGCATGCTGCAGGAGGCGGTCGATGTTCTTTTCAACAATCAGCCTCGTGGTGGTAAGAGCGCCTTCATGGCAGGAGACAAGCGAAAACTTCGCTCCTTATCTGATATGCTTAAAGGGAAGCAGGGTCGCTTCCGCCAGAATCTTTTAGGTAAACGTGTCGACTATTCCGGTCGTTCTGTGATTGTGGTTGGCCCTAATCTTAAATTGGATCAATGCGGGCTTCCTAAAGAAATGGCTCTGAAATTATTCAAGCCATTTGTAATCGGTCAATTAATCCGTGAAGAACACGCTCATAATGTTAAAGGCGCTGAACGGTTGATCGAATCGGGTAAAAAAGAAGTATGGGATATCCTGGAAAAGGAAACACAAAATCGCTACGTACTTCTTAATCGGGCGCCTACTTTGCACCGCCTGGGCATCCAAGCCTTCCAGCCCGTTCTTATTGAAGGAAAGGCTATTCAGATCCATCCTTTGGTCTGTGCGGCGTTTAATGCCGACTTTGATGGTGACCAAATGGCGGTACATCTCCCTTTATCCGAAAATTCTCAGAAAGAATCCAAAGAGCTGATGCTGGCCGTTACCAATCTTTTAAAACCTTCTGCCGGCGAACCGATTATTACTCCTTCTCAGGATATGGTGCTGGGTATTTACTATCTCACCAAAGACATTAAGAAAAAGACAGGAGAGGGCATGTTGTTTTCTACTATCGGCGAGGCGGTGAATGCCTACCGTATGGGCTATGTGGATTTGCACGCACTTATCAGGACACGTGTTAAGGGCGAAATCCTCGAAACCACTGTGGGTCGTATGATTTTTAATACCTTTTTACCTGAAGTACTCCAGTACGTGAACGAAACCGTGGGTAAAGGCGGTTTAAAAAAGCTTTTGGCCGACTGTTTGGAACATGTTGGTCCGGAGGCAACCGCTACTATGGCGGATGAATTCAAGCGGGTCGGCTTTAAATTCGCCACCAAATCAGGTTTATCAATCGCAGTTTCCGACATGGTTTCTCCCGATGATCGTGAAAAGCTCGTAGACGAAGCGTCTGAAAAGGTGAAAAAAATCAATAATCAATACTGGAAAGGCTGGATCACCGAAGAAGAACGATATAATCACGCTATCCGCACATGGTCTTTTCTTAAAAATGATATCACCAACCGAATGATCGAGACGTTTGAGAAGGTGCCGGAAAACCATATCCATTATATGATTGCTTCTGGGGCTCGTGGTAACTGGGGGCAAATTACCCAGCTATGTGGCATGAAGGGGCTGGTGGCCAATCCGAGTGGTAAAACCATCGAACTGCCGATTAAATCCAATCTAAAGGGTGGTTTTTCTATTCTTGAGTACTTCATTGCCACTCATGGCGGACGTAAGGGTAAATCCGATACCGCTCTTAAAACCGCCGAAGCCGGTTATTTAACACGGCGTTTGGTGGATGCGGTTCAGGATGTGGTCATTAAAGAAGAGGATTGTGGTTCAGAGCATGAACATATTATTACCCGTGTTGAAAGTGAGCAAATCGGCGAAGGCTTTGAAAAACGTATTTATGGCCGGACGCTGACGGCGCCGATCGTTCATCCTAAAACCGGTGAGGTTTTGGCGAAAAAAGGTGATGAAATCGGCCACGAAGTCGTTCGTAAGATCAAAGAATTCAATGTCGGTGAAGTCCATGTACGCGGTATTATGACCTGCCGGACGGAAAATGGTATTTGCCAGAAATGTTATGGTCAGGATCTTGGTACTAATAAAACCGTTGAATTGGGAACGGCGGTCGGTATTATTGCCGCACAAAGTATTGGTGAGCCAGGCACTCAGCTGACGATGCGTACGTTTCATATGGGTGGTGTGGCGGAAGGTTCGGATATTACTCAGGGTCTCACCCGCGTGGAAGAACTTTTTGAAGCACGTCCTCCCCGCGCTAATTCAGTCCTTTCCGATATTGATGGACGTGTTCAGATCAAACAGAAAAAAGATCAGATCGAAGTTGCGATTTCCGGCGAAGAACTGGCGACCGATACTCATCTGGTTCCTTCTGGCTTTGAGGTGATGGTCAAAAAGGGCGATAAGGTAAAAGTTAAGCAGATCATCGCTCGCTCAAAAGTGGATAAAAACACTGTTAAGGCTTCTGCTGATGGTAAAATCCTGAAGATCGAAGGAGGCCTGATTTATATCAAGCATCAGGAAAAGCAAGCTCGTACCTATGCCTTCGGCCATCGTGAGCGTCTTTCAGTTTCCAATAATGACCTTATTGCGAAGGGAACCCCTTTAAACCGCGGTCATCTCAATCTTCAGGAGCTTCTGCGTCTGACCGATGTGTACAGGGTGCAACGGTACATCATGACAGAGGTTCAGCACATTTACGCTTCGCAAGGGCAGACTATCAATGATAAGCATATTGAAATCATCGTTAAGCAGATGTTTTCTAAAGTGCGTGTACTGGATTCGGGAGGAAGTAACCTTTTGGCTGGTGAGATCATCAGCACCGCTAAATTCGAACAACTGAATCAGGAACTCCGGAAAAAGAAGGATCCTTTAATTATTATCGAATATTTGCTTTTGGGTATTTCACGCGTGGCTATTATGACAGACAGCTGGCTTTCCGCCGCTTCGTTCCAGGAAACCATTCGTGTTTTGGTCGAAGCTTCCACTACCAAAAAAGTGGATTTACTTAAAGGCTTGAAAGAAAATGTGATTATTGGTAAATTAATCCCCGCTGGTCGCGTTTTCCGGGATCATCTACAGAAAACAAGAGACTTAAAAACAAAAAAGAAATAACAATTCAGATTTCTGATCTCTGATTTCTGATGCCCCAATTCTATAATTCTTAATTCATTAACTAAGTAACACGCTCATTGCACTGCGAGCCGTTATAAATGAACGGCTCTACGCTCCATTCGGAACGTGTTTCTCACTACTTACTATGCCAACTATTAATCAATTGATCAAAAAGAGCCGGCGCAGCCCTAAGAAGAAGAGTAAATCTCCTGCTCTGCAGTATACGTTTAATTCCCTGAGAAACCGCGAAGTCGGTCTTGATAAAGGCGCTCCTCAGAAGCGTGGCGTGTGCGTTAAGGTAACTACCCGCACACCTAAAAAACCGAATTCCGCTTTGCGCAAAGTGGCCAGAGTTCGTTTAACAAACGGCGAAGAGGTAACCGCCTATATTATGGGCGAAGGCCATAATCTTCAGGAACACTCGGTGGTTTTGGTACAGGGGGGCAGAGTGAAAGACTTGCCTGGTGTCCGTTACCACATTGTGCGCGGCCCCTTGGATACCCAGGGCGTTCAGGAACGCAAACAGGGCCGTAGCCGTTATGGCGCTAAAAAACCTAAGAAATAACATTTCAGATTGAAATTTTTAATCATTAATACGAACTATGCAGAAAAAAGCCAAACATATTCCGGCTGATTCATCCGAATTACAGGAAAAGTTTATTAATTGCATGATGACCAGAGGTAAAAAATCGGTGGCGCGCCGTATTTTTTCTGATGCGATGAAGATTTTACGCGACCAGGGTAAAAGCAATCCAGCCGCTATTTTCCAAAAAGCGTTGGATAACGTTAAGCCTAACACCGAAGTCCGGGCGAGGCGAGTTGGCGGATCAGTTTATCAGATTCCTGTTGAAGTGGCTCCCAAGCGTCAAATGGCTCTTAGTATCCGCTGGATTGTTCAGGCGTGCCGCACAAAAAAAGGTAAACCTATGGCTGATAAGCTTGCCCAGGAATTCAATGACGCGAGCAATGAAACAGGTGTAGCCTTTAAAAAGCGTGAGGATGTTCATCGGATGGCGGCTGCCAACAAGGCGTTTGCTCATTTTGCACGATACAAAAGATAAGCAGTTCATAAAACCTTTCCCATTCGGCTTTGCTCAGGGCAGGCAAAAAGGTTTTCTGCCCTGCCTACCGGCAGGCAGGCTTTCCAAACAAGTGTTTTCACCCTTCAGAAAGCTCAGTTAACTTCGCAAACTTCCCTTCGCGGGACCCACAAGACCCACTCGGGGTTTTGCTACGTGCCTTCGCTGTCTTTCAGGTTCACTAATTTTATGGGATTTTCTTTTGATTATAGGGTTTTTGTGGTAAGATAATTACACCTGCCTTAGTCGGCAGACAGGCTTAAAAATAAAAAAACAAACCATGAGAATAAAAAAGTTTATCGCAACTGTTTTGGCACTTGTTTTTTTCAGCGCCCCTCTTGCAACTGTGTCTGCTGAAACCTCTGAAACCTCGTCCGGCATCAAGGCGGTTACAGATTTTCAGGATGTTCTCCGTACTCATCCTCATTATGTGGCTATCGGCTATTTAAATGAGTCCGGTGTGATTAATGGCTATCCCGACGGGACTTTTAAGCCCGATAATCCTATTAATCGTGCTGAGGTCTTAAAAATTATTTTGATGGGTTCGGATGTAGAGGTTCCTGAGGATTTCGGAGAGGTGGATTTTCCGGATTTTCAAAAGGCGGATTGGTTTGCCCGGTTCGTGATGAAGGCAAAAGCATTGGAAATCGTAAAAGGGGATGACGCGGACGGCACTTTTGCTCCAGGTCGCCAGGTAAATAAGGCTGAATTTCTGAAAATGCTTTTAATGGCCAACAATATCAAAACCGATGCGGTTCAGCCGGAAGAGAATCTGACACCTGATGTTCCGAAAGACGCGTGGTTTGCTCCTTATCTGAATTATGCGTTTCAGGTGGGTCTTACGACTAAAAATGAACAAGGTCTGCTGGAGCCGGCTAAGCCTTTAACGCGAGCTGAGGTGGCCGACATGATGTATTTACTGATTTTGATCAAAAGCAGTAAAGACACTCAATTTCTTCTTCATCGTGCTGAGGCGGAATTAGCTCAGATCGAAGTGTATATCGCGGCCAATAAAGTACTCAGCGCTAAGCGCGCATCGGAGCTGGCGGTTGATCTGACCCAGCAGGCTTACCGCAATATGCCGGATAACAATGTTGTTTTAGGGGCCGCTAAACTATCCCGTTCTTACGATTGGCTGGTGGACGCTTTTGTTCTGGGTATTCAAAAAGACTATGAAGGCGCGGCCGAATGGGCTAATAAGGCTATCGGCAAGGCCACAGAAGCCTGGGAGGTCAACAGCGCCACTCAGCCTATTGCCCGCCATGTTAAAGACCGTGCACGTGAAATTCTGGCACAGGTTGGCGGTCAGGAAGAATAAAGCCTGGCAGTGATTATGCTGGGCGATTATTATCCCTTTCATTTATGAAGACTTTTTATCGCCTCTTTTCTGTCAGCCTACTGTTCCTTTTTCCATTACAAGTCCATGCTTATCAAAGCCCTATCCTGGATGGCTTTTCGTCCACTGTTTGCAATGCTTATTTTGCGATTATCAATTTTTCAATTGCCCTGGTCATACTGGGCATGATCGTCCTGATTCTCAATAAGTTATCCGATGGCCTTAGAATGAGTTGGATTTATTTTTTCTTGGCTGTCAGTACGTTTGTCGTCCTTCATTTAATCGTCCTGCTTAAGGTTTTCAAAAGAAGACCAGAAGAAATTGTTTACTAAATTTTTCCGTATAAGATTATGTTATAATTTTTTTGATAATTTTTTAAATTATATCAGAATTCTATTGATGAAAAAAATTATTCTTTTGGAAGACGAAAAAACCTTAGAGCAAATTTATGAAAGGAATTTAAAAAAAGCCGGTTTTATGGTTCATTGGCCCAGAGATCCTGATGGAATGGAAGCATCGGCCCAAAAAATAAAGCCCCATGTCGTTTTACTGGTCCATGGGATTAAAGGAAAACTAATAACAAAAAGAAAAGGCAAGAAAAGAAACCCCATTCAAGACGACCTGTCTAAAATCACTTGCAATTTATAAGTTAGCCGTTATAATTTTTCCGCTTATTTTTACAAGCAACAACGTTACAGCGTTATTATTATTTAATGAATTAAGTTATGTCAGTTGAACGCGCCTCTTTAGAAAAAGTTCGTAATTTTGGGATTATCGCCCATATTGATGCGGGTAAAACTACGGTTAGCGAACGTATTCTTTTTTATACCGGTATCAATTATAAAATCGGCGAAGTTCATGAAGGCGAAGCCACGATGGACTGGATGGAACAGGAGCAGGAACGTGGAATTACTATTACTTCCGCGGCTACTACCTGTTTTTGGAAAGATCATCAATACAACATCATCGATACTCCAGGCCACGTGGATTTTACGGCTGAAGTCGAACGTTCCATGCGTGTGCTGGATGGCGGAGTGGTTGTTTTCGACGGTGTGGCTGGTGTGGAGCCACAGTCTGAAACGGTGTGGCGCCAGGCCGACAAGTACCACGTGCCCCGCATGTGTTTTATTAACAAACTCGACCGCACGGGCGCGGATTTTTTCAAATCATTCCAAAGTGTTTTAGACCGCCTAACCCAACACGCGTCCCCTATCCAATTGCCGATCGGCCTCGAAGCCAACATGAAAGGGATCGTGGATCTGGTCGAGATGAAAGCTACGATCTACAAAGATGATTTGGGTAAAGAAATGGAGGCTGTTGAGATTCCCGAAGACATGAAAGCCGACGTGGATAAATGGAGGGCTAAAATGTTAGAAAAAGTGGCGGAAGCGGACGATGAGTTTATGGAGATTTTTCTGGATGGAAAGGATTTTTCTGCTGATCAGCTGAAAGCGGCGATTCGCCGATCGGTGCTCGCCAACAAATTCATTCCGGTTTTGTGTGGCACGGCTTTAAAAAACAAAGGGGTGCAATTACTCCTTGACGCGGTGAATGATTACCTTCCGTCTCCTCTCGATGTTCCGCCGATTACAGGCCATTTGGCTGACGATGAAGGGCATATTGTTTCCCGCAAGGCTGATAACAAGGAACCTTTGGCTGCTCTTGCATTCAAGATCGCTACCGATCCATTTGTGGGCCGGTTGATTTTTGTGCGTGTTTATTCCGGTATCCTTAAATCCGGTTCCTATATTTACAATTCTTCTCAGGGCGGAAAAGAACGTATCGGCCGTTTGCTTCAGATGCATGCCAACAGCCGGAAAGAGATCGAAGAGATTCCAGCCGGCAATATTGGCGCGGTCATTGGTCTTAAATCCGTTCGTACCGGCAGTACGCTGGTTGATGCAGATGGAGAAAGAGTTATTTTAGAATCCATTACTTTCCCTGATCCGGTTATCTCCATTGCTATTGAGCCTAAAACCAAAGCGGATCAGGAGAAAATGGGATTTGCCTTACAAAAATTGGCTGAAGAAGACCCGACTTTCACGGTTCGTACCGACGACGAGACGATGCAGACCATTATCTCCGGCATGGGCGAACTGCATTTGGAAGTATTGGTTGATCGCATGAAGCGTGAATTTAAGGTCGAGGCGAATATCGGCGCTCCGCAGGTCGCGTATCGTGAAACCGTTCAGAAAGAGGTGGAGGATGAGGAAAAATACGCCAAACAAACGGGTGGTCGCGGCCAATACGGCCATGTGCTTATCCGCGTTTCCCCCAATGAGCCCGGCAAAGGGTATGAATTCATCAATTCCGTTGTGGGAGGCCGTATTCCGAAGGAATTCATTCCTGCGGTCAACAAGGGGATCGAAGAGGCACTTACCCGTGGAGTGGTGGCTGGTTACCCTGTAACCGACATAAAAGTAGAATTGTATGATGGTTCCTATCATGATGTCGACTCTTCAGAACTTGCCTTTAAAATGGCTGGTTCTATCTGCTTTCAGCGCGCTGCTAAAAAAGCCAATCCGGTTCTGCTGGAGCCTGTTATGCAGATCGAAGTGGTTACGCCCGAGGAATTTATGGGTGATGTGATGGGCAACTTAAACTCCAAACGCGGCCAGATCGAAGCCATGGGTGACCGTGGACAGGCTAAAACCATCGCCGCTAAGGTGCCATTAGCCGAAATGTTCGGTTACGCTACCGATCTTCGCTCCATGACACAAGGCCGTGCCAGTTACACCATGGAATTCGCGCATTACGCGAAAGTGCCTAACAATGTGGCAGAAAAAGTGAAAGAAGCACGGGGAGTTGCCTAAAATCCTTCAAACCCCCTCCGTCTCGCCGCAGCGAGACGGAGGGGGTTTGACACATCCCCAATTCCCTGATTCCCGCTTTTTCAATTGATTGCGCAATTTTCTTTACATTTCCCCTCTAATTGTGATATTTTTTAAAAGAATATTAATAAAGATAAAAAATGGCTAAAAATAAAAAGACTAATAACACGCTTAAATGGCTTAAGGATGCGTTTTTTAAGGCGTTAATCTTCCCGCTGCTTTTAGTGATCGGTTATTATGCTCACGCAGCTATTACCTGGCCTGGCGCCGACCCCAACCCGGTTACGGGTGTGGTGGGTATGTTTGTTGGGGAATCAGACAACGCTTATGATACAGCCGTGGGTTATGAGGATGTGAATTCGTACTGCCAGAATCATAGCGCTGGGGATATTGCCGGCAGTCATATTTGCACTCCTGCCGAAATGACCAACAGCCTGAATCATGGCACAAACGGGGTGTCTCCGGTTTTTACTTATGCCGGTTCCACCACACTCTGGATCAACAGCGGACCTCCGGGATATACGGCCAATTCCAACGATTGCAAAGGGTGGACGACGACGGACAGTCCCAGTAATAACCCCAACTACGGCACGGTGTGGAATTTTGATGAACAATACGGCGGATTGCTTCCATGTAAAACCGGAAAGAAATATGCGTGCTGTAAATAATCTCAGTAACCAGTGACCAGTAACCAGTTCTGGTCTCTGTAGCACTGGTCGCTGGTCACCATAACTGATTCTTAAATCCATTAATTCAAACAAATGAAAAACAAAATCCGATTTTTATTTCCAATCATTCTTCTGGCTTTTCTGTTTATACCCAAAGCGTTTGCTGGGTCTTATGATTGTACGGTTGTGTATCCGGGATCGGATTCTACGAACCCATTTACGTACGACTCCTGTTCTTACCCGCAAGGCGGGGACACGGAACCGTATCAGGGGATTTCCTGCCGGCCGGAAGGGGAGATTTTAAGAACTGGTAGTGTGACCTCCTGTGTTACGAAACAAAGCATTCTGGATCTCGCCACATCTGCCCGTGGTCAAAATCGGGCTGGTTTCAACTCTTTTACCGGTTCAATCAGTTCATCGTGTAGAGCTAGTTATTGCAAACCATCAGGAAGCAATGTTTGTGAAGCTCTGACCGGCAATACCTGCCCCGTGGCTTTAAACCGTCAATTGGTTTGCCCCGGCGGCTGTGGCGGTTGTAGTGAGGGATATGTGTATTGTGTCGATGATCAGCCGACAGGTCTTTTGAATGAACTTAATCCTGTGGTTGGTACGACGCCCGCTTGTCAGCTGGAAAAAGACGGCAGTACTTTCCCTGCCAATGGCGGAGTCTCTTGTGCGGATATGGGTCGCGAAGTGCTCAATCCCTGTACTGGTGAATGTACCGATTGCCCTGCAGGCAAAACGCCCTCAGGCAGAACTCCGAATATATGTATTAATTTTGCCCAGCGCTTTCTTGAAATCTTTGCTGACGGGTTCACGTCGTTAGGCGGTAAATTTATTAATGTCGGAGGGGTCGAATTGGCTCATGTATATTCTTACGGTTCCATCACCGATTTGGTCGATTGGGAGAATACTCAGACCGATAACCCTGCTTTTTACGGCACGGTGTTTACCGAGGTCGATCAGGCCGACCACCTTAACTGGGCCAGCCCCAGCGTTCCGGATGTCATACAGAATATGCTCACCACTAACAACTATGTGCTATGTGATGATGTGGAGGATTGCGAAGCCGGTCAGGTCTGCACGGCCGGTATCTGTAACAATCCCGGTTCGGATGGGGAAGAAGGGGATGCCTGTACCACCTCCAGTGGCTGTAATCTTGGCTTAGTGTGTGATTTGGGTACAAACACTTGTGTGGATTTAAATGATCCGAACAATACGCTCACTGAATGTTCCGAAAATGATGATTGTCTTGGTTTGGGCGCTAATTACAGCTGTGTGAACGGTTACTGCCATGACCAGAGCAATAGCGCCGGTGATGCCTGTGTGAATGATTCCAGCTGTGCGGCCGGCCTGATGTGCGTGGATCTGATCTGTGTTTATAATAATTTATTTGTGCCTATCTCCTATTTCATGGATGTGTCCGCTAATTCCACGGGCGATGTCGCTGGCGGAGAAGGTTATAAAAGCGCGGACGCTCTTTGTGATCCGACAGTTGTTGCAAACAGCCATGTTTGTACCGCGGAAGAGGTTATCAACGCCTACGTAATGGACGCGGATACGCTTACCGGTAAATCTGGTTTAGCCTGGATCAATAACGGTCCTCCGGGTTACGTAAAATACGTGACCAACGACTGCAATGGCTGGACTACAAATACTAGCACCATTTTTGGTTCGGTATGGTCGTTTGATGCGGATGCAAGTTTTATTACTCCGTGTAATCAGAATATTCCATTTGCTTGTTGTAAATAATCTCAGTGACCAGCGACTAGTGCTGATTACTCATCACTTAAATCCATTAATTCATCCAAGATGAAAAAAACAATTCCCATTTTATTACTTGTCGGCCTCTTTCTACTCTTCCCCAATCTCACCCATGCGGCTGATCTTCCCAGCAGTGGCTGTTTCCCGGCGGTTGTCTGTGGGGCGGGTTCTAACTATTACGCCGATGACTGTAATCCGGCTATCGCTACTCTGGCAGATTGTACTGCTAATTTCGGTGCCCCCGATGCCGGCAAACAATGGGCGTTTAATTGCGATGACGGCTGTTACCAGCGTTCCGATTCCGTTCCTTCTGAATGTCCTGGCGGGATTATGATCGCTGGCGATTGTAAAACGCTTGCCCGTGTGGTCATCGACGGACTGGATAACAATATATTAAAAACTTACGCACTTGGCGCCCTTACCAAACTGGTTTACGCGGATTGTGGTGAGGGTGAAACTCCTGTGTGGGATGATACTGCTCATGAATGGGGCTGTGTGATCCCTGCTGCCATGGATCCTTTAGCTCCCTGCGATGATGGTGAAGTCCTTTCGTGGGATGCCGGTAATAGTGAATGGATCTGCGGTCCGCCGAATTTTACATATTGGTCTGCCAATCCTGTTGATGCTACTGAAATTTATTACAATACAGGAAATGTAGGGATCGGGACTACAGATCCGACAAAAGATTTAACTATTGGCACTACTGTTGCGCCCGGTGAAATGCGTCTACAGGGCAATCTTTCTAATAAATACCTTGATATGAGCGCGGATGGCATCACACTGAGCAGTGGGGGGACGGATTATTTTACAGTGGATATTACCGGAGATGTACATGCTGCAATGGATATTACCGCTGGTTTTTCGGTTAGCTCCTTGATTCTTGATGCTCAAAACTATGTTGAGTCCGGTCAATACTGCTTTTCAGGTGCGAGCGATTGTATCAGCAATTGGGATCAGGTAGGTGGAGGTGCTATTTGGGCATTGAGTGGCGTAGATGCTTATTATAGCGGCGGAAAGGTCGGCATTGGAACGACAAGCCCCGACAACAAGCTACATGTAGAAGGTGGCTATATTGAAAATTCAGCAGGTGCACCACAAATGATTTTTGAGGAAACAGATCAATCAAATAATTTATGGATCATGGGTCAGGATGCGACGGAATTTTGGATTGCTCATGATAGTACGGCTACTGAAAATCGTGCGATCCAAATTGAAGAATCGGGTGAAGTGGGTATTGGAACAACAAACCCTGTTGCTCAATTACATATTAATGCGGATACAGGTGATCCTTTAAGGGCTCAGGTATCTGGGAGTACAAGGTTATTAGTTTCGGATAATGGCGGGACTTCTATTGGATATAATACCACTCCGCCCTCCCAAGGATTGTATGTTTATGGTGATGTCGGCATTGGAGATAGTACGCCAGATGCCAAGTTGGATGTTGTTGGTAGTGCAATTTTCGAAGGCGATGTGATCATTGGCGGCTCAACTTACAAAATTACGTTCCCTTCTTATGGTAACGAAATAGAGTTTGACCGGGATAACAATAATTACATTACTGCCACTGATGCTGCTGGCCAGTTGATTTTCCGCACAGGCGGAGATAATTCCAGAATGACAATAGCAAGTGATGGGAAAGTCGGTATTGGGACTTTAAGTCCAAGCACGCAACTGGAGGTTAATGGCACGGTTACCGCTACTGGAGTTACTACTCCATGGTTGTATGGCAATGTTAATGTTGGTAGTGATTTGACTGTGAGTAATGATTTATTAGTTGGCGGCCATATTACAAGTATTAATTACTCCAATGAATTCACTAAAGAATCGCTTAACGGGGCTGGTGCACAATATGTAAGTATGACTACATCAACTAATAGTATATGTTTTTTAACTAAAACGTGGGTTAACGAAACTGATAGCAGTGGTGAAGACGCTGGTTGCCGAGTTTATATTTCGTCAAACCAATGGCGACTAGAAGCATATTCTGAGGCAAATGATGCAGATGCATATTGTGCTGCTAGATGTTTACAGTATTAAATTTAAATATTTAAAAGTTTTATCATGTCCACTCATTTCAAATTCACTTTATTTATTTTGCTAATTGTATTCCTTTCCTTTTTGTTCGGCCTTTATTTGGCCGGAAGCGGAACATTTTCACCTTTTGGCACTACTGTTGTAATGGAAAAGACAAATGGTGTAACACAAACCATTGTAAAAAAAGATTCCTATGAAACTGGTTATAATGAAGCTCTGGATTTTGCCCGGCAGAAGCTGGCAGATAAGGGCGAATTTGAACCTATTGGGTCTGTTACGGCTACCGTTAAATCCACTAGCGGTCAGAACATTGTGATTGAATTTGATGCTTCGTTGCTAGATCCATTCGTGGAAGGCATGGCCACTAAAACAATTGTGGTGGGTGACGATACTCAGCTTTATGAGCGTGTGGCAAAAGATGAAGCACAGCTTGAAAAAGAATACGCGGATTATGAAAAGGCGATGCAGGCTTTTGAGACTGCTCTAAAAGTCAATCCGGAAAAGGAAGATTTAGACGGGCCACAAGAACCTCAGGAATATACTGTTAAAACTTTGGCAGTGGGTGATTTTATGGCAGGGGATCGTGTTCGGATTCGGGCAGATCTAATTACGCCGGAAGGCGACAAGGAGGTCGAAGGTGAGGAAATGATGATGATTTCTCCTTTTGCCAGCGACACGGTTCAGGCTACGGAAGTCCGTTTGTATTCACGCCCTGGGCAAGAGCCAGAAGCAGAATTGCCTGCACCGCTAGAAGAAGAAATGAAAGAGGTGGCTGAGGAAATGGTAGAAGATTTGGCTGCTGAAGTGCCTGAAGTGCCTGAAGTGCCTGAAGAGATGACGCCTTAGGTTTTTAGTTTTTCTTTCCGTGCGCGTGGGGCCCCAATTCAATTGGGGGGTAGGAATATTAAGGGGTAAGAAAGAAAATTTAATAAAAGAAAGAAAATATTTAAATAATCGTAAATCTTTAATCGTTAATCTTAATCTACTATGAAATGCAAACATCCTGTCGGCAAGATCATTGTTATTATCTGGGTCGTCTTTTCCATATTATATGTGGGCTATACCCAATACCGCTATTTCCAGACCTTCATCGCCAACAGGGCTTATGAAACCGGATTAAAAGACGCGGTGACGCAGGTCATTCAAAAAGCTCAGGAATGTAAAGCATTTCCGGTTACCATTGGCGATCAGGGTGTTCAGCTGATTAATATTGCCTGTTTACAGCAGAAGGAGGGGGAAAATACGACTGAGTAGTTCAGTGCTGTAATGGTTTAATGGGGGAAAGTTCTTTTGAGGAGCGGTGCTGTACTGGCTCAATAGGGAAAAACCTTGAGAATGCAAAAATTTTCTATCACAAATTTTCATATTCTCATCCTTGCTCCAGTTGACCTCACAACGTTCGGTCTCCGTTTCGCTTCGAAACGGCTTTTCTCGCTACTTTCTAAAAAAGTTTTGACACCCTTTTCCCAAACTGCTAAAATCTCTCGTGCTATTTTAATTTTTAAATTTAAAATATTATGGCTGAAGGAAAATTTGATCGTAGTAAGCCTCATGTGAATGTGGGTACGATTGGTCATGTTGACCATGGTAAAACCACGTTAACGGCTGCTATTACTTCTGTTGCCGCTGCTAAGATGGGCGGTGTTAACAAGGCGGTCGCTTTTGATCAGATCGATAACGCTCCTGAAGAAAAAGAACGTGGTATTACCATCGCAACTTCACATCAGGAATACGAAACCGAAAAACGCCACTATGCTCATGTGGACTGTCCTGGTCATGCGGATTACGTTAAAAACATGATTACCGGCGCTGCTCAGATGGATGGCGCGATTTTGGTGGTCAGTGCGGCAGATGGCCCTATGCCACAGACCCGCGAACACATCCTGCTGGCCCGCCAGGTGGATGTACCATACATTGTTGTCTTCCTGAATAAGATCGACATGGTGGATGATCCGGAACTGATCGACTTGGTCGAGATGGAAATCCGAGAACTTTTGAACAAATATGAATACCCTGGTGATGACATACCTATTATTAAAGGCTCTGCTCTTAAGGCACTCGAAAATCCAACAGGTCCCGACGCCGAACCTATTCTAGAGCTTTTGAATACGTTAGATGAATATATTCCTCAGCCAGAACGCGTTCTTGATAAGCCTTTCCTTATGTCTGTGGAGGATGTTTTCTCCATCAAGGGCCGTGGAACCGTTGCTACCGGTCGTGTTGATCAGGGTATTATTAAGATTAATGAGGAGGTTGAAATCGTTGGCATTAAACCTACTCGTAAAGTGGTGGTCACTGGCGTAGAAATGTTCCGTAAAATTCTGGATCAGGGTCAGGCTGGTGATAACGTCGGTTTGCTTCTCCGCGGTATTGAACGTGAAGAAATCGAACGTGGTCAGGTTTGCGCTAAACCCGGAAGCATTACTCCTCATACTGAATTTGAATGCAAGGTATATGTGCTGAGCAAAGAGGAAGGCGGTCGCCACACTCCTTTCTTTAAAGGCTACAAACCTCAGTTCTACATCCGTACCACGGATGTGACGGGTGAAGTCACTTTGCCCGAAGGAGCTGAAATGGTGATGCCTGGTGATAACGTAAACCTTAAGGTTAAACTGGGTGCACCTATCGCTATGGATGACGGTACTCGTTTCGCGATTCGTGAAGGCGGACGCACGGTTGGTGCCGGTGTAGTCACTAAGATCATTAAATAGTTTTTTCTTCCCGATCACCTTGGTGGTCGGGATCATAAAGTCTATTTACGACCCATACCTCTCAGAGGCATGTCGCATAACAATTAGTTAGTTAACCCACTTATATTTATGGCTGAAAAGAAAACCAAGAAAGCAATTGCTCAACGCATCCGCATTACATTAAAAGCTTTTGATCACACAATTATCGACAAAGCGGTCGCAATGATTATTGATACAGCCGAACGAAGTGGGGCTATTATTGCTGGGCCGATTCCTCTTCCTACCAAAATTAAGAAAATCACAGTGAATAAGTCCACTTTTGTGGCTAAAGATTCCCGCGAGCAGTTTGAAATGCGCGTTCACAAACGATTGATTGACCTGCGCGAGACCACAGCAACGACGATCGACGCGCTTTCTAATCTTACCTTACCAGGTGGTGTTGATATCGAAATCAAAATGCTTTAGAACACACAGAAAGAATCTATCTACTTCGTTAAAAAAGATTTTTATTCCTCATGTACCTTAGTACATTGCGGTTAAAAATCTTTTTTTGTCTCGTATCTAATTTCTTTCTGTGTGTTCTTTGTTTTTCGGTTTTTATTTTAAAAGGCTGATTAGTTTTTGATTGTTTTTGGGTGTAAATCCTTTTATTTGAATATCAGCTGCGGAAAGATTCTGCGCGTCATTGAACCCATTCCGTAAGCCCACACACATCATTCCCGCGCTTTTGGCGGCTATCACACCATGATGAGAGTCTTCGATGGCCACACATTCGTCTGGTTCAATGTTTAGCTTCTTAGCAGTATAAAGGTAGATATCCGGTTTGGGCTTGCCTGGGGCATCAATATCCTCCGCGCTGATCACGACATCAAAAAATGGTTTTAGCTTAAAGCGCTCCAGAACAATATCAATCCATTCGTTAAGCGATGATGAAGTCAGGGCAATTTTTTGATTTTTAGTTTTAAGTTCTTTAATTAAATCTAAAAAACCATCAATCAAATTACATTTATTCCGATAAACCTCCAGCGCGATGCCATTCACCCGTTCTGTGAATTCCTGATGGGTCAGTCCGAGTCCATAATCGTTGGCGAGAATGCGATAGGTTTCGTGTACATTGATTCCAATGATTTTCTGCTGATCTTCTTTTGTCCAACTTGGCAGCAATTCTCCAAAAAAAGTAAGTTCAGCTTTTTTCCAGTGTTTTTCACTGTCTATAATCACCCCATCCATGTCGAAAATGATTGCTTTCATCTGAATTACTATAACAATGTCCAATGTCTGATGTCCAATGTCCTCTTGCGTGCGGGGCCCCAATTCAATTGGGGGGTCATAACATAAGGGGTAAGAAAGAAAATTTACACAAAAGAAAGAAATAAAAGACATTTTGTCTAAAAAAACCTTGACTTTGGCTTGCAGGTCGGTAAAATATCGGAGCGTTCTTCAAAAAACGCCTTACGTTAACAGAGGGGCCGAGTCCTTTGATTCACTCAGGACAAAAGTCTCCATAACCAATAAGATTATGCCTGGAATTATTGGCAAAAAATTAGGAATGAGTCAGGTGATTCAAGACGATGGTTGTGTGATCCCGGTAACATTTGTCCGCTGCCAGCCGAATACGGTGGTGCAGGTCAAATCAGAAGATACCGATGGATATCCGGCGATAGTCCTGGGTTTCGATGCGTACAAAAATCCTTCCAAAAACAAAATATTTAAGGTTGTGAAGGAATTCCGTGTTGATAACCCTAGTGATTACAAAAAAGGTCAGATAATCGACCTGGCTACGCTTAAAGATGTAGAAGCCGTTACCATTACCGCCACTTCTAAAGGTAAGGGGTATCAAGGGGTCATTAAACGGCATAAATTCTCACAAGGTCCTGAAACTCATGGCTCCCATCACCATCGTGAACCCGGTTCTATCGGTATGTGTGCTAAGCCTGGTCGTGTGATGAAGGGTAAAAAGATGCCAGGTCATATGGGCTTCAGTAAAGTCACCTTACTGAATCGGCCGGTGGTTAGTCTGATTCCCGAAAAAGAACTGGTGGCCATCAAAGGCGCCGTTCCTGGCGCTAACAACACTTATGTTTATATCAAATTCTAAATCCTAAATTCAAAAAATTGAAACTCGATTTATATCAACAATCCGGCGATAAAAAAGGAACCATTGATGCCAGCGATAAACTGTTTGCCGCTCCGGTTAATGACGAATTGATGCGTTTGGCTTTAGTCCGTCAGATGAGCAATGCCCGTCAGGCCAATGCCCATGTTAAAACTCGTGGAGAAGTTCGGGGTGGCGGCAAAAAGCCTTGGCGGCAAAAAGGAACAGGTCGTGCTCGTTTTGGCTCCAGCCGAAATCCTATATGGCGAAGCGGTGGTGTGGCTTTTGGCCCTCGGAATGTTCGCAATTACGACAAACAGATGCCCAAGAAGGCGCGTCGTGCCGCTTTATTTTCCGGCTTATCCCAAAAGGTCAGCAGTCAGGCGGTTTTTGCTCTTGATAAATTTGAAGTCAAAACTCCTAAAACCAAAGACTTCAAATCCCTTTTTGATAAGCTTCCTGTTGAACGCTCTCTTTTAGTTGTATTAGGAGAAAGAGACATCAATCTCGAAAAGTCCGCTGCTAATCTGCCGAATGTCAAAATCATTTTGGTGGATTATCTGAATCTGCATGACTTGCTGAAATATGAAAAGGTCATGTTTATGGAATCTGCTTTAAAAAAAGCGGAAGAATTATTTCTTAAATAAACGCAATAACGTCTATAACAGAATGGAATTAACGCATGTATTAATATCACCGGTCGTGACGGAAAAGAGCACAGGCGCTCAGGCTGAACGAAAATACGTTTTTATGGTTCATCTGAATGCCAACAAGATTGAGGTGAAGAAGGCTGTTGAAAGCGCTTACGGCGCTAAGGTCCAGTCTGTCAATATTATCCATGTCCTTAAAAAAGTCCGTCTTGCCGGTCGTGGCCGAGAGATTACTAAACGGCATAACGGCAAAAAAGCGGTGGTCACTCTGGCCCCCAAACAATCCCTTGATTTCAATAAGATAAAAGTTTAATGCCTGTCAAAAAGTACAAACCCACAACACCGGGTCGTCGCAATATGAGCGTCAACACGTTTGAGGAGCTGACAGCTAAGACTCCGTTAAAAGGTTTACTTAAACCTTGGCGTCAAAAATCCGGCCGTAATAATCAGGGCCGTATCACCGTGCGTCATCGCGGAGGCGGTGCCAAGCGCCGTTATCGGCTGATCGACAAAAGGCGATACGATAAGCTTAATATTCCTGCCCGTGTCGAAACAGTGGAATACGATCCTAACCGCACAGCCTATATTGCATTGCTCGTTTACGCGGATGGGGAAAAACGTTATATCATTGCCCCTCATGGTCTTCAGGTGGATCGAAAGATCATTTGCAGCGAAAAGGCAAAAATCAAGCCTGGCAACCGTATGCAACTCAGAAATATCCCAGTTGGTTTTGATATTCATGATCTGGAACTGCATCCTGGTAAAGGGTCCGAAGCCATTCGATCTGCCGGTTCCTGTGGCAAGGTTACCTCACTGGATAGCGACCTGGCTCAAGTTATGATGCCTTCCGGCGAGGTGCGTTATGTATCTAAAGACTGTTACGCTACCATTGGCGTGGTCAGCAATCTGGATTACAGCAATATCCGTATTGGTAAGGCGGGTCGCATGCGCCATATGGGCCGCCGACCTCAGGTGCTCGGTAAATCCATGAATGCCACTGATCATCCCCACGGAGGCGGTGAAGGACATTGTCCTATTGGTTTAAAACATCCTAAGACCCCCTGGGGCAAACCAGCCCTTGGTGTTAAGACCCGTCGCCGAAAAGCCACTGATCATTTTATTATCAAAAGACGTAAGAAATAATTTTTATTTTTCCCCTGAAGCAAGTTCAGGGTTAAATTTTCATTCATTATGAGCAGATCACTTAAAAAAGGAATCTATGTTGATCCTAAACTTCTGAAGAAAGCTCAGGAGATGGAAGCATCTGGTCAGAAAAAGGTCATTCGTACCTGGGCGCGTAACAGCGCCATTGCACCGGAATTCGTTGGACATACTTTCGGCGTCCATAATGGTAAAACTCATATTTCTGTTTTTGTTTCTGAGAATATGGTTGGTCACAAACTCGGAGAATTCGCCCCCACCCGCAAGTTTAAAAGTCATGGCGGCAAAATGGCGAAATCGCAAGTGTAATTAATTTTAAGTTTTAAATTTTAATTAATTCGTTCAGACGGATTTCTCACTACTAACTATGAAGGCTGTATTACGAAGAATCAGGATATCTCCCAAGAAAGCGAATTTAGTCGCCGGATTGGTTCGTGGCAAAAACGTGAAAGAAGCGTTGGCTATCCTGAAGTTCACGCCAAAAAAAGGTGCCAAGATCCTTTACAAAGTGCTTCATTCTGCTGCCTCTAACGCTAAAAATAACTTTAAGCAGTCAATGGATGACTTGGTGGTCAGTCAGATACTTGTTACTAAGGGGCCAACTCATAAGCGATCCATACCTATTTCCCGCGGGCGCACTCATCCAATCCGCAAACGCACTTCTCACATCACGGTTGAAGTTGGTTTACCTGAAGGGGCAGAGATCAAAAAACCAGTCGAAAAGAAAGAAAAGGCTGTTCAGCCGGCTAAGTCAGCCGAAAAGCCAGTGGAGGAAGTGGTGAAAAAAGAGGAAAAAGTGTCAAAAGCCCCTAAAAAGAAAACAGTTAAGAAAACATCGAAATAATTTTTAATTTTCAATTTTTAATTAAGCGTTATGGGTCAAAAAGTTAATCCAAATAGTTTTCGCCTCGGCATTATAAGAACGTGGGATTCCAAATGGTTTGCTGATAAGCGCGATTTTGCAAAGTTGTTCCATGCTGATCTTGAGCTCAAGAAGGTAATAGGAGATCGCCTGAAAAATGCTGCCGTTACCCGTATTGAAATCGAACGTTCCGCTAAAAAAGTAACCGTCCATGTTCATGCAGCTAAACCTGGTATGATTATCGGCCGTCAAGGGGTGATGATTGAAGATCTGAAAGAATACTTACGGCGTAAGTTTGACCAAAACATCGGTATCAATATTCATGAAGTACATGATCCTGACCTTTCTGCACTTTTAATCGGTCAGATGATTGCCTCTCAGATTGAACGGCGCATTGCCTATCGGCGTGCGGTCAAGATGTCTCTCCAAAAGGCGATTGAAGCGGGTGCGAAAGGGGCAAAAGTGCAGATTGCGGGTCGGCTGAATGGAGTTGAAATTTCTCGGCGCGAATATTTTAAAGAGGGCAACATACCCCTTCATACCCTGAGAGCAGACATTGATTACGCCAAAGTCGAGGCCAATACCACTTATGGAGTGATTGGCATTAAAGTATGGATTTATAAAGGAATGATATTTAAAAAAGAACAGGCCATTAAACAGGTTCACGGAAAGAAGGAGGAAGAAGAGTAATTTTAATTTTCAATTTTTAATCTAGAAAATGTTACAACCCAAGAAGCAAAAATACAGGAAGACCCATCGTCTCAGAGGCAGTCTGCGAGGCAAATCACAAGTCGGCAATAACGTCAGTTTTGGGATGTATGGTTTAAAGGCACAAAGTGCCGGCGAACTTACATCCCGTCAAATCGAAGCTGCTCGTCGAGCTATGACCCGTTACGTCAAACGTGGCGGTAAGATCTGGATTCGCGTATTCCCCCATACGCCGGTCACTCGAAAACCGGCCGAAGTTCCTATGGGATCGGGTAAGGGCAGTGTTGAATTCTTTGTTTCCGTTGTAAGGCCTGGCCGTATCCTCTTTGAAATGGAAGGGGTGGAAGAAGCATTGGCTCGCGAAGCTTTCCGTCTCGCCTCTTCTAAACTTCCGATTAAAACTAAATTTGTATTTCGACACAGCTAATTTTTATTTTTATGCTTACGATTCAAGAATTACGATCATCGACTGAGAAAGAGTTGCTTCAGGAACTTGTCGCGGCACGTAAGAATACACTCAAGACCCGTGTTAATACGAAGACCAAGCACGAAAAAGATATCGCGAAAGTCCAAAAGGCTAAATGCTATGTCGCTCAAATCCTTACTGTTCTGAAAGAAACAGAAGGGAAGGGGGAAAACAAGCTTCAAAAAGAAGCGTCTAAGAAAGATTCTGAAATAAATTCAGTAGAAAAGAAGTCTGTTGCTAAGCCTGAAGGTAAAGAAAAAGAAGGCAAAGCTAAATAATTTCAATTTTTAATTTTCAATTTTCATGCGTACTAAAACCGGCATTGTCACCAGCAATAAGATGAATAAGACCCTTGTGGTCACAGTTGTCACTTACAAAATTCATCCTAAATATCAAAAGCGCTATCAGACTTCTAAAAAGTTTTACGCGCATTGCGAAGACTCTTCTAAATTGAATATTGGCGACAAAGTGACGATTGCTGAAACCCGGCCTATCAGCAAGCTGAAGTGCTGGAAACTTGTTAATAATTAATAATTTATTATCTTAATTTCAATAGGGAAATCCTCTAAAGTTTGAAAATCTGCTTCGCACATTTTCAAACTTTAGCTCCACTCCACTTCGGCCCTTCGGCCTCATTCCGTTCAGACGGATTTCTCACTACTTATCATGATTCAACCGCAAACACTGCTCAATGCAGCGGACAACACAGGAGCAAAGAAGGTGATGTGCATTAAGGTTCTTGGCGGGTCAAAACGGCACTATGCCCATATCGGAGACGTTATCGTGGTGGCCGTGAAGACTGCTTCTCCTAAGGGGATTGTAAAAGCCCATTCTGTTGAACGGGCCGTGATTGTACGGACAGCTAATGCTATTCGCCGCTCTGATGGCTCTTATCTTCGTTTTGATGAGAATGCATGTGTCATCGTTAGCAAGGAAGGACTTCCTAAGGGTACGCGTATTTTTGGCCCCATTGCTCGTGAACTCCGCCAGAAAGGGTATCAGAAGATCATTTCACTGGCTCCCGAAGTTCTCTAAAATTTTCAATTTTTAATTTTCTATTTTCAATGAAGATCAAGGTTAAAGACAAAGTATTGGTAATCGCCGGCAAATATAAAGGAAAAACCGGTTCCGTGATGCGCGTTTATAAAAAAACCGGTCGTATAACGGTTGAAAAGGTAAATATTCGCACCCGGCATATCAAGAAAACTACTACGCATGCCGGTCAGAAGATTAAATATGAAGCTCCATTTGACGTTTCCAAAGTTCAATTGATCTGCCCTAATTGTAACAAATCAACACGAGTTGCTTATAGTATTCCTAAGCAAGGAAAAAAGTTTCGGACCTGTCTGAAATGCAATGAATCCGTTGAACAAGCGGTGGCTAAAACGGAAAAGAAGAAGAAATAATTCCTGCCTGCCCTGCCTACCGGACAGGCAGGCGGCAGGAAGGTTCAATTTTCAATTTTTAATTTTTAATTTTCAATGAGCTTATATAAACAGATGACATCAGAGGTAATTCCTGCTCTGAAAAAGGATCTTGGACTTAAAAATACTTTTTCGATTCCACGTATTCAGAAAGTAAAGGTCAATGTTGGGATCGGCACGCTGACTAAACAGACCAAGGATTTTTCTGAAGTACTGGAGAATGTCGCTAAAATTACAGGTCAAAAGCCGGTTGTTACCAAGGCTAAGGTTGCGGTGTCGAATTTTAAATTGCGCAAGGGTATGCCAGTCGGCGTTACGGTTACTTTGCGTGGACAACGCGCTTATGATTTTGTGGATCGCATTGTCAACGTGGTACTTCCGCGCGTTCGGGATTTTCGCGGGCTTTCCACCAAAGCGTTTGACGGTCATGGCAATTATAGTATCGGTTTTAAAGAGGCATTGGTGTTTCCGGAGGTCAACCCCGATGATGTGACGAATGTCCATGGTATTCAGGTCACGATTGTAACTACTGCCAAAAATGATGAACAAGGTCTGGCTCTGTTTAGAAAAATAGGTTTTCCTTTTAAAAAAGAACTCTAACGAATTACCAATTTTAAATTTTAAATTTTAATTTAGATGGCCCGAAAAGCACTTATTGTTAAAACCGAAAGGCGTCAGAAGAAATACTTACAAGCGTTGGCTAATGGAACCAAGCCAAAAAAATGGGTTCGCACCTATAATCGCTGTAAATTATGCGGACGTTCCCGTGGATACTTAAGACATTTTGATATCTGCCGTATCTGTTTCCGTGAACTAGCCTCTAAAGGCGAGATCATGGGCGTAAAAAAATCAAGTTGGTAACCCTTTTCATTTAAATTTTTCTCTTTTTAGTATGACTGATCCTATTGCTGATTTACTCACCCGGATGCGCAATGCCGTCAAAGCCCGACAGCTTAAAACGGTTGCTCCTTATTCAAAGCTCAAAACCGCGATTTTGGATGTGATGAAGAAACGACATTTCATCAATGACTACAAAATCGTTAAAAACGGCGATTTCGATGAGATTGAAATTGAGTTTAATCCTGATTTGAGCAGTTTTGATCTGAAACGCATCAGTAAGCCAGGGAGGCGGATTTACGTGAAGAAGAGCAGCATCAAGCCTGTAATTCACGGCTACGGTATTTCTATTCTTTCTACGCCCAATGGTGTGATGACTGGCGATGAGGCGGCTAAAAAAGGAGTGGGCGGAGAATATTTGTGTCAGATCTGGTAATTTTAATTTTCAATCTTTAATTCATTAACTAAGAAACACACTGCTTTATGAGCTTCCCTGTACTGTTTTAATAGGGAAACGCTTAAAACTTCAAAAATCTTCTATGTAGATTCTCAAAGTTTTATCCTCATTGCACTGCAGACTCCTATCGTCGTCTTTGTTCCATTCGGAACGTGTTTCTCACTACTTACTATGTCTCTAATCGGTAAACGTCCCATCAAAGTTCCTGAATCGGTTGAAGTAACCATCACCGATCGTACGGTTAAAGCCAAGGGTTCTAAAGGTGAGCTCACTTATACCCTTTCTCCTTTGGTCGATATTCTGATGGATGGGGGGCAGATTGTTGTAAGGCGCAAAGCTGAAGACAAACAGTCTAAAAGCACACATGGCTTAACACGCGCATTGCTCAACAATATGATCATCGGTGTTTCTGATGGTTTTGAAAAACGCCTCGAGATCATTGGCGTTGGTTATCGGGCCCAGGTGAGCGGAAAGAAAATAACTCTCAGCCTTGGCTTTTCTCATCCTATTGAAATGATAGCTCCTGAGGGGGTGAATATCGTTATGGATCCAGACAATAAAAACGTCATCATCATTTCTGGTATTGATAAGCAGCAAGTCGGTGAAATGGCTGCGCAGATCCGCAAGCATCGTCCTCCTGAACCTTATAAAGGGAAAGGGGTGCGCTATACCGATGAACACGTCCATCGCAAAGCCGGAAAAGCTGCTGCTAAAGCTTCTTCCTAGTATCTTTTACTAATCTTACTAATTTTTATTCTTTCCAATGATTTCCCCTAAAGAACAACAGCGCCAAAGACGTCATCAGAAAATCCGAACCAAAGTTTCCGGAGACGATAAGCGACCGAGACTATCCGTTTTTCGGAGTCATACTGCCATTTATGCTCAATTGATTGATGATAGGGATGGTAGAGTATTGGTTTCATCATCTTCCCTTAAGCAAAAAAAAGGGAATACGATTGAAGGGGCGAAGCAGGCAGGTATCGAATTGGCGAAAGCTGCCAAGGGCAAAAAGATCTCTGTCTGTGTGTTTGATCGTGGCGGTTATCTGTATCACGGGCGTGTTAAGGCTCTGGCGGAAGGCGCTCGCGAAGGAGGACTGAAATTCTAATTTTAATTTTCCCGCCACAAGCGGATTTATAACAATTTTTAATTTTCAATAAGAATTATGGCTAAAAAGAACTCAGCAAGAGGCTCTCGATATGAAAAAGAACCGAAAGAATTTGAGGAAGAAGTGCTTCAGATAGATCGGGTGACTCGTGTGGTAAAGGGCGGCCGTCGTTTACGTTTCCGTTGCTTAGTGGCGATTGGTGATAAAAAAGGGCGTGTAGGTATCGGTATTGGAAAGTCTTCAGAAGTTGTCGGCGGAATCAAAAAAGCAATCACAAGAGCTAAAAAAGCCCTGATCAATGTGCCCATCACTGATACCGACACTATTCCTCATGAGATAAAGATTAAACATAAAGCTGCCCGTCTTTTTATTATGCCAGCTTCGCCAGGTACAGGTGTGATTGCGGGAGGAGCTCTGCGGAAAATTTTGAATCTTGCGGGGGTTAAAAATGTTTTAAGCAAAAGTTATGGCACAAACAATAAAGTGGTTACTGCTCAGGCCTCTATCATCGCCCTACAGAAGCTAAGGCCTGTCAGAAAGTCCAAGAAAGATAACGAGCAGAAGCGGGAAAGTGCCGAAAAAGAAATGGAGAACAAAACCCCGATTGAAGCTAAAAAGTCACAAGAGAAGACTGAACCAAGAGTGAAAGAAGAAAAAAATTAATTTATTTATCATCTCAGATCTCAAATATTATTATGCTGTTACAATCTATTAAATCCAAAGGTGGCGCCACTAAGAATAAAAGGCGAGTCGGACGAGGGAATGCCTCGGGTCGCGGAACGTTTTCAGGTCGTGGCTGTAAAGGTCAGGGTCAGCGCAAAAGCGGTAATGTCCGTCCTGGTTTTGAAGGGGGTCAGACACCGCTTATTATGCGCCTTCCTAAGCTTAAAGGTTTTAAAAATCCCAATAAGGCTTATTTTCAGGTCGTTAACATTAAAGATCTTGATTGCTTTAAGGATGGCGATGAAGTCAATGTTTTGACATTGCTGGAAAAGAAACTGATACGCCGAAAAGGTGAGCCGGTTAAACTTTTAGGAGAGGGGCAGCTCACCAGGAAATTAACCGTCAAAGTTCATAAAGTCTCGGCAACTGCCAAAGACAAAGTGCTTCAGGCGGGTGGAAAAATCTTATAATTTTTTTATACGTGTTCAAATATTTCAAACAAATCTGGCGGTCCGCAACGCTTCGTCGTAAAATCCTATTCACGCTTTCTATTTTGCTGGTTTTTCGGGTAGCTGCTCACATTACAGTGCCTGGGGTGAATATTGCGGAACTGAAGAGTATTTTTGATCAGAACAGCCTGCTGGGTGTTTTTTCGGCGATGACAGGCGGTTCAATGGAACGTTTCTCCATTGTACTGATGGGGCTGGCTCCTTACATCAATGCGTCCATCATCATGCAATTAATGACGGTGGTTATCCCTAAGCTGGAAGCGCTTTCTAAAGAAGGAATTGAGGGTCGCCGGCAGATCAATAAATACACTCGTTGGCTGACCATTCCGCTCGCCTTTCTTCAGTCTTACGGTATGATCCTTTTGCTCAATCAAAGTTCACAAGGCCGTCTGATTCCCGGTGCCGGAGATTTGGGGATTATTTTGCCCATTATGCTGATTGTTACCGCTGGTACGATTTTAGTTATGTGGCTGGGTGAATTAATCACTGAGATGGGCATCGGAAACGGTATTTCTCTTATTATCTTTACGGGTATTATCGCTGGTATTCCTACTATTTTCGGTCGTATTTTGGGCACGTTCCAGGCAGGAGATACTACCAAAATGGCTCACTTTCTCCTTTTTATTATCCTCACCTTAGTGTTGCTTGTTTTTGTGGTAATTATATCCGAAGGACAACGTAATATTCCTATTACATATGCAACCCGGGCCACTGGCGGTAAAGGGGAAAAATCTGTTTTGCCTATCCGTGTGAACCAAGCGGGTATGATTCCGATTATCTTCGCGATTTCTATGGTGACCTTTCCGTCGGTAATTGCTCAGTTTTTCAGCGTTTCTAATTCGGGCGCTCTTCAGGCGACGGCTGATTTTATCAACAAATATCTGAATGCCAATAACCCAAGTTATTTTTATCTGATCACCTATTTCCTTCTTATCGTCGCTTTTTCTTATTTTTATGTGAGTGTGACGTTCAATCCTGACAATGTTGCTGAGACAATTCAAAAGCGTGGTGGTTTTATTCCCGGTATCCGACCGGGCCGCCAGACCGCTGAGTTTTTAGGTAAGACATCCAGTCATCTCAATCTTTTTGGCGGCTCTTTTATCGCTTTGGTTGCTGTGGTTCCGATTATTTTTACAAAATATACCACTCTTTCTCCTGGTGATCTGATTATAAGCGGTGCAGGGCTGATTATTATGGTCGGTGTGGTCTTAGAGCTGATCCGTCAGATCGATGCCCAGCTAGTGATGCATGATTACGAAAAACTCTATTAAGTCTTAAGCTGTAAGTCTTAAGCCTTAAGCTTGCAGCCAGCTTAGAACTTAAGATTTAAGACTTATGGCTAATAAAAATATGGATATAATATTGTTCGGAATGCAGGGGTCGGGCAAAGGAACCCAGGGGCGTTACCTGGCAGAGAAAAATGGCCTGACTATTTTTGAGATGGGTGGACAACTGCGTCAGATCATTGAATCCGATTCCCCATTAGGTGAAAAGATCAAAGGGATTGTACAGGCTGGGAATTTGGTGGATGATGATACGATTATGGAAGTGGTTAAGAACTTCCTTTCCTTCCTCTCTGGAGAAAAGGCGGTGCTTTTTGACGGCATTCCACGTACTGTAGCTCAGTCTGAAAAACTACTAGATCTTCTTGCTAAGTACCAGCGGGACGCATTTGCAGTTCTAATTAAAATATCCGAAGATGAGGCGATCAAACGGCTGACTCAGCGCCGGGTTTGTGAAGGCTGTAAAGGGGTTTATCCTCCTTCTTATAAAGCCGATACCTGTGAGCATTGCGGAGGCCAGCTGGTGGTTCGTCATGATGACAACCTGGAAAGTATTCAGCGTCGTTTAGAGAATTATAAAAATGAAACTCTTCCTGTGATTAATAGTTTTTATGAACGGGATCGTCTGATTGAGGTTGATGGGGAACAATCTATTGAAAAGGTCACTAAGGAAATGTTTGAAAAGGTGGATTATTTATTTACGTGATTACCCAATGTCCAGTGTCTAATGTCCAATGAGTAGAAATTTTGAATAAATTGGACATCGGACATCGATATTTATGGACGGCACTATCCCTATTAAAACACCGGAGCAGATCAAGGCCATGCGTGAAGGAGGCTTGATTTTAAAAGAGGCTCTTTTGGCCGCTGAAAAGGCTGTTCAGCCTGGTATTTCCACCTATGAGCTTGATCAGATCGCTGAAAAAACGATTGTCAGCCACAAAGGAGCCAAGCCGGGCTTTAAAGGGTATCGCGGGTTTCCGGCTACACTTTGCACGTCTGTGAATGAGGAGGTGGTGCATGGCATGCCAAGCCGTGACCGAATTTTGAAGGAGGGGGACATCGTGGGGATTGATTGTGGTGTTTATTATAAAAATCTTTATACAGATGCCTGCATTACGGTCATGGTGGGCGATGTTCTTCCTGAAGTTCGTCATTTTGTCAAAATAACCAAGAAAGCTCTTGATAATGCGGTCAAAAAAGTCCGTCCTGGAGGGTATGTAGGGGATATTTCCGCTGTAATACAGAAAACCCTTGAAGATCAGAACTATTCACCCGTTATTGAGTGCACTGGGCATGGAGTTGGGGAAAATCTTCACGAACCCCCGGAAATTCTGAACGTTGGACAAAAAGGAGCTGGTCCCCTGATCAAAGCGGGAATGATTTTTGCCATTGAACCCATTTCCGCCATGGAGGATGGCGCGGTTATCACTGCTGAGGACGGATGGACGGTTATCACTGCTGACAAGAGCCTTTCTGCCCATTTCGAACATACGGTTTTGGTGACCGAAGAGGGGTGTGAAGTGTTGGTATAATTATATTTTAGTGATAGTTTTAGTAAATTACATATATTGATATTTTTTAAGCAAATCTAATAATGAAAGATGTAAAACGCAAATGGGATTTGATAACAAAAGAGAAAAGAGTTAGCAGTATAAAAGAAATTATCCTTTATTTTAAAACCAAAAGAGATGAAAATATCGGGGTCATTGCCGGCGAAGACCTTCTGGATTTCTTTTTACAATTAATAAGTGAAGATATCTACAATAAGGGTGTCAGAGATTCACAGGCGCTTCTGAAAAGACGTTTGGAGGATTTAGACATTGATCTTGAATTATTGTTTATCAGGTAATTATTTTGCGGTGATACAATAAGCCTAATTTCTATTCGGGTGCGACAGGACTGGATTATATAATTAAATTTCTTTGCGCCTATATGTCCCCCTCATTCACCCTACGGCCTGCCTGCCGGTAGGCAGCAAAGGCAGGGAAGGGAAAAGAAAATAAATAAAAGAAAAAGGAAGAAAGAAAAAAGTAAATTATAAAATATTTTACAAAATCTGTCTATTTAAAAAACGCCAAAAATAAAAAAACTCAAAAAAGCCCTTGTCCTCTCTAATACAATTGTGTAAACTCTTACCGCTTTTGTTCACTCGTCTCTCTATGGCCAAACAAGTTATTGAGGTAGAAGGAAAGGTTGTTGAATCCCTCTCAAATGCAACTTTTAAAGTTGAACTGATCGGTGAGCAATATAAAGGCCATACAATTTTGGCCCACGTTTCCGGCAAGGTCCGCATGAATTATATCCGTATCCTGCCTGGTGATATCGTTACTGTTGAAATTACCCCTTACGATTTATCTAAAGGGCGAATCACTTATCGTCATAAATAATATTTAATTCAATAGAAACGTATTGCTCGATGAGCTTCCCCGTGCTGGGGAATAGTTTCTCACTACTACCCATGAAAGTAAGAGCTTCGGTTAAAAAAATTTGTGACAAATGCCGTGTTATTAAACGAAGAGGCGTTATACGTGTGATTTGTCCTGCATCCAAAAAACACAAACAAAGGCAGGGTTAGTTTATTTTGCATTTTTCATTTTTCATTTGATATGGCTAGAATATCTGGAGTCAATCTTCCCAAAGGAAAGCGCATTGAGGTCGCCCTTACTTATGTCTATGGTATTGGGCGGAGTCTCAGTCGTCAGGTTTTAAATGACCTGAAAATTGATTTAGACACAAAGTCCGAAGACCTGTCTCCTGCTCAGGAGCAAAAAATCCGTGAGGCGGTTGCAAAACTCACTGTTGAAGGCGATTTAAAGCGTCAGTCTAGTGGTAACATTAAGCGTCTGCAGGAAATCGGAACGTATCGTGGTTTCCGTCATCGTCGTCGTCTTCCTGTGCGGGGGCAGCGCACTAAAACTAATGCCCGTACGAAACGTGGAAAACGCGTGACGATGGGAAGTGGAAAGATAAAAGAAGCAAAGAAATAAAAACATGATTACGCTGATTTAAATGATTGACATGATATACCTATTTTAGATCACAAAAATCATTCAATCGGCGGTTGAAAACATAGTAATCAATCCACAGCCCATCAATTCAATCATTTAATTATATTCCAATTTTCATATGGCTGAGAAAGTAACTAAAAACAGGAAGAAGATCCGAAAAACCGTTCCTTTGGCGCACGCGCATGTAACGGCAACCTATAACAATACGATGATCAGCATTGCCGAACCCGATGGTAAGGTTCTGGCTTGGGCTTCTGCCGGAGCCAGTGGCTTTAAAGGCACGCGCAAATCCACTCCTTATGCCGCCACCGTTACAGCTGAAAAAATTGCAGAAAAGGTAGCCCCTTATGGAATTGAACGTTTAAAAGTTTTTGTCAGAGGGGTCGGAACGGGTCGTGAGCAGGCTATTCGGGGCTTGAGTGCTTCCGGTTTTGAAATTGATGCCATTTTCGACAACACTCCCATGCCTCATAATGGTTGCCGCAAGCGACGATCCCGCCGAGTCTAAAGTTCGATTTTAAATCTTAAATTTTCAATCTAGAATGAGATATACTGGTCCGAAAGCACGATTGTGTCGACGTCATCGCGCCAATTTGTTTGGCACTGCAAAATATACCAAAATTTTGGAACGACGATCCGGAAAGCCGGGTGCCCATGGCTCCCGTATGTCTTTTGGCAAAGTGAGTGAATACGGATTGCAGCTTAATGAAAAACAGAAAGCCCGCACTCTCTTCGGCATCTCTGAAAAACAATTTAGCAATTATTTTAAAAAAGCTTCAGCGATGCCTGGTGAAACTGGTGAAAACCTTTTGCGCCTGCTGGAACTTCGTCTGGATAATGTGATTTATGTTTCCCAATTTGCCGTTACCCGTATGCAGTCACGTCAAATGGTCACTCACGGTCATTTCCGTTTGAACGGGCGTCGTGTTGACATCCCTTCGATTCAGATTCGCCCTGGTGATACGATTGAACTTTTAGACAAATTGAAAGGATCACCTCTTTACAGTGGTTTTGAAAAGCTGAAAGATTTTTCCCCCAAATGGCTGAAGGTAGACCTTAAAAAAGTCGGTGTCGAAATTCTTTCCCCGCCTGAAAAAGACGATTTGGAAAAAAGCATCGACAGTCAATTGATCGTGGAATTCTATTCACGATAACCCCTTATCTTTTTTAACCTTAATGCACTATGCATATCATTCAAGAAGAAATCGGTTTACCTAAAATCAAGGCTGAATCTACTAGCCCGAATCATGCGGTATTCACGATTAGTCCTCTTCCGCCAGGCTATGGAATGACTTTGGGGAACGCGTTTCGCCGGGTTCTTTTATCTTCTCTTCCTGGTGCCGCTATAACATCGGTGAAGATTGAAGGGGTTACCCATGAATATGCGACAGTCCCCGGTGTGCAGGATAGTGTACTTGATATTATATTGAATTTAAAGCAGCTCCAGCTTAAAAAGCATTCCAAAGAACCAGAAGTCATTAAGTTATCTTTTAAAAAAGAAGGAGATGTGTTTGCGAAAAACATTGAACATTCCAGTGATATCGAAATTTTAAATCCTGATCTCCGCATTACCACTCTTACCAAAAAAACCGCTAAGCTGAATATCGAAATGCGTGTAGAAAAAGGCGTAGGATATGAACCGGTCACCCTGCGCAAGAAGAGCGGTAAGGAGTTAGGGATGATCCTGATCGATGCTATTTACAGTCCGGTCTTAAAAGTCCGCTACGATGTTTCCAACACTCGTGTTGGTGAGATGACTGATCTTGATAAATTGACTCTCGAAATCGAAACTAACGGCTCTATCAGTTCGGAGGATTCTCTAAAATTTACAGCCAGTGTCCTAAAATCCTATTTTGACCTGTTCCTGATTGAGGATGAGGAGGTGGAGGCGGATTTCCGCAGTGACCGTCAGCAGGTCAAAGCTAAAGAGCTTCAGGAAGAAGAAGAAGAATCTAAGAAAGAGACTTATACACCTATCGAAATCCTCAACTTTTCTCCACGCACCCTCAACTCTTTGATCAACGGAGGAATCGGCTCAATTGAGCAATTGGTTAAATGTACGCCTAGCAAGCTCGGTAACTTCCGCGGTTTTGGCAAAAAGGCTATGACTGAAGTCAGCGAAGCCCTTGTCCCCCGTGGTTTAAAATTGATGGATGAGAGAGAATTTTAACTTTCGACTTATAACTGTCTTTAATCTTTAATCTAGCCCATGCGTCACGCTGTTAAATCCACACGAATCAATCGGGATGAAGCCCACCTGAATGCCATGCTAAAAAATCTGGTGACTTCAGTTGTCCTTTATGAAAAGGTAAAGACCACACGCGCTAAGGCCAAGCTGGTTAAACCATTGATTGAAAAGGTTATCACTACCGCTCGTAAGCAAACTCCTATGCAGGCCATGCGTACTTTGAATAGTTATTTGCCAGATAAAAATGCTTCTAAAAAGCTTGTTAATGAACTGAAAGATCGTTATAAAGACCGCCCCTCCGGGTTTGTTCGCTTAACCCATTTGGGTTTTCGAGCCGGAGATGCGGCATCTATGGTACAAATTGAACTTGTATAAATATTGAAAATTATTTATTACCCCATTACAAAATTAAATATCAAAATCCTAAAATAATCTTTTAATTTTGTAATTTTGAATCTTCTAATAATATAATGACTCTTAAAACTCATACACCAAAGATGGAATCCAGAGCCGACAAGAAATGGTTTCTAGTCGATGCCGAAGGAAAAACGCTTGGTCGTTTAGCCACTCAGGTTGCTGTAATTTTGCGCGGAAAGAGCAAGCCCGCCTTTGCTCCTCATCTGGACATGGGTGACTACGTAGTGGTCATCAATGCCGATAAAATCCGTTTAACAGGTCAGAAAGAAGATCAGAAAGAATATATCCATCATACGGGTTATCTGGGGCATCTGCGTCGCAAGTCCATGAAAGATGTGCGTGCCAAGAACCCCACTCGCATTGTTGAAGAGGCGGTCGCTGGCATGGTTCCTCGTAACCGCCTTAAGAAATTTATTATGGAGAAGCTCAAAGTGTACGCTGGCACTGATCATCCTCATGGAGGCCAGAAGCTTGAACCCCTATCTATTTAATTTATTTTATTCATGCCTACGAAGACCGAAGAAAAAACATCCACAGAGCGGAAGGGTAAATATTATTACTCAAATGGGAAACGGAAAACATCTATTGCCCGTGTTCGTTTATACGAAAAAGGGAAGGGGGATATTGTGGTAAATGACCAGTCTTTGAATGATTATTTTTTTGGTGAACTGATTGGCAATGCGAAGGCTCCTTTGAAGTTGGTCGATATGCTGAAAAGTTTTGATGTGATTGTAAAAGTTACAGGAGGAGGCGTCAGTTCACAGGCTGATGCTGTCCGCCATGGGATTGCAAAGGCGCTGACTGTTTTTGACCCAGGCTTAAGATTGGTTTTAAAGCGCGCTGGCTTTTTAACACGTGACTCTCGTACGAAAGAGCGCAAGAAATTCGGTTTACACCGCGCCCGAAGAGCCCCTCAGTGGAGTAAGCGTTAAACATTCAATCAATCAACCCGCCGTCTGGCGGGTTTTTTGTACAATAATCATTCTCCAATCCACAGTCCTTTCCTGCATCTTCCGTCGCCTGACGGCGCCGACAGCGTCTTTTTCTGTATTACTATCTTTCTTTCTACTTTTGTGGCCAAAAGTAGCAAAAGCCCTGGGGGTCCACGAACCCAAACCAACGTTATGCCTTATATCATCA
>Ga0180007_10000151_pt1 | contig 127017 bp, 101 predicted proteins | sample MM_PC_MetaG_FD_121122 | JGI IMG/M metagenome (GOLD analysis project Ga0180007, IMG submission 121122) | Groundwater microbial communities from the Aspo Hard Rock Laboratory (HRL) deep subsurface site, Sweden - MM_PC_MetaG | ecosystem: Environmental > Aquatic > Deep subsurface > Groundwater... | reverse complement strand
GCTTAAAAATTCACCAATCATCTTTCACAAAGTTCGCTTTTTACTTTCTTTTGCTTTTCCTGATTTTTCGTCCTTCGTCCTAGCCCCGCCGTTTTTTGGCGGGCGATCGTCCCTCGTCCCTCGTCCCTCGATTTTCTGTCAACCTATTTCAGGATATCACATTGTGGCTATTGACTATCGACCATTAGCTATTGACTTGGTGTTTATATTGCCTGGCTAATACCTTTTCTGCTCGCTTTGCTGATTATATGGACCGGTCAATACAGTTTGTTTTCTGCTGTGTAACATTATCCATCTGGTCTCTCGTGATTTTTCCCGCCACTTCAGAATGTTTAACCGTATCAAGGCTTATCGGATGCGCATAACGGATATGCATATACGCGGCCAAGTTCATCGCCACACTCCAGGCCTGGTCCGAACAGCCGCGCGGCCAGTGCGGATAATTACCATCCCTGACCTCGGAAACACTGCCGACTCCGGCTTCGCGAAGATGTTCTTCCAAAGGCGCGAAATACGGAAGCACATATTTAATGCTTTCATCGGAAAAATCATGCGCAGTTACATAAGCCAGTGCCCAGTCACCGAACAAATGCGGCCAAACTGTTCCGTTATGATAAGCCTGCTTGCGCTGAGAGTCTTCATCGCCCTCATAATGTCCACGATAAGGAAACTCATGACTGGAAGCCGTATCTTCGGACAGCGTACGCAGTCCGCCGGGAACCAGCAGTTTTCTGGTCACAATATCTACAGTCTTTATTTGCCGTTCTTTAGAGAGCAAGCTGTACGGAGAAAGCACGGCAACAAGTTGGTTTGGACGGATCGCCGCGTCCTGCCGACCATGTTTTGGGCTCTGTCCTTTTCCCGACTCGATAACGTCGGCCAAATACCCTCCATTCCTGTCGATCCAAAAATATTTATTGAAACTGTCCTTTACTTTTTTAGCAAGATTTTCATATTCTAAGGCTTTTGCACTGTTTCCTTTTTCTTCGTAAATCCCACTGAGAAATTTCAGAACATCATACCAGCGCGCGTTGTTTTCTACGGTATAACCCTGGCGGGGAGTAGCCGCTGGGAAATTGGTATCCATCCAGGTATAATGCGAAGGCGACCAGATAAGTTTACTGTCATGGTCCATGGCAATACCGTTAGGCGTGCCGTTGCAATATCCGGACTTGATCGATTCGATGATTTCTAAAATCGTCCTGTCTCCGGTAACTTCGTTCAGGATATTACTGTCACCGGTTTCCCGGATATAATTGAGCACAGAAAGAACATAAAGCAGCGGCGCATCCACGGTGTCCCAATTGCCCGCAGTTTCACCGGTAATGATATTCGGCAGCATGCCTTGATTCTCGAATTTTCCGAATGCCATGAGCAGCCCCTTGGCTATATCGTACATACCTGCGGAGAGAAGCCCCTCATAACAGAGAAAAGTGTCCCGTCCCCAGTCTGAAAACCAAGGATACCCGGCAATCACTGTATAGAACTGGTCCCGTTTGGCAACAAACGGCCAAACCCCGGCAACCATTTCCTGGACAAAGATATCTTTACGGGCTTCCGGATTTTTTACATTTTCCAGACGCTGCCGCAAAAGATTGACCTCTTTTTTAATCAGTATCTCACTTTCCTCTTCAGAAAAATTATCTTTATAAGGGGTAAGGGCATCTACGCAGGAGAAAACAATACTGCCGCTTTTGCCCTCTACCGCAGAGAGTGGGATAGTAAAAAATCCCGGGCTGTAAGCATCGCAGACGGCGTCCTGCCCGCGTTCACCTTCAATCGGGTCTGGACTGTAATGCCATTCCGAAGCACGGCTATAATTGCCCGTAGTAGTGATCATATTTATACCATCAAATCCCTGGTACCAATGCTTCCAGTTATCATCCAGCGGATAGACCCGGAATCCCCTGCCGTAAATGTCCTGCTTGCTATCCCAGTGCTGTACGGCTCCGGGCCAGTGCTTGACCGTTTCGTGATGGTTTCTCATGTTGAGATCCGGACGGGAAAATAAGGTAATATTCTGCACTCCCGATGTCGCGGAGACTACTTTGTAATTTATAATAAAGCGGTTTTCTTTTTCCAACAGCGAAATTATCTTGTCGATAATCACTTCATCATCACCGTCTTTAATGACAAACCGCCATCGCGGCAAAGGATACCGCGCGAAATTATCGAAGTTATCCATGTCAAGATGAAAACTCTTTTCCTGTCCATTGATACTCAGCGTCACATCATCTACAGTACCGCGAAAAATCACTTTACGAGATTCGTCCGGGGCATTTGCCATAAGATTGGCCTGGAACCCGTCATATTTGCTGGTAAATCCGGCTACTTCGATGGTGCCATCCCACTGGTTTCTTTTCAACGGCCGCACCGGCACACGCAGAATACTGCCGCGGCCGTTAGCCAAAGTCACCGAAGAATGCGGATATTTCGCGAGATCTTTTTTTCCAACTTTAATCGTTAATTCATCCAGTTTACCGACCCGGGTGATATCAGCGGCTTCCGGCAAGACCTGGAAATGATAATCCTGCGATTCCCAGCCATGATTAGCTTCCTGATTCGGCCAATAAAAACTCAGGGTATATTTGCCCGGGGTCAGGCCGAAGAGCATGTTCATATATTCGGCATTGCCTTTGACGGCAAACGAGGGCATAATTCTTTCCTTTTCATGGCCTTCCTTTTTGAGATAAATGGTAAACGGTTGAGGATTTTTGACTGTCAGAACATCCCCGGAATGCAGCATCACCTCTTTGTTCTTATAATCCTGCCAATTCCATTCCACGAAATTCAAGGGTTCGTCCAGAATCTTTTGTGTTAGGATATCTTTTATATCCTGTTCATAAAAAACACCGTTAACACTAAACGCTTTTTGAATACGTTTTTCAATATCGAAATAGCGGTAGAGTCCGGTATACGGCAGAAAATTATCTTTCATCCATTTTTGCATATTACCCTCTGCAGATTCCAAACGCAGGACACGCAGTCCCCCTGAGGGCAGTGTACACCTAAACACGTGGTTTTTCAAGAGCACATTTTCTTCGGAAATCAGGTCCTTACAGGTAATCCAGGATGCCGCCCCAAGTTTAAACCTGCTCCGCGGTATGTTAAACTCTATTGTTTTTTCTTTGCCGCTGAAATTCGCCATGATCAGAATATTATTGCCATCATAAGATTTATAAGCCGAGAGCAGGTGCTCAGGATCGTTATTCGCAATTCTTACAAAAGCGGAATTGCTGATTGCCGGATTCTCTTCTCGGATCTGCGCAAACTTTTTTATCCAAGGAGAAAAATCTATGTTACCTTTTTCCTTAGTCCCCCAATCCGACCCGATAACCGTACCGCGTTCATTAAACGTCTCTCTTTTAATCGAATCCTGGGTACTGAATTCCGATAGGCTCAGAGTAAAGCATTCCATCTTCGGGGCCAGATACAGAAACGTAAAAAACGCCGGGCCGACCAATTTGAGTATTTCGTCGCGAACTTCAGGGTCTTGATTAAGGTTAGTCTTGCCGGTCAGGGATTCAAACATATTCATGTATTCCTTAGCCCAGCGATTACTATCATGGGTATCGACCACCGTAACAGCCAGCCCGCGGGAAATATTCTCCAAGTCCCGGATAAAATCGTTCAGAGATTTCGATTTCAGATCTAGAACTATCGCGTACTGCACAAACCCTTTTCTTTTTAGGAAATAATTAAAAGCGTGAGCATCCGCACCCAGCTGTTCAACGATCGGGAACAGATTGTTGTTCATAAAGAATTCGGCAACATCGTCCCAGAAGAGCGTATCATGAACCAACCTTTCGGCATTGTCATTATAAGAGCCGCGTCCATACATGTGCAAAGCATCCATCCGCCAGCCGGAAACCTTGTCCTTACTGTCTTTAAAGACATCCCAGAAAACTTCATTCCAGTATTTAAACGGCAATAAGCGGGGATCATAACCTTTCTCGCGGGTAAATTTATTTATCTCTTTTTCGTCCCAGGCCGCCAGATCTCCCCACATCTGGTCAAGACCTTTATGCCCCGGGCTGACAATCTCGCCGTTCTCGGCATCGAAATACCAGCGATTGAATTCAGCATCTACTCCGTCTTTCGCCCGGTAAAAAGGCAGATCGCCGCAAATGCGCACATTTGCACCGCGACATGAAGCCAAAAACTCATGCATCTGCTCCAGGTTTACAAACTGCTCATAAATAATAAATCCTTTAAACTCTTCGATATTTTTAAAATCATGGATATCGTAATGAGAACCGTACACGGCATCACCATTATTGTCTATGGTTCTTTGCGCGATCAGTTCCGCGTAATTTTTTATTTCCTGATTATCTTTAAAATTTTCGAACCGCATTTTTCGCTCCCTCACTCCCTTGGCCAGAAAATTGCGGAATTTTTCTATCGGCGTTGCACCCTTGTCTTTTACCATTATCCAATCAATAAGCCGAGGACTCAAAGCAAAAACCGAGAGCGGTGAAAAAGATGAAGATCCGGGCGTGGGGAAAAACGGCGACAGGACAAACATATTCTTACCAGTATTGACGGAAGTTTTCTTGATAAATTCTTCGATTCCCGTCCAGTTAAGCGAGTGTCCATCGGTCGCGACATCTTCCAGGAACAAATAATATGGATGCAGTTTATTCCTGTCCGCCCAATGCGGGATCTGATGGACCTGGACATGCACTCGTCCTTTATCCGCGACAAAAACCGGCTCCATATTGCTGTTATCGGGCTGGTGTTTGGTTTTAGCAAAAGCCGTGAAATTATATGCTCCTGGCGCTTTAGGTTTGATTTTTATTGTCGCGTAGAATTTTCGCGGATTAGGGGTGCCGTCTTCATTCTCGGCCATGGTAATGTTTTTTATCTGAATATAGTTCGTCGGGCTAAGATCAGTCCACAGGACTACACGCAGATCGTCGGATTCCGGGTCGGTATCATCTTTCGTATACACCGTTACCGTAACTTCAAAATTTTCACCAAAAGCAATTGCGATATTTTCACCTGGGAATGGGTCCATTTCTACGCGATCAACTACCGCGTTATAATTCTCGCGTTTTTTATTTTTATTAAGAACTGGTGAGATGACATTCATGTCGCCGCTAATATTACAGATATTTTGCATCTGTTGCGTAAAACTCTGTTCTGAGATCTGCACGTGCGGCGAAAGCATAGCGGTATCGGCGAAAGACTCTGTGTCTATGGCGTAGGAAGCCCCCTGGGATAAAAACGACTGAAGCAGAAAAACAATAAAAACTTTTCTGAAAAAATTCTTTTTGATATAAGCAGTCATGCTTGTCTCCGTAATTAAATTATATATTATTTAAGAATTATTATTAAATATAAAATAAGCTGGCAAAGTATACCACATAAAAACAATTATTTCAATAGCATCCAAAGTTTTTTAAAGATTCATTAGTGGTTTATTGGCAACAGGTTAGCGAATAGGAAAGCATAAAAAAACATGCTTGGCTCATAGCTGTGGCTCATAGCTAATAGTAAAAGAGAAAAAGCCCTTCGACCTTGCTCGGGTAAATGTTTAGGAAAAGCAGAGAAAATGAATTAAAACAGCGGATTAAAAGATGACACTTAGTAGGGGCGCCGCTTGCCTGCGCCCGTATAGAATTATCAATAATCAGGCCGAGGCAAGCGCGGCCACTACTAATTGATTTGATTTAAATCGAATTTATCAGCAATAAGCTGGCGCAAAGCTTTTTGATTAAATACGCTTAATTCGGAAAACTCTATTCCGAGTTTAAAAACATCCTGATAAGGCAGCTGCTCGACCCAAACAACCTTACCAACAGTTTTTATTGGCACCGTGTCCGCATTGAGTTGTAATTCCACAATCATTTGAGAATTCACAGGATAAAAATAATATGAAGATATCTGCAGCCCCCCCTCACTTAAATCCTGGGAAAGTGAATTGTGAATTTGAATAGGCGTATTTGGCTTCATGTACTTTAACTGTACAGGAAAATCAGAATACATTCTAACAAATTTCCTTCTCTCACATACAGCTCCGCTCAGTGCCATTTTACCTCTCCTTGTAAAATTAAACCAAATCCATTTATTTGCACCCTATTATTTATTTTATTCCTCAGTCAGGCAGTTTGTCAAGAATAAAAAAAATAAATCAGAAGATTGTTTTGCGCATAAAGCATTGCTAAAATTATTCTTAGATTTATCCAAGCTAAATATGACTTGCAATAAGATACTGATTTAATATAATAAGCAGTACTATGAAAAAAACTAATCCCTTAATCATTTTGTTTATTTTTCTGGCAATTATCCTTAGCTTGATTATTGGCGGATATTTTCTGATCAATCTTATCCTCTTGCCTCAGATTGCTATTCCTCAGATTGAAAAGCAGATCAACAAAACCCTGGGCCAGGAAATTAAGATAAAAAATATCCAGATATCTCCGCAAGGAATTATTGCGATCAAGCAAGTTGCGCTTTATCAAAAACAAAGCAATAGTACTTTTGTGTTTGCTGATTTAATTAGATTAATCCCTGATTATAAACAAATATTTACTTCTTGGAATAAGGATAAAAATAAATTTGATTTGCCTTTCTATCTGGAAATAAGCAAAGCCCAAGTCAATCAAGCGCCAATAATCATCAACCTTGACGCGCAAGCCAATGTATTGATAAATCTTGATCTTAAAAACCCGGACAATTTAAATTACAGCGCTGAATTAAAGCTAAACCCCATGGAAATCAATCAAATACCGGTTTTTGGTCAGATCAAAGATATAAAAGGAACAATAAACATTCATAAAGATAATATTTACGCCTCTGATCTCCAAGGAACAATTAATGACGCGATCGCCAAGCTTGATTTTTTAATCAAAGATTATGCTAATCCCAAAATAGAACTTAATTGCGAACTTAGCCCGCTGTTAGTTAAATTAAAATGCGATTTAAACCAAGATACGCTTTTAATTTCCCAGCTGACTGCCAGCTACAATCAAATCAGCCTGGATGTAACCGGACAGATTGCTGATCTAAAAGAAAACCCTCTGGCTCAAATAAGCACCCGAATCAAAATTCAGCTTGAGGATTTAGCGCAGCTGCCTTTAGAAATAAAACCAATTTTAGAAACAGCAAAACCCAGCGGAATATTAAACGGCAATATCCAGATAAATGGGCCATTAAGAAACATCCCCGAGCTGGGCGGAACAATATCGCTTAACACTGATAAGCTGCGTTTATTTGACTATGAGATCAATAATTTACTCATCCAAGCCCAGATTGAAAACGGACAAGTTAATCTGTCTAATCTATCGCTCAGTCTGCTCGATACCGCGATTAACCTTACTGGCAGCCTTAATCTATTGAGTAAAGATCGTGATTATAATCTGCGCGCCAATCTCGCTGATTTAGAGTTGAAAAAGCTCAAAGAAATTTTGGCGCAAAAAGCAAAGTTTAATGATTATTTGGCGGGAAGAATTAATGCCAATATCTCCCTAAAAGGCAGCGCTTTGGATTTAAATCTTATAACTTTAGAAACAAGTATTACGGGAAATAATCTGATCTATCAACAAATGATTTTGCCGGAGTTGATTGAACTTGACGCGGATCTGAGCATAAAAAATCTAAATAGCATTGTTTTGCGCAAAGCAGTGCTCAATGATCTGGTCAGTCAGCTGAGCATTAATGGAAATATCGCTAATATTATATTTGATCCAAATGCTGAGCTAACCGGACAGCTAAAAACTAAATTAGACCAGCTCAATACTTATTCAATGCTCAAACTACCCGATACATTTAAATTAAGCGGTAATCCGATAATTGATTTCAAAACCAGTGGTTTATTAAAAAAACCTCAAACCCTGGAAATAAGTTTTAACCTTAATACGGCTGAACTTAAATACAATCAATTTAATCTCGACAGTTTAAAAGCCAAAGGCACTTTTAAAAATCAACAATTTAATCTTTCTTCCCTGCTCGCTGAATTATATTCCGGACAAATCAAAGCCGCGGCTAATGCGGATCTAAACAATATCGCAAGCCCTAAATTTAATTTAACCGCAAATCTTGAACAGCTGGATATGCAGTCTTTTGCCCTGCAAACCAAATTAATTCAGACGGATTTTCAAGGACTGCTGAACGCGCAAATTAAGCTATCCGGCTCTGGAGCCAAACCGGAAAATCTAAATTTTAATTCCAAGCTTGATCTTGATTTAAAAAATGTACTGGTTAATAAGATTACAATTGAAAAAGCCAATGCCCAAATAAACGCGGATTATCAGAACAATAGTATTATTTTAAAAGATTCATCACTTGTGTATAAAGACATCCTGGCCAAAGCCTCCGGCAAAATAAGTTCACTGAATAATAATCCGCTGATAAATCTGGATATTGATTCTCAGCTGAATATTGATGACTTGAACAAACTGCCGATTCCCCAGAATATTAAAAAACAGTTGGATAGCCTGGAATTAAAAGGCAATGTTTCGGCAAAAATTAATATTGATACTCCAGTGTCTGATTTAGCCGCGATGAATTTAACGGCAAATATTTTATCTGATCAAATTGAAATTAAAAAAATTAAACTCAATGAAATTGCGCTTAAGGCCAATATGCGCAATAAAATCCTTAATGCAGATGCCCGACTTAATGCTTATCAAGGCAAAGCTGATTTAATTGTTGATGCGGATTTTACTCAGCCAAAATTTACTTATACCGCTAAAGCGAATATTGATAAGCTCGATTTTGGCCTGTTGATCAAAGAATCAAAAATCATTGCTCAACAGCATAAAGGCATCGTATCTCTGAATGCTGACCTAAACGGCACGGGCAATGATTTAAAAACAATCCAGGGCAAAGCAAATATTAAATTAAATGACGCGCTGATCATCGCCATGCCTTTGCTTAAATCAATTGCCGCTATCTTCAGCGCGGATTTCCTGGTTAATTTTGAAATTACTCAAGGCAATGCCGATATTATTTTTGACCAGGCAAAAGCAACGCTGCAAAACACCAGCTTTAATGGCCCGGAAGCAATTATCTTAGCCCGCGGCGCGATCCTGCTTGATACTCTGGGCTTTGAAAACTTTTGGACAACTCTCCAATTAACTGAATCCGGCGCGCAAAAAATAAATCAGGCCTTACGCGATGTTTTTGATTTTAATGGAAAAGTTTATCAAAAAGAAATTGAAGTCAAAGGCACGCTCAGCGCGCCAATAATCGACCAAAAAAAATTATTGTTTGGACTTGGCGCTAATGCGATACTTAATAATCTTTTAAAAACTAAATCCCCGGACGAACCGCAGCAAAACTCCGAAAAAGACATAAAGATGGAATTATTTAAAGGAGTCCTTAACGGGATTTTTAAATAGAAAAGAACACAAGATTTCAATGTAGGGGCCGCGCTTGCCCCGGCCCGTAATAATCCAATCGAATCATTAATAAACGGGCGCAGGCAAGCAGCGCCCCTACAAAATTATAATATTGATCAAATATTAATGATACGGCCACGTCACGCCGTGGCCCTACAAAAATCAATTGGCTAAACATCGAGAATATGCTAAGATTAGCATAAGCAAAATTCAGCTATCACTATCTGCTAATCCACGATATAAAATTAAAGTTTTTGATCATGAAATTAGGTTTTAAAAAAATACTGACTGTTTTAATTCAAATCATTCAAATCCCTTTGAATATTGTTTTAGCTCTGCTTTATTTTATTCTGATCCTGCCCTATTATTTTGTTTATAAAAATAGTTTTCAAACTAAAAGCATTTCTCCTGATTTAAATAATCCTAGCCAAAACAATAAACCAACTTCATTCTGGCTAGACATAAAGCCTGCTGATAATAGCCTAGAAAGCTTAAGGAGACAATTTTAATGTATATCTTAGGTATCTCCTGCTATTATCATGATTCTGCCGCGGCTTTGCTTAAAAACGGAAAAATCATCGCGGCGGCTGAAGAAGAACGCTTTAGCCGGAAAAAGCATGATTCGAATTTTCCTAATTTAGCAATTGAATTTTGTTTGGCCCATGCCGGGATATCAAGCCAGGATATTGATTATGTGGTTTTTTATGAAAAACCATTTCGTAAATTAGATCGGATCATGAAAACAATTGTCAGTAGCTATCCTTTGTCTTGCGCGGTATTTGGACAGGTAATGAAAAAATGGCTGACTAAAAAACTCTGGATCAAAAGCACGATCCAAGGAAAATTTAATATTTCCCCGGATAAGATTCTATTTACCGAGCATCACCTTGCGCATGCTGCCAGTGCTTTTCTGCTTAGTCCATTTAAACAAGCGGCAATTCTGACCATTGACGGTGTTGGCGAATGGGCCACCGGAACATTAGGCATTGGCCAAGAAAATGATATCAAACTATTCAAACAAATTAACTTCCCTCACTCTTTAGGGCTTTTATACAGCGCGTTTACGGCTTATCTGGGATTTGAAGTCAATGAAGGCGAGTATAAAGTCATGGGCATGGCTGCTTATGGCCAACCTTGCTTCGCGGATAAAATCAAAGAAAAGGTACTGCAGATTGCTGATGACGGATCATTTGCTTTAAACCTGGATTATTTCAGTTTTCAGCATTCTTCTAAAAAAAGCTTTAGCAAAAAACTGGAAACTTTATTTGGCCCAAGCCGCGCGGTAAACAGTGATTTTTTCACTGATCAGTTTGAATACCCCGCTTATTTTGGCGAAAAACCCCTTGATTATGCCGAGCTTTGCATTAAGAATCAATACTTTGCCGATATTGCCGCAAGTATTCAGCAAGTAATTGAACAGATCATTTTAAAACAAATTGAATTTCTCGCTCAACAAACCGGCCTTAAACAGCTATGCATTGCCGGCGGAGTAGCCTTAAATTCAACGGCAAATGGCCGTATTTTGCAAGATGGGCCATTTGAACAGATATATATTCAACCGGCTCCCGGAGACTCAGGAGCGGCAATTGGCGCGGCTTTATATGTATATCATACAGTTCTTGATCAAAAAAGAGAATATGTTATGGATAATGCTTATTTAGGACAGGAATATTCAAATCAGGAAATAGCTGATTTCCTAAATGAAAATAATATTTCCGCAAAAAAATTTACGGCTAAAGAGCAATTGATTGATACCTGCGCTCAAGCCATTGCTGATGGCAAGATCATCAGCTGGTTTCAAGGCAGATTTGAATGGGGCCCCCGTGCTTTGGGCAATCGCTCGATTATTGCTGATCCGCGCAATGAGAAAATGAAGGAGATCGTTAACGCGAAAATTAAATTCCGCGAGCCTTTTCGCCCTTTTGCTCCGGTAATTCTGGAAAGCGAATTAGAAAATTATTTTGAGATAAAAAATCCCAATCAATACCCTTTGCGTTTTATGCTTTTGGTTTTAGCAATTAAGCCTGAGAAGAGAAAAGTTATTCCCGCGGTTAATCATCAAGGAACCGGTAGAGTCCAAACTATCAACCGCGAAACAAATCCTTTATATTATGATTTAGTAAGTGCTTTTGCCCAAAAAACTGGAATACCAGTGCTCTTAAACACATCGTTTAATTTAAAAGGCGAACCGGTTGTCAATACTCCGGAAAACGCGTATAATACTTTTATCCGCAGCGGTATTGACCTTTTGGTTTTAGGCGATTATATTATATATAAGGATGAAAAAAAATCATGAAAAAAATATTTAATATTTTAAAACAGCGCTTTAAAATAATCAATGAATTGCTGCAATTTCTTTGGGAAAATAAGATCTGGTGGCTCACCCCGTTTTTCATTGTTCTGATTTTAATTGGGGGTCTGATTATTTTCACCGCGAGCAATCCGGCAGCAGTACCGTTTATTTATACCTTATTTTAGGACACCAGGTCACAAGGTCACACGTCACAAGGACACAGGTTGCAACGTAGGGGCCGCGCTTGCCCCGGCCCGGAATAATATACAATTAATTAAATAGGTGAAATTATTAATAAGCGGGCGCAGGCAAGCAGCGCCCCTACTATAGAGGGCAGAAATAATTATTTTAGCGGGTTTGAAGCCTGATTTTGATAGGACTGGCAAAATCAGAGATTCATCCTCGGAGTCCCGCACGATGCGGGACGAGAATGAGCCAAAATAATTGATTCCGGACCGCCAGAGAAATAAGCTGTTTAGTCAACATAGCTAAATAACAATAATTTTAGAAACAAAAAAAAGCGGATCGGTTAAGATCCGCTTTTTTAATTCAGCTATATTTTAATTTTGAAAAATATTTTTCAATCTTTCATTTGATTTGTAATAAATCGTAGAAGCCAATAATACTTTAATTACTTCCCCGGGAATAAACGGAACAATTCCCAGCATAATAATCTGGCTGAATGTAAACTTTAAAGAAATCGCAAGCCATAAGCCACCGCAAACATAAATCACTAACATCGCAGTTGTCATCGATATTACAACCTGCGGAAAAGTCAGTTTCAAACTTTTTTTGCTGAAATAATTAAGCATCTGCTTTAAAGCAAATACAGCGGCAATAAAACCAACTATATAGCCTCCGGTTGGTCCGAATAATTTCAATAAGCCGCCCTGAGCCGCGCTGAAAATCGGCAATCCCATCGCCCCAAGTCCCGCGTATAAACTCTGAACAAAAGCTCCGTCTTTTTTAGCTAAAAAAGCAGCGGATAACAATACAAAAAATGTCTGCAAAGTCATCGGAATCGGAGTAAACGGCAAAGGAATATAAACAAATGCTCCTAAAGTAATTAATAATAAAAAAGTAATGATCCCTATAGATTTTATAAATACTTGATCAGAGATAAACTCTTTTTGCGTTAAATGCCAAGCTACTGATTTTTTCATTTCAACCTCCGGTTAATTAAAATTTATTCGTTCCACGTTCCCATATTTCTGAATTTTTCATAACGTTTTTCCACCAGCTGTTCAATCGGCAGTTTTAACAATTCTTTGAGATTTTTCTTAAGCGATGTTTTTAAGGCTGCCGCGGCAATACTCGGAGCACGATGCGCCCCACCCAATGGCTCGGGAATAACCTCATCAACAATTTTCAATTTAGTCAAATCATCCGCGGTAATTTTCAGCGCTGCTGCTGCTTCCGGAGCATTAGCCCGATTACGCCAAAGAATCGCGGCACAGCCTTCTGGAGAAATTACCGAATAATATGAATTTTCAAACATGCAAACCCGATCGCCAACGCCAATCCCTAATGCCCCGCCAGACCCGCCTTCGCCAATGATCACAATAATTATCGGCACTTTAAATTGCGACATCTCACGAATATTAACCGCGATCGCATTGGCTTGTCCTCGCTCTTCAGCGTCTATTCCCGGATAAGCTCCCGGCGTATCAATAAAAGTTATAATCGGCACATTGAATCTCTCAGCCAAACGCATCAAACGCAAAGCCTTGCGATATCCTTCCGGATGAGCGCAGCCAAAACTGCGTTTAAGATTTTCTTTTGTATCCCGGCCTTTTTGATGTCCGATCACCATGACTTTCTGACCGTCGATTTTCGCCAAACCACAAAGTATCGCCTGATCATCGCCAAACAACTGATCTCCGTGCAATTCAATAAAATCAGTCATAATCAAATTAATATAATCTTTAGTATAAGGACGTTTCGGATGCCGGGCAATCTGCACTTTTTGCCAAGCGCTGAGATTGCCATAGATATCTTCCTTTAGTTTTTTCAGTTTTTCCTCAAACTTTACAATCTCATCGGAAAGATCAATTTTTCGATTATCGGAAAAATTCCGCAATTCCAGGATTTTCTGTTCAAGCTCTACTATTGGTTTTTCAAATTCTAATCCGGTTCCGCTCATATTTATTTTCCTTAAATAAACGCTTGACTTACGAAGCGCTTTTAGCGACGTCAAGTCAACCAGCGCGCTTGTCCCGCTGTTCTATGGCGGGGAATTTTGCCCGAGAAGCAGCGGCTAGCTGCTGATTCGGGAATCATCTTAACTTATAAAGCTAAATAAGGTTAAATTGCTTTTCAATTAATCAACAATAACAATCTCTGTTCCTACTGGAACAATTACAAATAATTCTTCGACTTGATCATTCATCATCCGCACGCAACCCTGAGTCTTCTGTTGCTGAATCGGCTGATTATCGACTGTTCCATGAATCCCATAGCCTGGCTCGGATAATCCCAGCCAACGAGTTCCCAAAATATTTTCCGCGCTGCCTGCCGGAACAATTGCTCCGGTTTTATACCAAACCGGACTAATAATCCGATTTACAATTTTAAATTGGCCAACCGGAGTAGAATTATCCCGGCCGATCCCGATTTTGTAAACTTTAACCAGTTCGCCATCAGCCTTTAAAGTCATCAAACAATCTGTCTTGCTCACAAACAAGGAAAAAACTGAAGTTATGACTTTTAATTTCATCCCTGGCTTAATCAAGGAACTATTCAAATTATTCGTTTTCTGAATTAATTCCACATTAGTATGATATTGTTTAGCTATTTTATACAATGAATCCCCTGGCTGCACTTCATAAATAATACTATTCGCAGTCGGCGCGCGGGAAAAAAAGCTGTCCAAATTAATCGTTGCTACTCTGTCTAAAGCTTTTTCCTTTAATTCACTATTCGGATACTGTTCGATCAAGCGATTTAAAGCCTGCTTTTCCATATCAGTATCCTGGCCTTTATTATAAATATCAGCAATAGTTATAATTGCTTTTTCCGCTTCTATAGTTTGCGGGAAATCAGCAATAACTTTATCCAATGCCTCTACCGCCTGTTCTGGATTATTGGTTTTTATTTCTAAAGCCATATTTAAAGCAATTTCTGATTCTGGCAAAGGCGAACTAACTTTTGCTTCTGCTTTTGCTTCTACTTCTACTTCTGCTCCTGATCCTGCTTGTTTCTTAGAATGTCCCATTTTCATTATAAAAAATATTGCCAAAACAATAAGTATTCCGATAATAAAGTTTCTTCTCATTCCAACCCCCTTACAAAGTCACTACAAAAATAGCAACCATAATCCCCAGTAATGCCCCGACAAATACCTCCACAGGTGTATGTCCAATCAATTCCATTAATCGCTCAGGCTTTACTTCATGTTTATAATAAATGTCTTCCATAAGTTTATTCAAGGCTACAGCTTGACGGCCAGTCATCCGACGCAATCCTTGCGCATCAAACATGATGATCAAAGCAATAATCGCGGTAATCGCAAAAACAACTGTATCAAAACCAGAATACATCCCTACGGCAGTGGCCAAAGAGCTGACTCCCGCGGAATGGGCGCTAGGCATCCCTCCTGTACTCATCAACCATCGGAAATCAAACCGCTTTTCCTTGATCACGCCGGTAATGATTTTAATGCTTTGAGCTATTCCCCAAGAGCAAAACGAAGCCCAGATAATTCTATTACTGATAACCTCTTCAAAAAAATTCGTGTCTTTTAGCTGCATAGTTAGATAATTATAATATAGAAAGCTTAAAAAAGCAAATTATTATTGACTAAAACCAGTAGGGAAAATATAATCAAAGCATATCAGCTATTGGTTTAAATCAAATAAAAACTGAAAATTGGCTATGCTTGAGAATTTTTAATGCTTTAGTTGATTTACCATTCCTGAATAATTAAGCATAAATCTTCTATTATCCATCACTTAGCTTAATAATCTAAAGCTGTTTTATGAAAAAATTATGAAAAAAAAAGTTCAAAAATCTATTTTAGGTTTAATCCTGTTTGGCATAGCGCTGGCTATTGTTTTTGTGGAAATATGTCTTAATCTATTTAATCCGATTGCTTCTTCTCCCAACCAAAGAAATCAAGCAGCAAACAGCGAAAACACGGAAAATGTCTGTAAAATCATCTGCTTGGGTGATTCGTTTACTTATGGCCTGGGCGCGAGTAGGGAAAACAGCTACCCAGCGCAAATGGAAAAGATATTGAATCAAAGCAGGCAAAACAAAATTTTTCTGGTGAAAAATCTAGGCATACCCGGAGAAACCTTAAGTCAAACATTAATTAAATTAGACAAAGCAGTCAAAGAATTTCAGCCGGACATTGTTATTATCTTGAGCGGAATAAATGATACCTGGTCCTTGCCCAGATATTGCAAGTTCAGATTTTCTAAATCAATCCAGGAATTAAACCCCTTTAGCCTAAATCTTAAATTTTTCAAACTGATTGACCTTATTGCTTATAATTTAAAGACTCCGATCGCCCCTGGCTCGGATATCCCTTCAATCATTAAAACTGCCAATCAGTTAAGAGACGCAAAAAAGTACAATCAAGCTCAGGCGTATTATGAACAAGCGCTGATGATTAATCCGCAGGATCCTATTGCTCTGCTTGAATTGGGGCGCTGTCAAAAATTAACCAAAGATTACCAAGCCGCCGGACTAACTCTTGAAAAAGCGTTTGTTCAAAACCCAGAAAGTAAAATCATTCACAGGGAATTAACTGACTTATTCATAAAACACAAAAACATCCCGGAAGAATTTTCTTTACTCTTAAGACTAAAAAATCGCTTTCCCGACAATATGTATTTAATCCAAAGATTATGCTATGTTTATTCTATTCTCGGCGAACCGTTTTTTTCCAGTAATCTAGCAAAAAAAATCGCCAACAGCCAAACAAAAACTCTGGATATTAATAGTCTGAGTAAGTCCGAGCTTGACTTATTAGAAAGTTATTATGTCCAGAGCAAAGCGGCTTATAATCCAAAGAATAAACCCCAATCATTTTGGAAAAACTTTTCAAAAAAAATCAGCGAAAGAATAATCAATATTTCGGAACTCCGATACCTTAATTATGAAAAAGCCGCAAAACTCTGCGAACAAGAAAAGATCGATTTAATTTTTTCCAGCTATCCCTCGATCTTATTGGAAGACATGAAAACCGTGGCAGAAAAATATAATATTCCTTTAGTCGACAATAGCCTAACTTTTTATGATCTACTCCAAGAACACTCCCCCCGGGAATTTTTTGTCTCGGAATTTGACCGGCACTGCACCGCTTCCGGCTATGAAGTAATCGCCAGAAATGTTGCCGCCGCAGTGCTTCGAATTGTAAATAGCGATTAGCGAATAGGAGATAGAGTGTGATATCCTGAAATAGGTTGACAGAAAAATAAATTAACCGCAGATGAACGCAGATGGACGCAGATAAAAAGTATTGAGCGTACTTAAAGGAGTAAATAGTTGTTTTAAACAGTGTTAATCAGTGTTTATCGAGCGAAGCGGGCGGTTAAGTAAATTATTTATGTTAAAAAGTGTCAACTATATTAGGACAAGACGAGCAAAAATGAAAAAACAAAATCCTGTAGGGACAGGTCACGACCTGTCCGATATAAAACAATAATAAAATGACAACAACAATAACCAGAAAAAGATAATATCAGAAATCGTAGGGGAGGGCCTTGCGTCCTCCCGAATATTAATATCATTATTGTAATTGTTGATGATCAAAATACCATGAATGAGGTTAGATAAATTTATATTGTCACGGGCCGAGGCAAGCGCGGCCCCTACGTTGTAACCTATCCGCTGCACTTAGGATTTTTTTCTTAGAATCACAAAAGCAAAGCTGGTCAGATAAGGATTAGGAAATCTCGCTAAGAGCTTGACTACAAGTTTATGGATATCTCTTAGCAAATGAATCCGCTGATAATATTTGTGACCGAAAAATCCCTGATAAACCAATATTTCATAATTTAAGCCTTCGAAATTACTGATCTGCTTTTTGGTCGGACCTTTACACCATTTATAATGCGCAGAAAATCTTTTATGCTCAATTGGATCATTGCAGACAAAAAGTTTAAATAAAAAATTAGCGATAAATTCCGGCAATAACCAATTAATCATAAATGGCAAAGAATGCAAGGTCGGAAAAAAATGAAAAGCAATCCCTCCGGGCTTAAGCAATTTATAGACATTGGAATGAAACAGTTCTGGGTCCTTAACATGTTCAGCCAGCATTTTAGAAAAAATAAAATCATACTGCTCAGTGATATTTAAATCCGGCTGACAAATATCCGCTAAAAGTTTCCGGTATCCTTGAGGCGCCCGATCTAACTCGACCTGCGATATATCGAGAATTGTATAATCAAGCTTCTGCCGGTTTATTTGCTCTAAAGAAATCGCGGGAAAAGCTCCCCCGCCGATTTCACACAAACTTTTGCAGGAATATTGTTCAATACATTGATTAAGGGTTTTCAAATACAATTCCCAAGGATCAGCTTGATCATAAATTACTTGCACTATCCATTCTCCTAGTTTTTATATTTAGCGTACTTTTTGCCAAAAAGGTTTTTGTTTTAAAAACAGCCCCTCGATCGTTCCAATTAAAAAAGCGTAATTAAACACAATAAAGAAAAAAGGCATTCGCAGTATCTTTTCTAATTTATTTTCTGTTTTTTTAGAAAAAATTCCGCCCAGCATAGCTACGCAATAAAAAAACACCTGCAGCTGAAAAAATAAACCATAAAAAATACTCCCTGGAGCTAAACTCAAGCTGCTGACAAACAGGGCAATTAAAAAAACCGGCGACAGCCAGCGCATGATCTTATTTGATATTACCTGAAAAATTAAAAACCCTTGCCAAGGATTAACCATTTCGGAAAGCAGGATCAAAGCGCTTTTCCAAAACCAGGAAACAATTCTTCTTTTTCGTTTAATTTCAGCCTGAAAGTCAACTGAGGCTTTTTCATAAGAAATCGCTTCCGGCTCAAACACCATGCCATAACCTTGTACCCTGATTCTTAAGGCTATTTCAAAATCATCGCCCCGTTCCGGACTTATCGGCTTATATAAATCCCGCCGGATTGCCAGCATTGTTCCATCAGCGCCGATAATCGAATGCACCGCTGTATTGGCTTTACGCAGAATAGATTCATATTTTTTAAACACAGATTCACCTTCGCTGATTGATGAATCATCAGGATTAGTAATAATTAAACTGCCTAATACTCCCCCGATTTTGCGATCATTAAAATTTCGCACCAATTTGCTGATAACATCCGGTTTATACATCGCGTTAGCGTCTGAGAAAACAATGATTTCTCCTGTGGTTTTTCCCACCACATCATAAAGCATCCGACTTTTACCACGGCGCTGGGCAAAAGCATGTAAAACTATCCCTTGATCTAAGTATTCGCTGACCAATTGATTGGTATTATCCGTTGATTCCGAGGCAATCACAATCTTTAATTTATCTTTGGGATATTCCAAAGCCAGGCTGTTTTCAATTTTGGCTTTAATCACCGGCTGTTCATTATAAGCCGGAATCAGCAAAGTCACTGTGGGGAAAATTTCCTGTTTATCTATCGGCTGTTTAAATAATTTAGCCGCAATAATGCAGATAATTAAATATCCGATATATACATGGAATAAACTAATTAATGAAATCCAGAAAATAATCTGCATAATTTTCCTTTTTTAAAAGGTCACAACGTAGGGGCCGCGCTTGCCTCGGCCCGTAATAATATACAATTCCATAAATCGGTAAAATCATTAATAAGCGGGCGCAGGCAAGCAGCGCCCCTACTTTATGATTATCATTTTTCATGATATTTTTTATCATTTTGTAACGGGTCGATACATGGATCGGCCCCTACAATTTCTGTTTTTATCTTTTTCCTATACGCTAAACGCTATTCGCTGCTTTTATAATAATGATTCCGAAAATATCTGCTTGGTCGCAGCTATTTCGGACTAAATTCGAGCAGGCTGACTTGACATCGCTAACGCTCTGTAAGTCAGGCTCTCATTTAAAACTGCCGCGCCAGAGGAATTTTCTAAATTTAAACATTGCCCGAAATGTTCGCTTAATCTCTTGAGGATGTAAGATCATTTGGATCGTTTTATAGCAAAGATATCTAAAGCTAAGATAATATTTTTTCCGACTGATATCACACCATTCCACCAATTCTTGGGAAGTTAAATTCGGCAGATTTAATACGCAATTGTGCAGGCCTTCTTTAGTCACCCAATCAGAATATTTCTCGCTCTTTAATAAATTATTATCCTTAGCCCATTGATAAGCTTTTGTGCCGGGATAAGCCATGAGGGGGAAAAACTGCACCGTATCCGGCATAGATTTTTTAGCAAAAGCAAATGTCTTTTTCAGAGTTTCCCGGGTTTCCCCGGGATTTCCCGCCATAAAAGCCGCATGCAATAATAATCCGGCTTTCTTGGTATTGCTAAAAAATTGCTCCATCTTTTCGGCTTGCGCGCCCTTCTGGATATTGTCCAAAATCATCTGATCCGCGCTTTCAAAACCAATGATAATCAAACGGCAGCCGGCTTTTTTCATCAGCCGCATTGTCGCAAGATCAAGATCCGCCCGGACATTAGCATTCCACTTTAAATTAATTTTTCGCTGAATAAGCAATTCGCAGATTTTTTTTACTCTTTTCTTATCCACGGAAAAAGTATCATCTTCAATCACCACTTCCCTGACCTGCGGCAGATTTTCTTTAATATAAGCAAATTCATCGACCACATTTTCCGCTGAACGGGTGCGATAAATATGGCCATGAATCGTTTGCGGATAAACACAGAAAAAACACTGAAACGGACAACCCCGCGCTGTAAAGATCTGCACCATCGGATAATCTGAAGCAGCAAAAAAATAATTATTAATATTTAAGTGTTTTTTAAACACACTGCTGACAAAAGGGATCTCATCCAAATTGCTGATTTTTTCTCGATCCGGATTATGGATTATTTGGTCATTCTGGCGAAAACTTATGCCCAGGACTTTAGTTAAATCAGCTTTATTAACCAAAGCCTCAGCTAATTCAGCAATTGTATAATCATATTCTGCTCTGGCCACGGCATCAATACTTTTGTTTAAATTCAAAGATTCCTCGGGCAAAGCGGATACATGAGTGCCGACCAAAGTTATAAAGCTCTGCGGTAATATGGCTTTTAATTTTCCCCCTATCTCTAGATCATTATAAATACTTGGCGTGGATGTTCCCAGAACAATTAACCCCGGATCATACGCCTCGGCCAGATCAAGGATCGCCCGCGCATTTAAGCCTTGAGCCGGAGCATCAACAAGTCTGACATCAAAACCTTTTTTTTCCAGCACAGCAGTAGCATAAGCCAACCACACCGGATAATACAGTGTGCCGCTTTTCGTCACTGCCGGACTGCGCTGTGAACGCGAATAACGCGGGAAAAACGGCGGATTAAGCATCAATATTTTCATTTTTATCCTTAATTTTCAGTCACCAGTACTCAACGTAGGGGCCGCGCTTGCCTCGGCCCGTAATAATATACAATTACATGAATCGGTTAAATCATTAATAAGCGGGCGCAGGCAAGCAGCGCCCCTACAGGATTTTTTTGAATATATTTTTAACAAAATTAATAAAATAAGTCGGGTCTTGGACAAAGCGTTTTATGACTTTAGTATAAAAAGCTTTGGGATTTTTAAACAAAAGAAACACATAAAATAAAAGCTTTTCCTGCGAAACCATTTTTTCTAATTCTTCAGGAGTAAACTCGGAAGTTATAATCACTCCTTTTTTCACGCCCAAACTGTCAGCCTGAAAATCTTTGACCAGATAATTGTTTTTAACACACTGCTCATAAAGCTTTGTCCCGGGATAAGGCGTAGCAATATAATAATTAACATTGCTTACATCCAGACTGCGGCCAAAGCTAAAAGTCCGCTTGATCTGCTGCTTAGTTTCTCCGGGAAAGCCAATCACAAAAAAAGCATCTGTTTCAAATCCATTTTTATAAGCAAAGCTGATCAAATGCTTGGCTTTGTTTAAATCCAAGGGTTTATTGATAATCTTATGCAGTACATCCTGATCCCCGCTTTCAATGGCCAAACAAAGCCGGTAACAGCCGCTTTGCTTCATTTTTAACAGCATGGCCTCATCCATGGCCCACAAAGCCACCCCATTGGGCGTAGTCCAGAGAATATCGAGTTTTTCTTGGATCATCTGATCAAAGATACTCATTGCTCTTGGTTTATCAAAAGTCAGATTATCATCTTCAAACTGCAGCTCCTGAATCCCATAAGTACTGATCAAATGTTTTATTTCTTGGACTACATTTTCCGCTGATCGAGCGCGAAATTTTTTACCCCAGATCGGATGAATCGCGCAAAAAATACACTGTGCCGGACAACCCCGCGAAGTAATCAGCGAAGTGTTCGGACTCCGCCGGGTAGTTACACCATGAGGCATATTGATCTTAAAATATTTATCCATGGGTAATAAATGCCGGGCGGGAAAAGGCAAGGCATCCAGATCCTGAATAAAACTGGTTTTGGGGTTTACGATTATATTATTATCTTGTTTATAAGCTAAGCCATCAATTTCAGATACAGATTGTTTTTGATTAATGCAATCGATCAGCTTAGTTATGATTTGTTCGCCTTCGCCAATAACCACATAATCAATTGCCGAGTCTTCCAGAACTTTTTTAGCCATTACAGTAGGATGCGCTCCCCCCATAACTGTAATAATCTTCGGATTAGCTTTTTTCGCGATCTGTCCGACTTGATGGGCATTATGTGCCTGCATCGAAAACAAACAAGATATGCCCACTAAATCAGGAGCAAACTCTTTGATCCTCGCTGCTATTTGTTCAAAGGAAAGACCATAGCGAATTTCCTGTTTAGAAACCGCAATTTCAGTATGCCAGCCCTCAACCGCGGCATCAAGAATTCTGACCTCGAATTTATCCTCAAGCACCGCGGCAATATAAGCCATGCCCAAAGGCGGCTGAATCTCTTTGGTATAACTTTTACTCAGCGTGCACGGCGGCTGAATTAATAGAATTTTTTTGATATTCATTCATAGCTCTCTGTATTCTGTTAAAAGGTCACAAGGACACAACGTAGGGGCCGCGCTTGCCTCGGCCCGTAATAATATACAATTACATAAATCGGTCAAATCATTAATAAGCGGGCGCAGGCAAGCAGCGCCCCTACAATTTCTGCTTTTTAAGCAATAGCATTAATGAACAATTTCCCAAAACATGCGCTGTCCAATCCGGAGATATTTTAAAAAACAATTTCCGCAAAGGCTGGAGAATCAACCTGCGCGGCAAACTTTCCAACTTATAATCAGCACTGCAATCAGAACAAGTATATATCACATTTCCCACACTTAATCCAGCTTGAGCAAACATCGCTAAAGCACTTTTCTTATTATAGTAGTTTATATGCCCCACAGTTTTCTTAAATTTGTCTTTAAGCTTGCGGGAATTTACCATCAGATTATCTTCAAGCGGAAGATGGCATATTATATAGTCACTTACCTGTGCTACATCGGCTAAAAGCATCTGCGGACTTTCAATATGCTCTAAAATATCTATCAGCAAAGTAAAGTCAATCCGCTTGTCTTGAATTTTATATTCCTTGGAAGCAAAATCTCGAGCCGAAAACTCAGCTTGCGGAAAATTCTTTTTTGCTTGCTCGATTATTTGTTCGGATAAGTCATATCCTTTACAATCAGCCGGAATATTTTGGCTTTGCCAATAAACAGCGAGATTTTTCAGGATTTGCCCGGTACCGCAGCCGATATCGACAATTCTGATCGGTTGCTTTGTTTTTTTGAACTTTTCTTTTAAACTCTTGGGGATAACTTTAATAATTTCCCGACTTTTCCAATCCGCGTCTTCTTGATGCCAAGTCGGATTATTTTCCAAATATTTCCCACTGCCATAAATATGCTTATCAGTAATTTTGATTTGATTTTCAATTATCTGTTTAATTTTAAGCATATAATTTTTATAATTAAAATCCTGATTTATTTTATCTGCCGCGTTTTTCGATAATTGCTTGCGCTTTTTTTCATCTGTAATCAGACTTTTAATCTTGGCTGCCAATATTTTATAATCCTGCGCCGGATATAATAAACCATCTTGCTGATCCTGGATTATTTCCGCCGGACCGCCAAAATCAGTGGCAATAACCGCCATACCAGAACCCATGGCTTGAAGCAAAGAAGTCGGACAAGGATCAGGCTGCTTTGACGCTAAAACAAAAATATCCAGCTCACGCATAATCGCCGCGACATCATTACGAAAACCAGTAAAAATAACCTTGTTTTCCAGCTTAAGCTGTTTGACCAGATCAAGTAAATCCTGTTTATATTTTTTACCGGCCTGATCATAAAGCACATCACCGACAATCAGAAATTTCACTTGAGGATAATCAGCGCTAATAATTCCCGCGGCCCGGATAAAATCATCAATACATTTCCACTCCACTAATAAACTGACCATCGCGGCGACAAGATTATTCCCGAGGTTTAAGCTTTGGCGGATCGGGCCTTGTTTTTCACCGGGATAATATATTTTTTCATCAATCGCATTATAAATAACTTCGATTTTATCCGCTAAATCAGCAAGCGGCGCTTTGGCTGCCTGGGAAACCACAATAATTTTTTTAACGATTTTATTTTTACCAAAATAATTACATAATTTCCGGGAGATACCTTTATCAAAAATACTATGGACATGCCAAACCAAGGGAACCTTAGCCAGACTACAAGCAATTGCCGCGCAGACAAAAGTCCGAGCGGCATTGGCATAAACCAAGTCCGGTTTTTCTTGCTTAATGATCCGCGATAATCTGAGAACTAAATAAGGCAAGCGGATTAAATATAAAAGCACATCAAGCAAGGTTTTCTTGCCCAAAGAATAATAGCCCACGGCTAATTGCTGATGCGCGATATTCCGTTTGTCCAGCTCTTCGGTTAATTCCCCGCGCTCCGGCACTGTCACGCAAAAGCGATAATCTGATTTTAAGCCATCGAGAATTGACAGCAAAACTTTTTGTCCGCCGGAAATTTTAGTGTATTGTTCTAAAAATAGAATTTTTTTCATCGCCTGCTTTTTTGATTGATTTAGTGTTTAATAATTCTTATTTAATTTTTTTAAACTATGCTCATACAACCACTGTTTATCCGCTTGCTTGCCGCTCAGCCAATGGTCAAGGATCTGAATAGAATCAAACGGCACAATCAACTCGCTTAACGCTGCGGCGCTGTCGGCTGACAATTTATTATACACGGCCAAATCATTGCTCAATTGATTCACTGCCTCAACCAATGACCCGGGATCATTGGCTTTAAAGAAAACACAGTTTTTAATTGCTTTTTTCATCATCGGATGATCTGAAATAATCAGCGGAGTTTTCACGATAAACGATTCATATATTGTACAAGGCATGCCTTCGCTGGATTTAATCTGACTGGGCACAATCACAATGTCGGCATTACGCATACCGCTAAGCACCTGAGCATGGGCAACCGAGCCTAAAAAAGCAATGTTTTCCGATATCCCCAAATCAGCGGCCTGTTTTTCAAAATCAGTAATATTACCTGAACCAACAAACACGGCGCAAGCTTGCACTTTGTTTTGTTTGAGCAGAGATATGGCCTGAATAATATCGCCGACTCCCTTTTCGGTTAAGATTCTGCCGGCATAGAAAAATTTCCATACATCAGGCAGGGAGTTTAGAACCTTTACCGCGAATTTATCAGTTTGCTGATCCCAGGATTGATCCCAAGGAATAATCTTATTTGGCTTAACACCAAAGCTTTTTAATAAATTAGCTGCCGGATAATTATGATTAGAAACCAACTCCACATATTTATTATTTAACAGCCAAGCAAACATCCTTGTCCAAATGAAACCGCGCAAACCGGTTCCGGTAAAGCTATCCGCAATAATCAGGCAAGTCTTGATTTTATTTTTAATGCATTTCGCCAGCAACCCAAGCAAAGGAACCTGAATAATCGCATGCGTCGGAGCGAATAAGTCAACAAACTTATTTGCTTTTATTTGAGTTTGTTTTGGATCATCGGCTAAAAAAGGAATGCCGATAACCCTTACTCCATTAGGCATTATTTGATCATATTTCCCGGAACTAAGTAAAGAAACAATACACACCGCAGAAACATCATCGCTTTTCATCAAACTAGAGGTAAACTCAATAAACTGTTTTTGCGATACATAGGTCTCCGCCTGATTATTTTCAATCGCGAAATAAACATCCCGATAATCAAATATCTGGAAAAAAATAATTTTCTTCATATTGATTTTTAACTTATTTTAATAAGTCGCCTTTTATTTATCAAGTTGATTCAATTGATTTTCTTCGATCCGCTTTGCTTTGCCCAGATTATACACCGCGAGAATCAATCCCACATTGATCCAGAACTCTACGGAGTAAATCGTTGCACCGCCAAAAGAAAACCAGATAAAATTAACAATGCTTGCCCATAATCCCAGCATCAGTTTACCAGAGACCGCTGACTTATTTTGCTGATAATAAAGATTTGCCCGGGTCATTAAAAACAATAAAAACAGAAAAAACAAAGCAGTGCCAATTATCCCTCGTTCAGACAGTAAAGACAAATATTCACTGTGCACAGCTAATCCTGATTTCCAAGGATAGACCTGATCAGTCGGCCGATATTGTTCATACATTGCCGTGGACATAAACGGACCGATACCAATAAAGGGATGATCTAAAAACATCCGGGCATTGGCCACCCAGGCATCTCTCCGCCATCCGGCGATCAACAAAGGATTCTTCAATACTAAGCCAGGATTAGGGATGCGGAATATTGTTACTGCCAAATAAGGATTATGCTCGTAAATATAGGCCATACTAGTAAATGTAAGCACTGATAAAACAGCGATAACAATCACCATGATCAACACCAATGTCTTCTTGCCTCTTACCCACAACAGAAAAAGAAAAGTCAGCCCCAGGGAAATAAATCCTAATCTAGAATAAGTACAGAATATACCGCATGTCTGTAAAACAAAGCAAGTTTGGATAAATTTTTTTTCCGGGAACAGTTTATATATTTTACAAACATAAGTGATCGGCAAAATCATGCTTAGATACAAAGCGAAATAATTTGGATTTTGCCAGCCCACACCGCTGCGGTAGAGAGTTACAGAACCTAATTGAATCAAAGGGATTGGGTAAAACGGCTGAAATGCCGGCAAAAAAGCCTGTAAAATCGCGAAAATACTCGCCCCCGCGGAAACCGCGATCAGGGCTTTGACAATCAGATAAATCTTATCTTCCTCTTTCAGCACTTTAGAAATAATGAACGACAGGATAACTAGATAAGCAAGAATTATTGTGCGATATGTGCCAACAAACGGATCAGCTGAAAGCAAAACCGACATAGCCGTAAAAGCAGAAAAAAACAGGAGAATTATATATTCCGCGTTAAGTTTAAACAAATTTCTCCGATCAGCCTCCTGCCGGGTCATTTGAATTACTCCCCAGACCAGCAAAGGAATAAAACAAACCTCGGTCAATCTCAAAAAGAAAGAACCAAACATTATCCGATAATCATGAAATGGAATGCTGAGAAAAAATAAAATTAGCCAATCATAAATCGTGATTTTACCTTTTTTAATCAGCAGCAGACCTAAAATAACCAATAAAGCGCCAAACAAAATAATCAGCTTGCCCGACAAATTCAGAAACAAATACGGCAAAATCCCCCCGATCAGCAAACAAACTAATCCGATTATCAAGATTTTACTAATTGTCATATTTTTCATAAGATCCACGCTTTATAATTATATTCCGCATAAACTATTTATTATTCTGTTAATTTAGAATTTAAGATCGCACAAATCGCTTCAAACCGCTCTTCCCAGGTATTTGTCCGGGCAAAATCAATTCTTTGCTGCTTATTTTCTTTAGTATCATTGTCCAAAGCAGACTCAATCCCGTTTAAAAATTCTTGTTCATTTTCCGCGATACAAAAATACTGCTTATAAGGTTTTAATTCCGGCAAAGCCGTGGACACAACCGGTTTCCCCGTGGCCAAACACTCAAAAACCTTAGCCGGGAGTACTGATTCAGTAAAATCATTTAATTGATACGGCAAGATCAACAGATCGCACTGTAGAAGATACCGCGGCAGATCGCTATAGGAAATAAATCCCAACCATTTAATATTATCCAGGCCGGCTAAATTTTCCGGTACTTCCATATTCACCAATGGCCCGATATTCACAATTGACCAATCCGGCTTTTGTCTGGCAATAAATTCCAGTAAATCAAAATCAATCCGGATATTTCCCCTGCCCATACAGCCAAAAAAACAAATCCGGGGCGGTTTAATATCCGCCAGCAGCAATTCACCATTCTCAGCCGGCTGATTAAAATGCTTAAAATCAACACCCGGGGGAATTTGATACACATTTTTATTAAAATTTTTCTTATGATTATAAAAATAAAGCGCGTCAGTTAAAACAATATCTGCCTGGGCTAATATTTTCTGCTCAGATTGAGCGATATCCTTAGGAGCCTCAGGATGCCGCAAGGCATCATACACACAATCATAGATTAAGATTTTTGGGTCTAATTTGTTTATCAGATTCACTGCAGTGGTTGTCGCCAGATAAGTCCAAACAATCGGCTGCTTATCAGCCAGCTTGCGTAGTTTTTCCGCTAGTAATTTAAGAAAAAAATGTTTATTAATAAAATTAAACAATTTGTTCTGCGGAGGCAAAACTAAAGGCGTAATGATTTGAAGATTGGGAATCAGCTTAATTTCCGAGCGAATGTTTTTTGAGGAAAACAAGGCCCGAAAAACCCTGCGGGCAATATTCGCGAAATCTGTTATTTTTTGACGGGAAAAACCCAGATGCTCAACAAAAATAACTTGATTATCGTTTTGCGCGAACTTTTCCATCAAGATTTGATGTCTTTGCTTAGCATAGTGCCAATCAATTGTAGATAAACAAATTATGGTCTGGTTTTTGATCATACTCCCTCTTTTTTTATTACTATAATATCATTTGGATAATTACTGATTTCCGGAGTTTTGTAAAACAAACCTGAAAAAATCTGGAGATTAATTAAAAAAATTTTATAAAAACTTAAAATCCCTGATTTTATTCCCTTTTTACTATAGCAGGAAATCAGCAATATTAATACCATAAATCCGGCAACTCCCTGTAATAACAAAGAATTACCTAAAAACAATAAATTGGATAGCGCTACCATAAAAACGATGAGCAGGAGGATAAAACTAATAAATGATTTAAACCCTAAAAAATATTTTAAGGAAAATGTTTGCAGCTCTAAAGTCAGGCGAAACATCTGACCAATTCCTTTGAACATCCCAGCTTTTAATCTGCGTTCAAAATTACCCATGCCTTTGGATGTATAATGCTTGATCATTGGAATCGGCAGAGTAAATAAGCTGTAATCCGCTTTTTTTAATCTCTGCGCAAGTTCATGTTCTTCTTCGGCTTTTAAGAATGGATTAAAATAACCCACTGCTTTAAGCGCCGCGCCAGTAAATAATCCGGCTCCGGCCAAGACATCAACTTCGGCAATTGACTGTTTTCGTTTATACATATTTTCCAGATTCCCGCCTTCAATATAAAACTCAGAACCTAGACCAGCTACGCCCGCAACCTGCTTATGCTTTTCCAGAAAATCTATGGCTTGGCCCAAAAATCCGGGGATAAGTTCCATATCCCCATCAATGAACAAACGATATTTTCCGATTGTATGCAGACAGCCCACATATCTTGCTGCCGCAGGACTGATATCCCAATTTTCTTTAAGCTGCACGATACTGACCGGAAACTGCTTAGCTTTCTCCACAGTTTTATCCGTGGAACGCGAATCAATAACCAGAACCTCTGACCTACCGATATTTTTAAGCTCAGCGATAATCGAACCAAGACAGCGGAGAATATTCTTCTCTTCATTTTTACAAGGGATAATCACGGATATTAATATTTCTGAACTTTGCATATTTAGCTCTTCTTTAAACTGGAATTGAACATTGATATTTTTCTTGATTTTCCGATTCTTTTAAGCCAATTGATAAACCCAGCTAGAATCTTATTATCCCGCACAGTAGCAAATAAAAAATTGACCGCGGCAAACAAGGTAACTGCAATTATTTTTGAACCTAAAAAAAGATCAATTATTTTCTCCGCGTATTTTTTTATTCTTTTGGGCAGCTTATAAATCAATCTGTAGAGATTCATTAATGGCCGGAAAAAGTTGCGGACAAAGATTATCCGGCAAATAGTCGGATGATCAAAATCAAGCATACTGCCCTCAACATAATCAGTAATAATCCGATCCGTTAATAGCTTTTTATCTTCACACAATGCGTGCAAAGCGGTTTTGGCAAAAGGATAGAAAATCGATGTATAAGTAAAATCAGCATTTAAACGGGCATTGAGCTTTACTGTGTCCAGAATTTCAGCCGCGCCTTCACCCGGCAATCCCACCATATTAAAAGTCGCGAATTCAATCCCGTATTTTTTACATAATCTACCTGATTCCAAAATAACAGCCTCTGACATATTTCGCTGCAAAATTCCATTGCGCAAACCTTCATTGCCGCTTTCTAAACCAATAATAACTCTTCGACAACCAGCCTCATACATCATCCGAGTAATTTCTTCCTTAGCCAAATAATTCGCCCGCATATTACAGCGGAATGGTAATTTTATATATTTTTTATATTTTTCGGTAAACTCAGCAAACCAATCTTTTTTTAAAGCCAAAATATCATCATAAAAACCAATAAATTTCGTCTGGGGGTAAAGCTTTAAAACTTGCTGAATTTCCTGAATCACATTATCCACACTGCGAAACCTTACCCATGATTGATTCTCCGCAATACTCTCCCGAATACTTTGATTGCAGCAATAAGGACAATTATACGGACAGCCGCGTGAAGCCATGACAAAAAACATTTGTTCTTTGCCTTCCATCAAGTTCTTATAATTAAAAATAGTTCTATCAGCAAATGGCAATTGATCCAGATCCTTGATCAAAGCTTGATTTGGAGTTTTGATAATCTTGCCTTTTTCTTTAGTCCATAAGCCATTGATACCTTGAACAGCCTGCTTATGTTTTAAAGCATTGCAAAGTGCTAAAATAGGATATTCCCCTTCTCCGGTACAAACAAAATCAACTGCCGGGCAAGAAAACACCTCTTCTGGATTTAAAATCGCGTGCACTCCGCCAACCAGGATTAATTTACTGGGATCATTTTCCTTGATCCACTGAGCCCAATCCTGAACAAAATTAAACATCGGAGTCGTTGTCGAAAACGCATAAAGATCAGCGTTTTCTCTTTTTAGCTGCCGGATAAAATCAATTTTCGTAATCGGCTGACTAATATGAATTAAAGATGTCTGAAATCCCGCTTTTTTTAATACCCCGGATAAAAGCCCGATCCCCAAATTAAAGATACCGGTATAATTGGCACTGCCGATCACATCCGGATAAATAAATGTAATTTTCATATATTAACTAGCTCCGTGTTTTTCATTTTTCCCAATAATAATATCTTCTTTTGCCCTTAACGGCAATAAATAACCGCGGATCTTGCGAATTAAAAACAATCGCCTCTTCGGTGTCGATAAATTACATACCGTATAATTCTCTATAGAAAAATCCTTATTTTTCATCAATCAACTTTTTTATATATTTTATCATATTAATTGGAATTATTTTTTTTATCAAATACGCGTACCGATGATAAAATCGCAGATACCATGGATATACCGCTTTTTCCACCAAAGCTAATCTCTTAAGCAAAACTTTTTTATCAAAATCCGGAGTAACAATCAGATTTTCCGGAGTAATCGCATTGCCCAAATAAGTGTTTATTTGCTTATCTTTAATTGTAATATAATTATTTTTTTCACAAAATTCATAGAGCTTTGTACCAGGATAAGCGCGCGTGATGGTCGTATAAACATTGTCCACGCCGATTATTTTTATTTCCTTAATAAAACTTAAAGTTTTCTGAAAACTTGCCTGGTCTTCTCCGGGATAACCGATCATAAAAAAAGCATTCATTTTAATATTTAATGCTTTGCATAATCTTGTCATTTCTAAGACAGTATTCAAATCAAGTTTTTTATTCATCTTTTTTAATAATTCCGGATCCCCAGACTCAATCGCGAAATTCAAAGACAGGCAATTCGACTGCTTGATTTTTTCCAATAAATCCCGATCTAGCGTATCAATCCGCACTGCATTGGGCGTTGACCAAGATAAAGGCTTAAGTTCTTTGTTTATTTTTATAAGCCCCTCAAATATTGCCAATGCCCTCTGCTTATCAAGAGTAAGATTATCATCCTCAAACTCAATATGCTCTACCCCATATTTCTCAACTAATTCCCGAATTTCCGCTAAAACATTTTCCGCTGAGCGCATTCGCCATTTATAACCGGTAATCCGATGAATTGAACAAAAAGTACAGTCAAACGGACAGCCGCGTGAAGTGATTATTGATCCGGTTTTAAGTTGCAGCCTGCGGGGAGAATGAAAATTAACATATTTACTCATCGGCAATTTATCGCGTGCCGGAAAAGGCAGCTGATCTAAATTTTCAATTATTTGTCCAGCTTCAAAGCCTTTAGACTTACCAAAACAAAGCACTCCTTTAATCTGATTTGGCTCTTGCCCATTAACCAAATCAAGCAAAGCCTTTTCCCCCTCGCCGATGACATAATATTCAATCTTTTCGCAAAATGCATCATAAGGAGTCAATGACGGATATACCCCACCCATAATAATTGGAATCTCCGGGAAACTTTCTTTTATTACATGTGCTAATTGCTTGACTATTTTCGCATTATTGGTAAAGGGAGCGGAAATCCCGATAAAATCTGTGTCCAAAGGGATTCTTTTGACTATTTGCTGATAATCTAAACCTACTTGTAAAAATGGCTGATCATTACTTTTTATCTTTTGATAATTATTAATACCCTCACAAAGAGCATCAATAATCTCAACCTGATGACCATGTTTTAATAGATATGCCGTCAAATAGCCCAAACCTAAATTTTGCGAAAGGACTATCTCCCGTTCATGCGCAAAAATCCAAGGTGGATTAATTAAAACTATTTTTTTTATATTTTCTTTCATTTTCCCCTTATGCAATAAATTTAATTTTAATAAAACCTGGCCTTAAACATCAATAGCTGATTATAAATTCCTCTGAATAATTTTGCGATTGGAGCAGGACAATGCTTGTATATGCTTTTTAAAAATCGGACATAGGGAATTTGCTGAATTTGCTGAACATCAATCGCGAAATCAGCTGGTTTATACTTTAACTTTTTAGCGATAAACACATCAATATGCCCTTGTTTCAAACCCAAAGGAATGATAATCGGCGACTTTAACGGAATTTTTGGTTTAATTCCCGGCCCGGCCAAAAGCTCAAAAGAATGTTTCTCAAACATAATCCGCATTTGTTTATGGGTTAATACACTGTGATGATAAAATTCATCAGCCCATTCCATCGAAGGCATGGTTAATATCAGTAATCCATAATCATTAAGCACCCGATAGAATTCCCTTAAAGCAATCGTCGGAGCAATCGCGTGTTCAAAAACATCTTTAGCCACAAGACAATCAAACTGTTTATCCGGATAAGGCAATTCATGCATGTCTCCGACTTCAATATCCACGCCATAGCGTTTTTTAGCATTGATTACTTCTGATTGATTCCGGGTAACTCCTCGTGAATCAAACCCGCGGTCAACCAGCCATTTAACTTCTGTCCCATCTCCGCATCCAACCACAAGCACATTTTTTGCTTCTGAAGGAACAAAAATAAGTACTCGCGCAGAAAGAGCTACCTTTTCTTCATAAGGACGATCCACACTTTCTTGTCCACAAGCATATGGTTCTTCGCCCAAATGTTTCTGCCACTTTTTATCATCCATTAGATAAACGCTCCTTTTGCTTTTCCAAATTATTTTAAATGTTCAATACTAATCGCTTATTGCTGATTAAAATATTTTTTGTGAACAGCAGCAAAACTAAATAAAAAATCGCTCCCAATGCTACGGCTAAAAGTAAAATATACAGATCCGAAGCAATAATAAAATATTTAATCAAACTCAACAATCCTGCAATTAATCCTGATATTAACAACCCGGGATAAATTGCTTTGATTAAGTGTTTATTTGCTAATTTAATCAAATTATTTGATCGGGATATCAAATAAGGAACCCAAGCAAAATTATACAAAGCATACAAACAAGCAACTCCTTTTATGCCCCATTTTAAACCAATTGAAATACACAGAGAAACAATAATTGTTCCCACAACCTGTAGTCTGAAATGAATATCACTTCTGCCTTGAGAACGAAAGATATCGCCTACTGTAGCCTCAATAGATTGAAGCATCCCGCAAAAACTTAATATCCTTACTATCGGAATAGCTTGTTCCCATTTAATCCCAAACACAATCCGGATAAATTCCGGGGCAAGCACAAACATGCCGAGCATTAAAGGAAAACTAATCAAAGCAATCGCTTTGACCATTTTTAAATAATTTGCCCGAACTTTCTCCAGATCATCCTGAATTTTAGAAAAAGCCGGAAACATTACCCCTCCGATGACATTAGAGATATTCTGTAAGGGATAAAGCATAAATTTATAAGCCAAAGTATACAAACCCAATGCTCCGGCGCCGAGAAATTTGCCGACTAATAAATAATCAATATTCCGGGCGAAATATTCCACAATATTCAGCCCCGTCATATTCATACTAAAACTAAAAATATCCTTAATCGCTGTTTTAGAAAATAAAAATTTTGGCCGCCAGGGAGAAAAAAACCATACAAGCACACTCTTGATAAAAATAAAACTCATGAAATGAAAAACCAAACTCCAGACCCCTTTACCATTGAGGGCCGCGAAAATTCCGAGTATTCCCGCAATTAAAATCGCCGCGCTTTCGGCCAAAGCAATGGCTTTGAAATTCATTTCTTTTCTTAATATTGCTGATTGAACAATTGAAAAAGAGGAAATAAAACAGCTGATTGATATCACCCGGATCAACTTAATTAATTCTGGTTTGGCATAAAACCCCGCGATAAATGGAGCGCTTAATAAAAAAATTAAACTCAGAGTTATCCCAGCCAGAAGATTTATCCAAAAGGCTGAGGAAAAATGATCCTGATTGACTTTTTGGCTTTGAATCAAAGCCGCGCTAACTCCTAATTCCCCAAACATCAAAGCAAAACCAAAATAAACTGTGACCATGCCAATAAGCCCAAAATCACTTGGACTCAGAAGATGCGCCAAAACAGCCATAATAATAAACTGGCTTAACTGAATAAAGACCCTGGCGCCAAATCCCCACCACAAACCTTGAATTGTTTTCTGTCTTAAACTCATAATATATTTTTCAAATTTATTTCTGCTCGATTTATAAAAAAATTATATTATACTTATTTTAAACATAACATATTGAATTATTATAACATCCAGCTAGAATAACATCAATAATTTGCTTTTTCCCTTTAGAGAGGGTTTAGAAGAATTTAGATAGTTTATTAATTTAATCAGATCAAGAATATTTACCCTGATTAAGCATATTAAAATACGCTTATATTGCAGAAAAAAGGATATGCATAACAAACCCAACCCTGGAGTGAAATTCATCTACACTCTGATCAATACAATATCATTCTATTGTTTTGACTTTAATTTAGCCAGTCGGATAGAAAATGGAGTCATCAGAATTATTTTAAGATCAAAACATATAGATCTATTTTCCATGTAAAAAAGATCATGTTCAATTCTTTTTACTATCGAAGTATTGCCTCTATACCCATTAACCTGCGCCCAACCAGTAAGCCCGGCTTTGATATTGTGACGCAAATCATAATCTTTAACACTCTTTCTAAATTTTTCTATAAAAAATGGTCTTTCCGGTCTGGGTCCAACCAAACTCATATCACCTTTTAAAACATTGATTAATTGAGGCAATTCGTCAATAAGTAATAAGCGCAAAATTCGGCCAAAATTATTGCATCTGGGATCATCAGTTTTTCCCCATTTAGGTCCATTTCCATTTTCAATATTATCCGGCATAGAGCGAAACTTATACAACCAAAATTCTTTACCGTTTTTAGTGCAGCGCTGCTGCTTATAAAAAATCGGGCCAGGAGAAGTAAGCTTGATTAAAATCGCGATAAACAGCATCAATGGCATGGCCAAGGTCAGCGCAAGAGCACTGCCGAATATATCCATGCTTCTTTTAAGAAACTCATAAAATCTTTGATTAATACCCGCAAAACAATCCTCGAGTTTTACCTCTGTTTTGGGAATTGCGATATTGATTCCGGTTGACATTTTGACTCCTTAATATAAAATATAATTGTTTAAAATTTAAGATGATTACGCTTTTTCTTTATTAATATCCAGCTCTACATCATAAAACTTTATCCCTGACGCATAACTATTATTACTGCCGTTCTTCGAAACCGGTGATGTCCAAACTACCATACCATTACCAACAATCGGCTTCATCTTATCTCTATGAATTTCAAATTTAAGTATATTATTTTCCTTTAACTTCTCATCGGTAATTATCTTCATTCCCGCAGAACCAACATCATTACTCCAGCAAACATATTCCTTTTTTTCACCAACAACACTACAAGTAACCTTATGCGCGCTTTTAGTCCTCCTTGAAGTCCTCCTTTCTATATCTTGTAATTTTTTAGCCTCTGATTTATCCTCGGTTTGAGCGGAAACCGAAAACATTAAAGCCAAAGCAAATCCCATAGTTAGGCCCGCAACTAATCCCAGTAATAAATTTTTCAATAAGCTCGGTTTTGCTGGTTGCGCAGGAACTTCAGCTAATTCAATTATCTCCGCATCCGGCAACAGTCTTGTTCTATGCTGGAGGACCCTAACTTCCTGCAGTTTTTCCATAAGATCACTATAAATCGAACGTTTCATTTCTACATCACGTTTGAGCATTGCTAATTTTGGCTGATTTTTGATTACTTTATCCAAACGATCAGTTTGCTTTTTATAAGCAGTCAGCAAAACTTCTTTTTTACTAACTAAAGATTTTTTCTCTGTTTCTAAAAATTCAACTTCCGCTTTAATAATTCTATCCGCTTCCTGAGCAATATCAGCCTTAAGTATAGCAATAGCCGCTGTAGCGACAACCACATCAGGATGATTAGGACTGAACTGACTCATTAGTAATTCCAGCTTTAAATCAGCTAAACGGATTTGAGATTTCAGGTCGTTTATAATATCACTATTCGCAATAAATTTCAAGTTAAGTTCTTCGGGATTTTTCTGCTGCTTAATACTCTGCCTGATCGCATTGATCTGGGCATCAACCATTTCAATGTCCCCGTTTGCATTAATTAAATGCATATCCGCATCAGCATATTTCTGCAAATCCAAAACCATATCAGACCCGGATATCATAATCATATTATCCTGGCTGGCGATTTGAGTTAATTCATTCTCCACTTCAATAAAACCTGTTTTCGCTGTCTGAGCTTCATTTTCCAATGAAGCAATGATCTGAGCTACAGTATTATTTTTCATGCTGGCTCTATTATCAATATAAGTTTGGGCAATAGAATTAGCCAATTCCGCGGCAAATAGCGGATTTTTTTGTTCAATCTTAAGTTCTAAAACATTAGTGCTCTCAAGAAGATTGATATCTATATTTTTCTGGAGTTCACTAATATTAAGCGATTTTTTATCTATGCCGCTCAAAGCTTTGGCAGTCAGATCTATTTTTTCTAAAGCCTTACTGATCACATTTTTACTTTTAATGATCTCCCCTTGGGTGATCGCGAATTGTGAACCAGTTTCATATATAGGAAAATCATCTTTAGGATTAAGCTTTTCTTCGCGAATCAGAATTTTCGCGCTTGTCTGATAAACCGGAGTAATCAACACTTTTGTGACAAAAAAAGTTGCTGCCAATGTCAGGATTACCGAAGCCGTAATAATCAGCTTGCCTCTTTTAATAATCTCCAGGACATCTACTAAATCTACATCTTTTTTATCTTGATTTTTATCTTTCACGGTTTATCCCCTTTTTAGGTATTAATTATTATCTTCCACTGCTTCCAAAGTTCTATACTGTAAATAAGAACTTAATGTAGGTTGAATATTAAGTCTGAAAAATCCCATAACATCGTCGATTTTACCCAAGAAATTCTTTGGCACATAAACAATATCTCCGGGCTGCAGAAGCATATCATTACTATAATTCGCCTGATTCATCGCGCTCTGTAAATCAATATTATAGATAGCTGGCTTCATCGCATAAGCATTACGCACAACCACCACATTTTCCATATGACCAAATTGAGAATTACCGCCAGCTCTGGCAATAGCCTGCAAAGCTGTAACTTTTTCTGAAATATTGTATTGCCCGGGTTTATTAACATGTCCCAATACCATAATTGTTTTGCTTTCAACTTTCTGGACAATAACCGTTACCTGAGGATTGAGGATATATTTACGCTCTAAGGTCGCGGCAATTACATCGCTTAACTGCTTAGGAGTAAGTCCACTAGCTTTTACTTCTCCGGCTAAAGGAAGTGATATCCTGCCGTCTGGGCGAATTTTTAAAATTCTACTTAAATCTTCATTGCGCCAAACAACTACTTCAATAACATCACTTACATCAAGAAGATATTCCGGAGTTGCCAGCGGCATAGTGCTTATTCCATTAGAATATGCCTGTTTTTTATCATATTCGCGCTCATTTAAATTTTCTGAGGCTAATGCCAGGGTTGAAACAATCATCATCAAACAAACAGCAATTGCTCCGACTCTTGACCATTTTAAGAAACTTATAATTTTATTTTTGTTACTCATTTTTTTGTCCCCTATTTTTAACTCAAATCCTTAACCAAAAAACTAACTTTTAAATACACTTATTAAAAGTGGTTGATTAAGTATACATGAGATAAATTATTTTTGCAAGTTCACCATAGTAAAATAATTATAATTTATTGCAATAGAAAGACTTAAGGAATAAAAAACATATTAAAAAACCCGCATTTTTTTTAAATAATGCGGGTTTTTTAAAAACACAAGTATTTAAATTACAAATCAATCTAAATTAGATCTGAAAAAACATATTCTCAATCAAAAAAACTTAAGACTTAATGATTGATTAGACTTTCTTTTCCTCATAGACATGAATATCTCGCTGAGGAAAAGGAATAGTGATTCCATTTTTCTCCAGCTCAAGCTTACCCTGCTCAACCAGATTAAAATATACATCCCAATAATCACTCGGATTTACCCATGGACGGCAAACTAAATTCACACTACTCTCTCCTAATTCTGAAACAGCAATCACCGGCGCCGGATCAGTTAATATCCGTTTATCACTGGCAACGACTTTTGCCAAGGCATCTTTCGCCTTTTTCATATCATCAGTATAAGAAATCCCAAAAATCAAATCAATTCGGCGTTTATCAATTGCCGAAAAATTAGTTATCGTCCCCCCGGTTACCTGAGAATTAGGCAGAACAATTTTCCGATTATCCGGATGAGCGAGAATTGTGTTAAAAATCTGAATCTCTTTTACTGTACCTTTTTCGCCTCCGGCGATAATAAAATCACCGACTTTAAACGGTTTGAACAATATTAAGATAACCCCAGCCGCAAAATTAGAAAGCGAACCCTGCAAAGCCAGCCCAACTGCCAGACCAGCAGCACCGATTACCGCAATAAAAGAAGTTGTCTGCACGCCCAGCTGACCAATCGCGGCAATCACGACAAAGGTCATCGCCCCGACATAAGCAATATTATGCACAAAGGTGACCAGAGTTTCTTCAACCTTAGCTTTGAGCATTATTTTTCTCAATATCCCGGTTAAAATATGGGCTACAAACTTTCCAATTACAAAAATCAGAATTGCCGCAATAACTTTTATCCCATAAAGCAAAACATATCCTTTTATTTTTAAAATTATATCTTCCATCTGTCATCCATCCTTCTTAAAATTAAATTATTATTTTGAGCCGCAATCAGTTACTTTTATTAATACTCATTTCTGCTTAACAGCTAATTATTTAAACCGCCTAAGGCTTGCTTAACATCTCCCACAGCTTTTTGGGCTTGCGCCTGTACTTGAGCTTTTGCTTTTTCCAGCAAATCTTTTGCCGCTGCCGAGTCTTTGTCCAGATACTGCAGAACGTATTGCCCGACCTCGCTAACTTGCTCAAATTTCTTGGATGCATAAAAAGCTTCTGCCTGAGCAATTAAATACTCTTTTTTCTCAGCAACAGTTTTTAGTTTCTCAGCAAAAGCAATCGCTTGCTTGCCAGTCTCCGCCATTACCTGTTTAGCCGCCACAAGCTTTTGTTCCATTGCCGGCATTTTAGTTTCCGGCTCTTTAGCCATAGAATCATCGGCTTTTTTAGAACACCCACTGATAACCAAAATAGCAGCTAATCCCAATAAAAATAATTTTTGCTTCATCCCCTACCCCTTTCTATTAAATTCATTTTATCTCGTTTATCTTCAAATTAGCCGCGGACTTGCTCAGAGTCTTATCCATGGCTGACAATGACTCTTTGATTGCTTTAAAAGCACTGTTCTGTGTAACAGGAATATCATCCGTACCCTTATGCTCTAATTTATAAATGATATCTTTGATCGTTAGATTTTCCGGAGAATGCGCTGGCTGATAACCGATTCCCGCGCCAGCCAATTCTTTTGTTTCAATCAATACACCGGCTTCGACTAATTCAAACAGTATCTGCCGGATTAAGCGGATTGGTATTTCTAACTCATGCGATATGGCGGCAGCAGTCCAAACTTTACCGCCAACAGTAAAACTGTTAAAAATCAAACGCACAATATTAATTGTCAGCATTTGTTTATAGCTATAGCTGACATTTAAGCAATCCGGCTCAAATTCATAAGTCTCCAGATTCTGACGGGCAAAAGAGATCTCAGCGCCAAACAAAACAATCAGCCAGCTGATCTGCATCCAGACTAAGAATAGAGGCAATGCCGCAAAACTTCCGTATACTTGATTGTATTTTGTCACCCCAACCTGAAAAGTAAAATAAACCCACTGAATAACCTGATATAAAGTTCCGGCTAAAATCCCTCCGACAAGCCCGGATTTAAAATAAACTTTAGTATTAGGCATAAATATATATATGAAGGAAAAAAGAATCCAGACCAGAACAAAAGGGAGCAGATTAAGCGAAAACATAATAAGCGGACTCAATACCCCTAAAAGCGATATTTTCGCTACTATCAATTTAACCTGAGTTGCGATAAACACGGTTAATCCACTGGAAATAATCAGCAATATCGGGCATATCAACATAATCGAAAGGTAATCACTAAATTTCCTGCCAATGCTTCTAGAAATTTTTATCCCCCAAATATCATTAAACGATTTTTCTATATTGCCCAAAACTTTAATAACTGTCCAAAACAGTATAGCAACTCCAATTCCAGCAACAATTCCGCCTTTAGTATTCTCTAAAAAAGACTGAGCAAAATTAACTATATATTCCGCTACTTCCTTCTGCCCTGCCATTTTTTCATAGATCACGCCTTGTAATTTCTGTTCATAGCCAAAGCCTTTAGCAATGCCAAAAGCCATGGCCACTACCGGCACAATAGAAATCAGGGAATAAAACGTAAGCGCTGAAGCTCTTAGCTGACATTTATCCTCGTCAAAACTGCGCAATGCCAGAACAATGATCATCAGGGGTTTCAATAAAATTGATTTTGTTTTCGAAAGATTTTTGGTGCGAATCCGCCATATATCAGTTTTAAAAAAGTTTACTACTTTTGCAATCATTCTTTCCTCCATAATTTAAACTCAATTGAATAAAATTTGAGAATAAAAATTCCCACAGCCTAATCGCCGTCCGTGGGAGTTTCATATAATATATCAATTAAATTTTTAAATGTCAAAACAAATAAGGGCAAAAGTGTATTGCCCTGAGCGAAGTCGAAGGGGTAAATCGCTAACTGTTTTAATTATTAAAAAAGGGATAGCTTGTCAGGGGGTGACAATTCCGCTATCCCTTGTACACTGAAACAGTGTACGGAAATTACAATAATCTAATTCTATACTGATTTTTTAATATGCCCTCTGCGTGATTTAATCTTTTCTTCACGATAAGATTTCTGCGCATCATAATATTCCTGCCAAATTGTATAATACTTAGTGCTTATCCACTTGCCCCTGACATAAGCTTCAACAACTCTATCAGTCTGGGTATCAATTAAAACAGGATATTCTTCCAAACCAGCGTAAATAACCGCCTCTTTGTATTTATTATACTCTATCACTGATAGCCCCTAAATAAAATAAACATCTCTGCAAAACTTCTCAGATGTATAAATATAAATTTTATCCTCTTATTAAATAAAGCATTATTCATGCCAATCGAATTTATTTTTTTTAATTGCTCTAACTCCTTTAATAGCTTATAACAAATAGTTTTATAAAGATAATAGCGTATTAAAAAATAATTGAATCCGTCTAAATAAATAGACAATATGTTGTTTAAGATTGTTTAACAAGCACAACTCTTATTATGGGCTTAAGCGGATATTAGACTAGTTATATTCCTTTTTTGAGAATAAACCACGCAAGAAAAATACACCGTAGCTTATATGTGCAGAAATCCGCGCAGCACTAACTGGAAAAATCACTGATATTTTTTCAATCAATGTTTTATGGCTCTTTTCAGTTAATAGCCAAATTGCAGTTGTGACAAAAATTGATAAAAAATAAGCCATAATACTCGCGGAGTATATTAAAGCCATATTTACATTCAAAAAAGAAACAATGGCTCCTAAAATAAAATATATTAATAAGGCGCTGGGCACAAAACAGGATAATTTAAAAACCTGATCAGGAAAATGCTTAGCCAGATAACCTCTTTGCTTGGCAAAGTCAGCAACTTGTTTGATATGCCAATTATCAAAATCATATTCACTGGCTTTTTGACGAATTATCGCGTCTGGCTCAATAAGATGTATCCCCGCGTCAAAACCATACGTTAAATCCTGATTTTTTGATTTAACCCACATTACTTTACCTGTGGCAAAAATAGGCATTGTCTGATTAGGATATCTCATTTGAAACTGGATAATTCTCCCGGGAACTATCGGACGGCTGAGTGCGGCTTTAAATCCGTCACGGCTAAAATTAGTCAGCATCATGTCTCCAACAGCATTATCTTCTCTGGAGAGAAATGTGCCATTTATCACAGAATCTAAGCGTGAATACCTTCTTTTATTTGCAGCCATAAACTTATCGCTCCCTGGTTAAAAAACAAACTTGTAAAATCCAGCTAAAACTTCAAATGTTCAGATCTAAACAATCCCTTGATTATAAATATAATCAATCTCGCTAATTTTGTCAAACCAAATAATTCACAAGTCACAAGACACAAGGTCACAAAGACACAACGTAGGGGCAGACCTTGCGTCGGCCCGCAATAATATACACAATCAATGCTGATATTGAATTGAACAAATACATTATTCTGCCTAACCACATTCATGGTATTTTTATCATCAACAATTACAATAATAATATTAATATCCGGGAGGACGCAAGGCCCTCCCCTACGATTTATAAAATTATCTTCTTCTTTGTCAACCTATTTCAGGATACCACTTTTTTTCTAAACGCTGAACGCCATTAAACTGCAACCTTAATATTCTTTATATACTCCAGCTCCATGAGTTTATATTTTTTTCTTTCATAAAGCTGATTCATATCAGATGCATTAAGATTTTCCATATGTTTCATAACAATTTTAGATGCGCCCATATTTTCACAATGCTGTTCAAATTTTTTCAGCAACATCATACCCGCCCTGCCCCGGCGATAAGGCTTACTAACAAACCAGATCAGCTCATAAGCCACTGTCTGGCGATAGTCAAAAATTGATGAATTAATCACCCCGGCAATCACTCCGCTAATTCGCTCAGATTCTTCACTGACAAAAGCAATATTACTGCTTATTATTTGCTTGATTGTCTGCTTTACCGCATCTGATTCAAAACCAAGATCATATGCTGATAAACTTTCCTCATAAAACTCGTAAATAAGCTGCCCAATTGAATCAGCATCCAACAACTTAGCCTGCCTGATAATCATTTTATCACCACCTAGGACAAATTATTAGCACTTTATATGCCATAAAAAGATAAACGCACTAAAGCATTGAAAATGTTCAATTTACAATTTAAATGTAAAAAATGTCTATAAAAACAAACAGACCAACTGTTTATTTTTATAGACATTATGTGCTTTTTTTGATTAATATACGCAGATAAAAAATTCAAGGAATGAAATATTGCTCAATACCGTTTCATTGGGATTTTTTGATAAATTCGATAACTGCTGTCTACTCCGCTAAAAACCTGTCTGGCTTCACCCAAAAGATTTTCTGATGTACCCATAACAAAATAACCTTCATCATTTAAAGCCCCATGATATTTCATGATAAGATGCTCTTGCAAACTGCGGTTAAAATAGATAAATACATTGCGGCAAGTAACCATATCTACGCCCGGAAAAGCCGGATCATGAATCAGATTCCGTTTTTTAAACTGAACAAGCTCCTTTACATGCGGAACAATCTGATATTTATCACCAACCGGAATAAAAAACCGCCGCAACTGATAAGCACTTAGACCTTTAACACTTTCACTATCATATTGACCAAGCATTGCTTGTTTTAAACACTCTCGATCAATATCACTGCCATAAATTTCTATTTTTATTTTTTCCGGCATTTTTTCTGTCAATTCATAAAGCATAATCGCTAATGAATATGGCTCTTCTCCATGCGAACACCCAGCACTCCAGACCCTTATTCTCCGCAATCCATGCTCTTTTAATTTCTTAGCGATAAGCGCGGGAAAAACATCTCGTTTTAGCTTATCCCACACGACCTTATCCCGAAAAAACGCAGAAACATTAATCGTTAAAACATCAAATAAATCCTCATACTCTTCAGGGCTATGAATTAATACCTGGAGGTATTCAGAATATGTTTGCACATTTCTCGCCCGCATCCGCAAAGCAATCCTCCGTTTTAAAACTCGATCGCGATAATGAGAAAAATCCACACCCCGGTCATCTTTAATCTGCTTCATTAACAAATGATACGCTTTATCCCGATCCTGCCCTTCTTCATGTTTCGGATTTGCCGTTATTGTTCGGATTGCCATAACCAGTTCTTTTAATATCAGCTGAGAATTTTCTGTGCGGGCTTGTTCAATTAAAGTATCCATGAAAGCAGACTCAGCAGTAACATATTTAGGAGGGATCCGAGTTAAAGCAAAAGCAATAATATCTTGCTTGCAAATATCACAAGTGCATATGTCAAAACGCATAGACAGCATCTCATCAAGATACTTCTTTGTAATATCCTCCATGATATTGCATGCTTTCATTTAAAAACACTCCATTTATATTATTAAAAAATAAATTATGCCTTAGGATGCGGCTTTAAATTTTTCATCGCTTTAACTAATTCTTTTAAAATAACTGATGATTGCTCAACACGAACCTGTTCGATCACAGCATACATTGCCCCGGTTTCTGAAGTAACATATTTAGCCGGGATATTACTCAAAATTTCAGCAAACATTTTATCATGGCAAAGCTCACAATTACACACTTTATTGTCAGCAGAAATTATTTCTTTAAGATATTCTTCTACAATATCTTCCATTATATTATGCGCTTTCATATTTTTTTGCCCCATCAATTTTTCGCTTTGGATTATTTAAATTAGTCAGCTGCTTGCGCATCATCGCCACTATTTTTTTAACTGTTTCCGGTTCAAGCACTAAATAAAATGACCCGTTTATTTTTCGCTGTTCATCGCGAAAAGTCATTGTATGCACATAAACTTTTCCTTCTTCGTTTAGATTCATCATCCCGAATTTTATAACATCTTTTAAAGGTCCGCTGGACAATACTGGGATTGAAGGAATAACCGACACATCCATCAGCAAACTCATTGCTCCGGAATAAGCGGAAATAACCACATTACCGATTTCTTTAATTGTCGAAACTCCTAATTGAGTTAAAAAACCAGCTGATTGTTTTCCTTTTGCGGCAAAAATTGAGACAAATTCAAAAGCGCTTTTTTCTTTAAACAATAAAGAAACTTGTCCTAAAACCCCGGACAATATCTGACAATGCACCCCAATAACAATATTATCTTTACTTTTTAAAATATTATCTACATCTTTAAATTTTACGACTTGAAGGACTGGAGACTCAAGTTGGAGAGAACGGTTAATCATTTGAGAAAAAACATGGGTAGAATTACAAGCGCAAATACTGCCTACTTCCGTAATTATATCATGCTCAGTTATGATTTTCTTCATAGTTCCCCCTTAAACTACTTAGAATATTAGTATATCATCTAAAGCTTTTTATTGCAATAACTTTGATAAACTATATAAATCCTGTTTTTGCAAAAAAACCAATTAGATCCTGCGCTAACTCATACTTTTTATCACACTCTGCATATCATTAGGAATTTTTGCTTTAAATTCAACCATTTTAGCTGTATGCGGATGTTTAAATCGAATTTTTTCAGCATGTAAAGCCTGCCGACTGATTAAGCCTTTAATTCCTTTAGACTTATTATACGTACTATCCCCTAATATAGGATATCCTAGATGAGCCATATGGACTCGAATTTGATGAGTTCTACCGGTTTGAGGATACACTTCCAAAAGAGTTAAATTAGCGAAACGTTTAAGCACTTTATACCGGGTAATTGCCTGCCGGCTACTGGCATGCGAAACACTCATTTTCTTGCGATTAAACAGATTGCGCGATAAAGGCGCGTCAATTATACCCTCATCATAATTAACACTACCTTGAACAATTGCTACATAGGTTTTTTCAATAGTATGTTTCTTAAATTGATTAGCCAAATGCCTATGCGTTTTATTGTCTTTAGCGATAATCAATAATCCTGATGTATCCTTATCCAAGCGATGAACAATCCCCAGCTTCATCGGCCCATTCAGATCAGAAAGATTCTTACAATAAAAGATCAAAGCATTAACCAAAGTATCACTAAAATGACCTGCCGCAGGATGCACAACCAAACCAGCTGGCTTATTAACCACAATAATATACTTATCTTCAAAAATTATATCCAGCGGAATATTAGCCTCAACCAAGCCTTCTAATGCCGCCTTTTCCTCTAAAATTAGCGTAATCCGATCGCCGAGTTTTATTTTATGATTTGGCTTAACAATCAAATCATTTAAACTAACATTACCTTGATCGATAAGTCTTTTAATATCCGAACGGGATAATTCTTTGGATAATTTATCAGCCAGACATTTATCCAGTCTGCCGATAGTATCACTTTCCCCGATTTTTAAATTTAAAATTTTATTATTTGCATTCATTGCTTTGCTTTCTTTAGCCTAATATAGCCGAAAATACCCGCGCATATCAAAATTAAGCTTATATATTGATAAATACTCATGCCCCAAGCAAAAATCGGATTATCCCGGACAAATTCAATAAAAAACCTGATCAGTCCATAAAAAATCAGATATAAACAGAATATCTGACCAGCAAATACTTGTTTTTGCCGCACTAAAAACAATCCCCAAAAAAGGATCAATAACAAAAAAGCGGAATAAAGCTGAGTAGGGTGAACAGCTTGGATCTGCCCTGGAAATATAATCCCCCAGGCTAAATCAGTTACTTTACCATAACAACATCCATTAAAAAAACAACCAATCCGGCCAAAAGCATGCGCCAGCGGCAGATAAAGCATTAACAGATCCAAGGTTTTTAATACCGGAAGTTTTTTGGCTTTAAAATTTATAAACGCCGCTATTGAACCAAAGATCAGACTGCCGTGAAACACCAACCCGCCTTGGTATATTTTTAGAATATCCTGAGGAGAATGCAGATATACATCAGGATAAAGCAATACATAAAACAATCTTGCCCCAACCAATCCCCAAATTATAACCCAAAAAATCAGATCAACGATCGCATCTTTAGGTAAATTATTCTTTATAGCATCACGTTCAATCAAATAAACCGCCAGAACAATTCCCAAAGCTACCATTAAACCATAAGAATAGATATGTATCCTAAAAAAGGAAAAAAGAATGGGGTGCATAATTATTCAATCGCTTTTTTATTAAACAGCAAAAATAAAAGCACAAAAACTCCGCAAGTAATAAAAGAATCCGCCAGATTAAAAACAGGCCAAAAGCGGAAGTCAAGAAAATCAACAACATAGCCCAGCCTTACCCTGTCGATAAGATTTCCCGTAGCGCCGCATAAAATAAACAATAAAGCCCATTGCCATAAATGCATATATATATTAGACGAGAACCTCGGTCTGCGCACAAGCATATAAAGAATCATGATTATCGCGAATACCGAAATGTAGGATAATAACCAATTATGCTCACGAAAAGCGCCAAAAGCAGAACCAGTATTATAGACCAGGGTTATATGAAAAATATTACTAATAACCGGAATACTATCGTTCTGATGCAGCCTTTTTAATACAGCTAATTTAGAAACTTGATCAAAGAAAATTAAGAAAACAATGAAGAATATTTTACTCATCAGAAAGGTTCTTAAATTGTTTTATTACTTTTTTCAAAACCTTCTTTGCAACTACGACAAAACTTCGCGTACGGGATAGCTTTAAGTCTTTCTTTATTGATTTTTTTCTCGCAACCTTCACATTGACCATATATTCCATCGTCAATTTTTTTCAAGGCATCGTCGATGCTGAACAATACTTTTTGTTCAACACTAGCTCTATCCCAAGAACGTTCCCGTTCAAAACTATCACTAGCTACATCAGCCATATGAAAAGTATACGCGGACAAATCTCCACTAGCATCCCTTTGTGATTGTTTAAGGGTACCTCCGCCGATTTGCCGTATTTCATCGGAGATTTTAGTTCTTAAATCAACAAGTCTTTTTTTAAATTCACCAGCATCCTTTTTATCCACTACGATTGCTCCTTTCGCCACGGCTGAAATATCATCCTATAATTTCAACTGCTAAATTGATCATCAATCTTGAATTATACAAATAAATTAAATTGTAATAGCCGCAATACAACGCTGACAAATTTGGGCATGCTGTTTATTCTGTCCCACACTCTGGCTATAATTCCAACAACGAATACATTTATCCCCACTGGCTTTGGTAATTTTAATATTAAACTTACCGTTTTCTACAACCGTATTATTCTTTACAAATTCAATATTATATACTTCCGCGTCTAGACTGTCAACACTCAAGTTTATCTGCACATCAGAGACTATAAATATCGCTGCCAGCTCATCTTTATACTTATTTATTGTCTGAGCAATAATCCCCTCGCTGTTTGTAGCGCAAATTGTCACTTGAGCCTGCAAACTATTGCCAATCAGTTTTTCGCCGCGAGCCTGCTCTAAGGCTTTTAACACGCAATTACGAATATTGAACAATAAACGCCAGGTACTGTTTAATCCGCCATCAATATAATCTTTATTCACTTGAGGCCAATTACTTAAGAAAATACTCTCCTGCTTTTTCTGCGGAATAAAATCATTGGTTTCCTCAGCAGTAAACGATAAAATCGGAGAAATAATTTTAGTTAATACGGTTAATATCTCAAATAAAACAGTTTGCGCTGATCTGCGCTCTATTGATTTAGCGCCTGAAGTATATAATCTGTCTTTTAAAACATCCAAATAAAATGAGCTCATTTCAACAACGCAAAAATTATAAATCAGCTTAACGGCTTGATGAAAAATAAAATTATCATAAGCAACTGTGACCTGTTTCAATAAATAATGCAAAACTGAAAGCGCCCAGCGATCTATTTCCCATAATTGGTCATAAGCAACCGCATCCTTATCCGGGTCATAGTCAAAAAGATTTCCCAAAGTAAACTTTAAAGTATTTCTGATTTTGCGATAACTCTCGCTTACTCGATCAATACTTTCCTGGGACATTCTGACATCATCATTATAATCCGAAGAAGCAATGCACAAACGCAAAACATCTGCTCCCAATTTATCAATAACTTTCTGGGGAGCAATAACATTGCCCCGAGATTTGGACATTTTTTTACCTTCACCGTCCACAATAAACCCATGAGTTAAAACCTGCTTAAACGGCGCTTTAGTTTCAATTGCCATTCCAGTGATAAATGCCGCCTGAAACCAACCCCTGTGCTGATCAGAACCCTCGAGATATAAATCCGCGGGATAAGCCAAATTCTTTCTTTGTCTTAAAACCGACTGATGACTGACTCCAGAGTCAAACCAAACATCGAGAATATCTTTTTCTTTATTAAACTTTTTATGTCCGCAATCAGCACAAACATATCCCTGCGGCAATAGCTCAGCTGCCTCTTTCTTGAACCAAGCATTGGTTCCTTCTTTTTCCACGATTTTAGCAAAATTTTCAATAACCTTTTCATCCAAAACCGGAGTATTGCATTTCTGGCAATAAAAAACCGGAATCGGCACACCCCATAATCTTTGGCGGGAAAGACACCAGTCCGGCCGGTTTTCCACCATACTAGTAATTCGATTCTCGCCAAAATGCGGCACCCAAGATACATTTTTAATTTCTTTAAGGATATTATCACGCAAATCTTTATGATCAATCCGCATAAACCATTGATCAGTTGCCCGGTAAATTATCGGCTTTTTACAGCGCCAGCAATGCGGATAAGAATGTTCGATTGTTCCGCCAAATAAAAGCAGTCCTCTTTCCTTTAACTTTTCCGTAATATACTTACTGGCTTTTAAAGTAAACATTCCTCCGACCTCTGGAATATTAGCAAAAAAATGGCCTCGATCATCAACCTGCATTAATACATCAAGATCATAGCGCTTACCAGTAAGAAAGTCTTCCGCGCCATAGCCAGGAGCAGTATGTACCACGCCTGAACCGTCTTCCGCGGAAACATAATCCGCTAGCACAACTCTACCTGTACGCAAACCAAAAGGATGCTCATACTCAATATTTTCCAGCTCCACCCCCCTGCATTGGCCAATGATTGTATAATCAGCTATGCCGGCTTTTTCCATAACAAAGGATGACAGCTGTTTTTCCATAATCAATATCTGGTTATTTACTTTTAACTGCACATAAGTAAAATCAGGATGAACCGCGCAAGCAACATTGCCCATCAGCGTCCAAGGCGTTGTTGTCCAGATCAGAATAAACACTTTATCATTGTTAAAATTTTCATTATTCGGAATATTTTTAATTTGCTTAATCGGAAATTTTACGTAAACCGAAGGCGATACATGATTATCATATTCTACTTCCGCTTCCGCCAAAGCAGTTTCACAGCCGCAGCACCAGTTTATCGGCTTATTGCCTTTATAAATATACCCCTTACCCACCAGCTTACCAAAAGAACGAATTATCCCAGCTTCATATTCCGGCAGCAAGGTTATATAAGGATTATCCCAATCAGCAAAAACTCCCAAGCGCTTAAATTCATCTTTTTGAATATCCACATATTTCATCGCGAAATCATGCGCTTTTTCGCGAAATTCAATTTGGCCGACTTCATCTTTACTTTTACCAAGATTTTTAAACAATTGATGCTCAATCGGCAAACCATGACAATCCCAACCCGGAATATATGGAGTAGAAAAACCACTTAAGGTCTTATATTTAAGAATAATGTCTTTTAAGATTTTATTTAAAGCATGTCCAATATGAATATTGCCATTAGCATATGGCGGACCATCATGCAGGATATACCGCGGTTTGTTTTTATTCTGCTCAATAATTTTATTATAAATATCCAGCTTATTCCATTTTTCAATCAACAATGGCTCTTTGTTAGGAAGATTTGCCTTCATTGAGAATTCGGTTTGCGGCAAATTAACTGTTTGCTTATAGTCAAATTCATTTTCCATAATATTTATCGACTTAACTCCTTTGCTCTTTTAGCCGCGGCTTTTATAGTTTGTTCAATAATTGCCGCAGTTTGTTTTGCTTTTAAAACCTTTAAACCCGCTTCAGTTGTTCCGCCTTTAGAGGCAACTTTTTTTGCCAATTCTTTGGGCTCGATGCCGGTTTGATCAATTAAATTGATTGTTCCCTGTAAAGTCTTGATACACAAAGACTTTGCTGATTTTTTATCCAAGCCGGCTTTAACCGCCGCTTTGATCAAACAATCCGTAATATAAGCAATAAATCCCGGACCGCTTCCCGCCACAGCAGTAAACAAATCCATTTTTGACTCGTCAATAGCCAGGGTTTTGCCTACAGCCGAAAATATCTTTATTACTTGGTTTACATGCATTGTCCGGGCGTATTTGCCCAAACAAAACCCGGAAATACCCTGACCAATTAAAGCCGGCATATTCGGCATAACCCTGATGACCGGAATCTTTTCAGCCAACTGCTGTTCAATATGCCCGGTATTTATTCCCGCCGCGATACTGACAAGCAATTGATTGGGCTTTAATTGATTTTTGATCAAACCAAGAACCTGATCAATGATCTGAGGTTTAACACAAATAATAATAATATTAGAGTCATTTGTCAATTGTTCTAATTTCTTTTTTTGTAATTTATATTTACGGTTTATCAGATTTGCCCGGCTTTCATCTTTTTCATATATCCAAATCTCATAAGATTTCTCAGCAATAAGTCCCTGGATAATTGCCTGCCCCATATTACCCGCGCCGATCAAGCCGATTTTCAGTTTAACCATGGTTTTTATTCTCCTTTAAAAATAGCACTGCCGATTCGAACCATTGTTGAGCCTTCCTGCAAAGCAACTATATAATCACTGCTCATGCCCATGGATAAAACCGACATAAGCGGATATTCAGTGATCGATAAAGCCTGATTTATTTTATCATAAAAAATTTTAAGCTGTTTAAATCCCGGCCGAGAATCTTCCGGATCCGCAACCAGTGGTCCAATGCCCATTACTCCCTGTATATTTATATTCTCAAGTTTTAAAATCTCGAAAAACAATTTTTCAGCATCGGAAAAACCGATTCCAAATTTTGACTCTTCCGCGGATATATTTACCTGAACAAGAATATTCACTTTTCTATTTAGTTTCGCGGCGATTTGATTAATCCGCTGTGCCAGCCGTAAACTATCCACTGATTGAATAAGCTGGGAAAAATCAATCACTGCCTCTGCTTTATTCCTCTGAAGATGTCCAATAAAATGCCAGTTAATCAGGGAAAACTGCTCTGGGGATAAAGCCTGTTTTAGCAGCGGCATTTTCCGATTTACTTCCTGGAGATAATTCTCAGCGATATCATAATAACCTAATTTAATAATATCAATAACATCTTCAATTTTAGCATATTTTGTCACACAAACAATCCGCGCTTTATCCGCACTGGTTTGAGAACAAATAACAGCCTGATTAATTTCATTTTTTATTAACTCTATTCGTTGTTTTAAATTCATAGGATAATTTTTGAATCATATTTGTGATTGATTAGCTTAAATCAGCTCGGCTGGATATTCAAGAATGGACACAAATTTTGTTCTTCCCCTCGGTTTTCGCTTTATAAAGCGAATCATCCGCGCTGCGAACAAAATCAACTTTTGTCATTCCTGATTTAAACTGAGCAACTCCTCCGCTGAGAGTCATCTTTTCTTTCTTCGTCCCCTTGCCAGTATTAAAACGTAGATTTTCCACAGTAGTCCTAATCTTCTCGGCAACCAATATCGCCTCTTTAATTTTTGTTTCCGGCAGAATAACCGCGAATTCTTCACCGCCATAACGACAAGCGATATCAACTTTGCGCACATTTTTTTTAATTACTTTAGCAATTTCAGTTAAAACAATATCGCCCATTGGATGCCCATAGGAATCATTAAAGTTCTTAAAAAAATCAATGTCAAACATTATCAAAGACAAAGGCCGGGGATAACGCATAACCCTGATCACTTCAGAATTTATATTTGTCTGAAAATAACGGTGATTATACAAGTTGGTCAAACCGTCAGTGATCGCGAGCTTTCTGACTTCTCCATACAATAACGCGTTTTCCAAAGCAATTGCCGCGTAATTACAGATTATTGCCAAAAAGTGCATATCTTCTTCAGTGAAAATATTTTCCTGTTCAGCAATAGTTTTATCAGCGACATTTATTACTCCCAAAATATTATCTTTCACTTTCAAGGGGATACAGAGCAATGATTTTGTTTCATATTTCGGCAGATTCGTTCGGCCAAACTGAATATCATCTTCAATATTCGAAATTAAAACCGGCTCGCCCTGCTGCGCGACCCAGCCGCTGATCGATTGACCGAGTTTAATCCGAGTTGTTTTTATAATCGCCTCATCCAACCCGACCGCGGCCTTAATTACCAAAGTTTCATCCTCATGATCAATCAACATCAATGAACAGATTTTCGCGTTTAAAACAGCTGTTATTTTATTGACAATAAACTCGCTTAATTCATCAAGATTCAGAATTGAACTCATCGCGTGTCCAAGCTGAAGCATTGTCTCAAGTTTTGATTTTTCTTTTTTTAAATTACTTAAAAGCCGTTTATTTTCAAATTCCAGTTTTCTTTCTTCCAATCCGCGCTTGATCACCAGTTTTACATGTCCGATATCAAACGGTTTGGTGATATATTCATAAGCTTCTTCTTGAATAGCCCGGATCGCTGATTCAGTGGTCGGATAAGCCGTAATTAAAATAGCGCATATCGCGGGATTGGTTTTCTTAATATTATGCAGGACAACAGTGCCTTCCGTATCCGGTAATTTTAAATCAATAATCGCTACATCAAAATCACCTTGTTCACCTAAAGCAATCGCTTTCGCGCCACTATCGGCAGTTAAAACAATATACCCATCATCTTTTAAGATCGAGCATAAAGTTTCTCTGATTACCGGCTCATCATCAACCAGCAGAATTTTGGATTTTTCAGAATTATTGTTCATTTTCCCGTTTAATTTCATTTAAAATATGTAATAATTTTTTAATATCAAAAGGCTTATGTAAACAAGCAAAAGCGCCCAATTCAAAAGCGCGATTAACCAATTCCTTTATTTCAAAAGCAGTCATAATAACCGCTTTGAGATTCGGCCTCAATACTTTTATCCTTTCAAAAACCTCCACGCCGTTAATATCAGGAAGTTTAATATCTAAAAGCGCCGCGTCTAAATCCTGATTTTTGGCAACCTCAATCGCTGACTTCCCATCCGCGGCAACAAAAACATTAAAACCTTCATCAAACAGAATCCTTTTGACTGTTTCCCTAAGAACGGGCTCATCATCGACAACTAATACAGAAAAGTTTTTTTTACTCATAATCAATAATGTCCTTACTCTCTCAATAAACCCGATAACCGCTAATTAGAGCTCTAATTTTTCTGCAGACAATCCTGAACGATGGGCAAGGATATGGTAAACTTCGTTCCCTTACCCGGCTTGCTTTCCAGATCAATTTTGCCACAGTGGTTTTCAATTATTTCTTTGCAAATTGCCAAGCCCAGCCCAACGCCTTTAACTTTAGTTGTAAAAAACGGCTCAAACAATTTATCCAAATTGTTCTTTTCAATTCCTAGACCAGTGTCAGAAATCTCGACAATAACCATACTCCCCTGAGTCAAGACATTGATTGTTAATAATCCACCGCCGACCATTGCTTCCGCAGCATTAATAAATACATTCATAAAAACTTGTTTTATTTGCAAAATATCCAAGTCTAAATCAGGTAAAGAGCTAGAAATATTTTTTTTGATTTCAATATTATTAAATGATCCCTGCTGAGCAATCGTTATTATCGCTTCTTCAATTATTCTTTTTATGTTTACTCTTTCCGGATCAGGCTTGCCGATCCGCGCGTGTTCCAGAATATTAGTAATAATATTATTAGCAAAAATAACTTCATTCTGGATATTAATAATAATATCTACCGCGTCCGGATGGTTCTTTAATTTACGCATTAGATATTCCGCGGCGACTTTAATCCCGCTCAGGGGATTTCTTAATTCATGACTAATTGCCGCCGCCATTTGCCCCATCGCGCTAAGTCGAGCTGAATGCATTTGCCGGAGCGTAGATTCATTTTGTTCCGGCTGATTTTGCTTTAGCTCACTTAATTTCAAGTCTAACTGCCGAATAATTTCCTGCTGCTGTTGCTGATCTTCTATATCTACAGCCTCAACAAGCTGCTTAATAAAAGTATCCTTATCTTCGGCTTGTTGAATTATCTTTAAGAGTTTTTTATACTCAGCCATCTTGATCATCCTCTTGAATGATATCTCTTTGTTTAGAGATAGGCAAAGTAACAATAAACACTGTGCCCTTATCGATTTCGCTAATTACTTCAGTTTTACCCCCATGTTTCTGAACAATATTATTTACAATCGAAAGCCCCAGACCAACCCCTCTGGCCTTTGTAGTGAAAAATGGAGTGAAAATTCTTTCCTGAACACTCTTTTCAATCCCCTTGCCAGTATCAGAAATACTGATCTGGACATTGTCCGGATTTAGTTTAGTGGAGATTTTTAACTGTCCGCCATTAGGCATTGCCTGCATGGAATTAGATAATAAATTAACAATAACTTGTTTTATTTTCTTATTATCCAATAAAATTTCCGGAATATTATTATCATATTCTTTAATCAGTTCAATACCTTCATCCCGATTTTTAAGATTAACAAAATGCATTGTATCTTCAATTATCTTATTTATATTAGACATAGTATAAATAAGCTCGGTCGGCCGAGAATAGGTTAGGATATTGGTTACAACATTGCTCGCATAATCGATTTCTAACTCAATATCCTGAAGAATACTGTTTATTTCAACCTCAGACTTGTCGATTTTACTGCCCAGATAATAGGTGGCCATCTTTATCCCAGTCAAAGGATTGCGCAGATCATGACTGATTGCCGCGGCCATCTGGCCAATCGCCGCCATTTTTTCGGTTTTTATTAATTGCTGCTGAGTCTGCTGCAAATGGACATATGCCTGCTGCGCATTATTATACAGTCTTTGGAATAGAATCGAGATAACCACAATAAACACAAAAAAAATCACTGAAACGATGACATCCCGCCGAAGAACAGTCATTAAATTTTTTCTGATCGGAACCCAATCCATACCTACACGCAAAACACCCAATAAATCTTTTGTATCACCATGACAAGGCTGACAGCGTTTTTCATTGAATATCGGCAAGGCTAAAGAAAAAATATAATCATCGCCTCTTTGCTCAAAAGCATCGACTTCCACCTTATTCACTAAAACTTGCTTAATAACATCAGATCCAGTAGCAGTATTTATTCTGGTAGGGTCAGAACTATAGCGGATGATTCCCGCTGAATCAGTAAGATGAATTCGTCTTAAATGCTCCAGCTCACCCACTGTAACCAACATTTCCTGAACAGTAGTCATTTCGCCTTCAAGCATCGGTAAGTCCAAAGATTTAGCAATCGTATTGGCAAGAACCCAGCCTTTTTCCTTTTGATCCCTGACACTGTGATGATAATGGTAAAGGCTATGCGAACTAACTATAATAACTAAAAAGACAAGGCTTAATACTCCTAGTATCAAAATCAACCGATTTCCCATATATTTCCTCTAACATCTTTTTGTATACTATCTTAGGTAGGTATAAATCATACCATATTATCCGCATTATTGTCAAACAAACCAAAATATAACAAAAATTAGGATTTAAATCACGAATAAAATACTTTTACTTAAGGACATTAAACAGTCAAAACTATTCAAAATTGATTTTTAGTCAAATAATCCTTTAAAAAATTCTCATCGGCAAAGGAAAGCAAATGGGAGATTTTAGCTTCTTTTATATTTGCGGTATTAAAATCAACATCTTTAAGCAAAGCTAATTTTGATTTAAGAAATTTAATCTTTTTGAGCAAAATATTTTTATCTGCCATAGGTTGATCCGCAAAAGGGGTTTTAGGTTTTGGCACAAATATCCCGATCGAAGCTTTGACAAATACTATTTTGGAAACTGCTTCAACCAGCTGAATAATTGCCAGAATATCTTCCTCTGCTTCCGTGGGCAACCCAATCATAAAATACAATTTAACTTTTCTTATTCCAAAATTATTCGCTGTTGAAATTATTTGAATTATCTGTTTATTGCTTATTTTTTTATTCAGAAAATAACGCAATCTATCACTGCCTGCTTCCGGCGCAAAAGTAATTGTATTTTGCCCGCTCTCAGCAAGCGCTTTTAAGAGGATAGACTTAACTGTTTCCACTCTCAAGCTAGATACTGATATTTTCGCCGCTTTTTCGCGTAAAAAAGCAACTAATTCATCGATTTGGGGATAATCCGATACTGCGGCACCCACCAGTCCGATTTTATTGGTTAGGCTAAGGCCTTGTTCAATCTGTTGCTTAAGCAACTTAATTGATCTGGGGCGAAATGCACCGCAGATCCCAGCGGTCACACAAAACTTACAGTTCCAAGGACAACCCCGGGATATCTCAACTAAAAATGTATTGGAAAATTCCGTATCTTTAGTAATTATCTTAGATGATACTGGAAAACTATTTAAATCCTGAACAAAGCATGGTTTTACTGATTGGGGATCGGAAAATCCCGGGACAAAAAACCCGTCAAGGTTGGAAAAAATCTGCAAAAAATCATTTTTTTTCCGCAAAGAGTTAATATTCGGAAATTCAGCCAATGTTTTAATAAACAAAGGAATTGACTGCTCAGCTTCTCCGACAAAAATCAAATCGCAGTAATTAGCCAAAGGCAAATGATTAAAAGAATGAACTATCCCTCCGCTAATAATTAAGGGCCTAACTGTTCGCTGCGTGGAATCAATCAGAAGGTCTATTTGTTTAAGAATTTTAATAAAATTAAAATAATCCAGTTCATAGGAAATTGAAAACGCGAGAATATCAAATGCTTTTAAAGCCTGTCCGGTTTCCAGAGAAAATAGCTGTTTTTTTTTCGGATCAAAAAACACCCGTTCACAAACTACATCCAAACTTTGATTAAAAAGATCATAAACACTGTGCACTCCCAAATTACTCATCCCAATCGCGTAACTATTCGGATATATCAAAGCAATTTTAAAGCGAGCGTTTTTTTTCAAAACAAGAGTATTTATTTCATTAGCCAGGTAATCAGAATGATACCTACTCACCTAATATCCTACGTTCTTCATCTAAATAAATCCCCTTGAGATTCATTTTTAAAGCTTCCGGATTACTGGAAGCAGCCAGCGCGGTTTCCAGAGAAATAATTTTACTTTTTACTAAATTTACCAAGGACTGATTAAAAGTAATCATTCCTTCCTTGGAGAAAGCCTGCAAGGTATTGCTTAATCGGTCTGTCTTATTATCCCGAAGCATTTTCTCAATCGTGGGATTCATCAGCATCACTTCCACTGCCGGAGCAACCCCTTCTCCATCAGCTCGCGGCATCAAACGCTGACAAGTCACGGCTTTGAGATTAAACGATAATTGCATTCTGATCATATTGTGCTGCGCTATCGGAAAAAAATCAAGAATGCGGTCGACAACCTGAGCAGTATCCGAAGCATGCAAAGTAGCGAAAACCAAATGCCCGGTTTCTGAAGCGGATAAAGCTGTCTGAAAAGTCTCAGCATCACGCATTTCGCCAATCAGAATAACATCCGGATCCTGACGAATAACATAACGCAGTGCCAAGTTAAAAGAATCAGTATCCAGACCGACTTCTCTTTGATTGATCAAAGCCTGTTTATCTTCATGAATATATTCAATCGGATCTTCAATGGTTATAATATGACATTTCTTTTTATTATTAATATAATCAATAACTGCTGCTAGTGTTGTTGACTTACCTTGTGAGCTTGCTCCGGTAATCAAAACAATTCCTCTTTCATACATCGCGATTTTTTTAAACACTGCCGGAATCATCAGATCATCAAAAGAAGGAACTTTATTTTTCACAATCCGCATAACAATTCCCACATCGCCTCTTTGGCGAAACACGTTTACCCGAAAGCGGCCAATCTCCGGTAATTGGTACGAAAAATCAATTTCATTGGATTTTTCAAATTCTTTTCTATGGCGCTCGCGCATCATAAAATAAGCGATTTTTTCAATATCTTTATTCGAAAGTACGGGAAATGAAGAGCTGATCAATTCTTTTTTTATTCTAAATACCGGAGAACGTCCAACTTTAAAATGAGCGTCCGAAGCCTCTTGTTTTACCATAGCTTTGAGCATTTCTAATAGATCTATTTCCATAATAACTCCTTTTGGATTTTATGTTTTATTAGTATTTCCATTACCCATCCGTTTTAAAATTCTAAGAAAAACATCAACTACTTTAGAATCAAATTGCCTATCTTTAAATTTTTCCAATTCACCTATCGCAATCTGCATGGACAAAGCCTTACGATACGGACGGTCCGAAGTCATCGCCTGATAAGAATCAGCCACCGCAAGAATTCTCGCGCCCAAAGGAATCGCCTCACCCGCCAAACCAGCGGGATATCCAGTCCCGTCAATCCGCTCATGATGATGATAAATCAAGGGAATGTTGTCGGCTAAACATTTAACCGGCTCAAGAATGCTTTTACCGATTTCCGGATGTTTTTTAATCTGCTCATATTCTTCATCAGTTAATCTTCCAGGCTTTAATAATACGGCATCCGGGATACCGATTTTTCCAATATCATGCAATGCTCCGGCATCACGAATGATCTCTATTTCCCGGACACTTAAGCCCATCTCCCGGGCAATTGCTACGGAATATTCCATAACTTCCTGGGAATGATTATGCGTATAATTATCGCGGGCATCTAAAGCCATCGCCAAAACTTTAATGGTATCAAACAACTGAATATTATCAGACTGCAAACGCTGCTTTTCGACTAATTTACGAACCAAAACAATTGTGTCCGACGGGTCAAAAGGCTTACTCAGATAATCATGCGCCCCTAATTGAATTGATTCTATCGCCATTTCAATATCAGAGAATCCTGCAGTGGTAATAATAAAAGCGTATTTATTATCTTCTCTAATTTTTTCAATCATTTCCTGATAGCTTATATCGCTGAGCTTAACATCCGCGATAATAATATTAACCGGCTTCATTTTAATAATTGATTTTGCTTCAAACCAGCTCATTGCTTTATTCACTTGATATCCTTCTTCAATAAACAAGCTGGCAAAGGAATCCAATACCGCGCTATCTCGATCAATAAGCATTATCGATACATTATCTTTCATTTTAAAAATACTCCTCATAAATGTTTTTGATTTTCGCAAATACCTTGCCCAAAGCACTATGAGTTAAAAAAGCACCCTGATTAAAATTCCTGCGCTCATTAAGCGCGTGCATGACTAAGCCAATACCAGTCGCGTAAAAGATATTGCTCATTCCCGAAGAACTGCTGACAAATCCCCGCATTATCCCCATATTTACCGGAAGTTTAGTTATTTTTTCCAAGCGCTCAATAATCCCATCCATAAACGACATCCCGCCGCAAACAACCACTCCGCAATTAACCCGCGATAAAATCCCGGCCATTTCAATATCTTTTTTTATCATTCCCAAAATCACTTCCAGCTTTTTATCAATAATATCTGTCAATTCTTTCCGGGTAATGCTTTCATAATTAGCAGCGTCCTTTTTTATTATTATCTTACCTTCACACTTACCTTGGTCAAAATCATTGCCGTAGCGGCTTCGATACTGCATTTTCAACTCTTCAGCCTGAGCAAAATCAATATTCAGCAAACTGCTGATCTGCTGAGTAATATCCTGTCCGCCGATCGGAATAACACTTGTATACTGCAAACTGCCTTCACTGAAAAACAAAATATTTACAGTGCCGGCACCAAGCTCTAGTAAAATCACCCCCGCTTGTTTTTCCTGCTCAGTAATAGTCGCCAAGCTGGTTGCTAAACCGGAATAAGCGATCTGCTCGACATCAATGCCAGCGCGGTTTATCGTTTTAACCACATTAGTGATAAACGATAATTCCGCGGTCAAGATGTGGAGATTAACTCCCAAACGCGTGGCGTAAATTCCTAAAGGATCTTTGATCCTTTTGTATCCGTCGATCACATATTCCTGAGCTAAAGCATGAAGAATTTCCCGGTCAATTGAACTAGACAAATACTTGGCTGATTCAATAGCTTTGAACATATCCTTATGGCTGATCTCAATCGGATGGTTGGACAAATTAAGCATACCTTTGGTATTATTGCCTAATACATGCTCCCCGCTAATTGTCGCGTAAACTGAATTAATTTTAAAATTTTTTTTCGGCCAAAGCGTGTTTGACTGCTCAGAACGCTGCATTTTGGTTTCTACTTTTTTGATCACTTCTTCAATGCAAGCAGCAACCTCACCCAGATCAGTTATTACTCCCCGCTCCATGCCCCGCGTCTTTACCATCGAAGCATTATGAATTTCTATCCGCCCCTGAGGATCAAAACTCCCCAGACAAACGGTGGTTTTAGCGCTGCCGATATCAAGACCAGCTATTAGCAAATCACTATTTATCATTCATTCCTTCCAAAAACAATATCTTTAAACCTAAGGTCAATATAGTAACCTTCTGAATAGTTAATATCTTTACTTGCTAATATTCCACTAAGATTTTCAATTTTTTGTTTTAAATTACGATTGCCAATTTTTACTTCTAAATTATCAATAAAAAAAGACATTATCCGCGGTTGGCTGACATCCAGGATAGTTACATTATATTTATCGAGAAATCCGCTATTGTTTAATTCTTCGAGAAAGTCCAATGCGCATAAGAGGTTAGTTTTGGGATAAGCGCGTCCAACTTCAATTTCATTAGCAAAAAGTTCAGTCCCGACAATCACTGGCAATGATTTACGTTTGTCTTTGCCGATATCAGCTAATATATAGCCTTCTTTATTTACTGAAAAAAAATGTTTCAGTTCTTCAGTTTGCGGATTTTCATTGATTTGGATTTGAGCTATCGGACGTCTGCGCAAAACCTCAATAATCAGTTTATTCGGTAATACTCTTTTTACAATCGCTTTCTGAATATCATAATGTTCTCGTTCGACATTAGAAGCAATTTGTTCTAAGTCAATGCGAAAAATATTAGCCTGATCATCAATTCTCGCCAAAGGATAATCAATTTTTTCCGAATTCTTATCAACTACTTCAATCTCACTAAGATTAAAAAAATCTGAAGCAAAGAGAAATGTATTTAAACTTATACCCATAAAAACAATAATTCCAATAACCGCAAGTGTGCAAAATATTTTCCCCCAGTTTTTCTGAACAGTTTCTTGGACTTGTTTAGCACTCAGCCAATGAATATTTTGTTTTCTTCTTTTTGCTTTTCTTTTTCTGGACATTAATTCCTCCCCGATTATTCATTTACTAAAAACATATCCTGATCAAGCATCTCTATTTTATCCGCGGCCCGGATCATTTTCTGACAAAGCTCAGGAAACTCTATACCCAACGCTCTGGCTGCTTTAGGCAATAAACTTGTCTCAGTTAAGCCAGGAATCGCGTTTACCTCAAGGATAAACGGATTATTCTGATGATCAATAATCATATCCACCCGGGAAAAACAATCGCATCCCAGCGCTTTATGGGCTTTTATCGCTAAATCCTGTACTTGTTCAATAATCTTTTCCGGTAATTGAGCGGGAATTATATATTCAGTCATCCCCACTGTATACTTTGACTGAAAATCATAGAATTTATTCTTTGGCTTTACTTCAATAACCGGTAAAGGCCTATCTTCAAGAATTCCAATCGTTATTTCTCGGCCGGAAATATATTTTTCAATTATAATATCCTGATCAAGCAATAAAGCTTGTTTTAAGGCTAAAAAAAGCGCCTGGGGATCATCGACGATCGAAAGCCCAATGCTTGAGCCTTCCATTGCGGGTTTAACCACCAAAGGAAAATCAGCGTAAAATCCTTGCGACTGCTCAGAATTTTTATTAAAAACCTGATATTCCGGCACCGTCAGCCCATGCTGTTTAAACACCTGATGCGCGGCCACTTTATTCATTGCCAAAGCGCAGGCAGCAGCCCCAGAACCAGTATAAAGAATATTTAAATCATCAAGAATCTTCTGCACCTGGCCATCTTCGCCAAAGCGTCCATGTAGCGCGTTAAACATACAATCAACTTTTATTTTTTTTAATTTCTCTATAAGCTCCTGCTCTGTTTTAAAATCAAATACTATAATTTTATCATACAGATTTCTTAAAGCTTGGCAAACAGCAGTGCCTGATTTAAGGGAAATCTCCCGTTCACTGGAAAATCCGCCCATTAAAATTCCAATTGTCTTGTTTTCTTTTGCCACTACTTGAATCCTTCCCTATCCCAAATCTTTACTTCTGGCTCTAAATAAACAGAAAATTTATTTTCCACTATCACTTGGATCTGAGAAATCAGTGATTTAACTTGAGCAAAGCTAGCCTTGCCTTTATTCACAATAAAGTTCGCGTGAATCAAAGATACTGCCGCATCGCCAATTGCCAAACCTTTCAAATTAGCTTGCTCAATCAAAGCTCCCGCACTGATCTTAATAATCGACGGATTTTTAAATATACATCCAGCATTTGGCAAACCAAGCTCTTGCGTCTTTATTTTGTTATCGAGAAAAGCTTGAATATCCAAATCGATTTTTACCTCAGCTCCGGGTTCAAGCTCAAACCAAGCGGCAATAACTATCTGATCATCCAAGCCGCAACTCCGATAAGAAAATTCAATATCCTTTTTACTTATTATACTTAATTCCCCTGCTTTATCCATTACTTGGACTTGAGAAACAATATCGAAAACTGAACATAGTTTTTCCAAACCTGCCGAATTAAGATTTCGCGCGCCAGCATTCATGAATACAGCGCCGCCAATACTCCCGGGAATACCCGCTAAAAACTCGCTACCCGCTAAACCCTGGCTTTTATTGAAATTAATAAAACTTGCCAAACTCACACCAGCAGCAGCGTATACAACATTGTTCTGTCTGCTTAATTCTTGAAAAAAAGCACTACTTAACTCAATTGCCGCTATCGGCAGATGTTGATCACTGACTAAAAGATTACTGCCCTTACCAATAATTACCCAAGGGATAGCCGCTTGATTTAAAAATTCAACCGCGGCTTTCAAATCCGCGATATCTTCAGGATTTAAAAATAAATCAACTGGTCCGCCGATTTTCATATAGGTATGCTGGGATAAGGCTTCATTTTGCCTTATCCGGCCTTTAAACACCCGCGCCAAATTTTCCTGAATTTTAAGATTACTTATTGTTTTCATTTACCCTTAATAAAATTTAATTAACTTCAATTTGTTTAGAAAAATTTTCTGATAATTCTTCAGACAAGTCATTAATATCCCCAGCACCCAAGAGCATCAATATATCTCCTGCTTGAACATTGTCCAATAAGTGCTGTTTTAATTCACTCCTCGGAGAAAAAAACACATTTTTATGTCCGCTTTTCTTAACCTGATCATAAATCGTCCGCGCGGCTATTCCCTTAATCGGCTGTTCACTGGCCGCATAGATATCGGTTATAATAATCTGATCAGCACAATCAAAACAGTGGGCAAATTCTTCTTGAAGAAATTTCGTCCGGCTATAACGATGCGGCTGAAATACGCCCACAAGCCGTCTGTTTTTCCAGGATTTAGCAGCCTGCAAAGTCGCGTTTATTTCTGTGGGATGATGCGCGTAATCATCAACAATAATCACCCTATCATTTTTACTTCTGACTTCGAATCTGCGTTTTGCCCCTTTAAATGCTTCCAAGGCTTTTTGAATAATATCCAAATCAATTCCCAGCTTAATTCCTACGGCAATACAAGCCAAAGCATTGAGTATATTATGTTGTCCTGGGACAGATAATTTAAATTTAATACTGATTTCATTGCGATAAATACATTCAAATTCAGACTGCATATCCGAAAAACTCATATTTATTGCCCGGGCATCACAATGCTCAGAAAACCCATAAGTTACCAACTGGCCTTTATATGACTTTAAAGCCTGCTTAATATGCGCGTCTTCTCCATAGCAAAACAAAATACCCTGAGGATTTAAATTAGCAATAAATTCCGCGTATGTCCGAACGATATGCGCCATATCCTGATAATAATCTAAATGTTCTTTATCAATATTCGTGATAACCGCATAATCCGGATGCAAACATAAAAAAGAACCATCGCTTTCATCGGCTTCAGCGACAAAATATTCACCCAGCCCATGACTAGCATTACCGCCTAAAGCATCAAGGTCAGCACCAATCGCAAAGCTGGGATTCATTCCCGCTGTATTTAGAAGTAAAGATATTAATGAAGTAGTCGTTGTCTTACCATGCGCTCCGGCAATCACAATACCCGTTTTACCCTGCATCAAAAAAGCCAGTAATAAACCACGTTTAATTATTTTTATATTTTTCTTTTTCGCCGCCTCAAGCTCCGGATTATCTTCTCTAATGCACGAAGAATAAACTACAATATCCACGTCTTTTAAATTCTCGGCCCGGTGACTAAAAAAAATTGTCGCGCCTAAAGCCTCCAGGCGGTCAGTATTTCGAGTTTTCTTAAGATCCGATCCAATAACATAATATCCTTGCTCCAGAAGCAATTGGGCTAAGCCGCTCATCCCGACGCCTCCGATACCCACAAAATGAACTTTTTTATTCGGAATAAGTTCTGTTATTTTTTGCATATTCTCCTTTTAGCTTAAATTTAAAAGTCGATAAATAAAATGTATCTTTAATTTATTTTTTAGCCATAGCCAAAACTAATTGTGCTAATTTAGATTCTGCTCCTGGAACAAAGAGTTCGCCGCTTTTTTGGCTCATACGAGATAAAACATCTTTTTTTTCAATCAAATGCCTGATCTCTTTTTGAAGATTATCCGCGGTTAAATTATTTTCTAACAATAAACATGCCGCGCCATGCTTTTGCATAAATTCAGCATTTACTTTTTGATGTCCGCTAGCATGCGGATAAGGAATAAAAATCGCCGGCTTAGCAAAAAAACAAAGCTCATTAATCGTTCCAGCTCCGGCACGGCCAATCACAATATCTGCCGCACTGTATGCAATAGACATTTTGCTACAATATGAGAATACTTTTGCTTTAATATTTTGGTTCTGATAAAAATCAACCAATGCTGATACGTCCATTGTACCTGAAATGTGGATAATCTGTAAACAATCCTTTAAATTATATTCCAGTTTTTCAATTGCTTGAGTAAAACATGTATTCAGAAATCTAGACCCTTGACTACCGCCAAAAACTAAAAGGGTAAATATATTTTTTTCAAAACCTAAACTCTTACAAGCAATCGCCTTATCTATTTTTTCAAAATCCTGGCGAATCGGATTACCGGTAAACACCGAATCACGTTTAAAATATTTACTGCTTTGTTTAAAACCAACCGCTACTTTTGTAGCATAAACGCTTATCAGCTTATTCGCAATTCCAGGAACTATATTTTGTTCATGAATAAGCGTGGGAATCCCGATCAATCGAGCAAAGCTAATCGCCGCAATACTTATAATCCCGCCAAAACCAATAACCACATCCGGCTTTATCTGGATAATTAAAAAAAATACTTTTATAGCCTCTGTACTAAATTTTAGCAGAAAACCCAAATTCTTCAAGAAGAATTTAAACGGATTTGTTTGTTTAGCTGTATAAGGAGAAATAAAGTCCGCGGTAAATACTTTATAGTCTATTTTTTCAAAAATATTCTTACTAATGGCTTTTTTATTAGATAAAAAAAGTATTTTAATATTTTTATCCGCGGCTTGTAATGATTGGGCAAGGCTAAGCGCTGGGTAAATATGCCCCCCAGATCCAGCAGCGCAAATCAAAATCTTCATGAGACCTTTCTGGTCAATAGTAGGGGCCGATGGCCATCGGCCCGTTAATCATAATATAAAAATAAAATTTAATCAATATATTGACATACCAATCATTCATATTACATTATTTCAATTCAACGTAATATACCGGGCGGCCAGCCAGCCGCCCCTACTTAGTCCTTACCCTGCCGACATTCAAGATTATGCCAACATAAACCATATTAAAAACCAAGGATGTGCCTCCATAGCTGATAAAAGGAAACGGCAATCCCTTGGTTGGTAAAAGACTGGTAACTACTCCCATATTAACAATTGCTTCAATAACCAGACAGGAAATAAGGCCAAAAGATAAATACTGACCAAATGAATCACTGGCTTTTAAGCATATTTTTGTGGCTTGGATTAAAAACAAAGCAAATAAAATAACAATGGAAGCAGTGCCAATAAACCCCAGCTCCTCGCCGATAATTGAAAAAATAAAGTCCGTATAGGCTGCCGGCAAATATAATAGTTTTTGCTTACCTTGACCTAAGCCCACGCCATTAACCCCTCCTGAACCTAAAGCAACCAATGATTGAATTATTTGAAATCCATTGCCTTGCGGATCAGCCCAAGGATCAATAAAAGCAAGAATTCTTCTCCGTCGATACGGCACACTAAATACCAAAAAATACAAACCTGGCAAAGATAAAAGCACAAAAGAAATTATATGCGCCAAACGTACGCCGCCAACAAAAAACATAATAAAACAAATGCTGCTCATTGCTAAAACAGTTCCTAAATCAGGTTGGACAATGACTAATAGGCACATCGCGCCCAGAACCATGAAAACAGGAAGAAAACCCTTAAAAAAAGAAGTAACCATTGATTTCTTGCGGCTTAAAAATTCGGCAGTGTAAACAATCATCGCAAATTTAGCAAACTCTGAAGGTTGAAAGCTTATGCCAAAAAAACGAAACCAGCGGCGCGCACCTCCCACCTCTTTCCCAATACCAGGAATAAGGACCAATAGCAGCAAGCCAAAGGAAATTATGATCAAAGGTTTTGCGGCTTTTTTAAAAAAGCGGTAATCAATACTCATAACTAGCAAACAACCAAGGAATCCAATTAAAACATAGAGTAAATGACGCTTGAGAAAATAGGCACTATCACCCAGATTCTCATGGGCATAAATCGCGCTAGCACTATAAATCATCACAATTCCCACACACACGAGAATCAGGGTTATTGCTGCTAAATTTATTCTTAATTGTTTTAAGTTCACTTTTTTATCATTCCTTGTACTATTTGTTTAAAAACTTGCCCTCGATGCTCAAAATTGTCAAACATATCAAAGCTTGCACACATCGGTGAAAGCAATACACTTTGTCCGGATTTTGCTTGTTTAAAAGCGATTTGCACTGCTTGTTTCAAAGAATCAGCGGTTATGACTTGAGTATACGGAGAAAAAGCAGAAATCAATATGGGTTTAGCCTCACCAATCGCAATCACGCAAAAAACCTTTTGTTTGATCTTTTTTTCTAATACAGAAAAGTTGCTGCCTTTATCCCTGCCGCCGCAGATCAGGATTACTGATTTATCTAAAAATACAGACAAGGCTTTATCCGTCGCGTCTACTGTGGTTGATTTAGAATCATTAACAAAACAAATACCCTTGATGGACGCGACTTTTTCACAGCGATGCTCAAGCCCTTTAAATCTACTCAAGACAGCAGCAATCGCTTGATTGTTTATTCCCAGAGCCTTTGCCGCCAAACTCACCGCCATCACATTTTCTTGATTATGCTCACCTTTAATTTTAAGATCATTCAATGCAAAAGCAAATTTACTATTTTTCCCGATCCGAATAATAAACTTTTCTTTATCCAGGTAACAATTAATATCTTGATCCGCAAGCTGAGGGATTTTCTTATTCCTTGAAAAGAACAAAACCTTTGCGTTTGTTTTTTTCGCTATTTTACGCAAAAGATTATCCTGAGCATTTAAAACTGTATAATCTGTTTTATCCTGATTTAAGAGAATTCTGGCTTTAGCCTGGGCATAATCCGCCATATCGTGATGATGATCAAAATGATTTTGAGTGATATTTAAAATAATGCTCAGCTTAGGTTTAAGCCATTGAATATATTCCAGCTGAAAAGAACTGACTTCCAAAACAATGAAATCAGCTTTTTTAAATTTAAGAAATTCTCCGCTAAAGGGATTGCCGATATTTCCGCAAACCACAACTTTTTTCCCAGCCTGTTTAAGCACCTTTCCCAGCAAAGTAGTCACTGTTGTTTTGCCATTGCTACCAGTTATCGCGATAATCGGAGCAGGACAAAACCAGGAAGCAAATTCTATTTCACTGTATATCTTTATTTTATTTTGCTTTGCCCAAACAATCGGCAATGCATTATTTTTTACTCCCGGGCTGGTAATAAAAAAATCAGCGTCTTTAAAAAACTCTGAATTATGGCCACCCAATTCCACAAAAGCATTTTTTTTAATCAGAATTTTCGCTTTTTCCCGTAAAGTTTTATTGTCAGAATTTTCACTGACATAAACTATCGCTTTTTGCTTGAGCGCCAAAATAGCCGCGGCATATCCCGAGCGGCTAAGGCCGACAATCACGATTTTTTTATTTTTAATGTTTCTATTCATAGTATACATTTGCCTTTATCCAAGGCAAAAACACATCTTTTCGCTAAGCCTGAGCCTGCATCGTGCAGTCTCAGCCGCGCGTTCTCTCTATTTTGACATCCCTGTCAAAATTACGTTCGAAAGCGCCGCTAAAAGAGAATTTTTGCCTTCCATTGACTATTGACTATCAGCCATAAGTTTACCTCAGTTTCAAAGTCGATAAACTAAATAGCGCCAAGATAATCGCCACAATTAAAAAACGAAATATTATTTTTGCCTCATGCCAGCCTTTTAACTGATAATGATGATGCAATGGAGCCATCCGAAAAACTCTTTTTTTACGTGTTTTAAAAGATACAACCTGAATAATTACTGATAAAGCTTCTGCAACAAAGATACCCCCGACAATCACCAAAAGTAATTCTTTTTTGATCAATATTGCTACTGTTCCTAAAGCACCGCCCAAAGCCAAAGATCCGGTATCCCCCATAAAAACAGTTGCAGGATGACAATTAAACCAAAGGAAGCCCAATCCAGCGCCAAAAATCGCCGCGCAAAACACAGCTAATTCTCCGGCATGAGGCATAAAAATAATCTGAAGATAATTGCTGATCACATAATGTCCGGTAACATAACTCATTCCGCAATAAGTAAGAGCAACTATTAAAACGCATCCAATGGCTAATCCATCTAAACCATCGGTAAGGTTTACCGCATTGGAAGTTCCAATTATTACCAAAGCAGAAAAGAATACATAAAAAACGCCAAGATGAACAATTAGATTCTTAAAAAAAGGCACATCTAATCTATCTCCCACATTGGGATCATAATACAATAATATTCCAATGATTATTCCCAAAACCATTTGTCCGACGAGCTTTACAGCTGCAGTCAGCCCCCGAGATTTTTTCCTGGTAAGCTTTATGTAGTCGTCAATAAATCCAACTATTGCCAGCCAAACAGTTGACAATAAAGCCAGCCAAATATATTTATTCGATAAATCCGCCCACAATAAAACCGATAAAACAATAACTGAAATAATCAATACTCCGCCCATGGTCGGAGTGCCTTCTTTATTCTTATGATGTTCATACAATGAGGCCGTGTCCTTGGTTTTACGGACTGATTCCCCGACATTAAGTTTTTTAAGCATTTTAATAACGGTTTTGCCAAGAAAAATGCTAAGAACAAATGCAGTGATCGCGCAAGCAACAATCCGAAATGTTATATACTTAAATACATTGAACCCAAAAAACACATCTTTTAAAGCATATAGAAAATGATAAAACATAAAATATCCCTTATTTCTTCTTATTGTTTAAAAAATCAATTATTTTTTCAAGATGCATGCCTCTTGATCCTTTGAGCAAGATAACATCATCCTGACTTATTATTTTTTTCAAAACAGCGGCTGCCTGTTCAACGTTCTGGCACTGATAAACATCTTGTTTATTCATCCCCTGCTCTGTCGCGCCCACAGCTGCTAATTGAGACTTTTCGCCAACAGTAATAAGTTTAGATATTGAACTTTCCGCGACTAGTTTTCCAATTTGCTGATGCGCTTGATTGCTAAATTTACCTAATTCCAGCATATCGCCAAAAACAAATATTTTTTTGGCTTTTGATTGGATTGCTCGCAAAGTATTTATTGCCGCCATTGTAGAATCAGGATTGGCATTATAACAATCGGCAATAATATCCGCGCCCGGAAACTTGATTATCTGCATGCGCAGGGATACTGGTTTAAATTTCGCCAATTGTTCTCTAATCTGATTGTAATCAATCTCAAAATTCTGAGCAATCGCGATTGCCGCTAAGGCATTATAAACATTATGTTCGCCTAAAACATTCAGCCGGAAAGTATATTTTCCATTAACCGTAAACGCGATTCCATCGGAATGAGTAACAATATTTGATCCTTGATAAGCACACACACTTTTTATCCCAAACCCCCTAAGGTCAATGCAAAAATCATGAGCTCTGGCATACAACGGCTTACAATCCGCATTTATAATCGCGAAGCTCTTGGTTGACAGCGACTCAAGCAATTCGCATTTTGCCTCTATTATATCAGAAATGCTGTTAAAAAACTCAAGATGCGCGTTTGCCGCATTAGTAATCACTGCGATATCCGGACAAGCAATCGCGGCCAGGCCTCTAATTTCACCTTTATGATTCATCCCGATTTCAATCACCGCAACCTGATGACTTGAATCAAGTTCAAGCAAAGTAAGCGGCACACCAATATGATTATTAAATGAAGCTTTACTTTTTAATACCTTATATTTCGCCTCTAAGACACAGGCAATCATTTCTTTTGTCGTTGTTTTTCCATTCGATCCAGTTACCGCAATAACTGGAAGAGAAAACTTTTTTCGATGCTGCTTGGCCAGATAAGCTAAAGCCGCAATTGTGTTTTCCACGGCAATGATCGGACTGTTTAGTTTGCTTAAAATATCCTCATTTTTTTCAGCCCAGAGACTTTCAACAATAACTGCGGCCGCGCCTTTTTCTATTGCACAAACAAGATAATCATGTCCATCAAAATTATCCCCGCGAACCGCGATAAACAGATCATTAGTTTTTATCGTCCGAGAATCAATTGATACACCCTGAACAATCACACTATTATCGGCATTCTGGTTTATCAGAATCCCTTTGCAAATATCGATTATTTCTTGAATTGTAAACATTAATTAATCCCTATTTAGTATTGAGTATCACGTCGTGCGTATTGCTACTCTAAAAGGTTATGGTTAAGGTTACGATGCCCGTTTCGTTTGGGGGTAAAGTCTATCGGCTTAAAATTTTTAACCGTAACCGTTAAACATTACCGATACGGGGTTCATTACCATTTACCTTTACCCGCTCTTTTTCTGTCTTCTGTTTTTTCTATACTCAATACGCACGACACGCGACGCAATACTGAAAACATAAACTATTAACCATTTTCTGTCAAGAACTTCAGAGCAATTTGCTTATCATCAAACTTAATTGTTTTATCCTTAAACACCTGATATGTTTCATGGCCCTTGCCGGCAATCAGCACAAAATCTCTTTTCCCAGCCAAACCGCAAGCTCTTTGAATTGCTTTATCCCGCTGCGGAATGATTTCATATGCTTTAAACTCTCCAACAAATCCGCTTTTAATTTGCTCGATTATCTCCTGAGGATCTTCGCCGCGGGGATTATCATTAGTAAGAATAACAAAATCAGAAAGCTTACTTGCGATATTACCCATTAAACTACGCTTTTTTTTATCGCGATCGCCACCGCAGCCAAAAACCGTAATCAGCTGATTAGGCTTCAGTTCGGCTAATGTGCTTAATACATTTTGTAATGCATCATCAGTATGCGCATAATCAATAAATACCTCAAACCCCTGATTATGCCTAATCCGCTCAAGTCTGCCTCTGACCTGCTCAACAGTTTTCACTGATTCTCTTATTTTATCAATTGGTATTCCCTCGATTATGGCCGCGGCAATTGCTGCCAGGACATTATATACATTATATCTGCCGATCAAGTTTGTCTGGATATTATATTCAGCCTTATCCCAAACCAGAACAAAGTTTGTCTTATCAATACCTAAAGCTATATTTTTTGCTCTAAGCGTCGCATTTTCGTGATTAATCGCATAGCTGAGCACCTTAGCGTTTGTCAGCTGCTTTAATTTTTCCGCATAAGGATCATCACTGTTTATAATCGCAGTTGAATCGTTTGCTAAACCGGAAAATAAAGTTGCTTTGGCCGCAAAATACTTTTCTTTTGATTTATGATAATCTAAATGATCATGCGTCAGATTAGTAAAAATCGCGGTTTTAAATTTTATTCCCTCTACCCTGTGTTGATCCAGGGCATGCGAGGAAACTTCCATAATATTATGCGTTAAATTATGCTCAACCATATGATGCAGTAAATGCTGAATCTTCATCGCGTCGGGAGTTGTATTTACAGCCGGAACGATATGATCGGATATTTTATACTGAATTGTCCCGATTATCCCAGAGTTAATTCCATTAGTTCTTAAAATATGCTCAATTAAATAAGATATTGTGGTCTTGCCATTAGTCCCGGTGATTCCGATTGAATTTAATTTATCCCCGGGGTTTCCGAAATATTCCACAGCCAGTTTTCCCGCGCTTATTCTGGAATTGTCCACTTCGACAAATATCGCGGAATCCGCTGAGCTGAAATTAAACGGTTTAGTGTTTTTTTCATGAACAATAAGCCGCGCGCCTTTATCGAGCGCTGCCTGAATAAAGCTGGTTCCATCACTCTTAGCCCCTTTTATGGCAACAAAACAGTAATCCGGTGCCACAGTTCTTGAATCAAGACTTAATCCTCTTAATCTAAAATCAGCAAACTGATAATCAGCCGGATCTTTGCCTAGTATTTTTAAAGCTTGAAATGCCTGCACAATACTCCTCCATTATATTACAATGACACAATGTCACAAGGTTACGGTCAGGGTTACGATGCCCGTTTCGTCTTACGGTAAGGGCTGTCGTCTTTAAATTTATTATTTTCACCCTAACCGTTCTACGTTACCGATACGGGCTTCGTTACCGTTAAACCTTTGCCCGCTGTTTTTCCGGTCTCTGTATTCAGTTTTCAGCTAGTCTTTATCAGTTACAACACTACTTCTATTTTCTAAGCCTTCTTCCATGGGCACATCTAAATATTTTAATACTTTTTCCGCAATGTTCTTAAATATCGGAGCACAGACAGTACCGCCATAATAAAACGGTCTGGGCTCATCAAAAACAACCGCAATCACTACTTTTGGTTTATCAACCGGAGCAAACCCGATAAATGAAGCAATAAATTTACTATGCGAATATCCCTCTCCGGGGATTACTTTTTGAGCAGTACCGGTTTTTCCCGCGGTGGAGTATCCTTTAACTTGCGCGCTTTTACCCGTGCCATTATCGACAACGCCCTTCAAAATACCGCGCATTGTTGCTGCAGTCTGCTCACTGATAATCCGCGGTTGCGGTTCAAACTCAATGTCTTTTATAATTTCATTATTCTTATCAATGATTTTATCAACTAAATGCGGATTGACCTGATAACCGCCATTAGCAATAACCGCCATTGCCCGGGCCATCTGAATTACGGTTACCCCAATTTCATGACCAATCGGCAAGGCGGAAATAGAAAGTTTCGACCATTGTTTAAGCGGCCGAAAAAAACCAGCGACTTCTCCCGGTGAATCAATATTTGTTTTTTCGCCAAAACCAAATCTTTTAATATATTCATATAATAATTTTTCGCCTAATTTCTGGGCGACTTTTACTGTACCGATATTGCTGGATTTTTCAATAACTTCCACAAAACTGAGATTTCCATGCGGTTTATGATCATGCAAAATATGGCGGGATATTTTATACTCGCCGTTTTCACAAAAAAATACCTCATCCAAAGCCACAACTTTTTCTTCTATCGCCGCGCTGGCGGTAATTATTTTAAAAGTCGAGCCTGGCTCAAAATAATCACTAACCGCCCGATTACGCTTGGCCTCAGGATCAGCATTGCCAAAAGCATTCAGATCATAACCCGGACGATTTACCAAAGCGTAAATTTCCCCATTTTCCGGATTCATGACAATAACCGATGCGCCGACTGCTTTACTTTTGGCAAACCCCGCGTCGAGTGCCTGTTCGGCAATATGCTGGATAACCTGATCAATCGTTAAAACAATATTGTAACCATTTATCTCCGGAATATATTCAAATTCAAAAGCCGGCATCATCCGCTGCTTCGCATCGCGAAGCATGGACCTTGTTCCGAACTGCCCTTTTAAATACTTGTCATAAATCAATTCCACGCCGGACAAGCCCTGTTCATCAATGCCGGCAAAACCAACAACATGAGCTGCCAAGCCATTATTCGGATAATATCTTTTATTTTCAGTAAGCAGCGAAACCCCGGGAATAGGTTCCTGTGTTAAGCGCTCAGCCAAAGAATCATCGATTCGGCGTTTAACCCAGACAAAAGCTTTATCACGATTTAATTTTTCTAATAGATTATTGTAATCGATATCTAAGATTTTGGAAAGTTTCGCGGCAACTTCTGATTTATTCTTTATTACCCGAGGAACGGCATAAACAGAAGATACTTTTAAGCTCATAGCAAATGTTTTTAAATTGCGGTCAAGGATCGAGCCTCTTTGCGGAGAAAGTTTTAAAGTGAGATTATGCTGAGAATCAGCAAGCTTAATATAATCATCATAATTCAATACCTGAATATAAAGCAATCGAAAAAAAATAATCAGCAGAATAAAAAGATAAGCGAAAAATACTACTGCAAAACGAAGCTTTTCCTGCCGCTTGTGCACGTTAGTTGATTGATCCTTCTTTGATGAATGTTAAATTAAAGTTTAAACTATTAAGCAGAAAAAACTATTCTCTTTTATCTGAAGCGGCTTGTGCTTTAGGAACAAGAACATCAAAAAGATTAGTTTTCCAACTCAATCCCGGTGTTTTTGCAAATTGCTGCTGAGCCTTACGGATTACCCTGACTTTTGCCACGGCCGCTGGTTCAGGAAAACTTAAAACCATTTTATTCTGTTCAAGCATGCTTGCCAAATACTGCGGTGATTTCAGACTCATATTATTGTATAATAAAGTTTTATTATGGTCAACCAGCTGATTTAAACATTTTTCTTTATCCCGCAGAACATAACTCAATTTAACTATTTCAACTTGTTGTCTAACATAAGCCAAGCAAATAGAGGTAGTTATAACTAAACATATTATGATATTTTTCAATCTCATTAGCAAATCCCTTTTATGGAAAAACAACTAAATTTTTTCAGCTACCCGTAACTTGGCACTACGACTTTTTCGATTTTCCGCTAATTCCTGCTCTGAGGCCACCAAAGGTCTTTTGGTAATTATTTTTAAAACTCCATTTTTTGCCTGCGATCTAAATTCATGCTTAACAATTCTGTCCTCTAAAGAATGAAATGATATTACACATATTCTTCCTCCGGGACTGAGTAAATCAATCGCATCAGTAAGCGCTGATTGGAGAACTTCTAATTCACGATTAACCGCGATTCTTAAAGCCATAAAAGTTCTGGTCGCGGGATGGATTTTTTTATATCTTTGTTTTATCGGAAACGCTTCCACCACGATCTCCGCTAATTCCTGAGTTGTATTAATTACTTTTTTATTGCGATGACTGATAATCCGATGCGCGATCCTCCGGCTAAGTCTTTCCTCACCAAACTTGAAAATCAAATTCGCCAATTCTTCTTCAGAAAGATTATTTATCAGATCAAAAGCCGTTATCTGGGCTTTTTTATCCATGCGCATGTTCAGCGGTCCATCAAATTGAAAACTAAAACCGCGTTCCGGGTCAGTAAATTGCAGGTTAGAAACTCCAAGGTCAAAAAGGACGCCATCCATGGCGTTTAACCCAAGGTTTTGTATTACATCCTTGATACCTTGAAAATTTTTATTTAAAAGAGTAAAAGATCCATCAAAACAAGAAAGACGCCGACGGCTAAGACTTAAGGCATCATCATCCTGATCTATGCCGATCAGCTGACCGCCAGGCGTTATCTTTCTCAATATGCCTTCACTGTGCCCTGCTTCCCCCAAAGTACAATCTACGATCACCTTCCCTGGCGAAAGTTTCAAGTACGATAAAACCTCATTAAGCATCACAGGAACGTGTTGGCTCATCTGTTTTTCTTCTTGTTTATGTTCACTCCAGACCCATGAGTTTTTCTGCAGTCTCTTCAAAGGTCTCTCTAGTGTTATCATAAAATTCCTTCCAGCTGTGTTTGCTCCAGATTTCTATTCTGTTAGCAACACCAATAATTAAAACATCCTTGTCAATCTGGGCAAATTCTTTGAGATATTGCGGAATCAAAACCCTTCCTTGGGTATCGCAGGTAATTTCACTAGCTCCGGAAAAGAATAAACGATTAAATCTTCTTGCTTCAGCTTTGGTAAATGATAAAGCCTTAAATTTCTGCTCCTGGCGTTTCCATTCATCCTCGGTAAAAACAAACAAACATCCATCAAGACCGCGAGTAATAAAAAATTTCTCGCCAAAGCTATTTCTAACTGCCTCTCGAAACTTAGCAGGAATAATAACTCTGTTTTTTTTGTCTAATGAATGTTCAAATTCACCGTAGAACATAGACCCCACTTCCCCCCACTTTTCTCCACATAACTAAATATACTTTATTTTTCACGGTCTGTCAACTAAAAAACATAACTTTTTTAAAAAATATTTAATTATACTATTTACAGGGGGTTAAGTCGTGCATGACTACAAGATAGTGTATGGGGTAAAAAGCAGCGGATAACGGTTAGCGATTAGGAAAAGGGTAAAAGCAAAAAACGTATTGCGTATTGAGTATTGCGTATTGCGATTAAAAAAAGCAGAAAATAAAAGTAGGGGCGGCTGGCTGGCCGCCCGTTATAGTTTAAAAATTATACAAATTTTATTTTATATTTTAATTTCGCGCGGTATTGTCACGGGCCGACAGCCATCGGCCCCTACTATTGACCTTGTATCTGGCTATAGATTTCTTTGAATTTTTTATTATGCGGATAATGTTTTATTGCCTGCTGATAAGCTTTTTTTGCCTGCGGATAAAGTTTATGCGAAAAATAATAATCCCCAAGATAGGCATAATAAAAAGCATATTTTGGATTTAAGCGTATTGCTTGGCAATAATAAGCAGCTGCTGTAGGAGAAAATAATTTACCTGCTTTTTGCTGATAACATACTGCGATAAAATAATATATCTGGTCATTATTTACTCTAAATTTCAAAGCTGTGTTTGCCAGGACCAAAGCTTTGTCTGTTTGCCCTTGTTTTAAAAATTGATCAGCTTTATCTAATGATCTTAGAGAGCAATACTCCGCAGTTAAAAACATAATCATTACTCCGCAGATTACAATAAAACTTGTTTTATTTAAAAAATTATCTGGGGTAAATCGATTATTTTTTTCTGGGTAAGAATCCTCCTGCGGTTTAAATAAACAAGCAATGACAATAAAAAAAACATAACCGCTTTGAGTGATCATTAGACTATAGTCAAAAAAATTATAAACCAAAAAAGCAAGGCTGGCCGCGATCAAACCAACTTCCCGCTGTTGTCTTAATTTTTTTAAAAAACGGGATAATAGATAGATCGCAAAAAATATAAAACAAATAAAAATTATCGTTCCCAGCTCCGCCCATAATTGCAGAAAAATATTATGCGCGTAAATTGTTTCATTGGCGTTTATTTGCTTGAATTGAGGATAAACAAGTCCAAAATTACCCAAGCCAATACCGGTCAAAGGATTTTCCTTTATCATCTTAACGGCAGCCTGCGAATAATACAAACGCTGCACCAAAGAGTTCTGAGGATTTGCTAGGTCAATAAAATATTTGGCTCTTTGGCTGAATAAAGCGGCTAAAATAAGCAGAAAAAAAACTCCGCCGAGGATCAACTTATTATTCTTTTTTCGACTTTCAATTAAAGCAGTTTTATTGCCCAAAGGATTTAATATAATAAATAGCATCGCTATCGCGAACCCCAGATAAGCACCCCAAGAACCCGTAAAATATAAACCCACGGCTGAGCAAATAAAAATAAGCGTGAAAAATATACTCTGGTTTATTTTTTGTTGTTTAAAACTCTCAAACCCATACGCTCCCGCTAAAGGGGCGATCATCACCAAATATCCAGCAAGCAGATTTGGGGACAAAAACCAGGAAACAACTCTTTTTTGTTTGAGCATTTCTAAAGCATAAAACCCTTGCTCAACAATCTGGGCATATGCATAATGCTGCTTAATATATTCTAGTCCGAAAGCATACTGATAAATTGCCCGCAAGCTTATAAACAGACTTATGGCGCATATTGAACCTATAAGCAGTCTGCGGTTTTTTTGATTCTGCCAATAAACAAAATAAAATATGAGCATGTATACCCATAATTTAACTATTTCATTTTGACTATTATAGGAATTTACTGAAAAAAATGTATTCAGGAGCAAAAGGCCAGAGTAAATGAGCGGATAAATAAAGTATTTCCTGCTTACTCTCAGCTTAGGATCAATTAGAATATAGAGTAAAAAACACAAACAAAAACAAATATCAAAAAAAATTCCCGCAGTTGGCCAAGTTTTCTCACAGATAAAAGCTCTTATCGCTAACATGAAAATTATCAGGTAACTCATTTATTTGCTTTCATTATTTACTTAGCTTTTTCATAGCTTTTATTTTCTTGTTTAACTTTGCTCTTTTTTTAAAAGCTTTAATTATAACCGGGAAACTAAAAAATATATTTACAATTACTTTTGGTTCAAAAATTAAACAGTAAAGAAAAAGCTTGGCTTCATAAATTAAAATGAAAGGAGCGTTTAAAATAAACCCCTTAAAACTCTCATTTTTTATGATTGTCATATATCGATTCTTCATTAAATCACTTTTTAATTTAGCACTCAGCCAAGCAAAATTATACGCCCGCAAAAATTCAAAAACCGGACGTTTTTCTTTAGCCGTTGCGCCGCGTTCATGAAAAGCTAATGCCCGCGGATTATAAAAAGCTTTCCAGCCAAGATTTGCCGCTCTCCAGGAAAGATCGAAATCCTCATAAAACATATTATAATCATTATCAAAATATTCATTTTCCGCTATAGCGCAATCTTCCAACATAGTTTTTCTTAATAATACAGCTGCGCCGCATGAACCAAAAACAAAACATTCCTGATCAAATTGTCCGGCATCAGGCTTTCCATATCCGCGTTCCACCGGAGTACGTTTTTTACCTAGGAGTTGCCCGGCAGTATCGATTGTAGACTTATCCATCCTTAATAATTTACCGCAAACCATGCCGATAGAGTTATCCTGATTCATTGCTTGCAATAATTCCGCGGTAAAGTTATCAGTTAAAATAACATCATCATTTAACTGTAAAACAAAATCTTCATCAATAAAACTAATTGTCTGATTCTGCAAAAGAGTCAGAGATTTGTTTTCATTATTATCAACCCAGTTAATCTGAACCGGACAATCCTCAAAAGACTGTCTGTCCGGCCGATGCGCGCCATCATAAATAATAACAACCTTTTCAATCTGCTCAGTCTGATGACAAAGCGAACTTACCAAATTCTCTAATTGTTTTTTATTTTTCTCGGTAGTAGTAATCAGCGCGCATACCCTCTGAATCATTTTGCCTCCCTTGCCAATTTATATTTAATCAATATATAAATCGACATAAGACCGTCAAAAAAACCTATTTTTTTTCCCATTTTTTTGGAACGCGGAACATAAGAAATCGGCACTTCCATAATTTGAACTTTCCGCAGAAGTAATTTTGCTGTCACTTCAGGTTCAAACTCAAACCCTTTGGCTTTAATCTTCAGATTTACGAGTATTTCTTTTCTAAAAAGCTTATAGCAGGTTTCCATATCAGTTAAACAGCTTCCATATAAAATATTAGTCAACCAAACCAAAAATTTATTTGCGACTAAATAGGGAAAATATGCTTTGTTCTTTCCGGTTAAAAATCGCGAACCATAAACAACATCCGCTTGATTGCTCAAAATCGGCTCGAGCAAAGCCGGATAATCACTTGGATCATATTCAAGATCCCCATCCTGGATCAGGATTAAATCTCCGCTGGCCCGCACCAGACCAGTTTTGATCGCCGCGGCCTTGCCTTGATTATGCTTATGATATAGCTTTATTATATCTGAAGATTTGAGATTATCAAATATAGATTTACTCCTATCATTTGAACTATCATCCACTATGATTATTTCTTTAAGCACTCCATTCAATTGAACTCTTTGAATTTTCGCTAACAATTCCTTAAGCGTATCTTGTTCATTGTAAACTGGAATAATTATTGATAACTTCATAATTCAAACAAATTCCCCTTAAAAACCAAATTAGATAGGCTAATACTACTCAAATATCAATCATCATACCATTTAGGTTTAACAATTCTAATATACTCTTTAAACTTAAACGGATTTACCCAAGATTTCAGCGAATCCCAAAACATTTTAAAAACAACTAAAACCCACCAAATATACATATTCCGTTTATGCGGATATAAACTACACAAACCCTTTAATAACCACCAAAATGAAGCATATGATTTATTGATAGTATACAATAAATCATCAATCTGGTCCCGAGATAAATCTTTTGAAGCCATTACCGGTGTTGACCAATCATAATATGAAAAATCTGTGATTTCCAACCAGCCTTCGGCTTTGGCTTGATCCCAAAGCTTTGTTCCCGGCACAGGAGTGATTGGGTGAAAAGCGGGATAATCTACCTTAAGCGATTTAGCATAAGCCAGCTGATTCATCATCGTTTTTTTAGTTTCATTCCTAACCCCAACAATAAAAGTTACCTGTGTAAAAACCTGCGGATACTTTTTTCGAAAAATATCCAAGGCTTCTTTTACCATATCGATCTTATAGCATTTTTTGCCAATTTCATTCAGTTCATCATCTTCGGCTCTTTCTCCACCAACAGAGATATGCCTTAATCCTGAACGAACTAATTTTTCCATAACTCCCAGTTTCTCATCTCTGATTATGCAATCTGCCCGCAAAAAAGCGAACCAGTTAATTTTCATTTTTTTCTCTAAAATTGCTTCGGCAAATCGATTACTCCAATCAGGATCAATGTTCCAAGAATCATCAACAAAAATAAAAAATTTCTTTTTATAGGTATAATATAATAATTCGATTTCTTCGATAGTTCTCTCAACACTTTTTGTTCTCCAACGGGGGGTTAATTTAACTTCTCCATTTTCTATTGTTTTTTCTGCCATTTGAACCCACCACACACAAAAATCACAATTGCTTATACAGCCTCGACTATGATGGATTGTTATCCCTCCTGGGGAAAAAAGATATTTTGCTCGGCCATACTGATCCATAGGCATTAAATCATAGGCAGGTAAGGGTAAATCGTCTAAATTTTCGATTAGTTTCCGCGGAGCGGTTTCAATAATTACATCTTCCTGGCGAAACAGAATCCCATTTACACTATTAAAGTCTGGATTTAATTTGGAAATTTCCTTAACTAATTCAACAAATGTTATCTCGCCTTCCCCTTTGACAATAAAATCTATCGGAAATTCCTTGAGAGACTCATGGGCTAAATTAGAAAAATGAGCCCCGCCGGCAACCGTAACTACCTGCGGATTAAGCATCCTGGCGATTTTAAGAACCCGGACTGCCTCATTAGAATACATTGATTCGCTATCACCGACACCAACAACATCCGGTTTTTCAATTTTTATCTGATTTTCTAAACTTTTCCATCCCATTTTCATCGGCATGCAATCAATAACTTTTACCGATATACCACTGGCACGCAGAGCCGCAGCAAGGCAAGGAAGCGATTGCGGCAGCAAAAAGTTATCATATTCATTTATAAACGGCCAATAATATCTCGGCGACCTTACAAGTAAAACTTTCATTTTTCGCATATTTAACTCCAAAAACTACTTGACATTCAGTTGAAAAACAGTCATAATTTATTAATATCAAACAACTTTTTATCTGAAAGGAAATTTATTATGGACACTCGTAATTGGCGGCCAGTTCCCAGAAAACCTAAACCTAAAGAAACAAAATAAGCATAGAGCATTTAATATTTTTATTTTGAACATTAATTTCTTCCCTATTTATATTGTACTATATATAAAAACAGCTTTAACTTAAAAAATCCTTGACTACTGGGGAAAACATTCCTGGTGGCTAACTAACAAAATCAAGATATTATCCTTTTTATTGACTTAAGCACACCGAATTTAAAATTCATTAAATGATTTAATTCTAATGCCCCGCAAAACCCGCACCCTTTACAATAAAATTCAGGCAACTGCCTTATCGCCTCTTCTATCCCCAGTTTTTGACAATTTGGCAAAATGGTGTTATTCATAAAACCATCAACCCGATCACAAGGATAGACATCTCCATCAGGGCCAATTATACAAAAAATCTGCCCAGCATAGCATTTCATCTCTTTTAAATTCGGCCAATCATAAATATATTTCAACTCCCTCATCGAATTACGTATATTTTCACATCCTCTTCCTTTTTCTAGGATAAGCTTCTTTAACGCCTTTCTAAAAACTTCTTCAGAACCTAAAAATTCATCAATTCCTTCAATGCCTTTATGCATTGATTTAACTGGCTGAAAAGCAACAATAGTCTCATATTTTTTAGCGGTCTGCAGCAAGAAATCTAAATCATTAATATTGAATTTTGTTAATGTCATCGCAAATCCAAATTTTATTTTGTTTTTCAAGCAAGCCTCAACAGATTTCATAACCTTATCAAATGACCCATCCCCTCTCAAAGAATCATGCACCTGCTTCGGTCCATCCAAACTAAACTTAACAAAATCCAGTTTTTTTAGCTTATGCGCTTTGTCGTAAAATAAAACACCGTTACAATTTAACTCCGGATAAATACCATAATCGATACAGCAGTCTAGTATTTCAGAAAAATCGTCTCTTAACAAAACATCCCCACCACTAAAAGATATGCGTTTTGTTCCCAAACCTTTCAACTGACATAAAACATCCTTTACCTGACTTAAGCCTAATTCGCTACCCCCCTTATCATAGATATTGCAATACTTACAACGCAAGGTGCATTTATTTGTCAATTGCCAACGCACAGCCAAAGGAATTCTAACATTCAAAATCCTAGATTTTAAAATAGAATAAGCACAATAAATCTTATCTTTTATCCTCATAATGAATCGTTTCCTTTTATATTAAAAACCTAAAACATATAGCTAATAAGCATAATACTAGTTGGGTTCAATATCCCCATCTTGAATCAAGACAATATCACAGGGAGATTTCTCTAAACTAGTTTTAATAACCGAAGCATTTCCTTAATTATAAAAATGATATAGTTTTATTATATCCAAAGAATTAATATCCCGAAAGATAGATTTTAGATTATCTTCAGAATTATCATATACAATAATTATCTCTTTTACCAGTCCATCTGATTTCACTTGCTTAATTCCTGCAATGCATACTAGCCGATTTCATACGCTTTTCCGCAACCATAGCATGAGAATAGCTTCTTTTTGCAGTGCTCCTTTTGTTATGTATTTGCCAATATATTTCCAAATAACTATATTTTTAAACTTTATATATTGAAAATCACAATAATTAGTGCTGATTTATAAGCAAAATAAATTTATATAATTATGATAAATTGGAGACCAGTACCACGCAAAGCAAAGCCTAAACCCCGAAGCCTAAAGACATTAAAATATTCAATACTGCGAGGAATTTTACCAATAGTCTATTCATATTATTCCTCTGTATTCTCTGGTAATTATAATTAAATATTTTTCTTTTTGGCACAACCAATTTTCTTTATAAAATTTATAAAGAGAAAAAATAGAGCCTTAAAACAACTCCGAAAATTAGCTTTAAACTCAACTCTTCTAAGTATTGATGTCACCTTGTAAAACTTCATAGAAATATTAGTACATTCTTGTTTAATTCTTTCCATCCCCACCATTTTATTTACGAATTCACGATTACCAATCAACCACCACGGCTCCGAACAAATCTCTCCATTCAATAACAATTCCTTATACAATGGAGTCCCAGGAATAGGAGAATACAAATTAAACCCTGCATAAAAAAGTTTATATTTCAAAGCGAACTCAAGTGTTCTAGAAAAAATCAATTGATCAGAATGTTTCCAATCAAAAATAAATGTTCCGTGCACAGAAATGCCTCTTTCCCTAAGTTGGTTCACTAATTCACCATAATCTACCCCTAAATTATGATGTTTATTGTACCTCTTAAGTGTTTGATTATCTATCGCTTCAAACCCAATATGCAACCAAAGACAACCACTTTTCGCCATTAAATCTAGCAGCTCCTTATCGTAAATAATTTTCGTACTAGCCTGCCCCATCCATTTTACGTTCAGTTTACAAAGTTCCCTAAGCATATTCTTGGTAACTTCCGAATCCATAGCTATATTATCATCTACAAAACAGAATAATTTTCCCCGCTCAAGTCCTTTAATCTCACGAATTAAATCTTTTATCGACCTATGAGTATAGGTGCTTTTATAAAAAGAACTTACTGCACAAAAACTACAACTATGCCGGCATCCTCTTCCAAATTCCACCAAATGATATGGTAAATACTTTTTACCTTTAAAAATATCTCTCATAGGTAAAATCCCATCTAATTCTGCACGGCCTGAACTGACATAGAACCTTTTCAACTTATTAATTTTAAGATCGCCAATTATCTTTAACCATATTTCCTCAGCTTCTCCAATAGCCACAGAATCACAATACTGAATTGCTTCTTCTGGAACCAATGACGGATGAATCCCTCCTAAAACCACCGGCACATTATACTTTTTAAATTCGCGGGAAATTTCGTAAGCTTTTTTAGCAGTAAAAATATTTACCGTTATAGCAACTAAATCTGTTTTCCTATAATAAGGAATTTTTTCCAAACCCTCATCATAAAATTCCACTTCAATATCTTTAGGGGTTAATGCAGCTAAAATCGCTATGGCAAGAGGTTGCTCCAAAAAAGATCTATGCCGCCTTCTATCTGGCTGGATTAGCATTATTTTCATAATTTACCTTAACTTTATTACTTCAAGAAAAAAATTTTTACTCCCATAATTCGTTCATAATTAAAAAGTTGTCTATTTCTTTAAGACCATTATACATTCATTTAACCGGATGGACAGCCACAATCCTATTCTTTAGAAATCTACAGCAAAAAAATATAAGTTGTCAATAGTATATTTCCCCCTATACCCTTATTCTTTTTTATACTATGCTCATCCCAATTATTTCACATTTACTCAGGATTTTTCTTTACACCAAACTTAAACCGACTGCTTTCATTTTTTTAAATTTAATAAGATTTTACAAAAACTAACAATTTACGCGCTAACTTTTCGTTTAGATATCTTAAAAAAAATAAATATAGAACCAAAAACTGAGACAAAACAAATAAACAATCCCGCATAAAAATATATAGGAATATACCTTAACACTATTTTATATTGTCCCACCCGATCAAGGACTATAAAAAGTCTATTATCTCTATTGAAAATCTCCCCCTCATTTACACTCCACCTATGCGAATAACTTTGATTAATAAACATTCCCCCCGGTTTATTAACAACAACTTGAACCTCAATCTTTGATTGATAATTTGAATATGCTTTTACGATATTCGCATCATCTAAAAACCATACTTCACCTTTATATCCAGGGTTTTTAATAAAAATAGCCTTAGTACTGGGAGATAAAAAAGCATACTGTGTTAAAACAAAATATTCCGGGATTATATTTGAAGAGAAATCTAAATACGGATCCCACACTTTAGCCCCAACAATGCCGTACCCCTTAAAAAATAATGCTAATCTTAATGGCAGTATAGAACTATCATCGGCAAGATGCATATTCATAGCCTTAACATAAGTAACATTCTTAAGGGAGAATTTATCCGTGATTTTTTGTTTATAAACATTAAAATACCCCGCATTTGCCCAACACAAATTTAGATATGTGAGAACAATTATTACTAGAGAAATAATATGATATTTTTTTGAAGATGCATTATTTTTTAAAATGATAAAAAAGTGTCCGCTGATTAAACTTATAAGAAAAACTAAAATTAAAGCATAATATTTTGATATTTCCCTAATTGACTTAAAAATTGGCAGATGCCAAAATATATAATGTAAGTCAATAATAGCGTTAGGCCCCAAAGAAAGCCAAATAAAAACAGCTAACACAAAAATCCACTTTTTTAATCGGCTAAATAGTATTACTATTGAAACCGTACATAAAAACAAGGGCAAAACCCCCATAAACATTGTTCCGGCACTAGAATCTACCGGCTTCAAAATATGTTTCAATAATAAAGGGAATGTATTAGCCTGGCTTATCCTCATGGTATAATCAAATTTTTCAGCCACAGTTTGAATATTTAAGTCATTTAATAGCGGTAAAAGTTTTGGCATAGAATATAAAAGAGCCAGAGTTATCGTTACCCCAAAAACAATGAAATATTTTTTATCAAAACATATAGTTTTTTTATTAATCATAAAAGAGTCAGACATTACAATAAAAAAAAGAAATAAAACTATTACTGGAAAATACAAACAAGATTGCATAAATAGAAATGCTAAAAAATAAGCAGAAACAAAAATAAACCTTTTGTCATTCCTAGACTTCAAAAAAGATATCATTAATAATGGCAACAGCAATGTATCTCTAGCATAAAGATAACCATTAGCTTGCATATATGCAAAAAATCCGCTCATCGAAAACACAATAGCAGAGTAAACTGCTCCAAATTTCGGTAACCTAAAGACCTTCCTCATTAAAACATACATTGACCCCGCGCCTATAACAGAAAAAAGATAGCTTGCTAAATTTAAGCCTTTAATAACTCCAAATACCAACAATACCAAAGAAAACGGATTTAAACTTATGTCTGCAGGATGACTAATCCAAGGGGACCCCCCCTCGTAAAAAGAACACCAAAAAGGAAAATGATGTGACAGTGTAATAGAATAGTGATAGAAATAAGCAAAAAAATATGTAAAATAAGTAGTATTAATATAGTTTTTCTGAACGGGAAAAAAGGCTTTATCCAAATTGAGCAATAAAGGGAGGTTGTAAATTGTAATAAGAGCAACTAATAACAGGAATATTGAAATACTATTCGCACAATGCTGTTTTTTAATCATGAACATATACCTAATTAGACTTGAAATCAACCAATTCCATTATATGAATATCTTTCCGTTCTCGATACGGAATCCGCTGACTAAAAAAATGATTGTAGATTTTAGCTAACCAATCATTACTAGCAGCGCGCTTAATCTCCCGCATTCGATTCTTTTCTTTATAACCAACAATAGAAAATTCCATTTTTACTATGCCTAAAAAAGGAACCTTTTCAGATCGCCATAAATCTATCCCTTCATCATCAAAACTATCCTGAGGCGTAGTTCTAACTAGAAAACGAAAACAATCAAATACTCCCGCTAACACACAGATATTCACCTTGGAATCATCATAGGTTAACTTGGAATAATCCACTTCGCTTTTCTCATACGAAATTTCATTAAAGAAGGAATCACCCAAAAACTCATCAGCTTTTTTAAAGAACTCTTTACTGTCAACTTTAAATAACTGATTATTTGGCAATTCCAAAATCAACTGTTTAGAATGACTCAAAAGCCACATCAGCCATTGCGAAAGATAAATTTCTGGGTTTCTTGCGAATTCTGTTTCACTTAATGGTAATACCAATGCTTTAAAAGCAATTTGAAGCTGTCTATTTTTTATAATCTCAAATCTGATCCAAAAAAATGTTTCATTATCAACTGTTTCTTCCCCGATCACACTGACTTTATATCGATCTTCTACTCCCCCATTTTCAATACCTATAATTTGATACTCAACAAATTGTCCAACAGCCCAAGGCAGAAGAGTAAAACAATCATATTTTTCAACTTCTGCAGCAAAACTATTTACGCTGAAAATTAAAAAAACTAATGAAATAATAATAAATATTTGTTTATTTTTAAACATTATTTACATTCAAATTTATACTACTCCCATTAACAAAAAGGATGATTTAAGTTAGAATAGGCTCATAAAGAAAGGAGCTTATTCTATGAAAAATATATGCGGAAGAGCGTGTATTTTCTCTTAAATTGGCCATACCTTTAATACTTTCAGGCTATTCTCAAAAAAGTATACCACAATGCTTGTGTATAACATAGATATTTCTCGGATTATTAGATGTCTATTATTTTAGATAATGTAACATATATTTTATAAAAGCTTGTATTTTAAAATAGAATTTTGTATCCTATTAAACTATGAGAATTATTTTACTAAGATTGCCAATAGCATATAATCAATCAAGTGCCTCACGGATCACTAGTCCTGGAGGATACTTGGGGGCACACCTTTATTGTGAATGGTTTGTGCGTTACCCCCCGCTCGGTCTTCTTTACCAGGCCAGCTTGTTTAAAAAACAGGGCCATGATATTTTGCTTCTTGATGGTGAATTAGCAGGGTTAACAGTCGAAAAAATACTAAAACTATGCAAGAAATTTCAGCCTGACATACTATTTTCTACTATAAACATATTTAACCCTCAAAATGAGTTTAAATCACTCAAAATACTTAAGGATAATCTTAACTGCAAGCTAATAGCTCGCGGTCATTTCCCGCGGCTTTACCCTGAACAAACAATTCTCAATAAACATATTGATTATGCTTTAACCGGAAAAGGATTTACAGCCAGCACTGAATTAATTGATAAAATAGCCAGAAATCAAGCCACAAACAATATAAAAGGAATAATATACAGGACCTCCGACGGGAAAACAGTAAAAACCGAAGATGAGAATCAATTTGACTTTAACCTATTACCGATGCCAGCAAGAGAACTTATTGACAATAATATTTATAATAGTGCATTAACATTACATGATAAATTCACAACCATGACTGCAAGCATTGGTTGTCCATATTCTTGCACATATTGTATTGATAAAACAATTAAATATCAATCAAGCAGCAATGAAAAAATAGTACTCGAGATGGAAGAGTGTCAAAATAAATATAAGATCAAAGAAATTGCATTCCTTGATTCGACATTTACTATCGATAGAAAAAAAACCATAGATTTATGTAATCTTATCATAAAAAAACGTCTTAAAGTAAAATGGGTCATCCGCACACGCGTTGATTTAGTTGATGAAGAGATAATTGACAAGCTCGTCGAAGCAGGGTGTATTAGCATACACTATGGCATTGAATCAGGAAATCAAACAATCCTCAATAATTTAAACCGAAAAATAACATTAGAGCAAATAAGAACAGCTGTCACCCTGACTGAAAAAAAAGGACTTCTTACTCTTGGATTTTTCATGATTGGGAACAAGGGAGAAACTTCTAAGACTATTGAAGACACTATTAATTTCGCCAAGGAAATACCTTTGCATTTCGCTCAATTCAATGTAGTACTTGCTTTACCTGAAACATATATGGCTGAGAATATAAAACTAAATACCGGAAGAGATCTTTGGCTAGAATCTTATTTAGGTAAAGATATACCTGCACACATGTGGAAACCACAAGAAACTGATTTATCATACGAAGAATTAACCAGCTGGTCAAAAAAAACAATGCATGCATTTTACCTAAGACCAGCATATATTTTAAAAATGCTTAAATCCAAGTTCACTTATTCAATAATAATACAGCAATTTAGAATAATTTTTCTTCTTTTAAAAATATATATAAGAAAATTATTAAAATAATCTTCTGACGATTCCTAAAATCCCCTGTCTCATATAGCCTCTATTTGTATTCTTTAAATATTCTGGTAAGTCTTTATTCTTTAAATACCATTTATATCCGCTTCTCAAGGCATCGACATTACTTTGTTTTGCTCTCCAGGATAATTGCTTATTGATTTTCTTAACAGACAAGGAAATATCTTTATCAAATATTTCATAAACCCCCTTATAAAAAGGAGATATTTTTAATTTCTCAAATACAATCAATATAAACTTAATGAAGCCCGAAGGAAAACTTATTATTTTAGCATAAGAATTTTCACCTTTAATAAAAGCAGTTAAATCATCCTTTATTGAGTTAAAATCTTCTGCTCCAATATTAAAAGTATCATTGACCTTCTCTTCCGAAGACATCAAAGCTTTGAGTATCGCATCACATAAATCATCAACACCCAAAAATTGTATCTTATTATTTCCCCTTCCTATCAAAGGTATAGCGCGCTTTTCTTCTACCCAATTAAAAAAAACACTGAATATTCCCAACCTTCCTGGTCCAATAAGCGGCGGTGCCCGAAAAATAGTTACAACCATCCCTTGTTTACGAAAGCTTTCACAATTCTGTTCAGCTAATATTTTACTTTCACAGTGAGCCCCCTTCCCTTTAAAAGGATACTCTTCACTCAAAAGTGAAAATTCAGGAATCCCATAAACCGCCGATGAAGAAATATGCACGAACCGCTTCACGCTATGCTCTTTTGATGCTTTAAGCAGACTTCTCGTCCCTTCAACATTAACAGAATAGATATCTTTTGAATCAGAAAACGGTTGTATGCCTATAGCATTAATAACATAATCTATACCCAAAAGCTCCTGCTGTAAAAAATCATAATCTCTAATATCCCCCCGAACAAACTCAACACTATCAGGAATGGACACGTTCTCCTGTGTATTATCTATGATTTTTATATCAAATCCATTTTGCAGTAAATACTCACTCACTCTGCAACCTAAAAATCCCGCACCTCCGGCAATCAATACTTTTTTATTCATAATAAACCTATTTTTTATTAAATTTTCCGTGAAAAAACAAGCTTCCAATACCAAAAAACATATCCTTTAACTTAACTGTCCTAATCACAAAAAGATGCCAAAATATCATTTTAATCCTAAAATAAAATTTCCTATGCGCTATTCTTTGCAAATCAATCAACTCCTGAGCCGTTAATTTCTCATTCACTGAAACTAATTTACTTGGATCTGGATTATAAGTGATATAATTTTCCCAATCTTTCCTGAGTTTATTATTTTTGAAAAAATCCACAAACAATCTGCTCCCGGGGAAAGGCGTGGTTATCGCAAATTTCGCGAAATCAAGTTCTAATTTATTGGCAAAATCTATAGTATTCATAATATCTTTTTTTGTTTCAGACGGAAACCCAATCATAAAAAGCCCTGTGCTTTGTATTCCTGCCTTTCTAACCAAAGAAATATTTTTTCTTATTTTTTCAAGCGGAATATTCTTATTTATTTGTCCCATTACATCTAAATTAGCTGTTTCGATTCCAAACAATAATCTACGGCAGCCAGATTCCCTCATTAATTCTAAAAGCTCCATATCAACACAATCAATACGCGTCTCGCTGATCCAAACTATTTTTTTGTTCAACTTTCTTTTTATCATACTCTGACAAAATTTTACCCCATACTCTTTATTACAAGGGAAAATGGGATCAACAAATCCAATTTGTTTGACATTATATCTGTTTATCAAAAACTCGATTTCATCAACTACCCTTTCATGATCTCTACTCCTAAATGGAACATTATTATACACCAAAGAACAATATGAACAGCTAAACGGACATCCTCTTGAAGCCAACACACTAAGCGCAGGTTTATTAATATCCATAAATGGCAAAAACCCATACTTATCAATCGGAAAACTTTCCCAGTCAGGATAAGGCAAAGCATCCAAATCAGTCAAAAACTTATTTTCAAAATTATGATTAATTTTATCATTGTCTCTAAAGGAAATAGCCTTGATTTGGCTTAAATCACCATTATTACTGATAGATTTTACTACTGAAAGAAAAGAATATTCTGATTCTCCGTGAAAGACAATATCCACATAGCCGGTCTTAAGAAATTCTTCGGCAAAAATAGATGCATGCAGATTCCCCGCTAAAACTTTTATTTGTTTATTGATACTTTTTATGCTCTGAGCGATACTTAATACATAATCAGCTGAAGGAGTCAAACAAGAAATACCTACCACTGTGGGTGAATAGTTTTTAACAGCTTCGCATATACCTTTGATTCCACTATTCTCAGCAAAATCATCAATAACCTTAAATTCTATCTGATTCTCTTTTAAAACTCCTGCAAGATAAGCCAAACCAATCGGAGGCATAGGCTGCATAAACCTTTTAAAGCCACCAAATTTATTTAAGTCCATTCCAGGATTAATAAGCAATACCTTCAAATTTTTACCTCTATTTTCTTAGAAAATCTCCAAAAAAAACTAATAATTTTACAAATCTTCTTATAAATAAATGAAGGCAGCCTAATATGCATCCTTCTTAACAAAATATTTAATTGACAAGAATATTCACATTTTATATCAATAAGTTTTTCTTCATTAAAACAAAACCCATCCCCTAAAACTATCTGCGTTATATCTGAAAACCCAGCAGCCGGAAAATTGCGCTTATGTGATATTTTGTGATGGGCATAATAATCCGTGAATTTATTTTTTTTCAATTCCAGATTAAACTTTTCCGGATTCAGATAAGCAGGAGAATACGGATCTATATCAACAACAGAATAGCTGACTTTTATAGCATTTTTAAAGCTTTTAATTTTTCTTTCAAACGCATTATTTGCTTTAGAATATTCTTCGTTATGATTTTGAAAGGGCATGCCAATGCTTAAAAAGACTTTTAAAGGAATATTATAGCTATCGCATCTACTTAAAAAGTCAAAGAACTCATCATTGCTATAAAAAAAACTTTTATTTTTCTTCCGTACGATTTCATCATGAGACTCTATTGTTATTTCTAGAAAAGATCCCTTTTCTGAACAAAAAGTATCTTTAAATAATTTTAAAAATTCATTTTCCGGCAAACTATGCAATGTAAACCCGCAGGCTATTTTAAGTTTGTTTTTGGAAATAAAGGCAAAAAGTTCATAAAAATAATCATGCTGCCCGTATACAGGATCAAAAATTATATAAACTCCATTAAATCCAAAAGTTTTCAGCTTCTTTATAGCCTCTAAAACTTTTTCCGGGGATTGATAAATTATATGTTTCCTTCCGCTGATTTTTAATTGAGAAGAGTAGCTCCCCCCGCAATAAGAGCATTCAGCAGTACAACCCTTGACTACCAGCAGAGGAAAAAACATATAGTCTTTTCCAATAAGATTTTTTGCCATAAAAAAAGGAATATCTTTGCAATGGAAAATGTGTAAAATCCGGTCTCTATACACATCATAATCAATCAAATTATCTATTGCCGCAAAATCATATTTATTTAAGTCATCACTTGTCGAGACATAATCCAATGAATTCCTGATAATTTCATTATCTTTGCGCCATGTCAAATTCGGCACTAGGTTTTTATCCGATTGATTTTTAAAGTCAAAAAGCTTAAGTAATGGCACTTCCCCGTCACCGCGAATAATTCCATCAACAAAAGGAAATTCTTCTAATATCTCAACATCAAAAATACTCGCAGTCATACCTCCCAAAACAATATAAACATTTTTATTTATTGATTTTATTTTTCGGGCTACTTCAATCACGTCATAAGACTGGTGATTCCAATGCAGGGACAAACCAACAATTATATGTTTATTCTTGGGAATATATTTATTTAAATCTATTTTTCCTTCTTTTATATACTCTACCCCTAAATGAAGTATCCTGGAACTAATACCATTTTTGTTTAAAAAAGAAGATAGAGAAAATAATCCATAGCTTATATACATGACAAACATAAAATTTCCATATAAACTATAGAAATTATTGAGTTTGGGGGTATGTATCAGCAGACAATCGATTTGTTCTAATTTTTTCAACTTATTCTACTCCCATTTTTAGCATACAAGCGATCCATAAAACTTTTTTAATATCTATTTTCTAAAACCTGACATTAAGATATTAAAACCTGCTTTAAGCATGAACCTCATATCTGAGATTGTTCTGATTTTTTTTAGCTGTCTGAATAAATAGCTCGGTCTCATATAAAATCTTACTTCCGGAGAAAATCCGGCTTTACTTTTGACTTCTTGATAAGGAATGATTTTTGATTTTTCACTATGTTCTTTATAAAGGCTTGCCCCGGGAAAAAGCAAGCAATTATTAACACTCACATAATCCACATCTAGCTCCAACATAAACTCATAAAGATTTCTGGAATTATTCACATTATCTTTATCCATTCCGGTCATAAAAAGTCCTAGGATTTCCATCCCTGCTTCTTTAGCCCATTTTGCGGCGGATTTTGACTGTTCCACAGTAATTCCCTTTTTATTAGCATCCAAAACTTCCTGCAAATTTGTCTCAAATCCAAAAGATATTTGATAACAGCCAGCCTTTTTCATCAATAACAGCAATTCTTTATCAACTAAATCAACTCGAGTGGTCGCTCTCCATAAAATATCAAAACCATTTTTTAACATATAGTTACAAATTTCAACCACAAGATCTCTATTAGCTGTAAAGGCTTGATCCCTAAAAAATATTTCCCCAATATTATATTTATCTTTCAACTCTTCTAATTCTTTAAAGATTTCTTGTTTTGGCCGATACCTTATTTCACCTAAAGTAAACAGTCCTGATGGACAAAATAAGCATTTACTGTGCGGACACCCTCTGCTTATAGTCATTGCTGTTACAGGATTTCGCTTATTAAATACAGCATATCGGTATGAATCATTATCTATTGATTCTCTATCAGGGATAGGAAGCGTATCAATATCGATCAGAACACGATCCCCTCTTATTATTTCGCCGTCTTTTTTAAAAGCAACATTATCATAATTTCTCTGTTCTACGATATTAATCACGGCTGATTCTAATTCTCCCAAAGCAACAAAATCAGCAATATCTTCATCTAAAACCACTGCGGGATCATAGGTAACCAATGGGCCGGAAAATATAATTTTAGCCTTCGCTACGTTTTTTTTAATGATTTTAGCCAAGGCCTTATCATCTTCAATACTGAAATAAGTACTGGGGATCAAAACAAAATTCGGCTGCGCTTTAATTAAAATCTCGACAACCTTATTTGGGGAAAGATGTTTGTTGCTTGCCTCAATTATTTCAGTTTGATAGCCATTTTTTTTGAGATATGAGGACAAATACATCAGATCTAAGGGTGGGAACACTATATCAGCAGTGTTATAAGAACCACTCCAATCTCTTAAAAAATGACGATGCGGAAGAAATTTATTAGATGACCCAAAAGGATCTATAAGATAAAGTTTGGTTTCTTTCAAAATATTCTTGTTAGTACTTCCTAAATTAATTACTTTACAATATTCTCAATCGAACCTATAATATTAAAAACATAAGACTTGAAATTAATTTTAACACAATTATATACCCAAAGCAACGCTTTAAATATCTTCATTTTTATGTTTTTTTTATACAAATACAATTAATTTATAAGTAATTTATGTCAAATTCCATCAAGAAAAAACTAATATTATTAGGATTGTCCAGCATTATTAGCATAATCTGTGCTGAAATATTATTACATATTTACTCTACCCCCTATTATATGTTTAACAATAACAGCACCGAATACTTTACAAATCCCAGAAACTATCATATCCCTATCAAAACTATCAATAATTCTATAATTTATGGCTTAAATTATAATAATTCGCCAGAAGGATATCGTATCTCTCCTAAAAAAAATATATCAAGTAAGAATTCCACCACCAAAGCTATCCTCGGGCTGGGAGATTCTTTTATGTATGGGCAAGGAGTAAAATATAAAGACATTTATTTAGAAATATTAAAACAGCTTTTACAAGATAATAATATTGATGCTGACATAAAAAACTGTGCCAAAAGAGGCGATAATCTAAACGATATTGTAAAAACATATGATATAGAATCATCAAAAAATTCATTTAATCTTGTTATTTATGGATTCACTCTTAACGACTTTATGGCGGACGACCAAGACCAAATTCATGGCAATAACCTGATCGATTTCAATAATGGCGGATACAAATACTGGAAGATTAGAAAATATTCCTCAATAATTAACGCTTTTTTAAATTTCCAGGAAGAGCAGCAATTAACTAAAAATACTATTTCTACTTATATAAATTCCTTTGAGGGCGAAAATGAGAAAAAGAACTTTGAAAAACTAAAAAGTTTAAATAAAAAAATCGAAGCAAAGAATAGCAGATTAATGATTGTTTTATTTCCTCTACTCTACAAACTAGACAATTATCCATTTCAAACAATTCATAGCAAGCTTAAACAATTTTGCGAAAAAGAGAATATCGCCTTTATTGATCTTTCCCCCTTATATCGTTCATATAAAGACCGGCAATTATGGGTTAACCCAACGGACCATCATCCTAATGAAATAGCGCATCAAATTGCAGCTAAAAAAATAAACTACTTCCTTCTAAAAAATAAATTACTGAATTAAAATAAATTTTTCGATTAATTGCTTTATATATTATCTAACCACAATAGAAATACTAATATATTCCATAATTTCCTGCCATTATCTACTTTCCCTTTCAAATGAACATCCAAAAGATTAACTACATATTGCTTATTTAAAAGATCATATCCCCTTAAATTTTTCGAATTAACAATATCTTTAGCGAATATTGCCAGTTCATCCTTCAACCACTTTCCAATTGGCACACTAAAACCATGCTTACGTCGATTAATCATGTGCTTCGAGAGAGAATCTGACATCACGTTTTTTAATATACACTTGCCCTTCAAATTACGTATCTTTAAACTAAGTGGCAGTGATTGAGCAAAATTAATAATCCGATTATCCAAAAACGGAACTCTCACTTCTAATGAATGATACATACTAGCCATATCGACCCTTTGCAACATACCATCCGGTAAACAAATCGTAGTATCAAAATACATGGCTTGTTCCAGATAATTATTTGTATTTGCCTCCGAATACTTTTTTTTGAAAACCAGATACGGATCATTAAGATGATTTTTTTGTTTCATTTGGCTGTAAAAAACATTAGAATATAAATCTGATTTATCATCAATACTGAAATTTTCTCTAAAAATATAGTGCGGAATAGTTTCCTTTCTTTCAAGAGCATTTAAGACGGCCTCAAACTTAGACTTTCTATTCATCCAGGAATAAGATAACGATGAATTATTGATTATACGATCAACAATCATTTTTTTTAAAAAACTAGGGACTAAGTTAAAATTATGCATCATCGAATCAGCAAAATACTGGCTATATCCTCCAAACAATTCATCAGCACCATCACCAGAAAAAACAGTCTTTACATGCTTTGCAGAAAAAGCTGAAATAGAAAGCATATTAATAAACGAAGGTTCCCCCACAGGAATATCCAAACTTTCTGAAAAATCATCAACCAGTTTATTTAAATTTTCATTAACGACCATCTCATAATAATCAAACTGAAACCTATTAGCAATATTCCTTGAATACTCTCGTTCATCAAAAGATTCTTCCGCAAACCCAAGACTAAATGATTTAATATTTTTACCTTGTTTAGAAAGAAAATATGCTATTGTCGATGAGTCCAGGCCTCCGCTTAAAAATATTCCTGGTGAATGATCAGCATTAATCTGTGTTGCCATAACTTCATTAAATAATACTTTAAATTCATTGCTATAATCATCCAAAGTTTTCTTTTTACTGTCTTTATTTTTATACCTAAATTCCCAAAACTTTTCAATCTTTAAGCCATTATTATCACAAACCAAAAAATGTCCAGGTAAAAGCTTTCTTATTGAAGAAATCGGAGTATATTCAAGCGGAAAATAATTATACGAAAAATAATGATTGCATGCTCTAATATCTAACTCCTTAGATATTTCGTTATTTAATAATAACGACTTTAGAGTCGAAGAAAACACAATCCCCCCATTAATCTCGCTATAATACAATGGTTTAATCCCAATTCTATCCCTAACAAGTATAAGTCTATTCAAGCTACTATCAAATAAAGCTAAAGAAAACATTCCATTTAGTTTACTAATAAAATCAAGCCCAAATTCTTCATATAAATGGATTATACACTCAACATCATTATTAAAATTAAATTTATGTCCCTTACTAATCAAGGTATTTATAAAATCCTTAGAATTATATATTTCCCCATTAAATACAAGAAAAATAGTAGCATCTTCATTTCTCAAGCATAATTGTCTTTCTCCATCTACAATCGAAAGTCGCCGCATCCCTAATCCAACATTTCGATAAACCTTAATGATTTCATCATCAGGGCCTCTTCTATACAAACTTTGACAAATATCATAAATAGTTTTTTCGTTGACCCGCTTATCCGTTGAATAAAAAAATTTACCACAAATTCCACACATGACTTTTTCCTTAAATATTATTTATTAACTCTGTAATATTTTAAAAACAAATTTTGACGTTTAAAAAACTCATTAAAAATAGGCTCATAATTTTCTTCTAAGTGCTCAATCAACCATTTAGAATTTTCATTCAATGCCCAATCAGGAGCATAAAAAACCCAGATACCATCAGCTGGGGCCCCGGCAAAATTATATTTTTCAAAACTAAAATCCTCTGAAAATCGCGCAATATCATCAAACTGCAAACAAATAAATCTATTATTTTCAAATATAAAATCAGTTTCCCATTTTTTATCAAACAACATTCCTTTATCATCATCTATTCTACCCATAATATCCAAGTCGTCATTTTTTAGATAATAAAAAATACCCGCCATCATTTCAGCCGGAGCAAAAACAACAATATCATTATTTTTCAACTTATCTTTTAGAAAATAAGTTGCCTCTTTAAAACCTTCTTTAAATTGAGGATTGTAAATATTATTTAATGAACCGATCGATAGAAAGGAAACCGCAACTAAAATAATGACACAACCTTTACGAAAGCCCGCTATAAAATGAGCCAAAAGCAAATAAAACGCCGGCAATGAATAGATTACATATCTCGGCCAATAAATCGGCTGAATAAAATAAGAATATGTTAAAATTAAGATTAAAGGCAACAGCAACCATACCAACAATACATTCTTTATCTTATTTTTATTACAAAACAGCTCTGAAACAAAAATAGAAAAGTAAATAGATGTAAGCACCCATGGCATAATCATTCTCGCATAAGACAGTTTATACCCTTCCCCACCATGTACTAACTGTCGTCCGCCGCAACTAAAAACCTCAAAAAATTTAGCTATATCAAGCAATGAAACAGGAAGAAAATTAACACTAAATTTATCAGGAGTAAATAATCCCACATAATAAAACCAGGGAAACAAAACACATCCTATAGCAATTAATAGAATATTCCATTTAATATCTACCTTTCTATTATTTAAAAATAGATGGCAAATTTTTTCTGTAAAAACATAAAAAATCCCCACGGGGTGAGAGCATAAAATTAAAATATTAGTAAAGAAAATATAGAAATAATACTTTGTCTTTTTTTTAGTATGTATTTTTAGCATTAACAGGAAGGATATTAAACACAAAAAAACCAAAAGAGAAGAAACACCTTTTCCTTGACGAGAAAAATAAACATGAAAAACAGATAAGCATAAAATATAAGCAGCTACTAATCCGGTTTTTCTGTCCCATAGCATCCTTCCAATTCTATACATTAAAATAATTGAAAGAGAGCCTAACACAGCTGGAAGCAACCGAACGAAGAATTCATCCATCCCAAAAACATTCAGCCAAATCCTTGATAACAGAAGATAAACTGGCCTATAAAAATCTGTGAATTGAAAAACAGACAACAAGTCTTTTTTTGCAAAACAAACAACTTTCGCTTCATTGATCCATAGGCTTAAATCAGCAAGCTTATAAACACGGAGCATGAATCCAATTAAAACTATTATAGCCAGCTTTATTTTAGTTTTTCGCATTATTCTTTATATTCTACCTTTTATTCTTACTTTATTATAATATCCTTTTAAAATCCAAATCCATAATTCCATAACAAATTAAGTCTTATTCTATTCATGCAGGAGCAATGACAATTCGATAAATCCAATTTGCTTAATTGTTTAATTTTAAGTCTAATGGATTTTAAATCTTCTTTTAGATCAATTACTCCATTACTTTCTTTATCATTTAAAAAGGAGTGATGATTACAAGCATACATCTTGCCCTCAGGAGTAACTCTAAAAGCAATTTTTCCAGAAGCACATTGCAATTTACTTAAATCAGCGCGTTGGGCTAAAAATTTTAAAGAGCTTAGTGAATGTGATATAGCTTTAGAATATTTCTTAGACTTTTTAAGTAGAATAATATTTTTGATTGCCTGTTTATATTCAGCATTTGACAGAGAAAGATTATTTACCTCCTTGCTCCCCAGACAATTCCTGTTAAGCATTTGAAAAGAAAGCATAATATTGTTTTTTATACAGAAAGACAAAATGCTTTCTATTTTATTCATATTAATTCTATGAATAGTTGTTGTGATTTTCACCTTGATTTTTAATAATTTCGCGGACTCAAGAGCAGACAGCATATGATTAAAAGCACCTCTTCCGCGTATCTTATCGTGAATTTCTTCCAATCCATCCAGGCTTAGGTTCAACAGATCTATATTGCCACATTTTCCAAGCATCTCCGGAGAAAAAGATCCGTTAGAATTAACACAAACAAACAAATTATGTTTTTTAGCGGCAGCAATTATCTCAGGCAAATCATTTCTAAGAAAAGGCTCTCCTCCCGTAAAAATAATCCACTTTAGTCCCAACTTTACTAATTTAGCTATTCTCAACTTTATATCATCACAGGAAAGCTCGGACCTTTGATTTTCGTAAATTTTACAATAAGGACATCTGTAGTTGCATTTATAAGTTAATGGCCAATTTACAAAAATTGGCCTGAAATTATTAAAAATTCTAGCACCTAAAATATTAAAGAAAATGTCTGCCTTTTGGGTACTTTTCACAATAGGATTCAGCATTATTCATATCCTTCTTCATTGAGTTACATGATCTTGAGACATTGTTTCTTGGTTAATTTTTTTCAAAATAAAACAATCTATTGCAATAAACGATTCAACCGAAGTTTGATTATCATCTTCCCAGCAAGACAAACGAGAACCAATCCAAAATTTAACACTTAATATTCCCTTGGATAGCTGCCAATAAGGATTGCCACTAATACAGCGATATTCCCAACGTCCCTGGCCTGGATCAAGATACCACCTTGGCTCAGAAAAAACATTTGCCTCAAATCGCTTTCCCTTGATATCCTTGGCTTTAAAAAAAACAAAGGGAGTAAACTCTTGCCAGCAATGGTAAAGACTGATATATAATTGATAATACCCATCTTCAGGCACTATTAGATCTATTTGCGCAATCTTGCCTGAAACGTTTGTAGATATTACTTTTTTTCCTTCTATTGTCTGTTTGTCCCAGTTTCCGCTACAATTTTCAACCGGAAAATTATAAGAGTCCTGTTCTGCCTTTAACGCTTTACCGCTGAAAAGTACCAAAACAAAGCCGCAAATTATTATAATTTTAAAAATTCTTTTAAACATAGTTTGGCAACTCCGGATATGCATTATTCATCGGCATTTGCCATGACATTGCCAGATCGCTTAGTTTCTCTCCGCGGAGTTCTATCCGGGACTGTCTCAATTGCCCAAGTCCCTGCTGATGAGCAAGGCGTAAGTGTTTTATATACCAAGGAACACCCAAATCATTATCTTTGGGCTGAGGCATCCAACCTTTGGTTATTAAACGAGTTGCTGTCGCATCAGTAGCTACTGGATCATACCCAGCAATAACCAGGCAACCATTGATTCTTTGGATTAAATCCACTGATTTACCGCCAAATGATCTAACCACTCCTTCACCTTCCATTCCATAAGCACCGCTAATAACCGTCAGGGCCGGCTTTATTCCTTTATTAATATCGACAATCACCTGATTTATTCCGGCATCATGCAATTTAGCTCTCGGCTCTCCATAGATAACAGAAGGCATGATTCCCATAAAATTTTTCATTCCAAAGGTAACTGCCATCGGCCAATGATGAGTCTTAAGCACTGCTATGGATATAACCACATCCGCTTTTTTAACAATATCCGGGATTGCCAGCCAATCAAGCTTGCTTTGAGATGGAACATAAATAAATGATTTTGTATATTCGCGCAAATTAACCAGAGAAACCTTATCTCCGTATTTTTTATTGATACGCTCAATTAACTTTTTTACTTGAGCACCTTCAACATTCTTTTTACCCTGCCAGATAATATTAAGCGGCCGCTCAAACCATTCCCCAATAATCACATGTTTCGCGCCGGCATTAACACACTCGCGGGCAACGGAAGCAACAACTTCCGGATGCGGAATTTCACCAGCGGTAACCGGATCATGACCCATCAAGCCTCCGGCAATATAATTTGGTTTAATAAAAACCATTTGCCCTGGCTTAACAACTTTTCCAATTCCGCCAATTATCGCCAAAGCTTGTTCCGTTGCTTTTCTAATATCATTATCCTTAATTACACCGACGATGCTTGGAGTAATTATTTTTTCTTTAGCATAAATATATTCAGGAAAAAGAGACTGCGCCGCCACTACTGCGCCCCAGCTTATGCTATTTTTAATAAACTCTCTGCGGGTAATTTTTTTCATGAAAATCCGTCTGGTTTATAGCGTTTTTTTCTTAGTTCCGGCAAATAATCATGTATTTCTTTAAGAGCCTTAATCGTATTTTTATTAAATAGCAACATGTATATAAATCGGGGTAATTCGTAAATAAATAAACCACTTATCAGCATAAAAACATGCCGCCAATCAGCGTTTTTAATCAGCATAAAGTATCGATTGCGAAAAGAAAGATATTGTTTGAATTTATTAATATAGGCTGAACTCTCCCGGTAATGATAGGCAATCGCATCCGGCACATACATTGCCTTCCATCCGCGAATCCGCGCTCGCCAGGCTAAATCAAAATCTTCGACTAAAAAGAAAAACTTTTCATCAAAAAACTCATCCTGATAACGAATTTGAGCAAGTAGTTCTTTTTTATAAACAGCAGCCGCGGCACAGGGCCCAAAGATCTCTCTTGGCTTATCAAATTTATTACTATCAGCCTTATTTTCTTGAATATTATACAAACGCATCAGCAAAGATAAGCGCAAGCCAAGCCCATCTATTGTCTTTCGATCAAATCGTAGCAACTTGCCCTGAACCATACCAATCTGCTTATTAGTTTCAAGGCAACCAATTAAACTTTTCAAATATCCTTTTCCCAAAATTACATCGCTATTTAAGGTAAAAATATACTTTCCTTGCGCTTTTAGAATCGCTTGATTATTCGCCAAGCAAAATCCAGTATTGGTTTGATTCTTAATCAAAATTATCCGATTAGTAAAACCTTCTAATATTTGTAATGTATTGTCTGATGATCCATTATCAATAACAATTATCTCCATATCATCTATTTGCTGCGAAAATACTGATTCCAGACAATCATTAATAAATCTTTGGGAATTCCAGGTAACGATAATTACGCTTAAACGCATTGATTATCCTTAAATTAGGTATTAATTAAATTATAGCCTATTCAAAACAGCCCCAGGGTTTAAATTCCACAGCATTGATGCTTCGACTCTGTCTGCGCAGCCACAACTACATCTTTGTTTCGAAAATTTTATTTTTTCTAAAATTTGTTTTACTTGCTCATAAGTTTTATTTTTCAGGGCAATCCTAAAATGATTTGCCGCTATTCCGGATTCTCCGCAAGTAATTAAAAAACCATCAGGAGTAACTCGAAAAGTAATTTTCCCAGAAGCACAAGCCATCAGAGGTAATTTTGGTAAGGAACGAAAATATTTTAAAGCCGGCAATGGATTGGCGATTATATTTTTATACTTACCCTTTTTTTTGTATTCGCAAAGTTGTTTTATAACTTTAATTAATTTATGATTTTCCGGCAAAAGCGGATTCTTTTCAACTGATCCCAGACAATAATCAGTAAGTATTTGAAATTTAACTTTAGCTTGCAGATTTGCACCCGAATCTAAGATATAATCTATATTTTCAAGATTAAGCTTATTGAGCGTAGTTGTAAATCTTAACTTTATTTTATGTTGCTTAGCAAGTTCAGCGCTTTCCATTACCTGCTCAAAACTACCTGTCCCGCGGATCGCATTATGCGTCTGTTTATTGCCTTCCAAACTAATATTCAAGCAGTCGACTAAACCTAATTGTCCGATAAAATCTCTAATTCTAGATCCGTTTGAATTTACATAAACAATCATTCTTTTTTGTTTAGCATAATTAATTATTTCAATTATATCTTTCCGTAAAAACGGTTCTCCGCCAGTAAAAATCAGCATTTTCGTGCCGAGTCTTTTGAAATTATCAATTAATAACTTCACTTCTGCAGTATTGAGTTCAACAGTTTTCTTGATTGGCAAAAGACAATATTTACATTGCTTATTGCATTGATAGGTCAGTGCCCACCCGACAATAACCGGGATACTCTGTTTCAGCAGTTTTGCCTTGGCAATCATTAATCCAATATATATTTTTTCTTTTAATCTCATATTTTATTTCTGGTTAAGGGCTAAAGCCTCTCTCTCTCCTAGCTAGTCAAAGAATCTTCCAGTTTTTTTCGCGCTTTAGCAATATCATTTCGGCTATTTTCATTAAAAGCATAGAATTTTTTATCGTCTTTTGATCGATCTTCCTGGGTAAATATCATTTCAAACAGAGCGAACAGCTTACGTTTAAATTCTTTAAAAGACTTTAATTCAAGTAAAGCCTTTATTAGGAATTTCGGTCTAACATAATACGACAAGTAAGCCTGTTTAGCTAATTTATCAATCTGTTCATTGGTTAAACTCGTCCAAGGCCGCTCTAGCTGACGGTCAACTTCTTTGCCCAATATCCAATCTTTCCAATAATCCTTTTTGGTCTTAGCCACAAGCTCTTGCCAAAGAGAGGTCAGCGGTTTTGCCAGACACTTAGAAAACTGCACATAGTCCAGATCCAAACTCTTAGCGAATTTAACTGTTTCTTTAATTGTCTCTTCCGTATCATTCGGCGCGCCGATCAAAAAAAACCCTAAAGTTTTTATTCCGATTTTCTTGCACCAGCTGATTGTCTCCACAACTTGAGCCAGTGTCTGCTTCTTATTGACAATATCTAAAATTTCCTGTGAACCAGACTCTATGCCGAAATATATTCTCCGGCAACCTGTTTTATACATAATCGCCAGAAGTTCAGGGTCAACCGTATCGATCCGGGAACGACAGGCCCAGATAATATCAATATTTTTTTGTTTTAATAAAGCGCAGATATCGAGCACTCGTTTTCGATTGCCGGTAAACTCATAGTCGAAAATATCTATTTCCTTTATCCCATATTTATCATAACACTCCTCTATCTCCTGAACAACATTTTCTGCCGAACGAGGATTAAACGGGCTCTTTCCAGCTTCACAAAAGTTACATTTAAATGGACAGCCCAAAGAGGTAACCATTACGCTAAAATTCCGCCTTTCAGTGGGGAACTCAGCATACAACTCATTTGGCAATAAATGTCTTGCCGGTTTGGGAAACAAATCAAAATCAATAGCTTGCGGATGATCAGTTTTAATTATTTTCCCGTCTTTTTTGTAAACCAGCCCGGGAACATTGGCAAAATTATTGGTTTTGTTCTGTATTTCTTTTAACAGTGCAGGCACTGTATAGTAAGCATGTTCAATAATCCCAAAATCAATTTCCAGATGAGAAATTGATTCTTCAGGATAAACCCGCAAATTATAACCGCCTACCATTACAGGCACATTTATCTGTTTTTTAAGGAATTTTATCCATTCTAAGGTATCAGGAAACATATACGTAGTCATCATAAAACCCATAATATCGGGTTTAAATATTTGCAATAAGCGCAGAGTCTCTTGCTGTGACAACTGCAATGTCCTGGCATCAATGATAATCACTTCATGTCCTGCTTGCTCAGCTATTGCCGCTACCCAAGCCAAGCTCAAAGGAGGAAATAAACCGAAATATTTCTGACCAATACGCACATTCTCTTCATGCACCTTATATTTAAAAGGATTAAAAACTAAAGCCAGTTTCATTAGTTCCTCTCTTTATCTTTCCTTGAAATTTACAATTTATTTAGGTTATTTGATTGTTAATAAATCTTAAATGTACTCTTTCGAAGATACAATCGATACCGCTACATCATCGATTAAAACATCCGGCAAAGGACTTCCCTGCGCGCGGTTAATTACAAACAATACAGAAATAGCTCTTACTTTTTCCGGTATATCTATGTCTATTTTTAATTGTTTCCATATCCGAGTTCTCTCTCCGGATATTTTTGCCAGATTTATCCATTCGCCTTTTTGAGCCAAACCAATGATTGTAAAGTCAATCACGCTACCTTTATACCAACAAGATGCCTCGATTTTTGAACTAGGCTCGACCCCGAGCCAATGTTCGGTTTCTTTAAAATCATAAGGATTACCAATAATATACTGCTCCATATTTTTAGTATAATGCAATCGATTAGTCGGATAGAGTGATCTAATCCTCAGACTATATGGGGCTGAATGAACATCATCTTCCTCTAGACTTACTTTACTTTTTGAATCTTTAAATGTCTGCCCGCCATCGGAAGTAACCCAATGTCTTAATTTTTCAGAAAAATCGCCATTTTTTAAAACATTACCCTTTGACCAATCAACTCTCTCGATTTTAGAGTTAATACCACTTTGGCTATTATATATCGGTGATTTTAAAAAAACAGCAAAAAAACAATAAATAATCCAAAACAAAGTAAATATACTAATCGCGATAATCAATAGCCAGTGCAAAATTTTCACTTCATTTGTTTCATTACTGGTTTCTTTACTATCCTGAGGTTTTTCTTCCTCAAAAAACAGCTTTAGGATTTTTTTAGCACTAATCTTTTTCATTCCCTACCCCTAAATTTTTATTCTAAGCTTAAGCCTGCGCTTATAAAGTCTGACTATTCCTAATTATGCTAAAAGCAGTTAATTGATTTTTAGTCTATCTTAGCGCCTCCGACTAAAGGATTCTCCAGTAAAATCGCCACAATATTATCATTTTTTAACTTTATGCTGGAGACTAAAGTTAAATTATATTGGCTGATTTTTTTTAACAATTCCCGCGGATCTTTATCAACAATTAGTATATATTCTGACTGCGCTATTGCTCTATCAATATTTATACTGAGAAATTCATCAGGTGAAATCGTAAGTTCGCTATTACTAAAATTATTATGCGCCAAAAAATACTTGAACAATTTTACCAAATAATCAAAGTTAGGTGAAGAATCGGTATACAGGTAAAGAACATGGATTTTTTCTTTGGCTACCACCTTATCTTCCATAGTTTTAAGCATATCTTTTATTGAATGAACTTTTTGATTATATTCAGCGTCAGCATAGTTCCCCCAAAAAGAAGTTAGCGTGAACATTAATGCGCCTCCAATCAAAAAATAATAAAGAGCATTTCTCTTCGCCCTTTGCTCCTTGATATTATTAAAAGCCAATGCACTCATTAAAGCTAGTGCCGGTAAGACTGGGATCATATAACGCGAGCGAGTTATTCCAGCAGCAAAAGACAAAATAAGTATTGGACCTAATAACCAAAATATTAGAAATTTTTTAAATCTAAATCTGCCCTTTAAAAAATCAATTAAGTACCTGCCCTGCAAAAAGAATTTAGTAAAAAGAATGTATTCCATAAGAGCAGTAAAAGAAACTGCAATATATGTAGATAATCCCGATATTTGAGCTTCCTTTGTAATTGCAATACAATAAAGGTTATACATCCTATTCAAGTCAAGGGAAGTCAATACCCAATATAAAAACAAAGCTAAGAATATACAAAAGGAAACAACAATATTGATTAATACAGTTTTAAATCCTGATTTAGAAGATCGAGCTGCCGCCAGTGCATTCCAAATATAAACCAATAGAGGCGGTAAAATATAAATAAACGCTGTCCACTTAATCAACATGCTTAGCCCAAAAGCAAGCCCAAATAAAAAACTGCGCTTGAAGTTAGTAAAATTATCCGTGCATATTAAAAAGTATAAACTCAAGCAAACAAATGCTCCTACGGCAAACTCCATCGAATAATATCTTGAATAAATCGAGATATCGTAATTAAAAATAAACAATATATACACAGCCAGCAATGCCACACTATTATTTTTTATAATTTTTCTCGCCAAAAGAAAAAAGGAACTCAAAAAAATGGCTAAATATATAAAATTCGCGTAAACACAAGTTATATAGCTAAACCGCCCAGCAATAACACATAAAAAACTCGATACAAGGAAATAAATAGGCGGATATATGTAAGGTGAAGGGGAAAATTGTCTTTGAGATAATATTTCATAAAAATGAGAACAAACACCCATTTTTATAGCTTCCTGATAAAGAAGAAAATCTCCTTTAACATTCAGAATAATAATATCTGTAATTATATATAATAGAAAAATCCCGATTAAACTGATAAATATGTAATGTTTTTTTAAAAAATTCATAAATAATCCCTAAATCACAACAAGAAATAACTGTACAATATTACTTCATTAGCTATTAAAAAATGTTTCCGTTTTTTCTCTATCGTCCTAGCGCAGCGATCGTCTCTCATCCTTCTGTTTTCTGTCAACCTATTTCAGGATATCACACTTTCCCTAACCGCTAATCGCTATACGCTATCCGCTGCTTTTGTGTCATTTTAAGTTTAAAAATTTTATTTCCAATAAAAATCTTCTAAAGGCTTTTCTAATAAATCCCCACAATCCGTAACGCCTGAGAATTGCTAGTGTCCATTTTAAAAGATTATGTTCTCTAATTTTCTTCATCAGATATAAATGATCACGGACAAGCAAAGCTTGCTGTTTAATATTTTCTATTTGCTTATGATTGTAGTTTGGATAGCTTACCATGGCAAAATTACCCCCATCATAATCAGAAAAATCAGATTGCGCACGCAATAAATTATTCTCTTTGGCTGTTTGATAAAAAGGGGTTCCCGGCTGAGGAGTACAAATAGAAAGCTGTAATCCATCTAAAAGATCCTGTTTTATCAATGTTTCCATAAACCTAATGGTTTTAATATCTTCAGAATAATCCGAGCCAAAAGCGCCAAAAGTAAATGTTCCGTATGTGGTTAAGCAGATCTTCTTAGCGGTTAATAATATATTCTGAATATGGTTTAAATCCATTGGCTTATTTATCGCCTGCATAACTTTTTCACTTGCCGTCTCGATCCCAATTCTTATTTTATAATATCCGGCATTTTTCATTGCCCGCAGCACTTGTTCATCTAAGAAGCGCACATCACACATTGCCTCATAATGCAAATTATTCAGCCCGGCGGCTATAATCCCCTTGCTTAATTCTAAAATAAATTCCCGATTGCCATTGTGCACTTCTTCATCAAAGAAAACTCCCTCCATTTGCGGATATTTTTCTTTCAGATAGGCGATCTCTTTAACAATATCATCAATATTACGCTTACGCCAATTCGAACAATTATAATAAACATGCCTGGCTACACAGAAATTACATGAACCCGGACAACCGCGAGACGCGTACATTTGAATTTCCTTAAATTCAGAACTGGGTTCTCCGGGGCATGCATAATCTATCCGACTGACATCATCATCTTCTGGCCAAGGCAAGGAATTTATCTCAAGTAAGTCTCTTCGCTTATTAGGATAAAGCCCTAATATCTGTGCTTGATCAGAGTTCTGAATCAATTCAAGAACCGTGAACTCATATTCACCAATACAGACATTATCCACCCCCTGGTCAATAAGCTGCTGGGGAAAAGCACTTGCATGCTGCCCAACAAAAATAACTCGACTTAAGCATGATTTTTTAATCTCTAGAGCCAACTCTAAATTTTCATCAATCATTCGCGTAGCGCTTTCGATTATCAAAATATCCGGATTTAGATTTTTGATCAACGCAGAGTAATCTTTTTTATTAAGCTTCATCAAACATCCATCAATAAGCTTTACTTCATGATTAGTTTCTCTTTTGAGTAAACTAGACAGATAGGCAAGTTCCCAAGGATAATAAGCAAACCAGTGCGATTTCTCTTTAACGCCTTCAGACCATCGGCTTGGTGAATGAATTATATAATGTCCGTTTTTATCAATTCCAATTGAATTAGCAATAACTACTTTCATATTCCCCTAACTGAGGTTAACAAATCATTTGAGATTTTTTCCAAAGAGTATTTTTCCAATACTGTTTTTCTCGCTTTTTTACCCATAGTCTGTCTAAGTTTCTTATCTTTGATCAGAATTTGCAATTTTTCAACAAAATCATCCTGGGTTATTGCCAACATTCCATTTTGGCCATCGATAATAACCCTTTGCGCCTCTCCCAAACAACTGGCAATAAAAGGTTTTTCCATGGACATATACTCAAACATCCGCGTAGGACTTTTCGCTAGGTTGAATTTAGTATTTTGAGTCAAAGGCATAACCCCAATATCTATATTATCAAGATATCCAGGAATTTGTTCTGGCGCTATCCACCCATTGATTTTAATCAAATTGCTGTTTACTTGGGCAATGTATTGTTTTACTTCCTGATCATAAATCCCCGCACCGATAATTTCCAATTTAATCCCCGAGTTTTTCTGGCTTAGAATCATAAAACAATCAATTAAAAAACATAGATTTTCCACATTATCCCGGCGATGGATAGTCCCAATCCAGGACAAAACAAGGTCAGTTTTTTCAATCATCAGCTTTTTGGGCTTAAATATCTCTGTATCCACTCCTGTGGGCAGATAAATTGAATTCTTATTATACCGGGATAAAAAATTTACTAAAAATTTGCTTGCGCCAATACACAAACAACTCCTCCTGGCAATAAAACTCATTGCCACATATGCTATGGATTTAGGAATTTTATTAAAATGATATTCTATATTTTCCCTTGCTTCCCAATCATCTAAATCCAAAATAAGCTTTCTTTTAAATAGCAAGTTTAGTAATAACGGCGCAAGCGAGTGATAATTACAACGCTGTAAAACTAAAACAGTATCTTTTGATTTAAGATATTTAAACGCCTTTAAGTTATATAAAAGTTTATCTAGTCTAGACATTTGCCCTTCTTCTTTACCGCTTTTTGCCCCTAAATTATCCGCAAAAGAAAATATCTCTGTTTCAATCCCTGCTTTATTTAGATACCGGGCAAACCCGTAACAGCGAACTCTCACTGCTGGCATTTCTTTACTTTCTCGAGTAATAAATATTATTTTCATATTATAGTTCAGCTTTTAGCGTATAGCGATTAGCGTTTAGTTTCTACCTTTTTCTAATTCCTAATTCCTGTAAACTTTATAAACTTTCAACTTTATTAATTTTACAAACTGTTTTAGTTTTGATAACCACTTTATCGAAGGCTGTCAGGAATCAATCATTTTGGCTCATTCTCGTCCCGCATCGTGCGGGACTCCGAGGATGAATCTCTGATTTTGCCAGTCCTACCAAAATCAGGCTTCAAACCCGCCTAAATAATTATTCCTGCCCTTTATAGTTTATCGCTTTTAGCTTGCAACCTTGTGTCCGCTACTTTTTCGTCTTTTCATCCTTGAGCCCTAGTGTCTTTGTGTCCTGCTGCCTTCTTTATTTTTCATAAATATTAAATATTCTTTAAGCTTATCTTTACTCTCCCATTGCTCTAAATCCATATATTCCACCTCTGATACCGGGAGTATAAGATACTGTTTTTTATCCATATGCGCAATATTCTGCAAATTATTATCTTCCAAAAAACTAAAATTTTTCTGCGGCAATTTGCTTTGCATAACAATCGCGCTATGATAACCTTTATCTTGTTTTTGGAGATAAATCAAAGAATTAGCATCTGCATTTTCCTGAAGCCACCAGCTTACTTCCGTGACTGATTGAGGAATCTTTGGTCTTTGAAAAAATCCAGTTACTAATGAAACACTACATATAATACTTACTATAATCAATCCGTATACTTTATGGTTTAATCTTAACTTTCTTAAAACAAAGAATAAACCAAAAATTAAATAAGGAATAAGCAATGCCCAAATAAATAAGATTCCCTGGTCTACAATCAATATCTCTTTGCGAAAAACATGCACACTGAGGATTAATATTGTTGCAGTTATGCAAAAAATATAGGGATATCGCTCTTTTTTATTTGGAGCAAAAATCACTCCAATAAAGCTAAGACAAAATATTATTGATCCTGGCTTTAAAAATAAATCGCTTAATATTCCCTGCATACTTCTTCCTGCTAGAAATAAAAAAGTATACACACTATCAGGATTATGAAAATTCTTATACCATAACCAGGCTTGCCCATAATTGTTCTCAATTACCTGAGTCCATATCAATGGCAATAAACAAGCTATGCTCAAAAATAAAATCCCATTAAAAAGATTTTGTTTTAGAGTTTTATGTTTCTTTAAAAAAATAGATGAAAATAAAACTGGAACTAGTATCCATCCTAGATAACTATAACCGCAGGCAATCAGACAGAATATTGCCGATATAAGATATTTATCAATAAATAACATCCATAAACAAAAAAATAAAAAACCAATACATATGGCATCAGGCATACTAATAATGCTTACAATAATATGCATATAATAACTATATAAAAGCAATCCGGAAAACAATGCAATTTTACTATTAAATACTTTTTTTACTAAATAATAATAAGGAATCAATGAAAGACTAGAAATAAGGGCAACTAAAAATCTGGGGCTTAGAATCTGTTCAGAGCCTAATTTCACTGCCCCAGCGATACTATACAAGAAAAATGGCAACTGCTGATAATATACATTATTAAGCAAAGCCTGATCAGTTAAAACATGCAAAGAAGTCATAATATTCAGCATCGGTGCCTGCCCAAAGATATTATCTGAACTTATTAAAAAGGCAAACCTTATTAAAAAAGCATCAATAAATAAACATATTGCGACAATTAAATGATTCTTTAATAAAATACTGTAAATAGGATTAAGTTCTAGTTTTCGGCTCATAATATTTCCCGATTAATGCTGCGATTTTAATCATATGTTTACTGTTTAGTGGATGATATATAGGCAAATATAGATTACCCTGCTCAAGAGCCAAACTATTCGGACAATCAGCGGCAAATGGTTCAAATTCTCTAATATAAGCGCATGCCTGCACAAATCCGGGGCTTATATCTATTCCCTTATCAAATAAGAAATCAATCAGACCTTGGCGGTTTTTAACCATAATTACATAGTTTAAATAAATACACTTAATCCCTGTTTGAGATTTACAGATTACAATATCTTTGACTGTTGATAACTTTTCATTTAAAACCAATGCATTATTAATTTTATCCTGATTTAATTTATCCAATTTTTTAAGCTGTAATAAACCTAATCCTGCTTGTGCTGGTGAAAACAATCTATCAATTTTTTTTAATTTACTTCTGCTCAATAATTTAACTTTGAGCTTTTTATCTATACTTTTATGCTTCTGTACTCCCATTAATTTTAAAACAGGATAAACCAATAAAGGAAATATAGGCGGTTTTGTAACAGAAGCAAGGATCATTGCCTTAAAAAATCTTTTCATCAGTTCTATTTTAGAAATTGGCTTAAAGTGACTGCTTATTTTTTTTATTTCATCAGCAAGTTTTAAATCATTAGTAACCAGCATTGATCCGCCTAATGTATTAATATTTTTAAACATATTAAAGCTAAAATAAGCAATCTTACCAAAGCAGCCTATTTTTTTATCTTTATACTCTGCCCCGCATGCCTGAGCAGCATCTTCAATCACCGCAATACCATGCTTATCAGCCAGCATAATTATAGAATCTATATCACATGGATTGCCATGCATATGTGTCATTAAAATAAATTTTGTGCTTTTAGTAATTTCTTGTTCAATTAATTCAGGAATCATATTACCATCGCACAAACTTATATCAATAAAAACAGGCTTAAGCCCTTGAGCTATAATAACATCAATTACCTCTGTCACTGTATAACTAGGCACAATAATCTGATCATCAGCTTTAGCTCCTAAAGCCTGCAATGCCAAACTCAATGCTGTCTTTGCACAAGAAACAGCAATAGCATGATCAATATTAATATAGTCGGCAAACTGATTTTGAAAATCCAAAATTAGACCATTACCTGCCTTACGGCTTATAGCCAAATTCCCCAGGAAATTTATCATCATTGGGCTTGTAAAATTAATCGTTCCCCTGCAGATTTTATTTATCATTTTTAACTTTCTTAATATCATAAATATAATACGGTGCATTTTTATGTTTAAGTGTAAATAAAAAATTCCGTCTTTGCTGTGGAATATTTTCAATATTTAGTTTTAAAATACCAGCTAAATCACCATAAGGTGAATACACTAATGTTTCTATATTATTGTTTTCAATCATTTTAAAAAACTTTTCTTGATCAATTACATAATCATTATTCTCATCTATCATTACAGGCATTAAGCTAAAATAGATCGGATCAATTCTACTTAAAACCTTTATCGGTTCTCTAAACTTTTCATCTCCACAATGGTCGATCATAATATTTGATCCCAAATTTCGATTTTCTTTCAAATAAAAAGCTGTATTTTTAGCGAATTCCGGAGCAAACAATGAACTTCCTAAAACTTGACTTCCAATAGGGATAATCATTGTCCACAATAGAATTAATACAGTCCATCGGGGAATTCTCGAATCGATTTTCTCAATTACTTTCATAAAACAATATACACTAAACGGTATCAGCATAAGCCCTAAGGTTATCCCATAACGCGGTTGCAAATAAAGCATTTCTCTCAAAGTATTAATCACGAAAATTGCAAATAATACTATAAACAAACCTCCCAAGACATTGGCCTGGCGATTTAATTGAGCATAAATAAGTCCTAGCCAACCAAAAACAAAAACAGCTATTCCTAATGTGGAAATCATCGCCTTTGGCCAAAATAAAAACTTATAAATAAAATCTATATTAAATCCATTGTCTCTGATCCAATTAATCTGCTGAGGCACTATAAAGTTATTACTTGCTAAGAATTCGATAGGACTACCAAAAGCTAAATAATTTACTAACATCCAGGCCAACGGAAATAATAAAGCAAAAGATATAAAGCCCATTATATTTATCTTGCTCTTTCTCAGAAAAAAAAGATAAAATGGAATAAGCAGCAATCCCTCGTAACGACACATACTGGCAAACCCAACACTCAGACCAAACAGATACAATAAAGATAAATTACTTTTCCGTTTGAACTGTTCATAAAGATAAAGACTAAGGAATAAAAAGAAATGGAACATTGTCTCTGATGTCCCGATAATACTATATACAATATGCGCTGAATATAAGCTAATAGCTAAAATAGAAAAAAGTGCGATTTGCTTATTAAACACTTGTTTTAAATATAAATAAGAAATTAATATTGTCATCATTCCAAAGCCAAGACTGATAATTCTAGAAATGGCAAAAAAAGACCCAAATAGTTTTATCCCGATTATGACAAACAGGATATGACCCGGCGGATGTACTGGCACCCATAATTTAAGATTTAAAGGGTCATTTAAAATCATTTGCGCTTCCAGTATCCTCCCATTTGATATCCCATGGAAATCAACAGTATGAAGCAAAATCCCCATACGAATAATAAAAGCCAATAATAAAATTAATCCGACTAATAAATATTCCTTATGCTTAGATAATATTGAATTTAATGTCTGATCTGAATTATTATTCAACTTCATATACTTTACAGTCCCCTGCCTTAAACACTTGTTTTAGATTTTGCATTTTTCTTTTAGATATTAAAACTACATATTTCAAACGTTTTCGCCCCAAAGGGTCCATCAATTCCAGATGCCGAAAAAAATGGTTTTTACCAATAAACCTATCAATATCTGTATTTATTTCTAATTTTAAAGGATCTTTATAATTATCCTCTTCGGAATCAATATAAACAGCATTATCACCTTCAAGATTATCATGCAAGAACGCCCCGGTATAAACCAGCCAATCCGGAGTCTTCGGAATACATACAGCGGTCAAATAAGTTCCTCTTAGCAAAACATAAATTATCAAAATTAATAAAACCACTGCTCTTCTTTTGGAATTTACTTTTCTTAATATCTCCACAAAAGCCAAAGAAAAAAAAGGAATAAAAAGAATCGCTAAACTAAGCCCGTAACGCGGCTGCATGGCTAATTCCTCCTTCAGTGTTTTAAACATAAAAAAAATAATTATCATTAAAAATAGAAACAATATTCTTTTATTCTTTTTATATCCAATTTTCATCAAACCAAACAAACCGATTAAAAATATGGGCCATCCGAAATAAGCTAATAATTGACTTGGCCAATAAAATAATTTTCTAAAAAATGTAATATTCTCTCCTAAACTGCGAAGGTATTCAAATTCAGTGTGCACAATCGAATCACTCGCCGAAAGAAAGAGCAAAAAACTTCCGGAATATTGATAATTAAAAAACATCCACAATAAAGGTAATATTGAGGCAATACCAATAAACATAAATATTTTTTTATACTGTTTAATCAGGAATAAACTTACAAATAATATAAAAAGCCCTCCTTCAAACCTACACATACTAGCCATACTAATGAATATAGCGGAATAAATTAGATATCTATCTTTTTGATTAGTTAAATACTGTTCCATAAAAAAAAGTCCACAGCAGAGCAAGAATAAAAAACTAGCCTCAGCTGTTGAGAGTACACTATGAACAATATGCAAAGGAAAAAATGCAATCATAAAGCTGCTGAGCAATGCAATTTTCTGATCAAAAGCATTTTTAATAAAATTATAGTAAACCACAATAAAACCCACTCCGGCAAACAAACTAATTAATCGCGGAGCAAAAATAGGGTCATTAAACAGTTTACAAACAAAAGCAATAAGATAAAGATGTATGGGGCCATGCGCCGGAATAATCCAGGATTCAAGATAATTAGGATGTTTAATTAAACTCTGAGCACAAACAACTTTTCCCGCAGCAATACCATGAAAATTGTCTGAATTAAGAAGAACAAATAAGCGAATAAAAGTGCCTAAAAATAATATAGCATAAAAAATAAATTTGATTATTTGATTCTGGTTAAGATATTTTGAATTATATTTAATCATTTTTAGGCCTCAGCAGTAAAGCAGTATAAGCAAAAATTTTCTCAGTAAAACCATATTTTTCTTCAATATTAAATTCATCTACAAACAATGCCTCAAAGTCACTAGCCTTACGCACATACCTGCCCCTATCAAAAAATCTTAATAAGTATCCAATAATATTCGATTTTGATTGTGGAAAAACTCCATCAACCATAATCGCTCTGCCATTTGCTTTTAATGTCCTTTTGATCTGAATAATAAGCTGCTTTGCCTGCTCATCGCTAAGATGATGAAAAAAACTTACAGAAATAACATAATCAAATGACTTATTGGCAAACGGCAAACCTTGACAAACATCATATAATTTATAATTTCCATTATTATTTTTAGTGTTTTTTTCTGTGATTTTAGGATTATTATCCAAACCAAAATAAGCTTTTGGCTTAAATCCCCAGAAATTACCCTTTAAACCGCATCCTATATCTAAAACGTATGAATCATCTTTTAGTTTAATATTTTTTAATGCAAACTTCTTTATAATATCATAACATTTGTCTAAAATAATTCTCATAATTTACAACACCTCATGCATCCAGGTAAAATTTCCTTGTTTAAGATTTTAGTGAATTTTTTGCGCTTCTCCTCCTGCCAAACACGAGAAAGATCATCTGTTTTAATATTGCCTAATTTATAATTAGAAAAAAACTGACAAGGAATAATATCTCCATTTGGTCTTATAAATACTGAATGCCTAACAAACATACACTTTCGATTAAACTTAAACCCCTGTTCAAACCATCTTGATCGTTCATGATCAGTCATATAAGGCTTAAATATCACAAAACTACCATACTTTTGTTTTAAACGTAAAACCTCTTTTTGCATATCAGGACCAATTTTTGGACAATTGATATCTTTAATATAAGTAGTCATTTCAGCTTGTTTTTCTTTTAAAACACCTACACACCCTGCTAAATGTTGCGCATATTCCAGCTCAGAAAGAAAAATAAGATTCTCAAACCTTACCCTATTTACACCCAATTCTTTTCCCAGCACTACTATTTTTTCCAGATCTAAATAATTATCTTGAGTTATAACTGCATTAAGCAGTATATCTGTTTTCTTTTTATGTTTAACTGCAAGTTTAATTGCTTTATATAAAGCTACAAATGCCCCCTTTTTCCCTGTTTTAGCATCATGACTTATCTCATCGCCATGTACTGAGAAAATTATTATTTCAGGCGCAAAATCAAATAATCTTTTTATATTATGCTCATCAAGCATTGTTCCATTTGTAACAATGCCGTACTTTAAACCATTTTTTTTAGTTGCAGCAAGAATTTCAAAAATATCTTTCCGAATAAAAGGCTCTCCTCCCCCAAAAAAAATAGCTGGTTTATATCTGGAAATTTTTTTAATAAATCCCACAATCTCCTTAGCCGAGAGCTGCTGGCTATTATCAAGCATTCCATGAGCAGAGCAAATACTACAATTTAGATTACACTTATTAGTTATCAAAAAATTTACTGTAGCCGGAAAATATCTCACCCCAGACATAACTTGTCTAAAGGAAAAAAGTTTACGAAAAGAAATTAAATTATTTAATTGTGAACACATACTGCGCAGCATTTATTTATTCCTTTTGTAAATATATATTTTTTCCTGCTTATTTGGCTTGTCAAAAATTATCATATCGGGTTTTGCAAACTTACCAACAAAATTAATAAGCCTTATTATATCAGCCTGTTTAATTTGCAATAGATTCATTTGTTTATCATTTATTTCACAGATTAACTGATTAAAGCTTTGTTCTGTTATCCATGATTCTTCGGAGTGCGTAATAAAAAACATTATATCAAAGTCATCCAAAACATGAAAAAATATGTCCGGAGAAAAATAAAACTCAACTATTTGTGCGTTTTTTTTAGGATTAATACCCACAGACCTAATGAAATATGATGGAAAAATTAAAGTATTAGGATCTGTATCATAAAAAATTCCAATTTTTGAATTACTAAAGGCAATATCTTCTAAAAGTTTATCTGGTGTTTTAATTGTAGTTTCTGAATAAGCTAATTCAACATCAGGAACAGGTAAATAATACGTCGAATAAAAATTGCTAACAATATTAAAAGAAAGTAAATAATAATTAAGGCCCCCTATCAAGATCATACTAGCAATTACTAAAACACGGATAGTCTTTTTACTTATCTGTGATATTACTATTCCGCTGATTAAACTCAATGCCGGTAAATAAGCAATTGTATATTCACCATATTTAAGTTTCACGAATGTGAAAAAAACAAGCGGAACTAATAACCATAAACCTAAAACTGTTCTAATTTCAGCTTTTATATTTCTTAAATAAAATAAACAACCAACCAGAACCAATAAGAAAAAATAACCAATAGTCTGAGGCAATATACGAAAATAATACGTAATATGCTCTAAAGAAAATAAATTAGCACTATTTACTGCACCAATAAACCCAGCTCTGTTTAAAATATTAAAATAAACTGCCTTATTATAGTAAAATATTAAACTAATAAGAACCCCTATCAGCAAACAAAGAGTTATATTAACTTTTTTCTTATTCTTAGCCGAAACTGGTTGTTCGGCAATTAAGCTTGTCCAAACATAGAAAATTAAAGGTCCGCCTACATAAATTATAAATGTCTGCTTTATAAGCATTCCTAACCCTAAACAAACCCCTAAATAAAATGAGTTTTTTCTATCTAAAAAACAATCTGTTTTAATTAATAATAAAACACTTAAAGCCGCAATCGATGCAATAGCAAGTTCAAGGCTGAAATGACGAGACGCTATAAACACAATAGGATACATACTACATACAAAAGCACTAATAATAGCAGCTATTGGGTTTATTCTATTGGCAATAAAATAAACACTGAGCAGTAAAATAATCATATAAAAAGTATTGGTCAATAAAACAGCATTGAGCAGAAAGCTTCCTAATAGAAGATTTATCAAATAAGCACTCATGTAAAACAATGGCGGGTAATCAATAACTACAAATACAAGATTGTAAACCAAACTTTTTTCACTTCTAAAAAAAGGATTATTTTGAATGTTTTCTATAATCTGTTTAAAATTAGAAAACGCGGTTATATGAGCATAACTATCCTTTCCCTCAGGCAAAGGATTTCTTGCTAAAAAAAAGAGATTGTTTGCAATATGAAAAATAACTAAACAAGCAAATAAACCTAAAGATATATATTTTATTTTTTTTAAATTCATTATTTTTCTTCAAAATTGGCAGTTTTTAAGTTAATGTCATCTATCCACACTACCGGTAAGGGGCTGTTCTCAGCCTTATTTACAGTGATTTCAATCATTATTGCTCTTGCATCTAAAGGAACTTTTTTATTTATCTTAAGCTGTGACCATTGGTTTGTAACTGAGCCAAAAACACTGTCTAAATTATTCCATTCCCCTGATTTATTAATATAATTTATTGTAAATTTTACAATATCTCCTTTATACCAAATACTAGCATTTATCTCTCTTCCCGGCAGAATCCCCATCCAGCATTCTGTTTGCTTAAAGCTATAAGGATTATCTAATACCTTATTTTTCTCATTTTTTGAGTAATGATATCGGTTTGCCGGAGAAATACATTTTATTTTTAGACTGCTAGGAGCAGAATGATAATCATGCTTATCAATACTAGCAACGCTTTTTGAATCAGGAAAAAGCAAGCCGCAGTCAGAGCTTGCCCAGTGTTCTAGTCCTTGGCTAAAATCGCTATTTTTCAGCGGATTTTTAATAATAAAATAATTCTTCTCAATATGCTTTTCAATATATTCACTGGTTGAAAGCTGAGGACGATTGAAGAATCCCTTTATCGGCTCAAAAAATATCCAGACTGAAAATATTGCAGTTATCAGGATAATTAAGACTATCTGAATCAATCCTATTTCAATAGTATCATCATTGCTAACCGATTCTTCACTTACATCCTCTTCAAAAAACCATTGGATAATTCTTAAAAGTTTATTGTTTTTCTTCATCATCCCTCCTCTTTATTAAAAAATCCCCTATTGCCAAGTAATCTATTCTGCTTTTCTGAAAACTTCTTATCGCATCTTTAGGGCTACAAACAATAGGCTCTTCGTGTATATTAAAACTAGTATTTAATAATGCTGGGATATTTGTTATTTTTCTATATTCATTTAGAATATTATAAAAATCATTATTAGAATTCATTGAAACAAATTGAGGCCGTGTTGTCCCATCTTTATGCACAGCCCCGGGACATTTTTTTTTAAAATAATCAGTAGCTTTAAAACTAATATTCATAAATTCCCCTGCATAGGCTGCTTTATCAGTCTGCTCACAACATTTAGCTTTATATTCACTGAGAATACTCGGGCCAAAAGGCATAAAATCATCTCTACCCAGTTTAATATTTAAAGAATTCTGAATACTATTATCTACTGCAGCAGCAATAATCGAACGATTACCAAGAGCTCTCGGTCCAAATTCCATAGCTTTGTTAAATCTGGCAATAATCTTCCCTCTGCTTAATAATTCAGCAATTTCATTGTGTATTGAATTACTTATTTGATATTCAATTTTCTGCGATTCAAGCACTTCACTTATCTGCTTATTTGTGTATTCAGACCCGAAAAATACATCTTTTGCTTTAAATGGTTTTTGTTTTTTTGCAAAAAATGCAGCACCCAAGGCTAATCCGCCGTCTCCCATATGAGGACAAACATATATTTTATCAACTTGCTTAATATTAGCTATTTTCTGATTAACCTTTATATTGGCAAAGAACCCGCCGCCAAGCACTACTTTTGAGATATTTGTTTTCTTAACCCAATAAGCAATAATCTGCTCAATACAATCTTCGGCATGTTTTTGAAAAGATGCCGCAACTTCCTGCTTACTTATTGTTTTTAGCTGCTTAAATATCTTTTTATTTCTTACAAAAGGATTTTTTAGTTTAAATCTTCCATTGCTTACTCGCAAAAGCTTTGCTGCTTGATCCAAAGCGGAATATTTCCCGCAATAAGCTGCTAAACCCATAACCTTGCCCTCATCTTGAATCGGCTTAAATCCAAGGAACTCCGTCAATCGGGAATAATAAAGTGTTATATCATTTAAGGCACTTTGTCTAAAAACCGGCTTAATAATCCCCTCCTTACCTATATTAACACTAAAAGACACTCCATCACCCAAACCATCAATAGTAATGATTAAAGCATTATCAAATCCGCAAATACCATATGCTGCATAAGCATGCGCAATGTGATGATCAACGGTGATTACTTTAGCATTAATCCCTAGCTTGCTCAATTTATAGCCTAAAACCATACGGCTTAGAAATGACTCTATTTTCTTAGGTAGAATAAGTTTTTCGGCTAAAACCTGATATAAAATATATACTGACAATAAAAAACTGAATTGTTTATTATTATCTCTAAGCTGAGCATGGGATTTGGAAAATAATCTAAGGATAAAACAAGGCGTCATATCAGAAGCAATAGCTACTAAATCAATCTGCTCCTGCTTTATTTTTTTCAAACGCAAGACTTCTATAATAGATAAATAAGGAAAACCTCCCTGCAATTTTATCCGGCTCAAACGTTCTTCATTGACTGCAGTTATTTGATTTGATTCACTGTTGATAATCACGGCTCCCGCATCTTGACTATCACACACACCCAATATATACATTTAAATTATTCCTTGTTTTTTTTTCTAATCTTATAGCGTGTCTGATCCCTCATACCATAATAAAGTCTGATAATAATCTCGGCCAAAATGCCAATTAAAATAAACTGCACACCGACTACAAAAAGAATCGCAAATATAAATATAAGCGGACTGACCCATTGACCTGCCCATAAGACTTTACGCAAAACAATAAATAATCCGATCATTACTGAGAGTAATACAGAAGCAATTCCGATGCCGCCAAATAGCTGAATCGGCTTAATCATAAATTTCCAGGTAAATAATATTGTAAGCATATCAAGTATAACTTTAAAAAAACGGGAAAACCCGTATTTTGAATGTCCATGTTTTCTTTTATGGTGTATAACCGGAACTTCTGCGATTTTCGCTCCCTGAATAGCAGCGCATAAAGGTAAAAACCGATGGATTTCTCCCTGAAATTCAATGTCTTTTAAAACACTAATTCTATATGCTTTTAATGTGCATCCCAAATCATGTAATTTAACTTTGGTTAATCTAGCAATGATAAAATTAGCCAGAAATGAAGGCAGTTTTTTCTGCCAGAAATTATCTTTGCGCTTAATCCGCCAGCCACTTACGACGTCATATCCCTGTTTGATTTTATCGAGCAATTTGGGAATATCTTTAGGATCATTCTGCAAATCAGCATCCATGGTTATAATCAGTTCAGCCAAAGAATGATCCACTCCAGCAGCAATAGCCTGGGTTTGTCCATAATTTCTCAGCAAAGTTATTATGCGCACATGCGCATCATCTTTTGCGATTTCCTCAAGTTCCCGCACACTATTATCAGTGCTGCCATCATCAATAAAAATTACTTCATAAGTAACTTCAAGATTATTCATAACTTGATTAATCTGCTGATTTAAAATCTTAAGATTGCCTTGTTCATTGAAAACCGGAATTATGATCGACAACTGAAAAATTTTTCCCATATTAAATCATCCTGATTTCTTTACTGTTAAACAGCATAAATCCTTAATAAATTATCTGCGGTTGTTTGCCAATTATATAAATCCTCTGCTCTTTGACGGGCTTTTATTGCTAATCTTTTACGCAAAGGCTCATCATCTAGAAGTTTTTTTATTCCTTGGGCTAAAGCTTCGGAATCTCCAGGCAAAGTGAGAATTCCCGCCCCGCCGAGCATTCGCTTGACTTCTCCTACATCGCTGGCAACAATCGGCTTACCACTGGCCAAATACTCGGCGATTTTAAGCGGACTTTTACATTGAGTAATCTGATTATTTTCAAAACAAGCCACTGCGATATCAGTTGCCGCTAAATATAAAGGAGTTTCCTGATGACTGATCGCTCCAGTAAATATAATCTGCTTATCCAAATCCATATCCCGTGCTAAGGTTTTTAATTCATCTAAGCGATAACCGCCACCGATAATAAAAAAAGTTATTCCTTTTAATTGATTTGTGATTATCTTTGCCGCGCGAATAAACTGTTCGGCATATTGCCCGCCATGCAATTGTCCCAAATAGCTAATGATTGGCCCCTGCAGATTATATTTTTCCCTAATTCGAATTGGCGAAATATCCGGATGAAATAAGTTCAAATCTGCACCAACCGGAGCCATGGCGATCTTATTAGGATCCAAGCCATAGCTAATGCACTCCTGCTTTAAGCGCAGACTGGAAACCGATACTGTATCGCAAAGGTTAGGAATATATCTTTCTAAGGCCCAAAGAAAACCGCCGACTAGCCGCGGCTGTTTAGCCTCGTAATAAAATATCTTTATTTCCCAGTCATCCCAGTCATAATGAACCGGTTTATTATTAACAAACCCGGCAAGCAAAGCCGGCAAAGCCGCATAAAAAAAGCACTTCTGAAAATGGATAATATCCGCCCATTTTCCCTGTGCACAAACATAGCGAATATTTTTATAATAATTGGCCATACCCAGTTTGCGGCTTAAAGGTATATATTCAATACCATCAATCGAAAACCCATCCCGATGAGTATGATATTCCAAAGGGAAATAAATTATCTTAATTTCATGCCCTTTTTTCTTAAACTCTTGGGCAATTTTCTTAATTCTAATTGTCCAAGGTTCTTTTCTTGAAAAAAGATCATGAGGATGAATCATCAGTATCTTCATAAAAATCCCTTTATAAAACAGAAAATAAATTACTAATTTCTAATTACTATTTCCAAACTCTAAACGCTCTACTCAATACTCAAGATGATCGATAAATTTTACGCTGACACAAATTTTCCTGCTGATGCAACCTTTATCGAAGGCGGTCCGGAATCAATCATTTTGGCTCATTCTCGTCCCGCATCCTGCGGGACTCCGAGGATGAATCTCTGATTTTGCCAGTCCTATCAAAATCAGGCTTCAAACCCGCCTAAATAATTATTC